>Strawberry_p1__coassemble_2436_pt1 | contig 15339 bp, 16 predicted proteins | sample Strawberry_p1__metabat2_low_PE_004 | metagenome-assembled genome bin Strawberry_p1 | reverse complement strand
TCCAGACGAAGGGGGCGATCTAAAAATTTTGTCCTTGACATAGGGGACACATCAAACAATTCAAAAACGAACAATGCTCGGTTCGAATAAGTGCAAATATAAGACAAAAAAAGGAAGGAGGTTCTCCTTCCTGGTCAAGATATTACTCAATGGGTCTTCTGTAGAAATTTCCATAGAAGTGGTCAACTTTTTGTGTATAGATGATCGCGTGCGGATCGCGGTAGCGGATTTTTTCAAGAACCTGCTGTTCCTCATAGACGGAAATGATTGAACGGCACAGGAAGTAGTTTTCCTGAGAATAGGCGCCATAGGCGGGAATGACCGTCATGCCATGGCGGAAGTTTCTTGAAAACTCTTTGGCGACCTCTTCCGGGTATTTTGTGGTGATCTCAATCATGATCTGCGCGTAACGGTGATAGAAGTGATTGATGGTCTGCGTGGAGATGAACTGGAAGAGAATGGAATAACCGGCTGCTGTCCAACTGAACATGAAACCGAAAATAATGATCAGCGTCGTGTTGAACAGGAAGACATATTCCCAGGTGCTTCGATGAATTCTCTCGGAGACATACAGGGCGATAAAGTCGGTGCCGCCTGTGGAACCGTCTGTTTTTAATGCGAGCACCACCGCGAATCCATACAGAAAACCGCCAAAAAGCACGTTGAGCAGCACATCATTGAAGATTGGCTGGAAGTCGAAAAGGCTTAAAAACAGGGAAGCCAGTGAGAACTGCAGGCAGGACAGAAAGACGAACCGTTTGGAGAGCTTTCTGTAACAGAGCAAAGCCACCGGCACATTCAAAGCGAGAATCAGATACTGAATCGGAATGGTGATCCCGGAAAGACCGAAGATTTTTGAAATCAGCATGGCCAGACCGGTGAAACCGCTTGAAATCAGGTTGCAGGGGTTCATGAATGTCTGAATGACGAAGACCTGGAGAAAAGCGGAGAGAATTGTCATAACAATGGAGACGGACAATCGAATTTTTGAACTGCGGATATTTTCCGGTGAAGTGAGTTTATCAAACATATATTCCCCCCTGGGTGTCGATCTGTCTTTACTGTATAGCGGCGGATCGTGTTGCTTTCTTAATTCGCCCTCAGTATAACGGGTGTCAATCGTTCCAATAATTCCGTCATTTCCTAGAGGTAGGAAGAAGCGGGTCTGCAGGATGGTAAAGTCTTTTTTAAACTGGAAAGGAGTCAGGTATGAATACGCGTCAGGAAAAAATCGTGAGTCTTTTGAAAACCCGGGGTACCTGGATGAAAGGCAAGGAACTTGCCGCTGCTCTTGATGTCAGCACGCGCACAATTCGCAGTGATATTGACGCTATCAACCGGCAGCTCGAGCAGGGAAAGATTGAATCATCCTTCCAGCAGGGGTACCGGCTTTCCGCCGGTTATGTCGGTGTGGAGAAAAAGTCCGCTGATCTGATTCCCCAGACCGCGGAAGAAAGACAGAACTTTATTCTCAAACAGATCTTTCTGTCCAAGGATGTCAATCTGACACTGCTGCCAGAGATGGTCTGCGCATCGCAATACACCGTTGAATCCGATCTGAAAGTCATTCGTAAGATGCTTGAGAAGGATACGGATCTGCACCTTGTTCAGAAACAGAACTATCTCTCCCTCCAGGGGGATGAAAGCGAAAAAAGGCAGCTGTATAAAAGGCTGCTGTCCGCTGAAGTGGAAGAAAACTTCATGAACATGGACTCTTTGAACAGTCTGTTTTCGGAGTTTGATCTGATCACGGTCAGAGACGTTCTTGAAAACTGTCTGCAGGACAATGACTTTAACATGAGGCCAACCGCGATGCCGATGATCCTTCTTCATATTGGGATCGCCCTGCAAAGGCTTCTGCATTTCAACCCGGTAGAGGATGATCCGGGACTGCGTGATCTGTCCCAGACAACCGAATATGCGGCAGCTGAACAGTTCTGGAATAAAATGGCTTCCTACTATCTCATCAATGTCCCAACCGCTGAAATCAAACAGCTGGCTTTGATGTTGATGGGACGCAGGGCAACCGCCTTCACGGACGATCAAATCAGCTATCAGGGCGAAGTGGTCGTCATTTCCAAACTGGTCACCTCCATGATCGATGCGGTCATCGCCGGCTGCGGAATCGATTTTTCTGATGACAAACCGCTTCATCAGGGTCTTTCGCTGCATCTGCGCGCGCTGATTCAGAGGCTGAATTATGGAACACGCATCGAAAATGTGTATCAGAGCGAGCTGCGCCGTAAATTTCCTTTCATCTATGAAATGGGCGTTTACGCAGCCAGAGCCTTGATGAACGAGATCGACGCGGATCTGACAGCCGATGAAATCGGATTTCTCGCTCTGCATTTCGGCTCCGCGTTCAACCGGCTCAACCAGAATCAGAAATACAGGGCGCTGTTTCTGTTTCCCAGTGATCAGGCTCTGGGAAAAATGGTGGTCGACAAGATCAACAGCCAGTTTTCCGAGCGCATGGAAATTGTGGCGCGTCTCGATGTCTTTGAAGACACGCTTGTCAGACGGCTGTATCCGGATCTGATTCTGTCCACCGTGCCGTTAAACCATAATTTCCGTATTCCGACGGTCGACATTTCCGTGTTTTATACACAGGAAAATGAGAACGCGATTTTCCAGACCCTCAACGCGCTGGATAAGGAACGAAGCCGCAGGATGTTTGAACGGCAGATTCAGAATCTGATTCTGCCCGAATTCTTTCACAATGCTCTGGAAGCAAGAACACCTGAGGACGTCGTGGACGCCATGTGCAAGCCTCTGGAAGAAAACGGATTTGTGGGCGAATCGTTCAAGCAGTCCGTGTTTGTGCGGGAAAAGTTTGCGTCCACCTCTTTTCAGGCGGGGTTCGCTCTGCCGCACTCCTTCGCGGTCAGCGCCAAGCGCTCGGCCATATCGATCGCCTATCTCAAGGATCCGATCGACTGGGGTGGCAATCAGGTGGATTTTGTGATTCTGCTTGCGATTCGTGAAGAAGAAAAGAATATCCTGCGCATCTTCTTTGACTGGTGGACGCAGGTGATTGCTGATCCGATCCATTATCAGGAGCTGAAAATGCAGCGCACACACGCGGCCTTCATGGAAGCCGTGCTCAATGGATAAACCGGTGACTGACAAGGGTCCGTTTGGGCCTTATGAAAGGGGACTTTGAACATGAGTTCTAAAATGAAATTATTTTCCTTCCTGGATCAGGATGTCTGTGAGGTGAGCACGGGGAAACGAGTTTTCGCCTATATTATTGACTGGTTCTGCTCCGCGCTCTGCCTGATGCTTCCGCTCTGTCTGGTGTGGATGTATAAGACGCAGGATCTTGATGGAATGAGCAAAGTCAACCTTTACCGGCTCAATGACGTCATCGGAACCTCCGGCGCTCTTCTTGCAGGAGCGGCCGGGCTGCTGCTGCTTTTCTGGTATATGGTTTACATCCCCTGGAAAGTCACCCCCGGCCAGACACCGGGCAAGCGCACGATGGGCTTTAAAATCGCACGCAAGGATGGGCAGGCGCTGAGTCTCAAAGATCTGCTTGTGCGGCAGATTGTCGGACTGGTCATTATCGAAGGAATTCTCAGTTCCGGATCAAGCATGATCCGTGACATGCTTTCTCTTTCAACGGGTCTGAATCTTGGCGGCGTTCTTTACTGGATCGCTCTGATCGCCACGATTGTCAGCATTCTGTTTGCGCTCTTTTCGCCAAGCAGACGCATGCTGCACGACTACCTGGCCAAGACCACTCTTGAAACAGTTCCCTTTGAAAGGGAAGACGAATCGATCTGATGTGTCACAGAGGACATGCATTTCCTCTTCCGCGCGGAAAAGGAATGGGGCGTCCTCTTTTTTTCGGGATTAGGGAACTTGATTTCGATCTGTTTTGAGGCTGATCGAAAACCTTAAAAACCGCGATAGTTGTGCGGCTTTTGTTTGACAATGTTCGATTCGCGTGGCCGTTTTCTTCCGCAATTGTTTGAAATTTCCGCGCGGTAGGAAAGAAATCCTGTTTTATTTCGGAATAAACCGCTTACAATGTTACCATCAAGAACACGGAGGAAAGTTCATGAAAAAAGTTTACCTCTTCTGCTCCGCCGGCATGTCTACAAGCATGCTCGCTGCGGCAATGCAGAAAAGTGCGGACGCACATAAACTGCCAATGAGCGTTAAAGCGTTCCCGCACAACAAACTGGGCGAAATTATCGCCAGTGACCGTCCTGACTGCATTCTGCTTGGCCCTCAGGTTAAGTACATGCTGAAGGAAACGGAAGACAAGTACGGCAAGGAAGGCATCCCTATTGCGGTGATCGATGCAGGCGATTACGGCAAGATGGATGGCGAGAAAGTGCTGAAGTTCGCCATTCTTCAGATGAAGAAAAACAAAAAGTAAGAACTGATAATTTAGATTCAAAGTTTTAAAAGTTCAGATTTAAAAGATTTACAGATTTACCAGATTAAAGATTCAAAGAATTAACAATTAAGGAGAGACTCCAATTATGATGGAAAAACTTGAAAAGGTCCTGATGCCACTGGCGTCAGCGATCGGCCGTAACAAGTATCTGATTGCTATTCGTGACGGCTTCCTTGTTTCCACACCTCTGCTGATTGCAGGATCCATCTTCCTGCTGCTTGCCAACTTCCCAGTCACCGCATGGACTGACTTTGTTGGATCCTGCATGATCGGAAACCAGTCCCTGGCAAACCTTCTGTCCAAGTGCTCTGATGCGACCTTCTCTCTGATGGCCATCTTCGCAACAATGGGTATCGGCTACACGATGGCCCGCGAAGAAGGCAGCACACCGATCTTCGGCGCCGCTGTGGCTCTGATGTCCTGGTTCATCCTGATGCCCTTCTCATTCAAAGCCAACATCGCTTCTCTGATGGATGCAACTGGTGTTCCTGTTGACATTCCTGAGGGCGCAAACGCAGTTGTCGGCGGACTTCAGTTCGGCTGGCTCGGATCCAAGGGTCTGTTTGTAGGCCTGATCGTCGCCATCCTGTCCGTTAAACTGTACGCATGGGTTGAAAGAAAAGGCTGGGTCATCCACATGCCCGCCGGTGTACCGCCCACGGTTACACAGTCCTTCTCCGCTCTGATTCCTGCAACCATCGTTATGACCGTCTTCTTCCTGGTCAACATGATCTTCGTTGCCTGCGGAACCACAGCATTTGACTTCATATTCACATTCCTGCAGACACCGCTGCTTGGCCTTGGTGACACACTGGGCGCCATGATCGTTGCCTACATCTTCCTGCATCTGTTCTGGTTCTTCGGTATCAACGGCGGATCCGTTGTTGGTGCTGTCTTCAACCCGATTCTGCAGACTCTCGCACTTGAGAACCTCGATCTCTACCGTACTCTTGGTGCCGCAAACTACACTGTTGCCAACGGCGCGCACATTATCAGCCAGCAGTTCCAGGATCTGTTCGCTACATTTGGCGGATGCGGATCCACTCTTTCCCTGCTGATCGCCATGCTGATCTTCTGCAAATCCAAACGTATTCGTGAGCTCGCCAAGCTGGCTCTCGTACCTGGCATCTTCGGTATCAACGAGCCGATCGTATTCGGTCTTCCTATCGTACTGAACCCTGTTATCATCGTTCCGTTCATTCTGGTTCCGATGCTCAACATCATCCTGACTTACTTCATCATGGCTGCTGGCATCGTACCGCCCTGCAACGGTATCAACATTCCTTGGACCATGCCTGTTATCTTCTCCGGATTCCTGTCCACCAACTGGATGGGCGCTCTCTGGCAGCTGATTCTGCTTGTAATGGGTGTCTTTATTTACCTGCCCTTCATCAAGACCATGGACAAGCAGTACCTTGCTGATGAACAGAACGCAGCACAGTCCAGCGAAGAAGACGAAATCGATCTTGACGATCTGTCCCTTGACGATCTTTGAGATTGAGCTGCGCTAAGCAAACATTTAATAATCAATGAACATGGGGGGCCGCAAAAAGGTCCCTCATGTTTTATAAGCGGAGATCTCTTCGTTTTAAGAAGGAGGAATTATGAAAAAAATCATGATGGTCTATGACCAGATCCAGGCCGGTGCCGGAACCAAAGATGACAAGATGGTTCCTTTGAAAGCCACCAAAGAACCCATCGGCCCCGCTCTGATGATGGATCGTTTCCTGAAAGCCAACGATGAAAAGATCATTGCCTGCGTTTACTGCGGCAATGGCACCTATCTTGCAAACCCCGATGAAATCGTGCGCAAGATCACAGCCCTCGCTCTCAAACTCAAACCCGATGCAGTCATCTGCGGCCCCTGCCACAACTATCTTGACTATGCCGGTATGGCTGCCGCTGTGTGCGAAAGCATCAACACAAAGACCGATATCCCCGCTCTGAGTGAAATGTCCATCGAGTGCGCGCCGGTCATTGAAAAATACGCCAAGAAGATCCCCATCGTGAAGGGACCCAAAAAGGGCGGCATCGGCCTGAATGAGGCTCTTGAAAACATGTGCAAACTCGCCGCAGCCATGGCAGATCATGATGAAAACGCAGTCAAGGCCATCGAAGCTGCAGCCTGCTACGAATAAGACTCGCAAATAATAATTGAAAGATTTCACAGGAGATTAAAAGATGTACGGAATTATCGCTACCTGGCGCATGGCGCTTGAAGGAATCACCGAAGCTGAGCACATGCTCGCTGATGGCGCGACAGCTGGTGATGCTCTTGAAACTGCAATCAGAGCCGTTGAAGATTTTGAATACTACAAGAGCGTCGGCTACGGCGGACTGCCCAATGAAGAAATGGATGTCGAACTCGATGCAGCCTGGATGGATGGAAATGATCTGTCCATCGGTGCTGTAGGCGCCATCAAGGATTTCGCCAACCCCGTTTCCATTGCCCGCAAGCTGTCCAAAGAGCCCGTTAACAACTTCCTGGTAGGTGCCGGTGCGGAGAAATATGCTGCCCGCAACGGTTTTGAAAGAAAGAACATGCTCACCGAACGCGCAAAGATTCACTATCATAACCGCGTGATCGATGACATGCAGAAAGGAAACAAGGAACTCAAACCCTATGCCGGACATGACACGGTCGGCATGGTCGATCTCGACAAATTCGGAAGCATGTATGCAGCAACATCCACAAGCGGTCTGTTCATGAAACGTCCGGGCCGTGTCGGAGATTCTCCTGTCTGTGGATCCGGCTTCTATGCGGATTCCAAGATTGGCGGCGCAAGCGCGACCGGTCTTGGCGAAGATCTGATGAAAGGCTGCATTTCCTATGAGATCGTCCGCCTGATGTCGGAAGGCCTGACTCCTCAGGAAGCCTGCGACAAGGCCGTTTCCAGACTTGATAAGGAACTCAAGGAGCGCCGCGGCAAAGCCGGCGACCTGTCTTTGATCGCCATGAATAATAAGGGCGAATGGGGATGCGCCACCAATATCGAGGGCTTCTCCTTCGCAGTCGCCACAGAAAATCTTGAACCGACTGTCTATCTCGTAAAATTTGACGAGAACGGCAAACAGTACTTTGAAGTAGCCAGCGATGAGTGGATGGAAAATTACATGAAGACCCGCACTGCTCCTCTGGTAAGAAAGTAGAAATCACATATGGATGAAAAAGCTCTTCTTAAAACGGTAGAGGACAACAAGGAGCAGATGCTCGATGGCATCTGCCGGATTGTCTCCATTGACTCTGAAAAAGATGAGCCCTCAGAGCACGCCCCCTTTGGCAAAAAGGTGCGCCACGCTCTGGATGAGACGATGAAACTGGCTCAGGAGCTTGGCTTCGAAACAGAAATCGTCAATGACTGTGTCGGAATCGCCAAATATGGCCAAGGCGACGACAGTGACTATATCGGTGTTTTAGGACATCTTGATGTTGTGCCCGCCGGTGAAGGCTGGACCACGTCGCCTTACGAGCCCGATTATCGCGATGGCAGAATTTATGCCCGCGGCATTCTCGATAACAAAGGTCCGATCATCGCCAACCTGTACGCCCTCTATGCTCTGAAAGAAAACGGCCTCAAGCCCAAACATCCGATCTGGATCATGTTTGGCACCAATGAGGAAACCGGCATGGAAGATATTCCGAGCTATCTGAGCGCCAAAAAGCCTCCGATCGCCGGCTATACCCCCGACTGCAAATTCCCGGTGGTTTACGCGGAGCGCGGACGCATGGTTGTGAAGATCAGCTTTGATACGACCGAAAAGCTGCATCACTGGCTTAACCTCTACCTGCTGGCCAACAGACCCAAGGAAGCCGCTTTGAAGCTGGATGTGGTGGATCCCGAATTTGGCAAACTGGAAATCAGAAACACCGTCATTGATGGCAATTCCATCAGCTTCGCTTTGAGCTATCCGCCCTGCATCGAGGCTGATGAAATCGTCAGACGACTGGAAAAGACACTGCATGAGGGGGAAAGCCTGGAAGTTGTCAGTGACTGGAAACCGGTCTTCTTCAACAAGGAAGGTGTTCTTTGCAGGACGCTGCAGGACGCGTATGAAGAGCTGACTGGTCTTGATGGCAGACCTGTGACCACCACAGGCGGAACCTATGCAAAACGCATGCCCAATATCGTGCCATTCGGTCCGAGCTTTCCGGGTCAGAAAGGAATCGGTCATCTGCCGGATGAGTGGATGAATGTGGATGATCTGGTGACCAACGCCAAGATCTACGCCCTTTCTCTCGCCAGACTTTCTCAGGAGGACTTATGAGCCATCCAAAACTTGAAGTCTGCGCGGGAAGCTGGCAGGACTGTCTGGCAGCGGACGCTGGAAAAGCGAACCGGGTTGAGCTGAATTCCGCTCTGTCCGTTGGCGGCCTGACCCCGACCATCCAAAGCTTGAAAAAGGTCAAGGAAGATACCGATCTGGAAGTCATCTGCATGGTTCGTCCAAGAGCGGGCGGCTTTCACTACGATGATCAGGAAGCCGAAATCATGATGTTGGAAGCGCAGGCTCTGCTCGATGCCGGTGCGGATGGCATCGCCTTCGGATTTCTGAAAAAGAACGGGGAAGTGGATATCATCAACACGCAGGTCATGACGGATCTGATTCACAGAGCCGGTAAAACCGCCGTATTCCATCGCGCGTTCGACGTGACTCCCGATCCGGATGAAGCGATGAAGACTCTGATTGAGATTGGGATCGACCGTGTGCTGACCTCCGGACAGAAAAGCAAGGCGCTTGCCGGCGCTGATCTGATCGCCCATCTTCAGAACGCCTATGGAGATCAGATTCAGATTCTGCCGGGAAGTGGCGTGAATGCGACCAATGCGGCGCAGTTGATCGAAGAGACCGGTGTCAATCAGGTGCATTCTTCCTGCAAAGGTTATAAGAGCGATCCAACCACAATCGGGAATGATGTCTCTTATGCCTACCTGCCTGAACCGCATCAGTTTGACTACGACGTCGTCGAAGAAAAACTCGTCAGGGATCTGCGAGAAGTGCTTGATCAGATCGAGCAGTAAGATTTAAATTGGAATTACTTGAAGAAGTGGAGGACTGTCTTAACGGACAGGCTTCCACTTTTTTAACCTGATCTGACTGTACGCTTTCAAATATTGGTTCTGAATTTAAAGGCTGGATGTTGAATTTATGGCAGATGTTCAATCTTACATCGGTACAAACAACCGGGCGTAGATCAAACAGAACGGAAGGCATGGCTCTATGATGACTCTGAATAGGATTCAGTCAATCGATCCGGCACCACTGCGGATCGATCAGATTTCACTTTTATGAATGGAAAGGGGCATTCATGAAAACTTCCAAGAACAAGCAGACATCCGGAAGATCCCGCAAAACAAAGAAACGCTCGTCAGCCGGAATTCTGATCTCCCTGATTCTTGTCGCAAGCGTTGCAGGCGTAATTCTGCTTTTTCACCACGCACTTCAAAAGGACTTTTCCAAAGCGCAGGCGTATCTCGATTCCAGATCGAGTCAGGACGTGATCGCGGTCGAGAAAGCCATGGCCAAAAGGCAGAGAGAAAACCTGCTTCAGGAGATGCAGCAGGAAGACTGGTCGCCGTTTGGCTTCTTCAACACATCCGTCATTCTGGGCGATTCGCGAGCCAAAGGTTTCGCGGAGTTTGGCTTTGTACCTGAAAACCGCGTTCTGGCCGGGATTGGTGATCAGGTCCATAAAGCCGCTGACTATACGCAGGCAGTCAGCGATCTGCAGCCGCAGACCATCTTTATCAGTTATGGCATCAACGATATCGAAAGCAATGTTGGAAACGCCGCGGGAGAAACCGGGTACGGAAATCTGGTCGGCTCTTTGATTGAACCGATCGCCGACGCCAATCCGGATGCGCAAATAGCCATCAACTCCATCATCGATATCGCCGATGGGGCTCAGCAGGGTCTGCTCGATCATGAAAGCATCGTCGAATACAACAGACAGCTCCAGGAGATCTGCAATCAGATGGGCTGGATTTATATCGACAATTCTTCGCTGCCCGCCGAGGATTACTACTCAGCTGACGGGGTGCATTTTGACGAAGCGTTTTATCCAATCTGGGCAAAAAACATGGTCAAAACGGTCGTAGAGGCCTCAGGTGACGGACAATGACAACATCCAAAAAGAGTTTTCCAAAACTGATCTTTTGGCAATGGGTACAGATAGTTCTGGCGGCGGCTTTGCTGATATTCTGGATTTCCAGCTGCACAGACAGCCGAATTGTCTCTCAGGCCAGCTTTGATCAGATCACACAGGCCGTTTTGCAAAGTGTCAATCAGGAACTCTATCCGCCTATGGATGGACAGAGCGCAAAAAACTATCTGGCGCTTGATGAAAGTCAGGCCAATCTGTGGTCGCTGTACCGCAAAAATGACGCCTTTGATGCCAGTGAGATGCTGATTGCGAAATTTGAAACACCGCAGCAGCAGGAAAATCTGAAAAAGGCGATCGAAGAGCGCATCGCCCAACAGATCAATACTTCCGAGGGCTATGCGCCTGCAGCGGCTTCTTTGATGAAGGACGCGCTGGTCGATATTCAGGGCAATTACGCTCTCTACTATGTCGGAGAAAATCCGGACAGCGTGAAGGAAGCTTTTTTGAAGGCGTTGAAACAGAAAGGGGACGGACAATGAGTTTTACAGATCTTCTTTTTCTGGCCGGCTTTTTTCCGCTTTCCTTCCTGATCTATCTGCCCTTTTCCAAATCGGTCAAAGTCTCAAATGTAGTTCTGTTTGTCCTCTCTTTGATCTTCTACGGTTTTGGCGGCTGGAAGAATCTGATGGTATTGCTTTTCATGATTCTGTTTGTCTATGCGGCCGGACAGGTCATGAACAACATGAAAACAAAAGCCAAAAGACGCATGAATCTCATCGCGACTACAACCGTATTGATTATCGTCTTTCTGGTCTATCGGTATCTGCATGGTCTGAGTGAAAGCCTGCAGGCAATGGGGCTTGGCTTTGTCCGGCTGTTTCCGTATGAAATGCCGGTCGGCCTTTCATTTTACATGTTTTCTTTGCTTTCCTATTACTTTGATCTGTATCAGAAGCGGGTGGAGGTTCAGAAAAATCCGATCAGCCTTGGACTCTATTGCGCTTTCTTTGGCCGCGTGAACATGGGGCCGATCGGCCATTATGAAAGCTTCGCCCCACAGCTGAACCATCATCCGATCTCGTTTAAGCGCATCAATAAGGGAGCGGCTTTGTTTGTGCAGGGTCTGGTCATGAAGGTTCTGCTGGCGGACAACTTCGCGCTGATCTTTGGTCAGTTGTCTGGGGACGCCTCCTGGCTTGGAAACCTGCTCTTTGGATTCAGCTACTTTTTCCAGCTGTATTTTGATTTTGCGGGTTATTCCCGGATGGCGCGTGGCATCGGTTCTTTGTTCGGCTTTGAGATTCCGGAAAACTTCCATCTGCCCTACACCGCCATCTCGGTACAGGAATTCTGGAGACGCTGGCATATCTCTTTAACTGGCTGGTTCAGACGCTATGTCTATATCCCGTTAGGGGGAAACCGGGTCAGTCATTCAAGATGGATCATCAATATTCTGGTGGTCTGGCTGCTGACCGGATTCTGGCATGGCGGCAGCTGGACATTTCTGTTCTGGGGATTATGGCAGGCCGCTTTGATCCTGCTGGAACATCAGATTGGACAGCCGCGGCTGAACAGACTGCCAAAATTTCTGCGTCATGCGCTGGTGGTGCTCACCCAGCTGATTGGCTGGACGCTGTTCTTCTCTCCGACTCTGTTATCGGCTTTTGAAACAATCGGCCGTTATTTTGGACTGGGAACCAGCGGACTTGCGAGTGCAATGTCCCTGACGGTTTGTGCAGGAAGCCTCTGGCTTTTTATCATCGGTATTTTTATCAGTGCAGGAGCAGGAAAACTGATCGCACAGATCATCAGAAAGCTGAGCCCATCCTCTTATAAATGGATGTCTCTTGCGGCCTATGGCATCTGCTTTATGGTATGCCTGAGTTTTCTGGTCGCATCCACAAGCCAGTCGTTTTTATACGCGGCGTTTTAGAAAGGCCGGATTATGCAGAAAAAACATACGAACAGTTTCTGGTTCTCCGGTCTGTTATTGATCGTGCTTTGCCTTGCGCTCTTTTTATTGAACGTTCTGCTTCCGGCAAGATCATGGTCCAGTGTGGAAAACCGTCCATTAAAAACAGCCTCTTCTCTGGACTGGAAAGAAATCGGCACGGATGAGTTTGCCAAAGAGGCGGAAGAAGTCAGCTCTGATCAGATGATCGGGCGCCCGATGTTTTTGCATCTGAATTATCTGGTGCGCAAAGCTTTCGGCCAGAACGAGCTCAATGGGGTCTGGCTTGGCAAAAAAAGACTGTTTTTGCAGTCTGATGTTCAAAACGCAGATCTTGCCCTGCAGACTGTGTCTGATATCAATACCTGGCTGCGAAACAAGAATGTCAGCGGATTGTTGATGGTCGTGCCTTGCGCCGGTGAGATTTTGACAAAGGATCTTCCATCCTTTGTCAGTTATGATCAGAAATCACTGATTCTGGATTCCATTTATCAAAACTGCGCGAATGTTCGGGGCGTGGATATCAGATCAGATCTGGCTTCGGCCTCTGATCCGCAGTCTTTGTATTACAGAACGGATCATCACTGGACCAGCATGGGCGCCATGATCGGCGCGCAAAATCTAGTCAAGGCGGCTGGGATGAGCTTTGATCCCTCCGCCTTTGAACTGCTGCAGATCTCAGATTCGTTTGAGGGCACGTTAGCGGATAAAACAGGCAGCGTCGGATTGAAGGATGATATTTATATCGCCTCCAATCAATCAGAACCGGAGTATATCGTCAACTGGGCGGATGGAAGTCGCAGCACCTCGATCTTTGACGACAAAGCCCTTGAGCAGAAGGATCAGTACCAGCTCTTTCTTGGCGTGAACCAGGGGATCATTCATATCGATATCAATCAGGATAGCGACAGGCATCTTCTGATCTTCAAGGATTCCTATGCCAATTCCATGATTCAGTATCTGATTCCTTACTATGGAACGATCACAATTCTTGATCCGCGCTACTTCAAAGGCGATCTTGAACAGATTTATGCCCAATACACGATTACCGAATGCGCGTTTATTTATTCCACTGAGACATTTGCATCCAACAAGTCTTTGAGCAGCCTTCTCGAAAGTGATCTGCCTGAGCAGGAAGAAAACACAGACGAAAACGCTGATGATCAAAGCGCGTGATGGAACGCATGACAGTCTGTCCACATACGGATGGTATGTCTTTCTTTTGATCCATGCCAAATGAATGAACTGGACAGGTATTATAAGATGGAAAAAGGAAAGGGACATTCATGGAGATCAGAGTTTTGCGCTACTTTCTGATGGTAGTGCAGCAGGAAGGGATTCATAAAGCGGCTGAAGCCCTTCATATCACCCAGCCCACACTGTCCAGACAGATGAGTCAGCTCGAAGAAGAGGTTGGCGCGAAGCTCTTCGCACGAGGTCCGAGAAAGATCACCCTGACAGACGAAGGCCGGCTGCTGTACCGACGCGCGCAGGAAATCGTGGATCTTGAAGAGAGATGCCGTCAGGAAATCGTAGAGCAGAACAGTCTGACGGAAGGTCATATTGTGCTTGGCTGCGCTGAAATGAGCGCCATGAAAACAATCGCCAGGCTGATCGCTTCTTTTGGAACACTCTATCCAAACATCACCTTTGATGTCATCACCGGGGCCGGTGATTTCATTCATGACCAGCTGGAAAAAGGACTTGTGGATATCGGCGTGGCGATTGAGCCGATCGATGTGGACCGCTATGAATTCATCCGTATGGAAAACTGTGAGACCTACAGTTGTCTGATGCGTACGGATGATCCGCTTGCAGGACGTGAGCGGATTACTGGGGAGGATCTGAAGGAAAGCGCGCTGATCATTCCACATCGCAGCAGTGTGCAGAATCAGATCATCAACTGGTTAGGCTCTTACTACGACGCCAATCACATCAAATTCACCATCAACTTTTCGACCAATGGAGCGCTTCTGGTCAAAGAAAAGCTAGGAAAAGCACTGGTCGTGGAAGGCTCACTGCCTTTTCTGGATCATGAGGAGCTCAAATTCATCCCGCTTGATCCACCCCTGTCCTCTTCCGGAATGGTGATCTGGAAGCGGTCTCTGCCCTTTGGCACCGCACGCAAACGTTTCATCGACTATCTCAAAGAGAATCTGTCTTCCTGAGGGAAGACTTTTTCTTTTTCAGGCCGCGGATGCCGAGTTCTGACTATCTAGAAGTATGAAAATACTGAAAATTACCTGCATAGCAGCCCTGATGGCCATACTTTGTGCCTGCTGGTTTCAGCGCTTCACACCGGTCAGTCTTGATCAAAAACGGCCTTTGCTCATTCAAAGCGAGATCAAAGGAGAAGTGCTCAATCCCGGAATCTATTCTTTGAAGAATGGTGCGACCGTCGCTGATCTGATTGAAGAGGCGGGAGGAGTCAATGAAAACGGATCGACGGACGCGCTGAATCTGCTGCAGGAATTGCGGCAGGGAGAGGTGGTGGTGGTCGGTGAAAATGAACCGGCGAAAGGTGAAAGCCTGATTTCCATCAACTCAGCAACCATTGAAGAACTGCAGACTCTTCCTGGCATCGGGCCGGCGCTTGCCGGACGGATTGTGGAGTATCGAAAGGAGCACCCCTTTCAAAGTCTGGAAGAGCTCAAGGATGTCAAAGGCATCGGCGAAAAGATGTTTGAAAAAGTCAAAGACCGGCTTGTGCTATGAGCGCCCCGCTCTTTTTGTTAAGCACGGGATTCTGGATTCTGCGTCTTTGTCAGAATGGGACCATCTTCTTTCTGGCGACCATCAGCATGTTTTTCTATCTGTCGGTCCGCCAATGTCATTAAGTTAAGGAGGGATAAAAATCGTATACCCTGTTCATGAGCG
>Strawberry_p1__coassemble_2432_pt1 | contig 15403 bp, 15 predicted proteins | sample Strawberry_p1__metabat2_low_PE_004 | metagenome-assembled genome bin Strawberry_p1 | reverse complement strand
TCTACAGGAAGGGATTGATCTAAAAATTTTGTACAGTTTATAGGGGACAGTTTAGGTCTGACAAACGAAAAGATCCTTAATAACATTCGTACTGTGCAGCGGAACAACCTGATAAAGCCGTCTGATAAACTCGAAGGACACTATAATCTCACTATCGAAATGGAGACGGGTGTTGGAAAAACCTATACCTACATCAAGACCATTTTTGAACTTAACAAACTATACGGTTGGAGTAAGTTTATAATTGTGGTTCCGAGTATTGCGATTCGAGAGGGAGTTTATAAATCTTTCGAAGTGACTCAGGATCATTTTGCTGAGGAGTATGGGAAGAAAATTCATTACTTTATCTATAATTCGTCGCAATTGACTGATATTAAATCCTTTGCTTCTGATGAAAAGATTAACGTAATGATCATCAATGCTCAGGCTTTTAATGCGAGCGGAAAAGATGCCCGTCGCATCTATATGGAATTGGACGATTTTCAGTCCAGAAAGCCTATAGATGTTATTGCGAAAACGAATCCGATTTTGATCATTGATGAACCACAATCTGTTGAGGGAAAGAAGACAAAAGAGAATCTGAAGAAGTTTAATCCTCTGATGACTCTTCGATATTCCGCTACCCATAAAGCAGACAGTATCTACAACATGGTATACCGGTTGGATGCCATGGATGCTTATAACAAAAACCTGGTTAAAAAGATTGCAGTTAAAGGAATTGAGCAGAAATCCAGTTCTGCTTCACAAGGATACGTCTATCTGGAAGGGATTAACCTTTCCAAATCCGCTCCCACGGCGACTATCGAATTTGAGGTTAAGGGAAAGAATTCAGTTCGTAAAACAACTAGAGTTGTTGCAGAACGCTATAACCTCTATGAGCATTCAGGAGGGCTTGAAGAATACAAAAACGGTTATACAGTCAGTCGCATTGATGGCCGAGATAATTCCATCGAGTTTCTGAATGGAATTAAGATCTCTGCCGGAGATGTTATTGGTGATGTCAGTGAAGACCAACTCCGCAGAATTCAGATTCGGGAAACAATTCTTTCACATTTGGAACGTGAGCGGGATCTGTTCTATAAAGGAATCAAAGTACTGTCCCTATTCTTTATTGACGAAGTCGACAAATACCGTCAATACGATGCTGCTGGGACTCAGAATAATGGTCTTTATGCTCAGATGTTTGAAGAGGAATACCAGACTCTGGTTGATGAATATCTGAAGAATAATCCTGATGATGAGTATTCAAATTACCTGAAGGCTATTTCAACACAAAGTACCCATGCCGGCTATTTTTCCATCGATAAAAAAGGAAAAATGGTAGATTCGAAGATAAAAAAAGCCGAGGGCGGTTCTGATGATATTGATGCCTATGATCTGATCATGAAGAACAAAGAACTGTTGCTCGACCGGGATCCAAAGCGGTCTCCAGTACGGTTTATCTTTTCACATTCAGCACTACGTGAAGGTTGGGATAACCCGAATGTCTTCCAGATCTGTACCCTAAAACAAAGCAATTCTGAAGTCCGCAAACGGCAGGAAGTCGGTCGTGGTCTTCGACTTTGTGTCAATCAGAATGGAGACCGTATGGATTCAACTGTTCTCGGTTCTGATGTTCATAATGTCAATTTGTTGACGGTCATTGCTAGCGAGAGCTATGACAGCTTCGCAAAAGGTCTTCAGACGGAAATGGCTGAAGCGATTGCCGAAAGGCCTGTAAAGATTGAAAAGGCTCTCTTCATCGGAAAGACAATCAAGGATACTGATGGAAATGAAATGATTGTAGGTGATGATACAGCTATGATCATATACGAAAGTCTGATCGAGAATGGTTACGTCAGAAAAGGCACTTTAACTGACAAGTACTATGAAGATAAAACTAATGGAGTAGTTCAATTCCCGGAAGAAGTCATTCAGAATTCAAGTTCTATCCTTGAAATTCTCGATTCTGTATATGATCCTCGCGTTCTTAAGCCTAAAAATGCTCGAGGTGATAATGTACAACTCAAAGTTGACCCGGAGAAACTGAATGCCAAAGAGTTCAGAAACCTCTGGAATCAGATCAACAAAAAATCTGTCTATGTTGTTGACTTTGATACAGAAGAACTCATTTCCAACAGCATTAGTAGTTTGGATAAGAAGCTGAGAGTTCCTAAAATCTACTATCAGGTTCGAACTGGAATGATGGACGAAATTAAATCAAAAGATGAGCTTGCCAGTGGAAACGCAATGAGTGTAAAAACATCAAAAACCATGGTGACAGTTCCTTCAACTGGCTCAAATGTGAAGTACGATCTGATTGGAAAACTTGTAGAGAATACAGGATTAACCAGAAAGACAATTGCAAGAGTTTTAAAAGGTGTAAAAGAAGACACGTTTAACCAGTTTAAAGATAATCCTGAAGAATTTATCATTCGAAGTTCAAACATTATCAATGATGAAAAGGCCACAGCGATTATCCAGCATATAACTTATGATGTGCTGGATGATGAGTACAATACAGACATTTTCACTGATGCATCTATCCGGGGAAAGCTGGGTGTTAATACAATGAAAGCTAATAAACACCTCTTTGACCACGTCCGATATGATTCAACAAATGAAGAAAGATTTGCTAAAGAACTCGATACAAGCGATGAAGTGTCTGTTTATGTCAAATTGCCAGACGGTTTCTTTATCTCTACACCCGTTGGAAAATACAATCCCGACTGGGCTGTAGCCTTCTACGAAGGACAGATTAAACACATTTATTTTGTAGCGGAGACTAAAGGATCTCTGGATTCCTTGCATCTTAACCATATTACGCCTACTGAACAGGCCAAGATTGACTGCGCCAGACAGCATTTCAAGGCTATCAGCTCTGAAAATGTGAAATACGATGTCGTCTCAAGCTACGATGACCTGATTCAAAAAGTTATGAAATAACGAATGAGATCCGAAATATCGGGTCTTTTTCGTTATCCAGATCGATTAAGCATTTGCTATTTGTGACTGGCGAGATGGGAAACAGATTTACAAAATGCAGAGAAGGATGGTTTTCATGGACGGTGCTATCGTTGATTTGGCCAAAATTCTCTGTGTCTTACTTCATGAGGTTGGTACAAACAAATGGAAAAGTTCAATCGTGCTATTAGCGTTAGAAAAGTACATGTAACGCTTAGAATAATACTTGGAGGTGTTCGTTGATATGGAAAACCTTACTGTCATTCAGCAACCCACAGGCCCGGTTCAGGCCAACTGCTATATCGTTTTGAATGGAAAAAACGCTCTGATGATTGATCCGGGCGATGATCCTGAAATTCTTAAGGGAATGATCGCAACCGAAGGATGTACCCTGCAAGCGATTCTTCTGACCCATGCCCATTTCGATCATTGCGGCGCCGTTGATGAGCTTGTCAAAACATATGGCGTCAATGTCTATATGAATCCCGCGGAATTTGACTTCCTCAACTGCCCGGCCAAGAATTCTTCCAGCGCCTTTGCGGGTGTTCCGCATCTGTCCTTATCGACAAAGCCGATGGAACTGAAAGAAGGAGAGCAGAAGATCGGAGACTTTGATGTCACTGCTTACTATGCTCCGGGACATTCTGTCGGATCCACAATTATTGAAATTGGAGACAACCTGTTTACCGGTGATGTTCTGTTTCAGGATTCCATTGGAAGAACTGATCTGGAAACCAGCAGCGCTGCCGATATGAGAAAGTCTCTGGAATTCCTCAAGTCTTTGACAAAGGATTACACAGTCTGGCCAGGACATGGTCCGTCCACCACGCTTGATTACGAAAAGAGACACAACCCATTTTTGATTTACCCCTTAATCTGATCTGATTGAAAAGCCGGTTTTCCCGGCTTTTCTTTTTGTCAGGCCGATTCGGACGGGGAAGGGTAATAAAGGCATATGGACGAATTGCTGAAGCTGCTCTTGAAGATGGCTCTGCATCAGAATGCGACGGATATTCACTTTTCCCTGCATGAGCAGAAGCTGGAGATTGAACTGCGAACAGAACAGGGCCTGATGCCTTTGCGTCAGGATCTGTTTGACGGCGCTTTTCTTTCGTATCTGCAGTTTCAGGCCGGTATGGATCTGTCCAATCTGAAAAAGCCGCAGTCCGGGCAGTTTGAAGTCACTTTGAATAATCGAATCGTCGACTGCCGTTTCTCTTTGCTTCAAAGCAAGGATATGGTCAGCGGTGCTTTAAGAATTCTGGCCAGAAGCCGGCTGATCGCTCTTGATCAGCTGACCACAAAACCGATAAGCATGCAGATTCTTTCTTCTTTGTCTGATCTTCCATCCGGACTGATCATCTGCGCCGGTCCGACGGGAAGCGGCAAGACGACGACTTTGCATGCTGTGCTGCGCGATCTTGCCTGCAAACAGAGCCGAAAGATCGTCTCCCTTGAGGATCCCGTGGAGATTGCCCATGAGCCATGGCTGCAGCTGGAAGCGGGAAGCCGCAGCGTGCTCAGTTATGAGACAGGGATTGAAGAGCTGATGCGCCATGATCCCGACGTCATTCTGATTGGAGAATGCCGCAGCGAACAGACCGCCGCCACCCTGATCCGCGCGTCCTTGACCGGTCATCTGGTACTCAGCACGATTCATGCGGGCAATGGAGAGCAGGCGGTGCGCCGTCTGCTTGATCTTGGCGTGGCCAAAGAGGATCTTCAGATCGTTTTGAAACGGATTCTCTGTCAGAAACTGGTTGGACAGGAAAAGGAAAGGGAATGTCTTTATGAAATCTGGACGGAACAGCAGCTTAAACAAATCTTCGATCACAAACCGGATCCAGAGGCTTTGCAGTCAATGGAGCAGGCCGAGCGGATCTATGAAGAAACAAAGAAAAGTCGCGCTCAAACCAGGTGAGCTGCAGACCTATCTGATCGCCATGCAAAGCAGACTGTCCAGTGAAGATGCCATCAGGCTGGCCTTCTCCAGATCGGATCAGATATTAAAAGAGCTTGAAGGCGGAAGAGCACTGGAAGACATTCTGGATTTTTCGCAGACGGATTCCATGGAAAAGCTGGCCGGCAGACTGATGGGGATCCTTTCCCTCGAGCAGGCACTTCATTTTGCGATGCTGCTCAAAAAGAAGACCTCCGCGCATGTTATGGAACTTGTCAAAAAATCCTTTTATCCCCTGTTTCTTCTGGCTTTTTCCAGCGCGCTGCTGTTCTTCTTTATCGAGAAGGTACAGCCCGCTTTAAGCGGGTTCGGGTCTGGTTCCACCTCTTCAAACCAACCCGTCCTGACACTCTTTCTGGCGTTTCTGTGCGCATTCTGGATTCTTCTGGCTGCAGCGTTTCTGATCTTTGGTCTGGCTTATGTTCAGTCTGGTAAAAACCCGGCGCTCTTATACGAGATTTGGAAGCTGCCCTTTTTCCAGTATCTTCACAGCATTCAGCTGGCCGCTTTTCTGATGGCCTGTCTGAAAGGCGCGATCAGCTCATATCAGGCTGATCAGATCTGTAAAAGCCTCAAGGAACTGCCTTTCCTGCACGTTCTGTCACGCTGCTCTGCCTCTTTCGAAAACAGACAGGACGCAGGCAGAAAGATTCATGCTCTGCTTCCCGAATCCTTCTGGAGCTGCTACCACCTTGGCCAGCGGCAGGATTCCCTGGAAGAGATGATGGAAAACTGGATCATGCTGGCGGATCAGAAGCTGGTGGTCATGGTCAAAGGGTTTGTTCAGGCGCTTTCTTTGTTCAGCTATTTCTCTGTCGGCATTCTTGTCATCTTCCTCTATCAGGCGATGCTTGCTCCGATGGACATGATGATGATGTTCTAGATCAGTTAAGCAATCGTCCATTACGGACATTAAAAAGCCGGTTTCTGCATTTGACGTGCGAAACCGGCTTTTGCTTTATTCATGTCTGATCGCTTCAATAGCGGGGATTTTAACGGCTTTGGACGCGGGGTTGAGACCCGAAATAATACCAATGCCAACAGAGAAGCCTAAACCTAGCAGTGCGAGCCAGGGAGGAATGTAGGAGATGGTGTCTCCTCCAAAGACGCTTCCGGCTACAGAGTTGAGAATCCAGGAGACAATAAAGGAGAAGATCACACCGGCAATGCCGCCAATCAGGCCGATCTGCGCCGCTTCATCCAGGAAGATCAATCGGATATCGCGGATCGGACAGCCAAGAGCCTTCATAATGCCGATCTCTCGTGTGCGCTCTGTGATGGACATCATCATCGTGTTGGTGATGCCGATCGCCGCGACGAGCAGGGAGACAGCTCCGATTCCTCCAAGGATGAGCTGGGTGGTCCGCATGCTTTCTTCCATGGACTTCCGCATGCTTTCCATGGAATTGGTCTGTGTGAAGCCAAGATCATGGATCGCCTCTTCCACCGGAGTGACATCCTGAATGGAATTCACCGTGACTAAAGCCTGCTCATATTTGGGAGCGCCCAGGCTTTTTTCATTGTTCTTGCGCTGGATCTCTTTGAGAAGCTTGTTGTATTCGGTGGTCGACATGATGATGCCCTGACTGGTTCCATAGCCGATCTGGTAGTCTTCCTCGACCCGGCCCATGACTTTCAGCTTTTTGCGCAGGGTGCTTGTCCCGTCATTCAATATGATGGAGAGATAGACCGGTGTGGTTTGCGCATTGAAATAGGCGTCATCAATTGAAACCGGATTGCCCATTTCGTCATACATGTAGATCATGTTAGATCCTTCCGGTCTTGCCGTATCCATGAAGTTGAACTCAAAGTACTGACCGACAAGAACAGGAATTTCATCCGGCAGCGCCGGTTCGTGAAAGGATCCCTCCATCAATGTCAGCACCTGCTCCATGACATCCTGATCAAGGGCGAGCATGGGTGTCCAATAGGTGTGAAAGCGGTCGTTGTTTCCCGCATAGCTCTCCGCGCTGAAACTGCCGCCGCCATCAATAATGGGTGTTGCCCATTTGACGCCTTCAATCTCTCTGATCTGCTCAATCGCCGCATCATCCAGATTCACGGTTTCAATCTGCTCTCCATCCGGACCATATCCGCCCCAGTTGTAGATGATGATCGAGGTCAGATCCGCCATCTGTTCAAGCATCCTCTGGTTGCTGAGCTTGATGCCTTCACCGATGGAAACCATGATGACAATCGAGCAGCAGCCGACCGCTACACCAAGTGCGGTCAGAATCGTTCTGGACCGCCTTCTTTTCAGATTGGACCAGGCCATTGAGAACAGGTCCCAGAATTTCATGACTGTTCTCCATTTGAACCGGCATCAGTCGTATTGTCAGAGATTTGATCGTCAAAAGGATCATCGTCATCGTCGTCGTCGAGTCCTTCTGCCAGTTCTTCTTCCTGTTTGATGGCTTTTTTCTTTTTCCAGCAGCGCCATCCAAACAGTCCTGCAATCAGCAGCGCGAGAAGACCGGCGATCCAGCCCAGAACGCCGATGGCGTTATTCTGCGTGGGTTCTTCCATTCCGGGCATTGGCTCTTCCGGAAGTTCTATAACGGGTGCTTCATAAACCGCAAGGTCGATCGGGAATTCCTTTTTCACTTCTTCACCGCTCGCGTCTTCATAGGTGATCTGAATCTTGATCTTATATTCTTTCGCTTCCGCGGGAATGACGATGAAATCGATGCTTCCGGATTTGCCGGATTCAAAGTTTCCAAGGTTCTGAACGGGGTTCAGACACTCAAGACCTTCGCAGTCCAGCTTGGCTTCCACATTGGAGAGTGTGCCCTTGCCTTTGTTGACATAGGTGAATTCAAGATCCACTTCAGAACCGGTGGGGATATCTTCCGGAACGGAGGGCGGTGTGATTTCAAGACGATCAGGTTCATAAACCGGAATGGAAATACGCTCACTCGAGGTCTGAGATTGTCTGGAGTTGTCCGCAACATATTCATACCGGAAGGAGATATTGATCGATGGGGAAGAGGATTTCTCGTTGGAGAGAGCCTTCATTTCGATTTCCTTGGTGACAGCGCCATTTGCTGGAATCGATTCGATATAGAAGGTGTTGGAACTGCTTGTAATGGAGAGTCCTTCTTCCGTATCGAGAGAGACCATGATGTTTTCAACGGGCAGGGTTTTGGAGGTGTTTTTGCAGGTGAAGGAAAGCTTGAATGTCTTTCCGGCTTCTACCTGCTCTCCGCCGTAGCTGTACTTTTCAACGATGATATAAGGGGTTGCAGCAGGAATCTGGACAGGTTCACTCGTTCCGCCCGGATCTGACCATCCACCGCCCCAGTCTGAGGGCTGATCCGTTCCCGGATCTTCAGAGGGGTCGCTGGGATCTTCCTGTGTGCTTTCCACGCATTGTCTGAAGGTGACAGTCAGCTCGTCCGATTTCAGACGCAGGGAAGGATAAGCCACGTTGAACTGGAACACATTGGATGTTCCGGTATAGGTCTGATTTTCAAACTTCGCGGTGATCATCAGACGCTCATCCGGTTTGGAATTGAGTGTCAGAATGGGATCCGACTGACCGGAAAAGCCGTCATCTGTTTTATGGGTGATATCAATGGCTTTTGTGAGTTCTTCCTGAGTCGGCTTGTCAGTATTGAAGAGTTCTTTGGTCAGAATGGCGCTGTCTTTTAAAACCAGCTCGATAGTACATTTCTGATCCGCTTCAAGACGGGTCACGATTTTGCCATCTTCCGAAAGCAGGTGGCTTCTTGAAACAACGACAAGTGTCTTGGCATCCTGCAAAATGGTACCGGGTTTGTCATCAGGATCTGTCGGATCGGCCGGGGTCACCGGGGTGTCCGGCTGGTCCGAAGGTGTTGGATCCGGGGTGGTCTCCTGGGCGAGAACGGGCGTTCCCATGGCCATGGAGAGAGCAACGCATAAAGGAAGCAGTCGTTTGGTATTCATCATTTTTCCTTTCTCGATTCTGTTCAAGCCTTGGAAGGCTGAGCGTTCAAAACAGTGCCGGCAGATAAGGGAGTATCTGAAACGTAATCTGTGCTGGTATCAGCGGGTGTTTCTTCTTTCTTTTTATAGGTCTGAGAGACAATCTGGCCATCGAGCAGCGTGATGGTGTGATCGGCGTATTCAGCCATCTGCGGATCATGGGTGACCAGAATGATCGTCTGCCCGAACCGGTGGGCGAAATTGACCATCATCTCCATGACGGATGTGCGTGTTTTGGAATCCAGATTTCCGGTGGGCTCATCCGCGAAGATGACAGCGGGCTTGTTGATGAAGGCGCGGGCGATGCCCACACGCTGCTGCTGACCGCCGGACATCTGTCTGGGATAGTGCTTCATGCGATCACCCAGTCCTACCAGCTTCAACATCTTCTTTGCGCGCAGATCACGCTTCTTTTTGTCCATACCCGCAAACTGAAGGGGAAGGGCGACATTTTCCAAAGCGGTATATTGTGAAAGAAGGTTGTAGGACTGAAAAATAAAGCCGGTATGCTTCTGGCGAAACAGAGCCAGATCCTTCTCGCTGAGCTTTTCAATCGCAGTACCTTCGATGATAATTTCACCGCGGGTCGGTTTTTCAAGTCCTGCCAGAAGGTTGAGCATGGTGCTCTTTCCTGATCCGGAAGGACCGAGAATGCAGCAGATCTCTCTGGTAAAGACATCAAAGCTCACATTTCTGAGTGCAACCACTTTCTCCTTGTCCATACGATAGACTTTGGAGATATTTTTAACGGATATGATGGGGGTCATAAATCCTCCGGGAAGTGAAGAATGCAGTGAATACTGTTCTTACCTTTTCATTTAACTAACTTCATTCTTTCTTGAAAAGAGAATCCGTGAAAATGTAAGGGGTTGCCAAGACAATCTTTAGAATTTATTAATGATCGAGAAGCGATCAGTTTGTAAACGAGGACAATTTCAATGGAATGCGTTTTCCACTGTCCGGGATCGAAAGATCGGTGGAAGAGGACTTAAAACACAGTGAAAAGAGGCGGGGCAATGTATTTGAAAACGAGCCAGAGGCAGATGTCCGAATCATTCTGGACGATCGCTTTTCTGACAGTCTCAGGCGGACTGCAGGATTCCTATTCGTACTTTGTCAGAGGGAAGGTCTTTGCCAATGCCCAGACCGGAAATCTGGTCTTCCTGGCCTCCGGTCTGGCGGATGGCGATATCGGGAAGGTTATTCATTATCTGCTTCCCTTATGCAGCTACTTGTTAGGGATTTATCTGACCGCGCAGTTCAAGCAGCGCTACAAACATCAGAAGATTCACTGGAGGCAATGGATCCTGATGATGGAGATTTTGATTCTCTCTGTCACACCCTTTATCCCCTGGGATCTGATGGCGAACTGTCTGATTTCTCTGTCCTGCGCCATGCAGGTGCAGGCGTTTCGAAAACTGCATGGAAAACCATTCGCCTCTACAATGTGTATGGGGAACATGCGCTCACTTATGGAACAGCTCAGCCACTATCAGAGTACAAAGAATCCGGCTCATCTCAAAAGCGCCAAAGACTATGGCGGTGTGATTCTGCTCTTTGTGTTAGGGGCTCTGATCGGGTATCTGCTTGCCGGTGTGATGGGCAGACAGGCGATTCTGATTTGCGATGTGCTTTTAAGCATTGCTTTGATCATGATGTTTCTCCATCACGAACGACATCTCTGGAAGCTGGAACTGCCTGATGAGATGAAATGAGCAAATGCGAATAACTTTATTCATCACTTATATTGTCTTATTAAAGACTTACCAAGCGGAATACTAAGCATTATCAATGCAGAAAGAACTGGATATGAAAGATAAGAAAAACATTGTGATCATAGCAACCGGCGGTACCATTGCCGGAAGCGGAAGACCGGGAGAAGCCGGGGAATACAGAGCAGGTACGTTGCCGGTTCAGACGATTCTCGACAGTATTCCCCAGATCCAGGATCTGGCCAATATCGAGATGGTCGCCTTCTGCTCCAAGGACTCCAATGACATCACCCAGTTCGATGTTCTTGGCCTTAAGCAGCTGGTGGAAAACTATGAACATGATCCCAATGTGGACGGTATTGTGATCACGCATGGAACGGACACTCTGGAAGAGACATCCTTCTGTTTGAATGTCATTCTCAACATCACTAAACCGGTGGTCATGACCGGAGCCATGCGCCCGGCTACTGCGACAAGCGCGGACGGACCGATGAATCTTTATCAATCTGTCGCACTCGCTTCCAGTGAGGATGCCAGAAACAAAGGTGTGCTGGTGGTGATCAGTGATTCGATCTATTCCGGCCGCGATCTGACCAAGGTCAACTCGATCAAAACAGACGCCTTTGAAGTCGGCGATCCGGGACCGGTCGGATACATGCAGGACAATCATGTCTATCTGCTTCATACGCCCTATCGCAGACACACCGTTCATTCCCGCTTTTCTACCTGCAATCTCAATCTGAAAAAGAAGGTGGAGATTTATTACTGCCATGGAAACAGCGATCCCAGGCTGCTGCAGTTCATGCTGGATCACTATGATGGTCTGGTTCTTGCGGGAACAGGCTCCGGAAATTACTCTTCCGCTGTTCAGAACGTCATTGAAAACTATGACGGTCCCTGCAAGATCGTGCGCTCGTCGAGATTGCTGCAGGGGGCGGCTTTTGATTCGGACATCTTTGATCCAAAACATAAGACCATTGCCGCTCACAGACTCTCACCACACAAGGCAAGAATCCTGCTGCTTCTTGGACTCGATCAGAATCTGAGTGATGGGGAGCTGCGTGCTCTGTTCAGAGAGTATTGATCGATGACGGATCAGCCACTACTCAGATCCGGAAGAAAGAACGCCGAAAACAAATATGCGAGATAAGAGAAGGAGAAGAAACTATGGAACAGGCAGCGCTTGAAACAAAGGATTTGATTCTTCGCCCGTTCAATGAGGGCGATCTTGATGACATTCTGGCGATCTATTCCGATCCCATCAGCAATCCCTACCTGCCATGGGACGTGATGCAGACAAAAGAGCAGGCCGAAGAAAAACTGAAGAGCTTCACACGTCTTGTGGATGGAAAACCAGCTGTGCGCGTTTATGCGATCTGCGAAAAAGAAAGCAATCATCCCATTGGCTGGATTGAAATGGAGCTGGAACGCGGCTATGAAGTTGGATATGGCCTTCGCCATGAATACTGGCATCATGGCTATGCTTCTCAGGCTCTTGAGGCAGTGATTGAAGAAGCGAAAAGACTGGATCTTCCATATTTATATGCAACTCATGATCGGGAAAACCGCTTCAGCGGGGCGGTCATGAAAAAGGCTGGAATGAGCTATCGTTACTCCTATGAGGAAGACTGGAAACCCAAGAACAAGCTGGTGACATTCCGCCTATATCAGATTGATCTCAAACCCGATGCCTCCACCTATGATCATTTCTGGACTGTTTCAGATGTTCATTATGTGGAAGAGGAACTGTAAAAGGATCCTTTTTAACAGCCAGAATTGAATAACAAACACGTCAACCCAAAAAGACTTCTGAGAGCACAAGCCAGAAGTCTTTTTGATATGCGCAGTTTGAGAAAACCAGCAACTTTTTCAAGGGACTTTTTGCGAGAAGTGACAACTTTTTCAAGGGACTTTTTGCCGGAAGGCTCAACTTTTCCAAATAGAGGCCGGTTTCCAGGCATTCTGACTATTGAGTGTCAGGAGGTTATTCTATGAACCAACTTCATCACCCACAAGAACAGAAAAAGAACGGATTTACCCTGCTAGAGACAATGATCGTTTTGTTGATGATGGTCATTCTGATCCTCGTGACTGTTCCAAACCTCGCTCAGAAAGAGCGTATTATCCGCGATAAGGGCTGTCAGGCGCTTCTTGAAACGGTCAACTCACAGATTCTTCTGTATGAAATCGACAATGATCAATTACCATCCTCTGTCTCAGAACTCGTTTCACAGGGGTATCTCAAAGAGAGCCAGACAGCCTGTCCTGACGGTACGGAGGTCTATATCAACAATGGCCAGGCCGACCACTGAAAATGGCTTCACTCTGCTGGAAAGCATGCTCGTGCTGCTCGTTGTCTGCATTAGCCTGTCTTTGAGTGTTCCAACGCGCAGAAGTTCATCTCTTTCCATATTTATGAAGGATCTGGAGCAGAGGCTTTTACAGGCTCAGGCCATGGCGTATTCAAAATCAGAACCGTACCGATGTGAGATCAGAGAGTTATCCTTAAATGTAAACGGCTCTCTGATCCAATTTCCCGAGGGAATCGCCTGTTCGCCGATGGAGTTTTCTTTCAATGAAAAAGGCGGAGTCTCCAAAGCGGGAACCATCATCTGCACGTCTGCCGATCGAAGCGCAAGACTGGTAATCACGCTTGGCAGCAGGAGGATGCGCATTGAAGAAGAGTAATGGATTCCTGTTAGGAGAAGAACTTCTGGCTCTTTTTGTGGTGCTGCTTGCCGCCGCTTTATTTTTACAGGCAGTTTCGTCGCTGCACTTTTCCGCAAACTTCACTTCAGACTGGACGCTGGAAGAGGGTGAGGAAAAATGAAACGGTTGATTGGGCGAAGGGGATCAAAGAAGGCAGAAGCGCCTTCCAAAAATGGATTCACACTTGTGGAAGCTTTGATTTCATTGCTTTGCGCGATGGTGCTTTCAACCTTGTGCGTGGTTTTGCTCCAATGCTGCGTTATGGCATTAAGTGTCCAAAGTGATCTTCCTCTCGCACTGGGTACTGCCAGAATCCGTCAGTACAGCGCTTTGGCAAGTATGAATACTGTGGAAGACGGAACTCTGCACATCAGCGATGCGAGAGGTGATTGGACAATAGAGTTTGACAAGAACAGACTGGTCAGAACACCCGGTTACGAGATTTTGCTGGAAGGAATAGAAGATGCCTGGTTTGAGAAAGAGGAGGGGAAGATCTGGCTTGAAGTCAAAGAGGAAAGCAGAGCGTACCGGATCCAGATCCGCTAATGGGTATTCACTGCCTCAGGCTCTTTTGTTGTTTTTCGTGATTCTTCAAATTTGTACGTTTCTTTCTCTTTGTTCCGTTTCATCCGGATTGCAAAGAAAGGTTCTCAGATCATCCCAGACGGAACAGATCATTCTGAAAGAAGCTGTTGAGTTCGCTTCTCTTTGTGCTTATTGGAAACGATGCGCACTTCAAACAGAAACAATAAAACACTTTGAGGCAGATGAAGAGTCCGTAACTTTGAGCGACCAGGGAACGTTTATACTGATCGAACGGCAGACCATTAACCGGACAACATCAAGCAGGATATATTACTCTGATCAGGGCATCTCGTCTTACGAATGGCAATAACATAAAAGAAGCAGAGGATGTGGACACTGCAGATCAAGGCGTACTTTATATGGGTAAATCGCCATAATCTACCTTTAAAAATTGAGATGGATAATTTCATTAGAACCTGAAGAGAGAGAACATCATATCTTCAGTTTTTTTTGCGCTCCACAATTTACCACGTCATGGGATCAGGATAATTACCGATACATATTCTGTTCTGCTCTAAGAGATGGATCATATCCCGTAAATGTATGACAACAATCTTCGAATATCCCTTTATTTAAAGGGAATATCTGAATTTTGACGGACAAAAAAGCGTAAATATTAAAAGAAAAGAATCTGTCGCATAAAAAGCGAGTTAGTCTTAGAGAAACAAACCGTGATACCGATTTCATTCGAATGTAGAAATGAGTCGCCGCGAAGGAAGGGGAATATGAAAAAATCATATTTGTTTGGTTTAGCTGCCGCATCCACAGTACTGATTCCAGCGGCCACTGAAGTACTCGCAGAAGAATCTGATGGTGAGATTCCAGTTTCTGAGACCACCTACTATGTCGAAGAAGATGCCACTGATCAGGTTGAACAGATTTATGTGGAGTCTGAAGATGCTGACGAGACGGAAGATGCCGATAAAGAAGACGACGCTGCAGGAGAAGACGCTGTCAAAGACGGTAACGAAGTCAAAGCATCAGAAGAAGAAGAGAAAGAAGACTCTGCTGATTCGAGTGAAGTAACTGATCCGGTTCCAGAAGCCGATGAGAAAGCTGCCGTCCAGGCCGGTGAAGATGAGGTGCAGGAAGAAGCTGAAATTCCTGATCCTTTAACGCTGAACACAAAGGTCTATGCTTCCTGGGAGGATCAGGGTGATGAAGCAAAGAAAGAGTCATTGAAAGACCAAGTCGCCAGACTTGGATATGACGCTGAAGTTTACCTCTATATTTTTGAGAATGGTTATTATGTAGATAATATGGTTATTATGTAGATAATATTAAAGAAGAAATCAGTCTTGACCCTCGAAATATCTGCGTTAGCACTCCGCTGAATGTGGAGCCGGGTGGTGGATTCTCATCTGAAGTAAGTGTTAATATCTTTAATCAAATTAAACAGCTGGAGAAGAAATACGGCCTTTTGATAGAGGGTGAAGATTCGCTCCAGCATTTAATAACTTTTTACTATCTCCCTCTGATGTGTCCCCTATGTCAAGGACAAAATTTTTAGATCGCCCCCTTCGTCTGG
>Strawberry_p1__coassemble_2381_pt1 | contig 16035 bp, 18 predicted proteins | sample Strawberry_p1__metabat2_low_PE_004 | metagenome-assembled genome bin Strawberry_p1 | reverse complement strand
GTGCCCGTCGTTCCGATTTTTGCGGATTTTCCTTTATCGGAACAATCAGACAACCTTATTCGCAGCGCTTTCAGACAGTTTTCAGGATTTGCCTGCCTTTTGAAAACCTCAAAGACCAGTCTTCTGTTAATGGCTTTTACGCGTTTTCGATCATCTTCAGATTCTGCGGTGTGTTGGGCACCAGTAAAAGCTGATTGGCACTCAAAGGCTGATTTCCTTCTACACGCATGAGAGGCTGTCCTTTGGCGACAAACTGCCCCTGACTGACCAGCATCTGCGTCTGCTCAGGAGAAGAGATTTCCAGAGCGATCAGAGTATCAGGAGAAAGGGCAAGGGCGATGACGCCTCTTTCCTTATAGACCCCTGCAACCACTCCGCTTTCCGGAGCGAGCACTTCCCTGTCGTTTACTAACGCCTGACCAAGCTGGCTCAGATTCAAAGAGCCGGAAAGCTGAGAATGATCAGCCTGGTTTTGCGCGTCATTCGGCTTTTTATGATTTTCTGCCCACTGGAAGATAGCCCGGTGCGCGTTCAGACTCATCTGTTCCGTCCAGTTCAGATCGTTCCAGGCTGTCTGCACGTCATTAAGCAGAGCCTGTCCTTTATTTGCTAAATTTGACCAGAATGCATCCATTGATCATGACCCCCAATCATCTGTTCACGATTCAAGAATAAACCGAACCCTTTTCAGACCATTGAATGCTGACCGGCAGTTTTTAGCCGAAAGATTTCTTAATTTGTATGAAAATCGTGGGTTTTACAGTCTCTTCTCCTGCAAATATTTTCATGCGTTGAAATTGTTTTCATAGGGTGATAAAAAAGACCTTACGAAAGGAGAGGTGGAGACACTTACTCGCCACCGACATAGAACGTGAGCAAAATTTATAACTTTTCAGCCGGTCCGGCCTGCCTGCCGGAATGGGTTCTAAAAAAGGCTGCTGACGAAATGCTGGATGCCAATGGATCCGGTATGGGCGTCATGGAGATGTCCCACCGATCTGCCGACTTTGAAAACATTCTTAAGACGACAAAGGACCGCCTGCGCCGTCTGATGAACATTCCCGATGACTACGAAATTCTGTTCCTCCAGGGCGGAGGCAACATGCAGTTCACCATGATCCCCATGAACTTCAACATTCACGGGGCAGATCTGATCAATACCGGGCAGTGGACCAAAAAAGCCCTGAGCGAAGGTAAGAAGCTTGGCAAGATGAACGAGATCGCCAGCTCCGCCGCTGACAACTTCACATATATTCCCAAGATCACCAAAGATGATCTGAGTGAAGATGCCGACTACGTCTATATCTGCGAAAACAACACGATTTACGGAACGAAATATAAGGAACTGCCTCCTCATGATGGCAAGCGTTTGATCGCCGACCTGTCGAGCTGCATCTGCACTGAACCGGTCGATGTTTCTCAGTACGACATGATCTTTGCAGGCGCCCAGAAAAACCTCGGACCTGCAGGCGTCACCATCGTCATTCTGAAAAAGGACATGCTTGATCAGCAGCGCGACGATATTCCTTCCAATATGCTGGACTACAAGACCTACGTCGACAACGACTCCATGTACAACACTCCACCAACCTACGCTATTTATATGGTGGGACTTGTTCTGGAATGGCTGGAAGATCAGGTTGGCGGCCTGGAAGAGATGGAAAAGATCAACCACGAAAAAGCGCGCCGTCTGTACGACTACATCGATTCCTCCAAACTGTATAAAAACCCGGTTGCTGTTGAGGACCGCTCCTATGTCAACATTCCGTTTGTGACAGGAGACAAGGATCTCGACAAGAAATTTGTAGAAGAGGCCAAAGCGGCTGGTCTGGTCAATCTGAAAGGCCACAGAACCGTTGGCGGCATGCGTGCCTCCATCTACAACGCGATGCCGCTGGAAGGCGTCGACAAACTGATCGAGTTCATGAAGGACTTTGAAGCGAGGAATATCTGATGCCAAAAATCAAGCTCTATAACAACATCGCGCAAAAAGGTCTCGACACCTTCAAGGAAGGCTACGAGGTCGCCGAAGATATCGACAACGAAGACGCCATTGTCGTACGCAGCGCCAAACTGCACGACATTGAATATCCTAAAAATCTGAAAGCCATCGCCAGAGCCGGCGCCGGTGTCAACAACATCGACATCCCGACCTGCACGGAAAAGGGCATCGTGGTTTTCAACACGCCCGGTGCCAACGCCAACGCGGTGAAGGAAATCGTTCTGGCCGCTCTGTTCCTGGCAAGCCGTGACATTTTCCATGGCATTGAATGGGTCAACTCCCAGCAGGGCAGTGAAACCCTGGCCAAGGATATGGAAAAGCAGAAAAAGAAATACGCAGGCAACGAAATCGCCGGCAAGACACTTGGCGTCATTGGTCTTGGCGCGATCGGCAACAAGGTCGCCAACACTGCTCTTCGTCTCGATATGAAAGTGGAAGGCTATGATCCCTATCTGTCCGTTGATAACGCCTGGGCTCTGAGCCGCTGGGTTCAACATAAGAAAACCCTTGGTGAAATCTATCAGGACGCGGATTTCATCACTCTGCATCTGCCTGAAGTGGAATCCACCAAAGGAATGCTGAACAAAGCAGCGTTCGACGCCATGAAGCCCGGTGTGAAGATTCTGAACTTCGCCCGCGGCGGTCTGGTCAATGAAGATGATCTGCTTGAAGCACTTGATTCCGGAAAAGTCGCTCTGTATGTCACAGACTTCCCCTCCGGCAAGCTTGCCAACCACAAAAACGTCATCGGTCTGCCCCACCTGGGCGCTTCCACGGAAGAATCCGAGGAAAACTGCGCGGTCGCTGCCGCTCATGAGCTGATGGACTATCTGGAAGAAGGCAACATCAAGAACTCCGTCAACATGCCTGAATGTGTTCTGCCCATGTCGACCGACTGGCGTGTGGCTGTTATTCATGCCAACACCCCCAAGAAGATCTCCGCGATCACGGATGTTCTCAGCGCGCAGGGTGCCAACATTGAAAACATGACCAACCGTTCCCGTAAAGAGATCGCCTACACCGTTCTCGACCTGAACGAAGAGCCTTCCAAAGAAGCGCTCGACGCCATCCGCGCCCTTGACGGTATCAGCCGTGTAGAGCTTTACTCCAAAAAGCCGCTTTAAACCAAAGGCCTTCGGGCCTTTTTTCATACAACAGACAAGGATCCCTTTATGAATACTGTATTTACATCGGCAGATATCCTGCTGCCAGAAAATGAGCAAGCTCGCACATGGGCCGTTATCGCCTGTGATCAGTTTTCCTCCCAGCCCGAATACTGGAAGAAGGTTGAAGAACTGGTCAAAGACAAGCCCAGCACTCTGTCTTTGATTCTTCCTGAAGCCCTGCTAGGTACAGAAAAAGGACAGGAGCACGAGAAACAGATCTCCACCAGCATGGAGGCTCTTCTTGACCAGCGGATTCTTAAAGAATTTCCCCATTCCTATATATATGTGGAAAGAACGCTGCAGGATGGAAGACTGCGCAGAGGGTTGGTTGGAGCAATTGATCTGGAAGACTACGACTATCATGTCGGAAGCCACTCTGTGATCCGTGCAACGGAAGCGACCATCCTCGACCGTATTCCGCCCCGCATGGCGATCCGTAAGAAGGCCAGTCTGGAACTGCCGCATATCCTGCTTCTGGCGGATGATGACAGGGACCAGCTGTTCTCAAAACTGCAATCCAACACTGACAAGCTTGAGCCTCTCTACGACTTTGATCTGATGCTTGATGGCGGCCATCTTAAAGGATGGCTGGTCGATCAGGATCACGCTCCCCTCTTTGAGTCATCCTTTGAAGGCTATCTCAAGGAAGCCTGCAACCGCTACGATGGCATGGGCCTGGTAGTCGGTGATGGAAACCACTCCCTGGCCACCGCTAAGGCAATCTGGGAAGAAGTTCGCCTGTCCTTAAGCGATGAAGAAAAAGAAAATCATCCGGCAAGGTACGCCCTGGTCGAACTTGAATCCATTCATGAACCTTCTCTGGACTTCGAACCAATTCACAGACTGCTGACTCACGTGAACAGCGATCATCTAAAAACCTCCATCAAAATCGCTTTGAGCGCTAAAGAGGGCCAGAAAGGGCAGAGCATCACTCTGGTTGATCAGAACGGATGTGAGGATGTCGTCCTGGCCATTGACGAAAACGCTCTGGCGCTGTCCTGGCTGCAGCCCTTCCTCGATTCCTATCTCGAAATGTTTGGCGGTTCCATGGACTTCATTCACGGAGATGACAGCTTAAAGGAGCTTGCCGCAAAGGAGAACACGCTTGGTATTCTCCTGCCGCCCATTTCTAAGAAGGGGCTGTTTGAAGGCGTCGTTGAACATGGCAGCCTGCCCAGAAAAACCTTCTCCATGGGCAACGCTCAGGATAAGCGCTACTACATGGAAGCAAGAAAGATCCGCTGATCATTCACCCTTCATATATCAAAGGGGCAACCGCTCAGACAAAAGAAAATCTTTTGCTTTAGTCTGTGAAATTCTCTTCAGGCTTGAGATGTTTGATGCGCTTTACTTATGGCCTGATTCAGTTCAAATCGCATAAAATCTATTCACATATCGAAGAGAGACTCTCTGTGTATATCCATTGTATATCCCTTTTTATTCTGATATGTTTTCACTGAAGAAGGATAGGTGATTTTATGGAAAACGCCACTTTATGCAAATGGGGAAACAGTGAAGCGATCCGCATCCCTAAAAGCCTTTCAAAAGCATTAGGTCTTGAAGTCGGAGATTCGTTAAATATTTCCGTCATAGATAACGGTCTGTTCATCAAACCCGCAAAAAAGAAAAAGCGGTTTTCTTTTGACAATTTTCCAGATGGAGTAAAAGTCGAAGATGAATTCGGTGAAGCTCGCTTCGGAATTGAGGAACTTTAATGCCAGTATATAATCCTGGTGACATTATCTATTGCCAATTTAGCTCGGCTGAGGGTCACGAACAAGCCGGATTCCGGCCAGCTCTCGTTTTATCTGATAGAAAGTATCAATCTAAAACCGGTTTACATATCTTAGCTCCTATAACCACGCGTTACAGAAGCTATCCGACAAGGATAAAACTGGATGAGCGAACAGAAACGAAGGGATATATCATTGGAGAACAGATAAAATCGGTAGACTTAAATGCCCGGAAAAATCATTTTATAGAGTGCTGCCCGAGCGATCTATTCGAAGATGTTCTTGAAATTGTTGCTGGTTGTTTCCCAAATATGTATGTCGAATATTAACAAACTAAGCGCCGCAGATACACTCTCTGCGGCGCTTAGCTTGTTGATATAGACTTCAAAATATATCGCTCCATTTCACAGGTTTCTGTGTAAAAGGACGGCTGGAGATCAATGCGTACTTAGCTGTTCATCTGAACATATATGACAACCGTTGCGACTGTTTTTATTCTATTTCTGATATTCCATGGAACTCATATCTTTTGATTCTGCATCACTGCGAACAGACTGAGTAACATGTTATTTTCAACACCTACATTTCTTCGCGTTTTTCTTCCAACTCAAGCCAGCGCATTTCTGACTCATCAAGTCTTTCCTGCAGCTTGTCTCTTTGGATACTGAGAGATTCAATCTTTCTATAATCACTTTCCTGTCCCATTGCCTTTTCAAGATCAGAAATCTGATTCTGCAAAGTCTCCATCAAAGACGGCAGTGTTTCAAGCTCTTTCTTTTCCCGCGAGCTCATGGATGGACGGGAGCGTCGCGGCTTGCTTCCCTTCTGGGAAGGGGTGGGACTACCCGCACTTTTCTGTCCATCTTTCCTGTGCAGTAAAAGCTCAGAGTATCCGCCGGTGTACTGACGGAAGGTATGATTGGGATGCCAGACAAACAGATAGTCGCAGATGCGGTCCAGAAAATAGCGGTCATGGCTGACAGTGATCACGATGCCTGCGAAATCATCCAGATAATCTTCCAGAACTTCCAGAGTGATCAGATCCAGATCGTTGGTAGGCTCATCGAGCAGCAGAACATTGGGCTGTTCCATCAGCACCCGCAGCAGATACAGTCTGCGTCTTTCACCACCGGAGAGTCTTTCAATCGGCATGTAGAACATGTCTCTTGGAAAATGAAATCTCTCCAGCATGGCGCTCGCAGTGACTGGACCTTCTGAAGTCTGCACAACCTTGGCTTTTTCCTCGATATAATCAAGCACCTTCTGTGAGAGATCTTCGATTTCATGATCCTGTCTGAAAAAACCGATACGCACGGTGCTTCCCTGTTCTATAACGCCCTGATCCGGCTTCAGATCACCGGCAAGCACCTTTAAAAAGGTCGTCTTGCCGCATCCGTTGGGGCCGACCAGTCCGATCCGGTCATGTCGTTTCAGCTGATAGGAAAAGCCGGAAAAGAGCGGTTCTTCTCCATAGCCAATGGCGAGATCCTTCCATTCAATTGTCTTCTTGCCCAGTCTGACAGAGGGCAGCGCCAGATCAAGCGCCTTCTCCTGTCTTTGAAAGCGGACCTGACGCAGCTGCTCAAAGCGTTCCAGACGGCTTTTCTGCTTCGTACTGCGCGCCTGGCAACCCGCTCTGACCCATTCCAGTTCCTGTCTGTAGAGGTTTTTATGCTTTTGCTGGCGGATCTGCTCCTGAATCTCTCTTTGTTCCTTATCTTCCAGATATGTCTCGTAATTGCCTTTATGCTCATACAGATGACCTCGGTCCAGTTCGACGATGCGGCTGCAGACTCTTTCCAGAAACCAGCGGTCATGGGTGACAACCACAAACGAGCGGCCGGGTCTGTTGATGTAGTCTTCCAGCCATTCCACCATATCGTTGTCCAGATGGTTGGTCGGCTCATCAAGAAACAGCAGATCGGCATCACTGATCAGCACACAGGCTAGGGAGACGCGTCTTTGCATGCCTCCGGAAAGCTCGCTGATCACCGCATTTTCATCGAGTTCAAGTCTGGTCAGAACAGAGCGGATCTCATAGTCTTCCTTGGGGAAACGGTTTTGCGCGTTGGCATATTTCAGCTGCTTCCAGACGGTGTCTTCATGAAAACGGGGATTCTGTCCAAGAAGCGCGGTTTGCAGACCCTTCTTTGTCTGAATCAGACCATCCGCCTCCTCTTCTTTTGCGAGAATGCGAAGCAGCGTTGATTTTCCGCATCCGTTTACGCCAATCAGGCCGACCTTTTCGCCTTCTTCCACATTGAATTCTTCATCAATGAGAATCGGCCGGTCTGTCCAGACCTTTGATAAATGTGCTGCGTTCAATAACATCACCGCCACCTCCTGAATCTGTATTGTACCTTATCATCATGTCCCGCTTTGATACACATCTGGTCCATTAAAAAATGGCTCCCGAAGGAGCCAGCCTTGTCTGTTTTAGTTGTTGAGTGCCGGAACAGTCCAAACACCGTCATTTTTGGTGACGTAGAGATAATTCTGAGCGAGAACATCTGTTTGAACCAGAACACGAGCACTTCCTTCATCAAGGTCGAGAATATCGATCTGATAGTAATCGTCCTCGTTGAACTCGTTGTTTTTTTCCAGGTAATCGAGAACTGTGTTCGTAATAGCCTGGGCGTTTTTGAAATAAGTGTTGTCTGCCATGCCTGGTTTCCTTTCTGTCAAACTTGGAATCGAAATGCAGGAATCAGGACCCCACTCCCCTGATTATGAAAGAAAAGCATATGCTTTCATCTCTTTCATTTTGCTTGCATTTGATCTTGCATAATCATACGTCCGCGCTTATTTCCGTACAATGACAATGCCCCGAGTAGTCGTTTTCTGTCCCTGTCTGGCACTTTTTGACATTTTTTCTCAAATGAGCTTGTTCTGAAACAAAAGTTAGCGCGAACTTCAGATTATTTATTATATCCATAATGCTAGTTGATTCCTAGTATGTTTGCCTGAAAAACAGTTTGGCCCATGAAAAAGGAGCGGATTGGACCGCTCCTTTTTTTGTTATTCGAATGATTTGAAGCTGAGACCCATTTCGTACATCTTGTCCTTGACTTCCTTGAGGGATTTTTTGCCAAGGTTCTTAACGTGCATCATTTCGTCTTCAGTCTTCTGTGTCAGTTCATCAACAGTGGAAATACCAGCCCGTTTCAGACAGTTGTAAGAACGAACGGACAGGTCGAGATCCTCGATCTGCATCGAAGTCTTCTTCTGGGCTTCTTCCGGTTCAGGCTGCTGAACGGTGAAGCTGTCTTCCAGGTTCAGATCCGCGAGCGGAACGATCTGATCGAGAGAGTCGATCAGCAGATCAGCCGCCTGGCTGATGGCGTTCTGCGGAGTGATGGATCCGTCTGTAGTCACATCAATATGAACCTTGTCCTGTTTGATGTCTTGACCGAGGTTGGTCGGTTCACTGAGGTATTCCGCTTTGCGAATGGGAGTGAAGGTTGTGTCAAGATAAACGGTCTGGGCATTGCCAAGAGGATACTCCGCCTTGATTTCACGGGCGGATTTAAATCCGGTGTTGTTGGCAACGAACAGATCAAGCTGCAGATCCTGTCCTTCTCTGACGTGGCAGATCTCCTGATCGGGATCAACGAGTTCCACCTCTTCCGGGCAGACAACGTCAGCGGCTGTGATGACAGCCGGTCCTTTTGCGGAAACAGTCAGAGTGGAAACTGTATCCCCATCGCTGACAACCTGAAGAGACTTGAGGGCCAGTTTAAGGGCATTGACATCTTCTTCGATCGCGTCATAAACCGGAGACTCAGGATCGAGATCCTTGCCGGAGAATGCGAACACAGCCGCGCCGGGCAGGTTGGAAATCAGCGTACGGCAGATTGCGTTGCCGATCGTGATGCCGAAGCCGCGTTCAACGGGATCAAGAAGAAAAACTGCATGTGTAGTGTAATCGTCGTTTTCAGATGGCTCCTGAATAAAGGAAGCCCGTTTGAATTCTTTCATTTCAATCCTCCTCTGAACTCAGGCCGGTTTGAAAAGAAGCGTGATTCTCTTTCCATCCGGCAGCAGTCTGAACGCAGACTGCGCTTCTGTGCTCAGCCCTGTCTTTGCTTGTGCTTAGGGTTCTCACAGATGACCATGACACGGCCCTTGCGGCGAATGACACGGCATTTGTCGCAGATCGGCTTTACTGACGGTCTTACTTTCATATAGAGAGGAACTCCTTCCTTTATTTGCGTCTGAATGTGATGCGGCCTCTTGTCAGGTCATAGGGAGAAATCTCCACTGTAACCCGGTCGCCGGGAAGAATACGGATGTGGTGCATACGGATCTTGCCGGAAACATGAGCCAGAATTTCATGTCCGTTCTCAAGCTTTACCTTGAAAGCTGCGTTTGGAAGTGTGTCAACGACGACACCATCCAGTTCAATCATGTCCTGTTTCGCCATTTATTCTTAAACTGCCTCCTTTATATTCAGTGACTTATTCTACTTCATTGTATGAAAAAACCCGCTCGCGCAGGCATAAAAAGCCATCTATAAATATACCTGTCAGCCGCTCCCTTTTCAAACAGACAGACTTGACCTGCTGTCAATTGGCGAAAAAAGAGACAAAAGTGCTCCGCTCTTTTCTGTCACATTCCTCTGATAGTCTCAAAACCAGAGAAGGAGGCTTCTATGGACTATCTTGACGCACACCCGCTCGATCTGACTGTTCTTTTGCCCTCATTAAAGAAGGACAGCGCATTAAAGCGTCTGATCATGCTATGTTCATGGTCCGGATGGTTCAGACAGCTTCATATCTGCGTGCGTGTGATCTGCCCTGACTGCAGTCTTGATCCATGGTCTTTAAACAGACTGCAAGAGCTGAGCATCGAACTGATCCGCGATCCGGAGCTGATGCGTCATCATTTAGGCTCTCTTGCCACCAGCATTGAAAAACCGGTCTTTGGCAAAGTCTCCCGCATGGTCCAGACCACCATGATTCTGTCGTATCAGAACAAGGCCATTCTGGTGTGCAGACAGATCCATGCTAAATCCCTGCAGAAGATCGTCGAAAAGGCCCTCGATGTCCAGTATCAGTGGCTGAAAACCGACTGTGCCCGGTTTTGCGACCAGCGCTTTGCCAGTCTGTCCCGCTGAGCCCTCCCTGCTTTTCATTGACTAAGTTCAATTGAAGCTGTTAGAATTAATCAGCTAAGCATTGGAGTATAGCCAAGCGGTAAGGCACAGGACTTTGACTCCTGCATTCACTGGTTCGAATCCAGTTACTCCAGCCATATAGACAAACAAACGGTTCTTTGGGATGCCTCTAAGAACCGTTTTTCTTTTGATTCAGCGTTATTTGACAGGAGATTATTTCATCACCGCTGCAGGATCCGTTTTGGGATGTCCCTGCAGATCCTTGACATGTTCGTCGATGATATCGACCAGATGGAATTTCCCATCCTTGTATTCGTATTCATAGATCATGCAGTTGGAAAACTTGCGCAGCTCTTTGGCTTTCTTTGGATCCACTTTGTTGGCGAAGCGATAGGAGCACGCTCCATGCGCCACGACCAGAACGTTCTGGTTATCGGGATTTTCCATCAGTTTGGACAGCGTGTCATACATTCGGTTTTCCACCTGAGATTTACTTTCACCACCATACTGAACATAGTAAGTTTCCAGATCTCTGACAGGAGAAGCTTTGGAGATCTGTTCTCCCTCCATGGTTCCGTAATGAAATTCCTTCAGGCCTTCCAGACGCTCATAGGGCAGATTGGTGATGTCCTTTAAAGTTTCCTCTGTACGGCCAAGTGTGGAGCAATAGGCGTGATCAAAGTCAATCTTCCTTCCTTCCAGATAAGCCTTTGTCGCTTTGGCCTGCTTATGGCCAAGTTCAGTCACCGGAGAGTCGCACCAGCCCTGGATCAGTCCCTTCTGGTTGAAAAGAGTCTGTCCATGGCGCACCACAAAGAGTTTTTTAGCTTTATCGTCCGACACGTTTCATCACTTCCTTAGAGGGCCATTGATCAATCAGCGCACTGCTCGCCTTTTTAAAGGAGAGCCAGAAGAGCAGACAGCCAATCACACTGCCCGCAAGAATCAGGGCTTTTATCCAGAGCGGCCAGCTTTCCTGAAAGGTGAAAAAGTAAGGCCGCACGCTGACGTTTGTGTAGTAATAGCAGCTGTAAAGCATCAGCAGCTCACTGCCAAAGCAGAGAATGTTCATCAACATTCCGCACACAGAGCGGATGCCTTTGACCTCTTTTTCATCCAGAGCCAGATATTCCTTCATCTTGTTCTTTTTCAACATCAGAACGTACTGCTCATTGGTCTGCCAGCGTTTATCTCTTTTTTTGATCATGTTCATCGCCCAGAAAGCAACGCCAAGACAGATCAACGGCAGAAAGCCCATCTGTGCGCATCTGGGAATCAGAACGGAAATGGCGCACCAGAGAATCGCGGCACCTATCCATCCATATTTCATTGTCTTTTTAGTCATTGTCATATTCTACCTGCTTTCGGCTTCTTCCAAAGCCTTCCGGATGGCTTTTCTGATCTTTGGAAGCATGATCTCTTCAAACTGCGGATTCTTTTTCAGCCACCCCCGGTTCAGAGGAGATGGATGAGGCAGAACAAAACAGGGCTTTCCACGATATGTCTGTTCTTCAAAGACATAGTCCTTCAGTTTCGCGTTTTTGCCAAACAGACGGCTCAGCGCTTCCTGTCCGATCACAAGATAGAGCCTTGCACCCTCAAGCAGATCAAGCTCATTTCTGGTCCAGAGCTCATAGCAGCACGCAGGCGGTTTGTGATCCCCTCCGCCTTTGAAATTCTTTCCCGGATAGCAGTGCCCCGCCATGGCGAAGTAGAACAGATCAGGATCGTAGAAGGTGTCCTCATCGATCTGATACCACTCTTCTCGCAGCGTTTTTCCGGACTGGTCGGTGAATGGTTTGCCGCTTTCATGAACTTTCGCGCCGGGCGCCTGCGAGATCTGCACAATTCTCGCGGATCTGTTTCCTCTTGCTACCGGTCTTGGTTCAAAGCCAAACAGATCCTGGCAGCGTCTGCAGGCCTCCAGTCCCTTCAACAAAGAATCAAACTCCCGCTGGCGGCTCATACAAAGCGCTCCTTGACCTCATCTCTTGCCTCCAGTTCTCCGATCAGCAGAGAGGAGTCGGGATCATGGGCCTTGATGTTTCTTGTGAGCTGCTTTTCATCAAAGTTGGCGTAGCAGTATTTGCAGAAGTGGGCACAGCTGTTATAGGCACCGACATCCACCATCTGTACACACCCGCAGTTTCTCGCCTTCCAGAGCTTGAACACCTTTCCGGTCATCTCATAAGCTTTCTTGGCCGAAAGACACGCCCCTCCGGGAATTCCATAGGGCGCGAGCAGATCTCCTTCGTTGCAGGTATGAACATGCAGGTGATGCTTTCTGGCGCTTTCAAGAAATCCATCGCACAAAATGCGGTAGTCTTCTTCCGTGAAGTCACGCAGTTTCAGTTCATCTGCATGTTTTCGCACGTTCTTGTAATCATCGATCAAAGAGAAGCAGACATCCTCGATATAACCATCGAGCTGCGCGGCCAGCTTTTCAAAAGCCCGCACATGATATTCTGGCGTGTAGCGCTCATTCAGCAGGATCGGATCATAACGCAGAGCCACATTGCTCTTCCCCAGGATCCGGCTCGCTTCCTTCATGGCTTCAATCACCTTTTTCTTGTCAGGCTGATTGGGTTCAAGATCCCGATGATAGCCTGTCACCGTCACATCAAGCAGGATCGGCTTGTCGATCTCTTGAAGATGCGGGATCAGAGGAATCGGATTTTTCGTGCAGAACATGAAGGCGTCGATGTTTTCTACAGAAATACGGCTGACTTTCTGAGGCGCGAAGGGATTGCGCACGTCGAAAAAACCGGCCTTCAGCCGGTTCATGAACCATTTCATATAAAAAGCGGGTATATCCGTGCGTCCGCTGGCATTGACGATCATGTCTTCAGTATATCTCACCCGTCAATGACCCGCCGTTGCCAGAGGCAGCGTCAGCGTGAAGGTGGTCCATCCCTCCTTGCAGGACACAGACAGGTCGCCTTTCAGACGTGTGGCCCCTTCTCTTGCGATCGCAAGGCCCAGACCATAATGGCCGGCTTTTCTGTTTCTGGCCTTATCAACGCGGTAGAACCGTTCAAAGATCTTCTTCTGATCCTCTTCAGAAATCGGATCTCCGTTATTGGAAACAGACAGGATCGCGCTCTTTCCTTTCGCCTTTAAGGAGATCCTGATCTGGCCATGAGCGTATTGAGCCGCGTTGTCGAGCAGGACAGAAATGATTTGATTGAGAATCATCTGATCCCCATCGACTTCCAGATCCGGCTGGACATCAAGGTCAAGGCTCTGGTGCAATTCATAGAGCAGCGCTTCACTGCTCAGTGTCTGTCTGGATACGAGCTTGGACAGGTTGAGTCTTGTCGTCTGCAGATCCGCCTGCTCCGCTCTGGTCAGATCAAGCAGGGAACAGACAAGGCGGTTCATCTGTTCGGATTCCTGTTTGATGGCTGCGGGCCATTTGGGATCCGGAGTGCGCTCCATCGCTTCCGCGCTGGCCATGATAGCCGCGATTGGTGTTTTCAATTCATGGGACGCGTCGGCGATGAACTGCTTTTGCTGATCGAGAGCCTTCTGAACGGGGGTGACCATCCAGCCTGTCAGCTTGCGGCAGATCAGAACGGCCGCCGCTTCAAACAAAGCGAGCAGAAGCAGCAGACGTATCAGGAAGGTGAACAGATGGTGGCGTACCGGTTCGAGATCGACCAGACAGACGATGTCGGGAACCGGCTGACTCCAGGCGTATTCCGATCCCAACAGATTAACGGGGCTGCTTTTCCCTACAGGCGCGTTTCTTGTCACGAGTCTTGCAAAGGCGGCGACATCCGACAGTCCCTGTCCGTCGCTTTCGCTGAACCAGACCTGATCATATTCTCCATACCGGTCGATATGAACGATATAGGCCGGCCCATCCAGAAAGAAATCCGGCTGATCATCCAGCCCATACAGAGCGTCTTCGTCCTCGTCCAGATCCTCTGTCTCGTCCAGCAGATGGCTGCGCGTGAAGCGGTTCTCTCCCCGGCTGGCTAAAGAGTCCAGATAGTCCAGCTGGTCTGAGACATCCTGCGTCGCGGAGAAATACTGGGCGCTCACAGACACCGCGCCGACCATGATGGCCAGAGCGCTGAGCAGAAGAAACAGGGTCCAGAAGACCTTCTTCTTAAGCTCCTTCATCCGTGCTCTCCAGACGATACCCCAGTCCGCGCACAGTCTTGATGGAGGCGTCAGACTCCAGCAGACGGAGCTTCTTTCTTAAAAACGAGATATAGGCTTCCAGATTGTTGGACTCAATCTCATTGTCCCAGCCCCAGACATGATCATAGAGCTGCTCTCTGGAAAGCACCTGACCCTGATGACGCATGAAAAACTCCATCAAAGCCTCTTCCTTATTGGAGAGTTCGACATTGTCATGGTTGTCGAGATTCTCGAGACGCATGGTGCGCAGATTCAGGCCAAGATTGCCCGCCTTAAGCAGGTCCTGATTGCTTTTGCCGCTCCGTTTTAGCTGAATGTTCACACGGGCGATCAGTTCCTCCATATGGAATGGTTTGCACAGATAGTCGCAGGCGCCATTCTGCAGCCCCTGCAGCCTGTCTTCAAGCTCGCCTCGCGCCGTCAACATGATCACTTTCAGATCCTTCTCTTTTGAAAGTCTGTCCAGAATGGAAAAGCCATCCATGCCCGGCAGCATCACATCCAGAATCACCAGATCGTAAATACCGGACAATGCTTTTTCCAGTCCTGTATCTCCGCGCAGCGCGATATCCGCTTTATAGGATTCCGCCTCGAGAGCGGACTGAATCGCCTGCGCGATCACTTTTTCATCTTCAATAATTAATATGTTCATAGTTTTCCTCATCTTCAGTTTACCCGCACACATGAAATGAAGATGAAAACAGGCAATCGACATCGAAAACCGGTAGACTGTCGCTATGACTTCGACAGAAAAACTGATCGCCTGGTATGAAGAGAACAAACGAGAACTGCCCTTTCGCAAGGACAGAATCCCCTACCGCATCTGGATCAGTGAAATCATGGCCCAGCAGACCACCATCAACGCGATGGCTCCGCGCTTTGAAGAGTTCGTCCAGCAGTTTCCGGACGTTGCCGCTTTGGCCGCGGCCAGTGAGCAGGATGTGCTCAAAGCCTGGCAGGGACTTGGCTACTATTCCAGAGCGCGCAATCTGAGAAAAGCCGCGATTGTCTGCACGGAAAACTGGGATGGCACACTTCCTCAAAGCAAGAAGGATCTGAAAACACTGCCCGGCATCGGTGACTACACCGCCGGAGCGATCGCCTCGATCTGTTTTGAAGAGCGCTGCACCGCGATCGACGCCAATGTGCTTCGCATGATCAGCAGACTGCACGCCTTCAAAGAACCTCTTTCCTCTCCCGTGTTGAAAAAGCGGGTGGAAACAATCGTTCAAAATGCGATGCCAGAACCTTCTTTGATGCCTTCTTTCACGCAGGCTTTGATGGAGCTTGGAGCGCTGGTCTGCACGCCTTCCTCCCCCATCTGTGACAGCTGTCCGCTCAAAGAGGAGTGCGCCGCTCACGCTGCGCATCTGGAAAACGAACTGCCAGTCAAAGCCGCAAAGAAAGCACGAACCGTTCTGAAAAAACAGTACTGGCTGCTTCTGGCCCAAAGCGAGGAGGGATGGAAGATTCATCTGCATCAAAGAGACAACAAAGGTCTTCTTGCCGGGATGTATGAATTTGATGAAAGCTTTGACGAACGGATCCATCCTGTTCTGGAAAGCGAGGATCTCAAACCCTACACTCATCTGTTCACCCATCAGGAATGGCAGATGAGCGCAAAACTGGTTCTGACTGAGGCGGATGAGACATTTGTTTTGTTGGAGGAAATGAAAGAGCGCTACCCGCTTCCCTCCGCGTTTTTGCCCTTTTTCAACCAGGCGGAAAACTATATTGAAAAGAAAGAAAAAGACATGGCCGCGCCGGATCTATGACATCCGCTCAGCCATGTCTTCTTTTGGTTATAAGGGGTTGTCAATGTCATTAAGTTAAGGAGGGATAAAAATCTTATACCCTGTTCATGAGCGT
>Strawberry_p1__coassemble_2378_pt1 | contig 16057 bp, 13 predicted proteins | sample Strawberry_p1__metabat2_low_PE_004 | metagenome-assembled genome bin Strawberry_p1 | reverse complement strand
CCTGTAAATAACTGTAAACATTCAGCATTTTTTGAAAAAAGATGAAAATTTTGGGAATTATCACGTGACAGTGCGGGAAAGTGTGATAAAGTCAGCTCATACATCAGCAGGGAAGAGAAGAGTACCCCCAAACAAGAGCGTAGAGAGTTCCTGGCTGCTGAAAAGGGACGTCGAGGATGGGGAGAACATGGTCTTGGAGCAGCGCAACCGATAGTGAGGTTCGACGGGAACGCCCGTTACAGCGTCAGGGTATGATAGTACCCGCAAAGGAGTGATCGGTGACGGTCACTTGAAGACAGGTGGTAACACGAAGCTGCGCTTTCGTCCTGAATCAGGATGAAGGCTTTTTTTATTTTATGGAGGAGTAAAACCGTGATCAGACTGGAACATGTAACGAAGACCTTCAAAACGAAGGATGGAGACGTGCATGCGGTCAAGGATGTCAGTCTTGAGATCCCTGACGGCACAATTTACGGCATCATTGGTTTTTCCGGTGCAGGCAAATCAACGCTGGTCCGCTGTATGAACCTTCTGGAGGTTCCGGACGACGGGAAGGTGTTCTTTGACGGAAAAAACCTGATGGAACTTGGCGCATCTGAACTGCGCGCGCAAAGACGGAAGATGGGCATGATTTTCCAGCACTTCAATCTGATGCCCTCCAAGACGATTTTCGAAAACATCGCGCTTCCTTTGCGCATGGAAAAGAAGGACAAGAAGGAAATCGAGAAGAAGGTTCTTGAGCTGCTCGAACTGATCGATCTTGTCGAGCGCAAGGACTCCTATCCCAGCCAGCTGTCCGGTGGTCAGAAACAAAGAGTGGCCATCGCCAGAGCGCTTGCCAACGATCCCAAAGTTCTGCTTTGCGATGAGGCGACATCCGCTCTTGATCCGCAGACCACACAGTCGATTCTTCGCCTTTTAAAGAAGGTCAATCAGGAGATGGGCATCACGATCGTGGTCATCACCCACGAGATGCTTGTCGTAAAGGAAATCTGTGATCAGGTCGCTGTCATGGATGCCGGCCGCGTTGTGGAGAAGGGCGATCTGGTTCCGATCTTCGTCAATCCGATTCAGGAGATGACAAGAAACTTCATCGCGACAACCGATAACACGAACCGTGTCTATGAAATGCTCGCGGAGCACCATCCGCTGACGACGCTTCAGGCGGATCAGCAGCTTGTGCGTCTGCAGTATTCACAGGATACAACCTCCGAGCCGATTCTTTCCGAGATCTCAAGAAAGTTCGGTGTGGATACATCCATTATTTTTGCAAATGTCGAAGTGATCAAAGACAAGCCGATCGGCTCTCTGGTCACCATTCTGGAAGGCGATAACGCCAGCGTGAGAAGCGCAGTCGATTACCTGAGAAATCAGGATATCCGAGTGGAGGTGATTAAGCGTGGACATATTGATTAGCTGGATGCCAAACGTCATCAAATTTGCGGACCAGTTCCCGAAGGCAATCATTGACACCCTGACGATGCTGCTGATTACCGGCGTCGTATCCTTCGTGTTCGGCCTGATCTTCGCGGTCCTGATCGTCATTACAAAACCGGGCGGTCTTTGCCCCAATAAAGTTCTGTTCTGGATTCTTGATAAAGTCATCAACGTGTTCAGAGCTATCCCGTTCATCCTGTTAATTCCTCTTCTGATGGTGGTCAGCCGCATGGTGTTCCACACATCGATCGGTATCAAAGGTGTTCTGGTGCCTCTGATTGTCGGCACCGTGCCGATGATGGCCAGACAGATGGAATCGGCCATGGAAGAGATTCCCAACGGCATCGTCGAGGCGAGCATCGCGATGGGTATGTCTCCCTGGCAGATCATCACACAGGTATACCTGCATGAAAACATCCCCGGTATGATCCGCGGCCTGACGATCACTCTGATCGCCGTGGTCGGACAGATCGCGATTGTCGGCACCGTCGGTGCAGGTGGTCTGGGTGATCTGGCGATCCGTTATGGCTGGCAAAGACAGATGATGGATATCACCTACGTCGTTGTCTTCCTGCTTCTTATTCTGATCTCGATCATTCAGGGCATCGGAGACGCGCTTGTGCGCAAAACAACCCACTGATTTTAAAAGTTTCATGATTCATATCCGCCAAAAGGCGGCAGGAGAAAAACAATGAAAACATTCAAACTTCTTGCCTCTGCAGCTCTGGCTGCTTCCCTTCTTGCAGGCTGCTCTTCGAGCACTGCAGATGATCAGAAAACAGATGGAAATGATTCCGCTGAGCTGACCACCATCAAAGTTGGCGCGACCACCACACCACACGCCGTCCTGCTGCGTGAAGCGGTTGAGCCGATGAAGGAAGCCGGATACAATCTGGAGATCGTGGAATACTCCGATTATCCCAACATCAACCCCTCCACATCCGATGGTTCTCTGGATGCCAACTACTTCCAGCACGAACCCTACCTGCTCAGCTATGACGCCGACAACGGATATGAGTCCGGTGATGACGGCTATCTGGTCGCAGTCGCCAAGCTGCATTACGAACCTCTGGGTCTGTATTCTGACAAATACACCAGTGTGGACGAGCTGCCTGATGGCGCGATTATCGCCGTGCCCAATGATGCGACCAACGAAGCCCGCGCTCTTCTGCTTCTGCAGGATCTTGGCCTGCTGACCCTTGAGGAAGACGCGGATCTTAACACCGCGACCAAAGCGTCCATCAAGGACAATCCGCATAACATCGATATTCAGGAACTGAACGCTGACCAGATTCCGTCCAAACTGCCCGATGTTGACTATGCGATCGTCAATGGCAACTTCGCTCTGTCCAGTGACATTCTCGACAAGATGATCACGCAGGAAGCTGTTGAATCTGACGCACTGACCACATACGTTAACGTTCTTGCCGCCAAGGAAAGCCGCAAGGATGATCCCGCCATTCAGAAACTTGTCGAGATCATGAAATCTGACAAGCTGAAAGACTTCATGGCTTCTGAATTCGGCGACACGGTCATTCAGGCAAAATAAGCATCCTAAAGACATCTTTTATTCCATTGCAGCCGGAAGCGCGTGATTGACTTGCGCTCTTCCGGTTTTTTTGATGCGTGCAGGAAAAAGCGGACGGCATTCATGGAAAACCGTCCGCGTATGTTTATCATGGTCAATCTTGCAGATTGCGTTTGTAGGATTCGTAGGAATCAGGGGGAAGAGGAGTCCAGCGCCCAAACAGACCGGCGGGCAAAACCGCGTGTTCCGCGGTGATGGGAAGCAGGGTCTCTCCCACGTCGACATATCCGCCATGGGTTCGTACGATCGTGCGCTCGAGAAGCTGTTTGAGCGTGCTTTGCGGAAAGCCGGTCGTGTACAGGCTGACCTGAAAGAACAGGGCGTTTTTGGACAGGAGCTTCGCGGCTTGGGAAATCAGCTCATACAGGTTGTCTTCCAGCTTCCACACTTCGCCATTGGGTCCGCGTCCATAGGAAGGCGGATCCATGATGATGCCATCATAGGTGCGGCCTCTTCGCTGTTCGCGTTTGATGAATTTCAGGGCGTCTTCCACCAGAAAGCGCACTTTGACATTTTCCAGATGGTTGAGCTCGATATTTTCTTTGGCCCAGGTATTGATGCCTTTGGAGGCGTCAAGATGAACGACTTCCGCGGCGCCCGCTTTGGCTGCGGCGACAGTCGCGCCGCCGGTATAGGCGAAGAGATTGAGAATGCGGATATCATCGCGGCCTTCTTTTCTGGTTTTTTCAATAGCGCACATGATGAAATCCCAGTTGGCCGCCTGCTCGGGGAACAGTCCGGTATGTTTGAATCCGGTCGGGGAGATCTTGAAGCGCAGATCCCGGTATCCGATGGTCCAGAATTCCCTGAGCGGTTTTTTGTATTCCCAGCTGCCGCCGCCTTTGGTGGAGCGGTGATAAACGGCATCGGCTTTCTGCCATTTCTCGTAATCATCCACCGGCCAGAGCGCGACAGGATCGGGTCGGCGCAGGATGGTGTGGTTCCAGCGTTCGAGTTTTTCTTTTCCACCGGCGTCAAGGATTTCATAGTCCTGCCAGTTTTTACTGATCTGGTTCATTCGACTCACCTCACTCATCAGATATTATAGGCATCAGTGGGCTTTCAGACAGGTTCAATCACCTCGGGCAATCAGGATCGTTTTATAAAATCTTTATGAAACAATAGAACTGCGTCAAAGGAAAGCCTCCAAGGAGTGTTGTTATGTTTGTACAAATGATCGCACGTGACAGAAACCGTAAAGAAATGGATGAACTGTATCAGGTTCTGGCGGCACTGGCGCATCGGGAAGGCGTCCAGATTGAAGAGCGCGGCGACAATGTCGAAATTCTTGTCTGCCCCCAGGGCAAGATCGTGATCGCGGAAGAGGGAAAAGACATGATCCTGACCGCCAACACAAGACATGCCGGCGCCGGATTCCATGCATTCGTTGTTGATCTGTTCAAGGATCTGGAAGAAGAAGTTCCGGGTGATTATGAACTGATGGACGACCTGGAATACGACAAGGACGAGGACTTCCACCGGCTCCACCATATCTATGAAAACGAGCTGGACTATCTGCGCAATCTGGTTCTGACTGATCCGGAACTGCGCAAGCGCAATTACATCTATGATGAAACCTACTTCTTGCCGCTTGATATGGAAGAGCGCATCTGGACATCAACCGGAGACATGGACAAGAAAGAGTTCATGCATATGCCTCTTGATGATCTGATGGACAACTTCTATGTCTGGAACGACTGGGACCGGGACGCGAGATTCTACCGCAACGCCGCTTTGACACTGCTTGCCAAGGAAGGCGTCGGTGAATTTGCACGCATGAATGACAGGACCGAAAAGGTCAGCAACGAGATCATGGACTATCTTGAGATCGCCCATGAAAAGGATCCCGATCTGCCTTTGCCTGTCAATGAATACCGTTCTCTTGCAGAACAGCTTGATCGAGAAGATAAACTCAAAGACGCCAAAAAGATGGAACAGGAAGCCATTCAATACCGGACACGCGAAGTCAATCACCTTTTTGAAGACGCCCGTGTTGTAGCTCCAGGCACCGCTGAAAGAAGCTACGACCCCGTGACACAATCCATCAACCTGATGGCGCCCTACAAGGATAACCGGGAATGGAGCTGGCTGATTCAGGCTTCCCGTAAGCCAGCCATCCTCCCCAACTATAAGGACATTCAGAAGGAAGAACCCGTTAAACGCGGAAGCAACACTGTCTGGATGGACGAGTTCCTCGAAGACGGGTATCCCACGATTGATGCCGTCATCGAAAACGATGAGCGTGATCTCTACATCCACGCCATCTGCAATTCCCCAAAAGAAGTGCCCTTCCTCAAGGAGTGCATCCTCTCTTCCGGCTTCCAGCAGGAAAAGAGTGAGGAGAACAACTGAGCCTGACTCAAGATCCTTTCTTTTCTCAGCGAACGTCATGGTTGAACCTGGCGTTCGCTGATTTTTTCTGCGGGAAGCATTCAGGCATTAAAGCGGAAGGAAAAGTGGACGCTTTTTAAAATGAGAGCAGGTGATTGTATGAATATGAAAACTAATTCGTCTTCCAGGACAGGACTGATTTCTCCTGATCCTTTGCTTCAGTTTATTTTCGCCATGTTCGGTCTTCTGACATGGCTTGGCACGATGGTCAAAATGACGCCCGACGCCAAACTGGTCATGGGTATTTTGCAGCTCGCGCTTGGAACCGGCGCGTTTGTGGGCAGTGTGCTCAACCTGATCAAGGGTGATCCGCATGGAAACATCAATTTGATTCTGTCTGTCATTCTTGGCTTTGCGGGCGGTGTCACGCAGATCTGCGCGGTGGCTGCTTCTGCCATGAAGGTACATTTCCATCCCTGGATCATGTCGGTGATCCTGCTGGTGGGCGGCCTGTATATGGCCTGCTTTCTGCCGCTGCTTAACAAAAAGCCCTTCTACATGTGGTGCTCTCATCTTTTTGTCGTGCTGGGCTTTCTTTGCAACTCGCTCTCTGATCTGCTTTTTGTACCATTTTTGAAAGTGATCGGCGCCTGGTGCCTGTTTGTCTTCGCGCTCACCGGTTTATATGGTGGCGTTTCCATGATGTATATGGAAGCGGGAGAGTCCTTACCGCAGGGGCCAACCGCCAGCGATGTGCTCCATCACAGATCCGTAAAATAAGAATTCCTTCTGCATCCCGGTCTGACCGGGATTTTTTTCATGGATCGAAGCGGTGAAAATGGGACCGAGGTATGACTTTGAAGGGGACTTGTCGGATAATGAGAAGGATTTATACGGAAAGGAGCTCATGCATGGACCACACGGATCTCACCTCTAAACCCGCTCTTGAACCGCTTGTTGATTCTTTGAATCCGGATCAGAAACTCGCTGCCACTCTGATTGACCGGCACGTGCGGAGTGTCGCGGGTGCGGGCAGCGGCAAGACAAGAGTGCTGATGGCGCGCATTGAATATCTGATCAACGAAATCGGCATCAGGCCTTACCGTATCATGGCCATCACCTTCACCAACAAGGCCACCAGAGAAATGAAGGAGCGTCTGTATGCGCGTTTAGGCGAAGATGCAAACCGCGTACGCGTCTCAACCATCCACAGTCTGTGCGCCCGTATTTTAAGAGAAGACGCGCAGGCCATCGGCTATCCCAGAGACTTTCCCATTCTTGATTCGGCGGATCAGAACGCGATCCTCACCCCGGTCTATAACGAAATGGATCTGACCAAACGGGAGCTGAAAACCGCAAGAGTGCTTTCTGTCATCTCGTCCTGGAAAACACAGAATGAATCTGTCGAGCAGGCCAGGATGGATGCTGTCAGCAGCGAGTTTGAAACGATCGCCGAGATCTATGCGCGGTATGAAAAGGCGAAGGGGCGGATGAGAGCTCTCGATTTTGACGATTTGCTTCTGAAAACAAGAGAACTGCTTGTAAATGACGCTCTTGTGCGGGAAAAATGGCAGAACCGGCTTGATTACATTCATGTCGACGAGTTTCAGGATGTCGATCCGATCCAGTATGACATCATCAAATCTCTGACCGGCCCGGACACTCTACTTTGCGTGGTAGGGGATCCGGATCAGACGATTTACACATGGCGGGGGGCCAGTGTGGATATCATTCTGCACTTTGATAAAGATTTCAAACCAAGCCATACGGTTATTCTTTCGGAAAACTATCGCTCAACGAAACCGATTCTGGCCGCTTCCAACGCTCTGATCGCGCATAACCGCCATCGCATCAAAAAAGACCTGTTCACCTCCAAATCCGGAGGAGACAAAATCACCCTTTATGAAGCGGCGAATGATGAGGCGGAATCACTGTTTGCCGCCAGACAGGTGCTGAAATATCGAAAGAAGGGCTATGCCTATGAAGATATAGCCATCCTGTACCGGTCCAACTATATTTCCCGTACGTTTGAAAAAGCGCTGCGAGAACAGAATATTCCCTACCAGATTTTTGGAGGCATCCGATTCTATGAACGTCAGGAAATCAAGGACATGCTCAGCTATCTGCGCATGATTCTGGAGTATCCGGATGATTCACACGAAGCGCTCGCCCAGAATCTGTCCATGGAACGCATCATCAATCTGCCTAAAAGGGGGATTGGAGAAAAAACGCTCGAAAAACTGCGCACTCAGGCGGCTCTGGAACAGAAATCCTTATATGGAGCCATGAAGGATCCGAAAACGCTGAGCAAGTCGACCGCATCCAAGATCAGAAAGGTCGTGGATCTGATCGAGGATCTGCGCACTCTTCATAAAACGGTCGCACTGCCTGAACTGATTGACCATATTCTTGATCTGAGCGGATATCAGAAGATGCTCGAGGAAGAAAAGGAACTGTCAAGGCTTGATAACGTTGTGGAACTGAAGGAAGACATCGCGGAAGCCCTGCGCAGAGACCCGGATCTGACTCTGGAAGAATATCTGCAGGATGTCGCTCTGTTTACAGAACGGGCCAATGAGACGGATACACGCGGCGTGACGTTGATGACGGTTCATGCGGCGAAAGGCACGGAGTTTCCGATTGTGCTGGTGGGCAGTGTCATGGATGGGGTCTTTCCAAGTGAAAGGGCTCTGGTGGAAGGCGGCCAGAGCGCCAAGGAAGAGGAGCGTCGTCTGATGTATGTGGCCATGACCCGGGCCAAGGAAAAACTTCTGATAACCTGGAATACGGGTTACTCCTTTCAGGCGCAGGAAAGCAGAAGACCAAGTCCCTTCCTGATGGAAATCCCCAAAGAATGGACGGAGACAGAGGAAGGCGTCCATGTCAAAACGACGAATGCTGCGAGTGCGGACTTTCTGGCCCGCTCCACGCTTGAGCATCGCCCAAGCGGCCGGACGCGTAAGTTCAGACCGGGAGAAAGTGTTGTTCATGACGGATATGGAGAAGGAGTCGTGATTTCTCAGAAAGACAATGTCGTGAAAGTGGCATTTGCCCATCCTGTCGGCCTCAAACAGATCAGTTCTGCCTACGACGGCCTGCAGCGCAAAAAATAAAAGATCATAAAGAGAATTTAAAAACGGATAAGAGAAACAACTGGAAAGAAGGGAGTACATGAATTGATATGGATCAAAAAGAACAGTTGAGAAAGGCGTTTGACAAGTGGGGTCTGACCTGGCTGAAAAACTGGAAACGCGTTCTGATTTTAGTGGCGGCCGGTCTGATCATCGGTGTTCTGGCGGCACTGGCGGAAGTCGTGTTCTTCTATGGCCTTCGCTTTTCGATTCGCAGTAAGGAGTGGCTTGGCAACTGGTCCTTTCTGCTGATGCCCTTTCTTGGCCTGCTGGTCGTCTGGATTTTCCAGCGTTTTGGCGGCCCCTGCTCAAAGGGCATGAATCTGGTCTTCGAAGTGGCCAGAGGCAAATTTCATGAAATTCCTTTGAAGAATCTCGGTCTGGCGATGGTCGGCACCTGGCTGTCTCATTTGGCCGGCGCAAGCGTAGGCCGGGAAGGCGTGGCCCTGCAGCTTGGTGCGACGGTGTCCAACTTTCTGGAACGCTTCTTTCCAAAAATGGAACGCAAGAAAACGATCTTCATCGTCACCGGTATGGCGGCCGGTTTCGCGGGTCTGTTTGGCACACCCTTTACCGCGACCTTCTTCGCTCTGGAAGTTTTCCGGACCGGCAGTGTGCAGCTGGTCGCTATGCTTCCGGCTCTGACAGCCGCTTTTACCGCGAGCAGCGTTTCCCATCTTTTCGGGATCGTCAAAGAAGCGATGCCCCTCGATTTTTCCCTGCTTGCTCCCAATGGCATCAGCTGGTGGCAGATCATCATCTTCGGTGTGATCTTCGGCCTGATCGGCGGTCTGTTCGCTCAGTGCATTCATCTAGCCAAGCACAGCTTCGCCAAATGGTTTAAAAATCCCTATCTGCGCGTCGCGGTGATTGGAACCATCCTCGCCGTTTTGATGGCTCTGTTCCATGGCCGTTATTCCAACCTTGGCGGCAATCTGATTGAACCGGCTGTCGAAGGCGGTGTCATTCACTGGTATGACTGGATTCTGAAGTTTGCCTTCTCCATCTGCTTTTTGTCCTGCGGCTTTATGGGCGGCGAAGTGACCCCGCTCTTTACGACCGGTGCCTGCCTTGGCTGCGTCATGGCGCCTTTGATGGGTCTTGATCCGACGATCGGCGCCGCGCTTGGTTACGCGGCTGTTTTTGGAGCGGGGACCAACACGCTGGTCGCTCCGATTCTGATCGGCATGGAAATCTTTGGCTGGTCGACGTTCCCGGTCATGTTCCTTGTCTGCATCATCGGATATATCTTCAACGGCAACCAGTCCATTTATGAACTTCAGACCATCGTGCCTGATGAAGGAGCTTAATCTCTATGAAAAAAGTCAAAGCAAAATCTCAGAAGAAAAAAACGGCTGTCAAAAAGAAGCCTTCCGCTGCCCTCAATCCTGCGCAGCTGTATAAACCCGATCCAAACCGCCTGTCCCTGGCAGCTGCGCTGTCCGCTTTAAAGGATAATGAAGCCCTGCTGCCATACCCCGGCTTTGAAAAGGACTACAGCCTTGCTGTTGGCATGGCCAACACCCTTCCCTATGCGGAGTTCAAAAACCTGATGGATATGGTTCATATCCCGGTCGCCATGAAAAAGGATCTTGCAGGATTGTGCGAGATCAAAAACAGGAAATCAGATTCTTTGCGCATGCAGGATCTGGTGCAGACCGCCTTCGCTTCAGAAATTGCGGGTGGCCAGAGCGGTCTGTTTCATACCGCCTGCTCGCTGGCGGTGGACAGCGCGAAAGTCTCCGGGCTGCCGGTGGACATGATCGGAGATTACGCGCTGATCGCTGGTTCGATCCATCAGCGCATTATTGAAAACTGCCCGGTCAAGGATAGTGATCATCCGCTCTTCCGGCAGGAGATGCAGAAATCAGAAGCGCAGAAGGATATTCCGTACGAGAATCTGATTCAGACATCCGATCTGCTCAACTCCATGGTTTAAAAGTCCCGGATAATTTGAAATATTGATGGTCTGTTGGAAGACAGATACAAAAGAAGAAGCAAAGCACCGCTGTCAGCAGCGATCACATTGCTTCTTCTTTCTTTTTGCCCAGATCAGGGATCTGGCTGATCATCAGATGTTTATGAAAGTAATGAATCATGGACGCGTTGAGCTTTCGCATGGTGCCCACATCCGCCTTGATGACTTGCCGGTCAAAGGTGATCATGCCGTTGGTTTCCGTTTCCACATCAGAAAACTGCGTCAGTATAAATCCGCATAAGCCCAGTTCAATCGAGGGCTGCAATGTTTTGCGATAGAGCGTGGTGATTTTGGCCATGAACTGCTTCTGGCTGCGGGATTTTCCATACCCGTAGGAGCTTTTCGGACTGTGGCCTTCCACACTCCAGTTGTACCCGCCGCATTCGCTTAAAAACAGGGGACGGCGGCGTTCCTTCTGATACAGGATCCGGTTGCGGAAATAGAGATGCTCGCTTTGCAGGTCGCTTTCAACCGCTTCAGGCCAGCCGCTTGCGGTGTCATAGAGTCTGGTGGGATCCAGCGTGCGGAAATAAGCGTATGGAGCAGCGGAAGCAAACTGTCCCCATCCTTCATTGAACAGGGTATAGCCGATGACGCTTGGATGATTGTAAAGCAAAGCCACCACGCCTTTTCCATGCGCATCCCATGCGTCCTGTCTCTGTCCGGAAGCGGGCCGAAGCGTCTGCTTTTTAAATCCCAGGGTGGGCAGAACGGTATCGCGAATGAAGTCATACGGACCACTGCGCACGAAATCCTGAATGACTAGCAGACCGAGTTCGTCGCAAAGCGCGTACCACCATTCGGGTTCCACCTTTTCATGCTTGCGTACGCAGTTAAACCCCATGGCCTTGATCAGTTTCAGATCCCCTTCCATCCGCTTTGGAGACTCGGGCAGATAAAGACCGGGAGAGTAATAGCCCTGATCGAGCAGACCGCATAAGAAGAGTGGATGATGGTTCTGACAAATCAGAGCGCTGCCGCCAAAACTTTCCACCGCAATCTGCCGGATTCCGACTCTTGAAGAGATCAGATCCGTGGCGGTGCGGATGGAGAAGTGATAGAGGAAGGGGGCGTCCACACTCCAGAGATGAACTTTCTCATATTTTGAGATATCCACATGCAGGAATTTCCGGTCGCTGCTGATCCAAACGCATCTGTTTTTCAGCTCAAGAAGCAGCTCCCATTTCTCAGCGTCCGTTTCGACCTCCAGATCAAATCCTTTCAGATCCGCACATGGAGTGATTTTCAGGCTGCGGATGCGCTCTTTTTTGGGCACCGCTTCCAGCCAGACGCTCTGCCAGATGCCGGAAACGGGGGTATACCACATGCCCTGAGGTTTCGCGCTCTGTTTGCCACAGGGATAGTTTTCATCAAGGATGTCGAAAACATGAACGGACAGATGAAACCGAGTGGGACTGTCTTTATGAAGATAAGAAGAAATATCGCATTCAAAAGGAAGGTAGCCATCGGTATGTCTGCAGCATTCCTGCCCGTTGATAAAGACGGTGCACTGCTGGTCGACGGCGCCAAAGTGAAGGATCAGATCCTGCGTGTCAGGATCATAGAAATGATCGGGAAGAATGACGTCTTTTTCATAGAAAAGCTCCGCTTCCACATCCTGCCATTTGTCCGCGTAGCCTGACAGAAGATCCTGCGGTGCAAAAGGAACCTGAATCGGCTTCTGGTTGCATGTCCATGGACCGTTCAGTGAGTGAAAGCTGTTTCGAACCATCGATGGCCTGGGATACACCTGATCCCGGTTCGTTGGGCAGCGCATTCTGTACCTTCTCTTTCTTCATAAAAATTTTATCAAGATTTCGAGATTCAGGATTAAGAAATGTTAAAGATAGGGAACAATCAGACAAAAAATGTCTGCGGATGGTATACATTTCCTTTCAAAAGCCACAATGAGAAGGTTTTGAACAGGAGCTGAGTGACAGATCCTTAAGGCGTCAGGAATCCGATATTTGAGCGTGTATAATTAATTAGTTGATTTGAAGGAGGCCATATGGACGAGAAACAAAGAATCCTGGATTTGCGCCGCCTGCTCGAGAAGTACTCGCGCGAATACTATATAGAAGACAATCCGAGCGTGTCGGATCAGGAATATGACCGGCTGCTCGAAGAACTCATACATCTGGAAGAAAAGCATCCGGAAATGGACGATCCCAACTCTCCAAGCCGACGCATCATCGGCGGTGTGCTCGAGGGTTTTGAGAAGGTTCCTCATACAAGCCGGATGTTGTCGCTGTCAGATGTGTTCAATAAAGAAGAACTGCAGGAGTTTGTCGACCGCATGCAGAAGGAATTTCCAAACAGCGATTTTGTGGTCGAATGCAAATACGATGGTCTGTCGATCTCCCTGCAGTATGAAAACGGAACGCTTGTCAGAGCGCTGACAAGAGGGGACGGTCTGGCCGGCGAAAACGTGCTGGCCAACGTGCGCACCATTTCCTCCATTCCTCTGCACATCGATCATGAGGGATTTGTGGAAGTGCGCGGCGAAATCTACATGCCTAAGGCAAGTTTTGAAGCACTCAACCAGCTGCAGGAAACGCTGCATCTGCCTATGTTCGCCAATCCGCGCAACGCCGCGGCGGGCAGCCTGCGAAACCTCGATCCCAATGTCACCAAAGACAGAAAGCTTGACTGCTACCTTTATTACTTTCAGAACGCTCTGGACTGGGGCGTGGAGAGTCAGGACGAAGCGCTCAAAGCGCTCAAGGCCATGGGCTTTCGCACCAATCCCGATTACCGGGTGTGCAGGACCATCGATGAAATCTGGGATTTCATCACAGAGATCGCCGCAACGCGCGGTTCACTGCCCTTTGATATTGATGGCATGGTGATCAAGCTCAACAACCTGCGCCACCAGCAGGAAGTGGGTTTCACCGCCAAGGCGCCAAAATATTCCATCGCTTATAAATTCCCGGCGGAGGAAGTCGAAACAAAGCTGGCCGATATCATTCTGACCGTCGGCCGTACAGGAAAAGTCACGCCAAACGCGGTGCTCGAACCCGTACGCGTGGCCGGAACACTTGTCTCCGCCGCCACCCTGCATAACAGAGGCCGCATTGAAGCCTATGATCTGCGCATCAATGACCGGGTCATCATCCGCAAGGCGGGAGATATTATTCCGGAAGTCGTGAAAGCTCTGCCTGAAAAGAGAGACGGCTCTCAGATTCCCTATGTCTGGCCGGAAAACTGCCCTGTATGCGGATCAAAGCTGGTGCAGATGCCCGGTGAAGCGGATTACTACTGCATCAATCCGGACTGTCCCGCCCGTGTGGTGGAAACATTGATTCACTTCGCCAGCAAGGATGCCATGGATATTGATGGGATGGGGCAGAAACGTGTCAGCCTGTTCCATGAATGGCATCTGCTCAATTCCATAGAAGATATTTACCGTCTGCATGAACACCGGGCTGAGATTCTTGAACATAAAGGATGGACCGACAAGGGCCTGGACAAGCTGTTTGCGGCCATCGAAGAAAGCAAGAAGCAGCCTTTATCCAGACTGATCTTCGCTCTTGGCATCCCCGGTGTGGGAAGCAAGACCGCGCAGATTCTGGCGGATCATTTCTTAAGCATGGACGCCCTGATGAACGCCTCCAAAGAGGAGCTCGCGTCCATTCATCTGATCGGATCGGTTCTGGCTGATGGCATCAAGGAGTTCTTTGAACAGGACAACAACCGCGCTCTGATCGAAACGCTCAAAGGATTTGGTCTGACCATGGAGCAGGAAGCTGCACTGAAAAAGGAATCCGCCTTCACCGGCAAGACCGTGGTCATCACCGGCACACTGCCCACGCTTTCCCGCAAGGAAGCGCAGGAGATGCTGGAATCTTTAGGAGCGAGAGTTTCCGGTTCCGTCTCGAAAAAGACGGATTATCTGCTTGCCGGAGAGAACGCCGGAAGCAAGCTGACCAAAGCGCAGTCTTTGGGCATTCCTCTGCTGAGTGAAGAGGAGCTGTTAAAGGAGGCTGGACATGAAGCGTAAAATCCTTCTGTCTCTGGCTTTGACTCTCTGTCTGGTGGGCTGCAGCACCAGCGCCGCTCATACCGTGCCGTTAAACTCACAGGAATACGCGGCATCACTTCCGTATGCGGCCAGCGACATGCGCGGTAAGCATGTGGGCCTTGTCAGCAATGAGGACATGCGTTTTGAACTGGAGCAGGGTCTGATGGATCTGTCCAAGCAGTACTTTTCGCCGACCTCGCTGACCTTTCGCAACCACGCGTTTCTTGATTATGATGAACTCGACGCGACGGACGGCTCCCGAGGACTGCTTGGCACGCTGCGTGACAACAACCCCAACGGTCTGAATCCGGGCAGCGGAGAACAGTTTGATACGGGCAACGGGATCTCCGTCGGACCCATTCTGGTGGGTGATCTCTATGAGATCGACTACTATTCCCAGAACGATCTCTCCGGAATCGCAATCGGCCTTTTAGTCGCTGATAAGGCGGAAGTGGATGGCCAGGATGTGGAGATCACTCCTGAAGCGATGTACAGCTACTTCCAGGTGACCTCGACCAAACTGGTCGCCTATCTGCGTGAACGCTTCAATGAAGTCAGCCGAAACACTCCGATTCTGGTCGCCGCCTATCAGATGAACACGGATCCTTCCGATTCGTCCAACGGCGGATATATTTATGAAGGCTACTTCACCGGCAACACCGGGAAGTTCACGGAAATCAGCCAGGAATACCTGCTGACTCCCTCCACCCGCTTTATCAGCGAGTTTCCGGAACTGGCTTCAGAATTTGCGCAGTTCAAATCCCAGGTCAGCCAGATTCTGCCTGATGACGCCTATGTCACCGGAAAGCTGCGGGTAGAAAACGGCGCTCCCGTCATGCTGCAGATCAAGGTTGAAACATTCGGCAAGACAGCGGGGGAGGCTTTAGCTGCCATCCAGTCTGTCAACCAGGATCTTTCAAGCTTCACCTCGACAGACATGGCCTATAAAGTAACGATTTTTAACGGAACAGAAGTCTGCGCGATGATTGAGCGGGAAACCGGCAGCGCGAAGACCAATGTCATCACGATTTATTAAGACTGAGAATTTATTTGGAAAGGATAGACAATGGAGAAGTTTTCAACGGAATATTTCCGAAAACTCGCGTCCGATCTGCAGTTCTCTTTAAGCGATCATGAAATTGAAGAGCTTAAAAAGGACTTTGAAGCAGTGGAGGCGCAGGTCGCCCTGTTTGAGCAGGTGGACACAGAGGGTGTTGAACCCATGATTTGGCCCTTTGAGCAGCCCACAACATTCCTGCGTGAAGATGTGGAAGCGGATGTTCTGGATCAGAAAGACGCACTGGCCAACTGTGCGGATGTGCGCATGGGTCACGTTCATGTGCCCAAGGTGGTGAAGTAATGAAAAACGTACAGAAAACACCGGCGCAGGCTTTAGAAAAAGCCAAAGCGCTGCAGCCTGATCTCAACGCGGTCGTAACCTTTGTCGAAGAGCCTGTTCAGAAATCAGAAACGGGCAAGCTGGCCGGTGTTCCGATCGTGCTCAAGGACAATATTTCCACAAAAGGCATCAGAACAACCGCCAGCTCCCCGATTCTTGCCAACTATGTGCC
>Strawberry_p1__coassemble_2361_pt1 | contig 16397 bp, 17 predicted proteins | sample Strawberry_p1__metabat2_low_PE_004 | metagenome-assembled genome bin Strawberry_p1 | reverse complement strand
CGTCAAGCTGAGACTGCAGATCATTGATCTGGTTTTGCAGGCTGCTGATATCCGACTGCAAAGCCAGATCAATGATCTGCAGTCTCAGCTTGACGAACTGGGCAAATAATGGAGATTTAAACTAAAGGCTTTTCGCACAGAGATTTGCGAAAAGCCTTTTTTGTATGGGAGCAAGGCCATATTCTGTTGATGAAAGCGGAACCAGTTCATCGCCTTTTCCTCAGGACTTTGCCGCCAGGCAGCGGCAATTCGAAATTTTCGTCTGATCTTTGCTCTCGATAGACTGTAACTGTCAAAAGAAAGGGAACAAAAAGAGAGAAAAAGAATATATGGATAACGAACAGATGAACAATGAACAGATGGCATTCACGCTGATTCTGCACAGCGGAAACGCCCGCAGCCTGGCTCATGAAGCACTGGATCTTCTTAAAGCGGATCAGCAAAGCGAAGCCAATGACAAGCTGAAAGAAGCCAGACAGGAACTGGTTGAAGCGCAGAAGATGCATGCAAGATTTTTAAGAGATATGGCATGCGGAGAAAACATTCCCATTGATCTGCTTCTCGTTCATGCAGAAGATCACGTCTGCAGCTCCCAGACCTGCCTGGAAATGGCCGAAGAAGTGGCCTTCATGTATCAGAAATTCGGAGGACAGCAGTATGTTGCAGCCTGATGAAAAATTTCTCTGGGGCGGTGCTTCCGCTTCCTATCAGTGTGAAGGCGGATGGCAGGAAGACGAGCGCGCTGAAAGCATGTGGGATCACTACCTGCATGAAAACCAGCTGGAAAACGGTGATGTCGCCAGCGACCACTACCACCGCTTCGAAGAAGATATTCGCATGATGGCTGAAGGCGGACAGAACTCCTACCGCTTCTCGCTGGCCTGGCCAAGAATCATCAAAAACAGGGAAGGCGACATCAATGAAAAAGGCATCGCCTTCTATAAAAGAATGCTGAAAGCCTGCAAAGAGAACGGAATCGAACCCTTCGTCACTCTGTATCACTGGGACCTGCCGCAGTACTGGCAGTCTGAAGGCGGATGGCTCAATGAAGAAGTGTGCAAAGCGTACGAGCATTACGCAAAAGTCTGCTTCGAAAATTTCTCCGGCGAGATCACCCACTGGTCAACCTTCAATGAACCGAAATGGTTTGTCATGAGCGGCTATCTCATTGGAAACTACCCGCCAGGCCATCAGAGTGTACCGGAAACAATTCGGGCAGCCTTCAATGTCATGTATGCCAGCGCCCTTGGTGTTAAAGCTTTTCGTGAAGGAGGCTATCCCGGACAGATCGGGATCGTGCACAGCTTCACACCGGTCAACGGTGTCGATGACACGCTCGCAACAAGAATCGCGATGCGTTACGCCGACAACTACAGTAACAACTGGATCCTGGATACCGCCGCAAAAGGGGAAATTCCAATCGACCTGCTGGCGGAACTTTCCAAAAAATATGATCTCTCTTACATGAGTCCGGAAAAACTGGCTGTGATCAAAAACAACACCGTTGATTTCCTCGGCCTGAACTACTACTCCAGAACGCTGGTCAAGCCTTATACGGAAGGAGAAACCACACTGGTTGTCAACAACTCCGGATCTGAGGGCAAAGGAAAATCCCGTGTCGTGCTGAAAGGCTGGTTTGAGCAGGTCCTCAACGATCCGAACATGAAATACACCGAATGGGACACCGAGATTTATCCCAAAGGGCTGCAGGACGGACTGCAGGAAGCCTGGGAAAAATATCATCTTCCGATCTATATCACCGAAAACGGTGTCGGAGTGAAGGAAGACGTCAGTCATGGCAGGGTTGAAGACGACTACCGCATCAGCTTCATGAACGATCACATCAACGCGATGATGAACGCCATGGATGCCGGTGTCGAAGTGCGCGGTTACTATGCCTGGAGTCCCTTCGATCTGTACTCCTGGAAAAACGGTATCCAGAAAAGATACGGACTGGTCGCGGTTGACTTTGAAAACGGTCTGAGACGCGAACCCAAGAAGAGCTGGTACTGGTACAGAGACATGATCGCATCCAACGGCAGCATCATTGAGCGCGAACTCTACTGATCAAAAACTGAATCATCAATCAATCAAAAAAACAAACAGACATAAAAGGGACCGAAGAGTCCGAACAATAAACAAAAACAGAAATATTGGAGGAAAAGAGTTATGAAAAACATCGTATTGATCTGCAACGCAGGCGTATCCACCGGCATGCTCGCCAAGAAAATTCAGCAGGCCAGCAACGGCACAATGTCCGTCAAGGCCTACGGTGAAGCTGAATATCAGGACTATCTCGACAACGTCGACATGGTTCTGGTCGGACCGCAGATCCGCCATCTTCTTCCGGATATCAAGGCCAGTGTTTCCTGCCCTGTTCAGTCCATCGCTCCCCAGTATTACGGCATGATGAACGGCAAAGCCGTTTACAAAGACATCGTCAAAGTAATCGGCGAATAAGAAAGATCCTGGTGAAAAATATGAATTTCGATACTCTCAGCGAAAAAATGGAGAAACACATTCTCCCGCTTGCCAATAAAATGAGCAGTCAGCGCCACCTCAAAGCCATTCGTGACGCCTTCATCTCCCTGATGCCAATCACTCTGGCGGGTGGTATTGCAGCGATCCTTGGTTCCGCTCCAGTCACCGAAACCACCACAAACGGTTTCCTGCTTGCGTGGGCCGCTTTCGCCGAACAGAATTCTCTGCTGCTGAACTGGGTGAACGCCCTGACTCTTGGTTCGATGTCTCTGTATGTCTGCATCGCCATCACCTACTTCCTGTGCAAACGCTACAAGAGCGATTTCCTGCTTCCGATCATGCTTTCCACCCTCGGATTCATGATGCTTTGCATCGCTCCCCAAAGCCTTGGATGGGACGGTAAAGTTGTCGAAATTTCCTTCATGGACGGACGCGGTCTGATCCCCGCCATCTTCATTTCCATCTTCACCGTTGAGTTCTATCACTTCATGCGCAAGAAGAATTTCGGCCGCATTTCAATGCCTGATTCCGTTCCCGCTTCTCTGTCCGATACGTTCGCCAGTCTGTTTCCCGGTCTTGTGATCATCGGCTGCTACGTTGTTCTGTTTGCGATCTTCAACGCTCTTGGCCAGACGATGCCAAGCTGGCTCTACTCGGTTCTTTCTCCCACCTTCACCGCGGCTGATTCTCTGTGGTTTGCGATCTTTGCGACCATCATGGTGCACATCTTCTGGTTCTTCGGCATTCATGATGCGGCCCTCTCCGGCATTCTTTCTCCGATTCGTGACGGCGGTCTGTCCCTGAACGCGGGCGCTCATCTGGCCGGTGAAGCTCTTCCTAAGATCTTCACCACTCCCTTCTGGGTCTACTTCGTTGTGATCGGCGGCTGCGGCTCCTGCCTGGCTCTGGCTCTTCTGATTCTGCGCTCCAAATCCAAACAGATGCGCACAGTCGGCAAGATCGGTCTGATTCCCGCGTTCTTCGGAATTTCCGAACCGATTATCTTTGGTCTGCCATTGATGCTGAATCCCATCTTCTTCATTCCCTTCGTAGGAGTATCCACTCTCAACTGCATCATTTCTTACCTGTGCATGTCGACCGGTCTGATCGGACGCACCTTCTCCATGCTTTCCTGGCAGATGCCAAGCATCTTCGGCGCCTTCCTGTCCACGATGGACTGGAAAGCCCTTGTCCTGATTGTGGCTCTGGTCGCTCTTGATATGGTCTTCTACTATCCGTTCTGCAAGATCTACGAAAAACAGTGCGTGGCTCTTGAGGAAGAGGAAGAAGCTGACGAGCAGGAAATGGCTGAAAACGCAGTGATCAAACTCGAAAATGAGACAAAATAAAAGCAGAAAAGGGGGCCTGTCCCCCTTTTTGCCGTGAAAAGGAGGAAGAAAGAAACGTATGAGTGAGTGGACAAAACGCCAGCATCAGCTTCTCGAACAGCTGCGTTCGGATCAGCCTCTGAGCGGAAAAGAACTGGCCAGAAGGCTCCAGGTTTCTGAACGAACCATCCGCAATGAGGTCGCAGAGATCAGCCGTCTTGATCCGGATCTGATCACGGCTGTTAAAGGGAAGGGATATCTGCTTGCCCGGACTGATGAACTGGAAACAACCGCGGCAGAAGAAAGCACTCATCGCCAGTATGAAATTCTGCGGGCTCTGATCAAAGAAGAGAGCGTTGATCTGTTCGATCTGGCGGATGAGCTGTATATCAGTGAATCCACTCTGCTCAAGGATGTGGCTGCCATTAATGAAATCATCAGTGCCAGAGATGAGACCCTTCATATTTTTCGCAAAAACAATCAGCTGCTTTTAACCGGTTCAAACCGGACGCAGGCAACGGGGTACTTTCTGCTGCAGGAATTTGACGCCTGGAATTTCAATCTGGATGCCTATGAAGAGTTTTTTGACGGGTTCAGCATCCAGCAGCTCGAAGCACTCTGCACAGGGTTCATCCATCAGGAAGGCCTTGTCATGAAAGATATGGAAGTGATCTCCTTTGTCATGCATATGGCGGTCCTGATTGACCGGTGTCTGGACGGAAGTCATACCAGAACGGTCGGTCTGAAACCGGAAAGCACCAAACTGGCTCGAAAATTTGCCGGAATTCTGGATGAGCAGTTTGATCTGGCCCTGCAGGAAACGGATATTGAATTTATCGCCTGTCTTTTCTCCGACAAAACTTCTCTGAAGGAAACAGACTCCGAACCGAAAATGCAGGTGTATGTGGATCAGCTGCTTCAGGAAGTACAGGACGAGTTTGGCATTGATTTTACGCAGGATCAGACGCTGCGCCATAATCTTCTGCTTCATTTCCTGGCTCTTAAAAACAGGCTCGAGACCGGCTCCTTTCTCAATAATCCGCTCATTCAGGATATCCGGACTCACTTCCCGCTGATTCATGACATCGCTGTCTACATGGCGTACCGCATTGAACATTTTGAAGGCGCCCGTATGAGTGAGGGGGAGATTGGCTACCTGACCCTGCATCTGTTAGGAGCTGTTGAACGGCTGAAGAAGGAACCCAGATGCCGGATCGCCATCATTTCTCCGATTGGAGAATCTCTCAATGGATATATCCGTTCCCGCCTGCAGGCGATTGAAGGCGCGGCAGTCTGCGGATTTGTCTCTGTCTACGATGCAGACAGTCTGAAATCTCTCGCGCCGGATCTGGTGATTACGCTCGGGCCGGTCTCAAAGCAGATTTCCTGTCCGGTCTATACCTGTCATGGAATGCTCAGTGATGAAGATATTGAGCGAATCAGAGACATGATCTGTCAGATGAATCAGACGCATCAGTCCAGGGAATTTTTTGAAGAAGATCTGTTCTTCCCCGGCCTGGATCTGAAGACCAGGCAGGAAATCATTCATTTCCTGTGTGAAAGCCTCAAAAGAAAACAGATCATTGACGAAAACTATGAACAGCTGATTCTGCGCCGGGAAGAGCTCGCTCCGACCGCCTATGGCGGCGGATTCGCGATTCCTCATCCTGTTAAAAAGGAAGCGCGTCTTAACAGGCTGGCGGTCTGCACTCTGAAAAACCCCGTTCTCTGGAATACAGATAAGGTGCGTGTCGTTTTTTTGCTTGCCTTAAGTCTGAAAAGGGATGAGAATTTTGAACTGCTGTTTGAACAGCTGGTGAATTTGATGGATGACAGGTCCAAAGTCCGGGCTCTTTCCAGAGCTGAAACGCTTTCTGACTTTCTGTCCATCTTTGAACAGGAGGAAATCAGATCATGAACAAAATGGAATCCATGCCCATTCGAAAGCTTGTACTGACCATGTCTATTCCCATCGCCGGAAGCATGCTGATCAGCGCTCTCTACAATATTGTGGACGGGATCTTCGTTGCCCAGTATTCCGGGGATGGATTCCTGGCGGTTTCTCTGGCTGCTCCTGTTCAGGCTCTGATGATCGCGGTTGCCTGTGGACTTGGTGTTGGTTTCAACACGATTCTTGCCCGCTTTCTCGGACAGAAAAATGAAAAACAGGCCGCAAAAGCGACCGCAATCGGTCTGATGCTTGCAGCTGCCGCCGGACTGATCTTTGCCATTCTCGGTCTGGTCAGCTCAAGATCTTTTCTGCGCCTTTTCAGCAATGATTCGGTTGTTCTGGAAATGGGAACTCCCTACCTGCAGATCTGCACTCTGTTTTCCTTCACCATCTTTTTCCAGATCGCTTTTGAAAGAATCATGCAGGCTGTTGGCCGGCCCATGTACAACCTGTGGATTCAGGGTGTCGGAGCGGTGGTCAACATCATTCTTGATCCGCTTTTCATCTTCACTTTTAAGATGGGTGTGACAGGCGCGGCGATTGCCACTGTGACCGGTCAGGGTGTGGCTATGATTCTTGGTAGCGTGCTCACTCTGAAAAAAGTGAAGGAAATCCACCTGAAACGGCAGGACTTCAACCCGAACTGGCATCTGGTCGGCATGATCATGAAGATCGCCGCTCCCGCCATCGTGATGCAGGCAGTGACCAGCTTCATGTCCGTCTTCATGAACGCTTTGCTCGGACTCAATTCTGCGACAGCCATCTCCGCTTTTGGTGTCTATTCCAAACTGCAGCAGTTTGTTCTGATGACAGTTCTTGGCATAACCAACGCTATCATTCCGATCATTGCCTTCAACTATGGAGCGGGACATGGAAAGCGCATCGCTCAAACAGTGCGTTTTTCTCTGGAACTGGCCATCGGTATCATGGCTTTTGGCACCGTGCTCTTTCAGCTGTTCCCCCAGGCACTGCTGACATTATTTGATGCCGATGAAGCTTTGATGAGCGTCGGTATCAGCTGCCTGCGCATTCTTTCCATCGGTTTTGTCTTCATGGGGATTTCTCTGATCTGCTGTGCGAGTTTTCAGGCTCTCAATCATTCCGGCGTTTCTCTGACAATTACTCTGTTCAGGCAGCTGTTCGGTCTGATTCCTTTAAGCGCACTTCTGATGGGACTGTTTGGACTGGATGGAGCCTGGGCGGCTTTTCCGATTATTGAAGTGATCGGGGCTGCGGCTTCCTGGGTTGAATGGAAGAAGATCAGAAAACAGATGGTCGATCCGGAAATGAACGGTTAAAAACCGCAGGCATTCTCAGATGAAATCTGTAAAAAATAACAATCTTCAGAAATATAGATTCAATCTGAAAAAAGGACAGTGCGAGCTGTCCTTTTTTCAGATTGGAAAGAAAATGTAAGAAATGTAAGAATTCCATTCTTTGACAATTCAGAGAAAGAGCGATCGAAAAATTTAACAGATGAGGCAATAGAGGACGTGAAATTACGGTTTCTTGTAAAGAATTGTCGATTTGATAAAATGTATGGGCATATTGAAAGAGGCTAAAATCCATGCAAAATGCGATCATTCTGGCTGCCGGAAAGGGAACACGGATGCATTCGGACATTCCGAAAGTCATGCATCCGATTCTGGGAAAACCCATGCTCACATATCCGATGGCAGCCCTGAAAAAAGCGGGAGCAGACCGGATTGTTGTTGTGGTCGGTCACAAAAGAGAGATGATCACCGACGCGTTTCCAGATCTGGAAACGGCCGTTCAGGATCCCCAGCTTGGAACCGGACATGCCGTCATGCAGGCCAGACAGCTTGAGCATGAAGAGGGAAACACGCTGATTGTGAACGGCGACTGCGCCTGCCTTCAGCCTGAAACACTGAAAAAACTGCTGGACGCCAACAAGGACGCGTCTTTGACACTGCTCAGCGCAGTTCTCGAAGACGGTCTTCACTACGGCCGCATCATCCGCAATGAAAACGGAGATGTCGACGCCATTGTGGAAGCCAAAGACTGCAGTGAAGAGCAGAAGAAGGTCAGAGAAATCAACGCCGGCGTCTACTGCTTCAATAACCGGGATCTGTTTGACGCTCTCAAGGAGCTCGATAACAACAACGCTCAGCACGAATACTATCTGACGGATCTGGTCAGGATCCTGAATTCCCATGGAAAAAAAGTCCAGGCGCTCGTCATGGAAGATGTGGACGAAGCGATGGGCATCAATACACCGGAAGAGTTGAAAGTTGCCGAAGAATGGATCAGCAAGCACGCTGATCAGGTCAAAGAAGGAGCCTGAACATGACAGATTTGAATGAACTCAAACACACTACTGTTATTTTTGCCCTGTCCGCTTCCAAAGGACTCGCCCAGGAAATCTGCGATATCCTGGATCTGCCTTTAGGAGACTGCAAGGTTGCCAAATTCGCTGATGGCGAAATTCTTGTTGAACTTGGCGAGTCTGTCCGTGGAAAAGATGTGTACTTCATCCAGTCCACCAACAAGCCAGTCAATGACAACCTGATGGAGCTGCTGATCGGCATCGACGCCTGCAAACGCGCATCCGCCCGCACGATCAACTGCGTTATTCCTTATTTTGGCTATGCAAGACAGGACCGCAAAGCGAAACCCCGCCAGCCAATTTCTTCCAAACTCGTGGCCCGCATGCTTGAAAGCGCCGGCGCAAACCGCGTGATCACCATGGACCTGCACGCCGCGCAGATTCAGGGCTACTTCGAAATTCCCGCAGATGACATCAACACGCTGCCCCAGATCGCGAACTACCTCAAAAGCAAGCCTGATCTGAATCCGGAAGACATCGTCATCGTCTCCCCGGACCATGGCGGAACCGTTCGTGCCCGCCGTCTGGCTGACATGCTTGGCGCTCCGGTTGCCATTATCGACAAACGCCGTCCCAAACCCAATGTTGCCGTGGCCATGAACCTGCTTGGTGATGTCAATGGCAAGACCGCTGTCATCATCGATGACATGGTTGACACCGCAGGCACACTGACAAGCGGTATCAATATGTTGTATGAAAAAGGCGCCAAGGACGTTTACGCCGCCTGCGCGCATGGTGTTCTGTCCGGACCCGCGATCGACCGCCTGAAAAACTCCCGTCTGAAAGAGTTCATCGTGACCAACACGATCGATCAGACAGAAAACAAGAAAGAGTACAAGGACATGGTTGTTCTGTCCGTCGCTCCTCTTGCCGCTGCCTGCATTGAAGCCATCGAACTCAATGAGTCCCTGTCCACCGCTCTGCAGAACGCGACTCATATCAAGGAAGCTTAATTCCAATAATTGACTCAAATCCATTGATTGATGAGAAAAAGCCTTTCCTCTCTGCCTGAAAGCAGATCAGGAAAGGCTTTTTGCGTATGGGCCGGCTTGGTGTCAGGATCCACCTGGTCAATATCAATGAAAGCACCTGTCCTGATACCAGGATCAGGCTTTGTTGAAGGAAGGATGATGGAAGAGTCTTTCAAAGTTGGATGTGATCGTCTCTTCCACCACGCTTTGATCCATATCCTTGAGTTCGGCGATTTTGGCCACGGTATAGGCGACGTTGGCCGGTTCGTTGCGCTTGCCTCTTTTGGGAACGGGAGAGAGGTAAGGAGAATCCGTTTCGGATAACATGCGGTCGATCGGACAGGCCTTCACACATTCAGGACCAGTCTTGTTGTTTTTATAGGTGATCGGTCCGGCAAAGGAAATCAGAGAATTCATTTTCAAAGCGATCTCCATGCTTTCTTTGCTTCCGGAAAAGCAGTGAAAGATGATCGGTGTCTTCGCTTTGGCCTGCAGAAGATCAAGGGTGTCTTTGGTCGCCTCTCTCATGTGAATGGAGATGGGCAGATTTGTCTCGTTGGCCAGTTCGATCTGTCTTTCAAACAGAGCCTTCTGGGCGGGCTTGTTGTCGGACTGCCAGTAATAGTCCAGACCGATCTCGCCTAAGACATCGAGATGGCCCGCTCTTGCTTCCTTTTCAAGATAGGCAAGATCCTCTTCTGTGATCTTATCGACATCACCCGGATAGTAGCCAAAGGCGACTTTGAAAAGATCCGGGTTGTTCTGGTGCAGGGGCAGAGCGCGCTCATATTCTTCTCTGTTCGTGCACATGATCATCATCTGGCCAAGTCTGTTTTCTTTAGCGCGAATGAGGACATCGTCAAGCTCGTCATAGAGCTCGTTACAGGTGATGTGGCAATGGGAATCAGTCAGCATGTCTTGTTTCACCTTCTGTTTATCTGTTTCTTTGGATGGTTCAAAAGTTCTGAGCGGAATAACAGGAATAGGAAGAAAAAGAAAAAGCCGGGGATTATTTTCCCGGCTTGTCTCGATCAAAATCAGATTCTTTGTCAGCGCTTTTTACATAGCCAAGGTTGGAAATGATTTCTTCCATGGCCTGGCGGGTGTCATCACGGTTGAGCGCGAATTCAACCTGCGCCTGAAGGAATCCCTTGCGGTCTCCCACGTCATAGCGGTTGCCGACAAAATCGTACGCGTAAACAGCGTCTTCTTTGGCAAGGCGGTCAATCGCGTCGGTCAGCTGGATTTCGTTTCCTTTTCCGGCTTTCTGTGTCTGCAGTTTTTCAAAGACTTCGGGAGTCAGAATGTAGCGGCCAAGGATGGCCATATTGCTGGGAGCCTGGTCGATGGCGGGTTTTTCCACGAAGGATTTCACCTTCATCAGGCGCTCATCGATCATGTCATCGGGTTCTATGATGCCGTATTTGTTGACATCTTCCTGAGCGACAGCCTGCACGCCGACAACGGACTTGCCGGTTTTGTTGTAGACATCGATCAGCTGGCCGATAGCGGGCTGGCCTTTTCCGTTGACGACGATGTCATCACCAAGCAGAACAGCGACGGGTTCATCTCCGACAAATTCCTCAGCGCACAGAATGGCGTGGCCAAGTCCTTTGGGGTTCTTCTGGCGGACGGAAAGGATATTGACCATATCGGTGATATCCTGAACCATCTGAAGACGCTCTTCATCGCCGGACGCTTTCAGCTTTTCCTCAAGCTCGAAAGAGCGGTCAAAATGGTTTTCGATGCATTGTTTATATGAATTGGTGACAAGGCAGATTTCAGTGATACCGGCTGCAACGGCTTCCTCAATGATGTACTGGATTGTGGGGATATCTACAATCGGCAGCATTTCTTTGGGGACCGCTTTGGTGGCCGGAAGGAATCGTGTGCCAAATCCTGCGGCAGGAATGATTGCCTTGCGAACGCGTTTTCTGGTCATGCAGTGTACTCCTGTTCAATCATTGAAAGTATAGCATGATGTTTTAAAATGACATTTATTCGCCCTTTTTCACAAAAGATTCTCAAACTGGACAGAAAAAGCACGCGTTTTAAAAGGAAAACAGATGCAGATGTAAGCGCCTGCTCCGGGAAGATCCTCTTCATGTATCGGCTTTTGTCATCTTTTGCGCCCTGACATGCGGGATGCAGCAGTGTAAGAACTGTCAAAGAGATTTTCTTGACAAACATCTTTATAATTAAAGGTCGAGTGATAAATCGCAGTTTTACAGCCGGTATGGCTTTTCTGCTGATGAAAGGAAGGATCAGTCATGTCAAAAATGGAAGACCGTCTGGATTCTATGGTTCAGAGATTACACGAAATCAATGAGAAAATGATGGACCCAACCGTAGTTTCTGACAGACGCCAGATGGCAAAACTTGGACGGGAAGCCAATGAGCTGACCCCCATTGTTGAAACATACGAAGAATACGTCAAAGTCAAAGATACGATTGCCGCAGATGAGGAAACTCTGAAGGAAGAAGGTCTGGAAGAGGAACTCAGCGAAATGCTGCAGATGGAAATCGAAGAGCTCAAACCTCAGCTGGATGAATTCCTGCAGAAGCTTGAGCTGCTGCTCGTCCCCACAGATCCCACTGACGCCAATAACGCGTTCATGGAAATCCGCGGCGCGGCAGGCGGTGATGAAGCCAACATCTTCGCGGGAGATCTGTTCCGCATGTACGCCAAATATGCGGATGCCAAGGGATGGAAGACAGAAGTCACCGATGCGGAAGAATCCGAAGCAGGCGGTTACTCTTTGATCTGCTTCAAGGTCAGCGGCCAGCACGCCTATGGCACCCTGAAATATGAAAGCGGCAGCCACCGCGTTCAGCGTGTGCCCAAAACCGAGTCTCAGGGCCGCATTAAGACTTCTACCGCCACAGTTCTGGTTTACCCCGAACTGGATGAGGAAGATTTCGATATCGATATGAACGATCTTGAAATCGAAACCATGCGCGCTTCCGGTGCCGGCGGCCAGCACGTCAACAAAACCGACTCTGCTGTTCGTATCGTCCACAAGCCGACAGGCATCGTCGTTAAATGCCAGGACGGACGATCCCAGCACGAAAACAGAGCGACTGCTCTTGCCACCATCGCCGCCCGTGTCAAAGAAGAACACCAGCGTGAGATCGACGAAAAGAACGACAGCGAACGCCGCACCAAAATCGGAACCGGTGATCGCGCCGAGAAGATCCGTACATACAACATGGACGGCCGCCTGGATGATCTGATGAGTGCTCTGAACACCGCGGATCAGAAGGCCAAACTGGCTGGAGAGTCCTTATAATGATCACCCATCATCAGCTTCTGCGTGAAGGTGAAAAAAGGCTGCTGGCAGCCGGACAGGGTGAACAGGCCGCGCTGCTTCTGTTCAACGAACTGGCCAGAAGACGGGGTGTGAATCTGTACATGGATCTTGATGAGCCCTGCAGCGAACAGCTTCAGATCGATTATCTGGAAGGACTGCACCGCATGGAACTGGGCGAGCCGCTTGGCTATGTTCTGGGTGAAGAGCCTTTCTATGGATATGACTTCATCGTCAACAAGGACGTTCTGATTCCAAGACCGGAAACGGAGGAACTTGTCGCGCTGGTCCTCTCTCTGATGGATGAGGAGATGGCCGATGTCGAACATCCAAAAATATTCGATGTCGGAACCGGAAGCGGTGCGATCGCTATCAGTCTGTCTTTAGAAGAGCCAAGAGCCGACGTGTTTGCCAGCGATATTTCAAGACCTGCGGTCATTGTGGCCGAAGCCAACAATCAAAAGCTGAACGGACGTGTCTGCTTTCTGATCGGAGACATGTTAGAGCCTTTTATCGACCGGGATCTGCATTGCGACATTCTGGTGTGCAATCCTCCTTATATTCCCAATGAGGAAAATATGGAGAAAAGCGTGGTGGACTTCGAACCGCACGTCGCGCTCTTTGGCGGAGCGGATGGTCTGAACTACTATCGCACCGTATTCGAGCGCGCCCCCAAAGTGCTGAATGACCACGCCATTCTCGCCTTTGAAATGGGCTGGAATCAGGGTCAGGCTTTAAAGGAACTTGCTTCAAAAGCTTTCCCCGGCGCGAAAATTGAGATCCATCAGGATCTCAACGGCAAAGACCGGATGCTTTCAATTGTGACGGGATCTGCTGAAGCGGATTCTGAACAGGAATAAACTTCTGATCTTGAAAAATAGAAAGACTGGAAACAGAACAGATAGTAGAAAGACTCTATAGAAAGAACAGAAAGAATGAAAAAAACAATAACAAGCAAGATGCCAGTGCTTTCCCGCAATGCCCCCTGCTGGTGCGGAAGCGGAAAGAAATATAAACAGTGCCACGAACAGTTCGACAGAAAGCTGTCCGTCTTCAAGGCCCAGCATCAGAAGGTGCCCGGAAGAGAACTGATCAAGACCGAGGAGGATCTTGAAAAGATCCGTGAAGCCGCCAAGATCAACAATGGATGCCTCGACGCGGTGGCTGCGGCCATTCATCCCGGCATGACGACCAATGAGATCGACCAGATTGTCTACAACTACACAATCGAGCATGGCGGCACACCCGCCTGCCTTGGGTACGAAGGCTTTCCTAAATCCGTGTGCACCTCCATCAACGATCAGGTCTGCCACGGCATCCCTGATGATACCGTCTTGAAGGAAGGCGACATCGTCAACGTCGACTGCACCACCATCTATGATGGGCACTATGCTGATGCGAGCCGCATGTTCTGTATCGGTGAAGTCAGTGAGAAGGCCAAAAAGCTGGTTGATGTGACCAAAGAATGTCTGGAAGCCGGGATCGCCGCCGTCAAACCATGGGGTCATCTCGGTGATATCGGAGACGCGATTCAGACGGTCGCCCATGCCAACGGGTATTCTGTCGTCATTGATTATTGCGGACATGGCGTGGGCAACGGATTCCATGAAGAGCCGCTTGTTCATCACGTTGGCCGCAAGGGAACCGGCATGATCCTCGCGCCGGGTATGGTCTTCACCATCGAGCCGATGATCAATGAAGGCGGATCGAGTCTGTATATCGATGCGGACAACCATTGGACATCCTATACAAGTGACGGCCGTCTGTCGGCGCAGTGGGAACACACCATCGCTGTTCATGAAGACGGTGTGGAAATCATTTCCTGGTAACTCAATCAGTCAATCAAAGCAGGATCAAGGATTTTAAAGCGGCACAGCCGCTTTTTTAACAAGAACTTTGCTTCAGGCAAAGAGGAGGGAATTCATATGAATGAGCAGATTCTGGAATGCAGGGATATTCCGGCGTATTTGTGCGCGGCAAGAGTGCGCGACGCGCTGAACACACTGGAAGAAGGACAGGCTCTGGAAGTCTATGTCGATGACGCGGAAAATGCAGCTGTTCTTGAGCGTTTGTGCGCGCTTGTTCAGGCGCAGTGCGAAAAGACGGAAGAAGGTCATGGTCTGATGTTGATGACGATCACCCCAAGCAGAAGTCTTGGCAGCGTGGATCTGTTGAAGGCGAATTCTCTGATCGACCGTCTGATGAAGGAAAGCGCCGGCAGAGAAGTGCTCGTTCTCTCTTCGAGCCGCATGGGGCAGGGCAATCCAAGACTTGGCGAAGCGCTGCTTGTCTCCTTCTTCCATCAGCTGGAAGAGCGGGAAGATGTGCCCGGAACGATCGTGCTCTATAACGCTGGCTGCGTTCTGGCCTGCGAGGATTCTCCGATTCTGAACAGCCTGAAGGCTCTGGAGGACCGTGGTATTGACATCGCCATCTCCAATCAGTCTCTTGAGTTCTACCGCATGGAAAACACGCTGTCTGTCGGCCGGGCGGTGGATATGGAAGAGATGATTCAGATTTTGATGAGAGCGTCAAAAACAATCTCGATATAATTAACCGTGTCCATTATTGAAATAATGGTATTCGCTTTCATTTCCGGAAAATATATAGAAATTTGACTCTTACTTTATTTTCGATAGTATGTGATATGAAATTCCCCACCAGGGAATACCGGAAAGGATCCGTTATGGAAAAATGGACTCAGCAGGCTTACTCTGACCGTCTGAACGACATGAAGCAGGAAGCGCATGACAAAATGTGGCTGTATATCGATGTCAACGCCAAAGACCTCATGGATGAGTGTGAACCGGGCGCTAAAAACCTGACATCTGTATGCAAAGCGATGCTGGATCAGATGCTGGAGGGGGATACATTCGAAGTTGAACCTAAAGTCAAAACCCGCATTGCAGGCAAACTGACTGTTCGCTACTATGTCGACAACCTCGACCCGTCCAGACGCAAGTATTCTGAAGTAGAGGCGTAAACACGCGAGGTTGAAGCAATTCAGCCAGATCACACAGGGAAAGGGCCATGCCTGATTCCTGTGTTTTTTTCTTTGGAAGAGCGTTTAAGATCTGAATATGAAGAAATCTCAATATCTCTATTCCTCGCCTTTGCAGGACATTCTTCTGGAAGCTGATGAGATCGGGTTGTGCCGGGCGGAGTTCATCAGTGAACAAGTCAGGTCTGATCCTTCTTTACTGATCGGCTCGCTCGAGGAGAATCCGATTCTTGCCCAAAGCGTCATCTGGCTTGATGCTTATTTTCGAGGAGAAAACCCGCAGAATAAACCGCCTTTAAATCCGGAAGGGACAAAGTTTCAAAAGCTTGTCTGGCATCTTCTCGAAGAAATTCCTTATGGCAAAACCGCGTCCTATAAGGACATCGCCATTGAGGCGGCCAAAGCAAGAGGTCTTGCCTCCATGTCCAATCGGGCGATCGGACAGGCGGCCACCAGAAATCCGATCCTCATTCTGATTCCCTGTCATCGTCTGATCTGCACCAACGGGCAGATCGGCGGCTATCGGGACGGACTGAAGATCAAAGCGGCTTTGTTGAAGCTGGAAAAAGCCCTGTGACAACAGTGAGAATCTGAATGACAGACAGGAAAAGAACAGAAACAGAAGAGAAGCTGAAAACAAAAGCATGAGAAAGAAAAAGAAGGACAGAAGTTTGGATGACCTGCAGGTCGTCAAACTTCTGTCCTTTTCTCTAAAAAATTCGCCTGAGAACAGAATGATTAACGAATGAAGTTGGTGAAGATGTGCTCTTCTTTGGATTTCGGCAGTCCGTACTCCCTGATGCCAAGATCGATGGACTTCATCAGGAAGGCCATATTATGCGCGAGGGTGCGCATGGTCTGCAGACCTTCGCCATCTTCATTGACCTGACCGGGAGTCTGGCCATAGGCCATATTCCAGTACTGGCTGGTGGCGATGGGCATACCGGAGATGGAGAAATATGGATCTATGAAAAATCGTGTGGGATCTAGCTGAAAAGCCAGGTCCCTTT
>Strawberry_p1__coassemble_2263_pt1 | contig 17966 bp, 13 predicted proteins | sample Strawberry_p1__metabat2_low_PE_004 | metagenome-assembled genome bin Strawberry_p1 | reverse complement strand
AACGCTCATGAACAGGGTATAAGATTTTTATCCCTCCTTAACTTAATGACATTGCACCTGGAATCTTAAAAAGGGACCTGGCTTTTCAGCTAGATCCCACACGATTTTTCATAGATCCTTTAAAAAAAGTCCGGCTTGTTTTATTCATGCACAGGTCTCCTTCAATACTTCGTATGTCCCCGATTATACACAGTTTCTCTTAAACGTTCATTAAAAGCGATTTATGTAAGAAGCCTGAACAAATCAAAAGAAGCTTGTCTTCAGTTTCTGAACAAAGTAATCTCTCCAGAACAAGAAGTTACTGTCTCAGACAGATTATAGGCCTGCCTTTGGCGAATGCATTGGTGAGGTCTCCTTATGTCCTTTATGTACAGCGGTTTTTACAGATTCGCATGCATTTTTAAGTGCCGGATCCAATCAGAGTGATTTCTGCATATTATTACACTGTTTTTGTTTCCTGTCTGGTTATAGTCTGACAATGCTGTTCATCCCCGTCCCACGGCTTTGAACAATTTGAACACGGAAAGGATGCGCTTACTATTCCCTTTCCTTCTGAAACAACGACTGGTGCCGTTTGAAGAAGATCGCGTTCTGAAAAAAGGTATACTCAGAAACCAAACCGGACTAAAAAAGCCGGCCTTCGAAGAGACCGGCAGTGTTAACTGTCGAAAAATCAAATCAGCGCCTGCATCAGCAGGCCGCTGTGATTATTCAGTTTATGAATTCTGCTTTTCCGTCCAATGGGGCCGGTTAAAAACTAGTCCTTGTTTTCAATCAGACTTGGACGCCAGTGTTCATTGGGTTTTACGCCAAGAACTTCGCAGACAGTGGAGGCAATATTGGACAGACCCAGATCGCCATCCTGCTTCAGCGTGCAGTCGTAATTGTAAACGATGAACGGAACGTGGTTGAGGGTGTGGCTTGTTTTAGCTTTCAGAGGAGCGCCCGGCTTTTTGGGTTTCTCATACATCTCATCAGCATTGCCATGGTCGGCAGTGATCATCAGAACCGCATTGGCATCCTTGCAGGCTTTGATGACGCGGCCAAGTGCCAGGTCAACTGACTCAACACCAATAACGGTTGCTTCCAGATTGCCAGTGTGTCCAACCATGTCTCCGTTGGGGTAGTTGGTTCTCAGAAAATTGAACTTTCCGGATTCGATCGCCTCGATCAGCTTGTCTGTGATTTCAGCGGACTTCATCCATGGACGCTGTTCAAACGGAATGACATCGGATTTGATCTCGTCGTAAACTTCAAGGTCTTCATCCACTTTGCCGGAGCGGTTTCCGTTCCAGAAATATGTCACGTGGCCAAATTTCTGAGTTTCAGAAATCGCGTATTCACTCATGCCTGCGGCTACCAGCTGCTCGGTCAGTGTGTAATGAATTTTTGGCGGCTCAGTCAGATAATGCTTCGGAATCTGCAGGTCAGCATCGTACTGCAGCATACCGGCGAATTTAACATCAGGTACTTTGACACGGTCAAATTTGTCGAAGGTTTCATCGCCGTCAAATGCCATGGAGATTTCCTGTGCACGGTCACCGCGGAAGTTGAACAGAACGACAGAATCACCATCATCAATGGTTCCTTTGGGGTTACCATTTTCGTCAACAAGAACGAATCCGGGCAGATCCTGATCGACTACACCCAGTTCCTTGCGGTAAGTTTCTATGGCTTCCGTAGCGGATTTGAACTGGCGGCCGAGCCCGCGAACATGAATCTTCCAGCCTTCTTCAACCATTGGCCAGTTTGCCTGATAACGGTCCATCGTAATCTGCATACGTCCACCGCCGGAAGCGATTTGAGCATCAAAGTCTGCATCGTTCAGACTGTTCATGAAGTCTTCGATTTCATCGACATACTTCAAAGCGCTTGTTTCTGGCACATCGCGGCCATCAAGTAGAGCATGAAGGCGTACTTTATGAATGCCTTCCGCTTTTGCCTGTTTGATCAGGGCTTTCAGGTGATTGATATGAGAATGCACGTTGCCATCGGAGAGAAGACCGATGAAATGCATTGTGGAATCATGGTCAACTACGTTTTTAACCAGATCCTTCCAGGCTGCGGAATCAAAGAGTTCTCCGCTGTCGATGTTCTCATTTACCAGTTTGGCGCCCTGTGAATAAATCTGTCCGCATCCAATAGCGTTGTGGCCAACTTCAGAGTTACCCATATCGCCATCTGTGGGCAGACCAACTGCCAGACCATGTGCTTTCAGCTCTGTATGCGGGCATGTTTTCCACAGCTCATCGAGGTGAGGGGTATAGGCCATCTTAACGGCATTTCCAAGCTCGTTATCAGAGAGGCCGACGCCATCCATGACAACAAGTACAACAGGTCTTGTTTCCATTCCAATCCTCCTTATTTTTATGAATCAATTCCGTACTTCATTATACCGGCCAACAGGCTAAAAGACGCGAAACGTTCAAAAAAGCCGATTCCGTCAAATGGAACCGGCTTCAGAGGGTTAACGACTCGAATAACGGGAGAGAAACTGCTTTGTTCTCTCGTTCTGAGGATTTTCAAAAATCTGTTCAGGTGTGCCCTGTTCGGCAATGACGCCCTTATCCATGAACACAACCCAGTCAGAGACATCTCTGGCAAACTGCATTTCGTGGGTGACGACTACCATGGTCAGTCCCTGCGCGGCCAGATTTTTCATAACATCCAGCACTTCGCCGACCATTTCCGGGTCAAGCGCGCTGGTTGGCTCATCAAAAAGCAGAACTTCCGGATCCATGCTCAGCGCTCTTGCAATCGCCACACGCTGTTTCTGTCCACCGGACAGTTTGGTGGAATTCTTGCTTTCAAACTGGTCCATGCCGACATGCTCCAGGTTTTTATGAGCAATTTTAACTGCTTCGTCCTTCGGGCGTTTCAGCACTTCTCTCTGGCCTAAAACACAGTTATCGAGAACCGATTTATTGTTGAAAAGATTGAAGGACTGGAAAACCATTCCAACTTTGGAACGGTAATCCGTCAGTTTAATCTTTCCTGTTCGAATGTTATCTCCGTGAAAGAGAATCTCACCGCCATCAGGAATCTCCAGCAGGTTGATGCACCTTAACAGCGTGCTCTTTCCGGAACCGGAAGAGCCGATGATGGAAATAACCTGTCCTTTATCAACAGAGAAGTTGATATCGTTGAGAACTTCCAGATCACCAAAATGCTTCTTAAGATGACGGACTTCAATGACAGGCTGACTCATGCGCTCATCTCCTTCAAAGCAACCTTCTTCTCATGTGTCAGACGGCGTTCAATAAAGTTCAGAAGCCATGTGGCAAGAGTCGTCAGGAACAAATAGAGAATTGCGGTGACCATGTACACTTCGACGAATTTCATGTTCGAACCGGCAATGGAGGACGACTGGAAGAACAGCTCCGTAACGGAAATCGCGTTCATCATACAGGAATCCTTCAGGTTGACAACCAGCTGGTTGCCGATAGACGGGAAGGTATTCTTGATCGCCTGCGGGAAGACGACATGAATCATCGTCTGGAAGTTGCTCATACCGATCGACTTGGCCGCTTCGGTCTGGCCAGCCTCAACAGACTGGATACCGGAGCGCAGAATTTCTGCCATATAGGCGGCTGTGTTGATGGAGATAATCACAAAGCCGGCTGTAATGGGACTCCAGTGAATCACCGGGAACAGAAGGTAGTAGATGAAGCAGGCCTGAATCATCATGGGAGTTCCACGGAAAATCCAGATGTAAAATCCTGTGACAAGGCGGCCAAACTTCTTGAGACCCTTCATGAAGGGAGAATCGAGCGGATCAATCGGAACAGCCCGGATCCCGCCAATGACCAGTCCAAGAAGGAAACCGCAGACCGTGCCCACGATCGCAAACGCGATAGTGACCTTCATTCCGTACCAGAACATTGGCCAGGATTTCAGGAGAATACTCCAGGCGCGTCCAAAATCAATGCTCATAAAACTTATTCACCTGTCGGCGCATTCTCCACAGCTTTAACCATCCACTCGTCTCTGGTTTCCTGATCAATCTTATCCAGAGCTGCCTGAACGGCTTTGAAGAAATCTGTATCGCGCGTGTCATTTTTCATACCGATGGAAACGGTTGTATCCACATCGAATCCCTTGCCTTCATCGAATGTGATATAAGTCAGATCCGGGTTGGAAGCAACGATTCCTTTCGCAACGGGCAGCTCTGCGGTAATCGCATCAGCTTCACCGGACTGCAGGGAAAGAATCAGTTCAGGGTATTTACCTTTCGGTGTGATATGGTTGACGCCTTCAATCTGATCGATGACGGTGTCGTAGTTCGTGTTTTTCTGTCCGATTACGTTGTATCCGGAGAACTGCTGAATATCAGTGAAGTTTTCCGCATCGCTGCCCTTCTTGACGATCATGACCATTTCAGATCCGTAGTAAGGCGTTGTGAAGTCGATACCTTCTTCACGCTCATCGCTGGCGGTCATACCGGCAACGATCGCGTCGATCTGGCCGGATTCAAGAGCGGGCTGCAGACCATCCCAGTCAATTTTCTTTACAACGAGTTCTCTGCCCAGATCATCGGCAATCGCTTTGGAAACAACAACGTCATAACCATCGCAATAGCCAGCGGCACCAAGAGAGGAAGATGTTTCCGTCTCTTCAGTGGTCTGCCAGTTGAAGGGAGCGTAGTTGCATTCCATTCCAACAGTGAAAGTCTCTTTGTTGGCGGAATCTGTTTCTGTAGAGTTCACATCTCCGGCTGAGGATGAGCATCCAGCCAGCAGCATGGCGGCTGCGGCAGCAGCCCAGACAAACTTTTTCATTCTGATCTCCTTCTGAAGCCATAAAAAAAGCTGTGTAACCCACAGCACGAAAGTGATGAAAGATAACACCTCTTCGAACTGAAGGAGTACAGCAGGTATTCCCCCCTGCACCAAGAAAGAAAACCGCCATTTCCTTTCTTTCGGCGGTGATTGCCTTTCCTCCGCTTCATGGAACGCCTTCTCCACAGAGTACTCATCTGCACCGCAGCCTCTATCTTTTTTGCTTCTACTTGATGGGGCTAGTATAAGCAAGCCAATTCTTTTCTGTCAACTCACTGCCCATTTTATGAAAGAAAAGCCGAAATTTTCAGAAAATCGGCCTTTAATGAACATTTTTTCTAAATTGTCTTCCATACGCAATCAAATGGATCTCACAGGCCCGTTAAAGAGGCATTGGAATATAAGAAACAAGAATGCCAAGCAATGAGCCATTCAGATCTGAAAGGGTGAATGTTTCAAAAAATATAACAAGCCGGATCAGCCAGAGGATAATCATGGCCGCAATCCAGATATAGAGCACAGCCCTATATGCCTTTCTGCTGTTCTTTTTCCAGAACACAACACCAAGCATCAGACACAGCGCAGTTGGAATTAAAAGAGGATGGAAGGACAGGCTCGCTTTCAGATCCCCGTGCACCAGAGCAAGAAGCGCTCTGCTCATCCCGCAGCCAGGACAGGGAATGCCGAAGATCAGACGGAAAGGGCATTTCCAGATCCTGAAAAGCAGAAAGCAAAAAAACAGCCCTGCCGCTGTTTGCAGAACTGTTTTACGCTTTCGTTCAGCTGCCGTATTTAACGGCGTCATTGATGCTCTCCTGCAAAATCGCAATGGATACAATGCCAAGGCCAAACACGGACAGCAGGGTGCACAGAAGCGTGTTGTTCTGTGCCGGACGGCCTGCCACATCAATGGTGGCCATGACAGAGCATTCTTTATAGAAATAATAGATGGAGTAAATTCCGCAGGTCACAATGCTGAGCAGAACAGCAAGAACGGGATCAATGCCTCTGGGCTGATGTCTTTCATCACACAGACGGTTTACGGAATCAGCCGCCTGATACATCCAGACAAGATACCAGATACCGCAGGTCAGAATCGACAGAATAACATAGAGTGCTGTGCTGTGTGTCTGAACAGCCGTGAAATGACGGTTGTAGTAATTATTTGCGGGCGGCACCTGCGTGTTCTTCGGAAGATACTGGGCAAGTTCGGTGTCAGAAACCTTTTCCCAGTCATTGAATCCGTCACGATAGACATACGTATCCGCATTGATCGTTCCATTCGCGAGCATTCTTTTCATCAGGGATGTGATGTAGGGCCCTTCTGAATGATTGCCTGCAACATAATGCCATTCCACTTCACGAGCCGGTTCCTGCTCTTCTTCACGTTCAGGCTCCTGGACTGTGGCATGTTCCACTTCAGGCTCAGGCTGTGGAGTGCGCAGTGGTTCATGGTGCTCTGGCAGAAGCGAGGCCAGCTCGCTGTTCTGTGTATAGACCCAATCCGCCATACCAGGAGACCAGATATAGGTATTCGGGCCGATGATTTCACTGGTGATCAGCTGTCTGAAGAAATCCTCATCATACGGACCCTGGGCGTTTCCATTCTGCGCGTAATACCACTGCTTCTGGGCGCGCTGCTTCTTTTCACTTTCAGCCTGCTGGCTGATCAGATCAACGACAGATTCACTGTTGGACGTTTCTTTTTCAGGCTGTTCGTCTTCAACAACAGTCTGCACTGTGACCTCTTCCTGAACAGGCTCGGGCTGAAGAGTCTGCTTCTCTTCTGCCTCGGCAGTATTGACCGTTTTATTGTCCGATTCTGCAGGTGCAGGTTGATCCTGCGGCTGAACCGGTTCAAGTTTTGCGCCGCAGTTGACACAAAACTTATTGGAATCATTATTCTCGTAATGACAAACAGGGCATTTCATAAAAGCTCATGCTCCTTTCACTCAAAGTCAGGGTTTTCCCTGATTACGGGCTTATTCTGACAGGTAAATCTTATAAAATCCTAACATACTTAAGAATGTTCACAAAAGATACACGAAAGTATTCCCTGTTCAAAGGCCTCCGGCTGGTGCAGACGTGTCAGAGGCTCTGTTTGAACGGATCTTTGTTTTAAGCGTCTTTGACCTGTTATCATGATGACATGACCCCTATTTATGCCGTTTTTTTCGATCTGGACGGAACTTTGCTGACAAGATCGAAAGATGTTTCCATAGAAAACCGCAACTCCATCCGTTATCTGGCTCACCGCGGAATGCTGCTCGGTCTGGCAACAGGACGGGACCCTCTCAAGGTGCGCGAGCTGCTTCCTCTCTGGGGAATTGACGGCTGCATCCGCTGGATTGTCGGTTACAACGGAGCCGATGTTCTGGACTTGCAAACCGGTGTGCTTTCCAAAGGTCCTTATCTGTCTTTGGACGATTTCAAAAAGCTCGAGGAAGCGATCCGCTACCTTCCGGTCGCTGCCTGCCTGAGAACACAGAAAACTCTGTACTGCTCCAGACTGACTCCGGTCGTTGCGGCTTATGGTCTGATGCGCTGGCAGAAGCCTCAGACAGGTAGTCTGGAAGAGTTTGCCGGACGGCAGTTTCCAAAGTTCTATCTGTTCGGATACCCGCATCAGATTGGGCAGGCCAGAGATATTCAGGTTCCCAACATGCGTCTGGTTCCTGTCGGCAAGTACTCCGTAGAATGCATCCGCGCGGAAGTTTCCAAAATCAGCGGGATCCACAAAGCGCTGGAAGGCACAGGCATTCCTCTGGAAAATGTGCTGACGTTTGGCGATGACTGGAATGATCTGGATGTTCTGAGCAGCACCTACGGTGTTGCCATGAAAAACGCGGTCGAGGAATGCAAGAAAGCCGCCAGACAGATCACCAAGTACCCCAATATGCAGGATGGGGTAGCCTACCACATCCGCCAGATTCAGGCGACCGGTCAGATCAGATTCTGTCCATGGGATCTGAAAGAGAAGGCTCCTGTAGAAGACGAAGAAAACCTTCTTATGGATTGATCTTCAAAATCCGGACAATGCTTAAAGCGCGCCGAAGCGATGACAGAATCAGTTCATCGTTTCGACGCACTTTTCATATCTCAGTGATCAGTCAGTTTCAGCCTGACGAAGAACAGTTTCACGGTCCTGCTTGACAATAGAGTTGGCAGGAACGATTCCGCGAATAAAGGACAGAGGATAAATATTCGTATTGCGTCCAATGACAGAGCCCGGGTTGAGAACGCTGTTGCATCCTACCTCGACATGATCTCCAAGCATGGCGCCCATTTTCTTCAGGCCTGTTTCATAAGACTGGCCTTCCCCCTTTACAACCACCAGAGTTTTATCGCTCTTGACGTTGGATGTAATGGAACCGGCACCCATATGGGATTTGTAGCCGAGAATGCTGTCACCTACATAGTTGTAGTGAGGAACCTGAACATTGTCAAAAAGGATCACATTCTTCAATTCTGTGGAGTTTCCGACTACGCAATGGCTGCCGACCAGAGCACTCGAACGGATAAAGGCACACTGACGCACTTCTGTCTCGGGACCGATAATGCAGGGTTCTCCAAGATAGGCACTCTCAAATACCCTGGCACTTTTATGAACCCAGACATGTTCCTTTACTTCGACATAGTCCTCCCCAAGGATAGGGCCAAGTTTCAGAATCAGATCCTTGATCCCCGCAAGAGCCTGCCATGGAAATTCAAACTGCTTCAAATAGTCTGCCGCGATTGTATGGTCAAAATCGTACAGATCATTCATCTTCACTGAAGTCATACTCATAATTCCCGCTTTCTTCTTCATAGATCAGGTCATCTCCGCCCGGATTCTGATCTTCCATGTCAACAGATTCAGAATCCTCAGAGCCTGATGTTTCCTGATTATCGGAGGTCTGTGAATCCGGATCAGAGAGGCCGGCCGGATCAGAGCCGTCTGGCAGGGCATCTTTGTCAGATTCATCAGAGCTATTTTGCGCATTCGTATTAGGATTGTCAATTTCGTCCAGTGAATCCGGTGGGGTTTGCCCGTTCAAAACCGCATTAATTGCTGCGGATACTCTGGCAAGAGAATCGTCTTTTGCCTTTTCCATATACACCGTAGTTTGGAGGATTGCGGAGGCAGTGTGTTCCTCATCCGTTTTAACAGTCTGGGTATAAGTGGTCCATCCCGTCGGATGGAAAAACATCAGACGGATCAGATCACTGAGCTGGGCATAGGTCATGGACGTGTTGAGATTTTCTGTCAGGATCTCGACATGCTCGTTCAATTTGGAAAAGGAACCGATCTTCATCAAATCAGCAAGCTGCAAAACAACATCCCTGGCTTTGGTTTCGAGCAATGCATCCTGATGAGAGAATCCGTCTCTGCCGGAAGAATAGCTTGCGGCCTGCGATGTCGTCAGCAGCAGATCGCCTTCCTTGAAATTTCTTGTGCCTACAGAAAATGCTTCCGCGTTCTGAACGGGAAGGCCGCTGTTCAAGTCAGCGAGCTTCAGCAGACCGTCCAGATCCGCCTGAATAGTGAAATCAACCGGAACGTCCAGCGTCTGAGAAACAGTCTGAGCCAGTGCTGCGATCGAGTAGTAACTGATTGCGGAGACCTTATCCGTCTCGCCAACCGGACAGCGCATCCCTTCCGGACAGGCGATCTGCGCTTCCATATTTCTTGGAATCCAGGTGGTCAGAAGCTGTCTGGTAACCGGATTGACGGTGACAAGACAAAGCAGATCCGTTTTGAAAGACTGGGAATCGACAGACGCCTGTGTGAAATCAATCAGAACGGTGAAGGGATCTTTAGCGGTATCAAGATCACTGCCGGCAACGACACCTCCGCTTGAAACAGGCAGTGTTTCTACCAGTGACAGTTTACTTGCGGCTTCAGAGTGATCAAACGCTTCTGTGAGCATCTCCAATGAAGATTCCTCCATCATCAGCGCTCTTACAGCCTGCCCTTTCAAACCCTTATACAGTGCGTTAAGCGTTTTATAAGGGCGAAGGCTGAGCTGAATATTCTCTTCATCAAGAACTTTCTGCGCTTCGCTCATACGGGATTCCAGAACACCGATTTCTGAATCACTCATAGCGGCCAGATCATTAACCGGCGCCTGCGAATAGCAGTAGATGTTCCAGATCTGGTCAACCGGTTGATCGGGATGGGCTACTTTTTCAATGGATGTCTCAGTCAATGCGCAGAGTCTTCCGCCAAAAACAGACAGCAGCCCGATCAGAACACAGATCAGGGCCATCACCCAGCGCATCGGTCTTTTTGTGGACAAATTCGAAAAGTAATAGGCAGCACTGAGAATCAGGCCATAAAGCATGATCAGCGCGATGCCGATGGACAGATCGAACAGATGCGTCTTAATCAGGCTGACAACCAGAAAGATTCCGGTGCCCAGAAACAGGCAGAGTCCGTAAAAAGACGGGCTTCCAAGCTGCCCTTTCAGCCAGTACCAGATTCTTCTTCTCCATTGTTTCATGACGCTCCCCTTTCGCGTTCTTCCATCAGTTCAGGGTTGAAGGCGTCCCCTCTTCTTCCTTGCGTTCAAGTTTGACCCTGAAGGACAGTTTACGGTCTGTTTCAAGTTTATCGAAATGGATCAGATATCCCTGATCCTGAACCTGAAGGATCGTTCCTTCGCCAAACACCTTATGAACCACTCTGTCCCCCTCATGATATTGACAGGTAGCTGCATCAGGCAGACTTTCACTTGCCGCGGCAAGGTGCGTCTGGCGAAGCAGATCTTCCGGTGCTTCCGGATTCCAGTATAAATTCTGACGGCCGATATCCAGGAGAAAACGGCTTGGATAGCGCAGGGACCCATTCAGAAGCCTGCCTTCAGCTTCTGACAGATACAGTTCTCTTTTCGCTCTGGTCATTGCGACAAAAGCGAGACGGCGCTCCTCTTCCATAGCGCTCAGGCTTTTCGTTTTGCGGGAGGGAAAAATTCCCTCACTCATGCCAACCATGATCACCGCGTCAAATTCCAGACCCTTCGCGGTATGAATGGTCATCAGCTTGACCTTATCAGCACTCATCTGCTGATCGGCGCTGCCGCAAAGCGAAGCATGCGTGAGAAAGTGTTCAAGATCAACATCTTCTCCTGCACTCATTTCATATTCAGCCGCAGCCTGCTTAAATTCCGCAAGATTGTCCAGTCTTTCCTGAGACCCCTGCAGCCGAAGCATATGTTCGTAGCCGGAGAGGCTGAGAATTTCTGTGATGACCTGACTGATCGGTTTATACTCCCATTGATAATTCTCAATCAGTGAAACATACTGCTTTGCTTTAGTGCGTGCGAAATGATCATCATCAAGACGGTCGCGCATGGTCTCAAAGAGTGTTTTTCCACTCATGGCCGCTTCTTCCTGAAGCCACTTCATCCGACTTTTTCCTATATTACGTCTTGGATTATTAACGGTCCTTTCAAAGTCTAAATCGGATCGGTACACAAGCATCCGCAAATAAGCCAGAATGTCTTTTATTTCCTGTCTTTCATAAAAAGAAATGCCGGAATAGATCGTATAGGGGATCTCTTCTTCGCGGAACACATCTTCTAACGGTCTGGACAGATAATGAGCTCGGTACAGAATTGCGATATCTCCATAGCGATATCCTTTATGAACCAGATGTTTGATTGTTTCAGCTACGCCGCGTGATTCAGCTTCTGTGCTTTTAAAATGCATGGCATGGACCGGCATGCCTGAATCGGAGACCGCTACAAGATTCTTTTCAATTCTGGTGCGGTTCTTGCTGATGAGAGAATTGGCTGCCTGCAGAATCTGTGGGGTGGAACGGTAGTTTTCATTGAGAAAATACGTCTTTGCCTGAGGAAAATCTTCCTGAAAGTCCATGAGATAGCGCACGTCTGCTCCGCGCCAGGAATAGATTGTCTGATCAGGATCCCCAACCACAAAGATATTCTTATGCCAGGAACAGAGCACTTTCATCAGACGGTACTGTAAAAAGTCGATATCCTGAAACTCATCGACCATGATGTATTCCAGCCTCTCACACCACTTCTGGGCGATTTTCGGGTTTTCATCAAAGACATGAAGCGTCAGAATGATCAGATCGTTATAATCCAGAGCAAAGTTCTTCTTCTGCTGCCAGAGCACTCCGTAGAAGATGATATCTTCAGGATCTCTCGCTTTCTGATAGATCTCATAAAGCTCTTCATTGCTCAGAGAAATCAGCTGTTTATAATAGTCAGGTTTTTTGTAAATTTTCTGAATCTCGTTGAGGTCCCGCGCTCTTGCAAAGGTCATATCCCGCAGAGTCAGCTGATTTTCGTCATAAATGACTTTTAAAAAGCTGTCAATATCCGCGTTGTCGATGACCATGAATGATTTAGGAAAGTTAAAGGCGTTGCTTTCTTCCAGCAGGACGGTGTTACAGAACGAATGGAACGTGGAGATATATCCGGTATCATTATCTCCCGTGAGTTTATGAATGCGCTGGCGCATCTCATTGGCGGATTTATTGGTGAACGTCGCGCACAGAATCGAAGAAGGCAGAACGCCCAGTTCATTGACAAGATAAGCGAATCTTGCCGCAAGAACTCTCGTTTTTCCAGAACCGGCACCCGCCACAATGCGAATGGGGCCTTCCGTATCTTCAACAGCCTGTTTTTGGGCGTACGATAAAGATTCGAGCAGATCAGACACTCTTTTCTCCTTCTTCATCTTCGGGAACAATGACATGCAGTGCCTGAGGGACAACTTCCAGACGGATATGGTCTACCGTTCCGCCATATTCTCCATCCAGCGTCCACGCGGTTGGTGTGGATTCAATTTCAAACCAGGCAGACTGAACGCGGATAAAAAATTCATTTTCGTAATCCCGCTTCTGTATGGAAGCAATAATGGCATTAAGTTCGACGATATTCATTGGTCTTCTGATAAAGAAGCCTTCCATCTTGCCATCCTTCCAGTCATAAAGATCCTCAACAAAGCTGTCACTGCCCGCAATGTATCTGGAATTGGAAATGGATCCGTACAGGAAATCCCCTTCAAATTCCCCATCTTCCCATCTCACCTTCATCTGAGCGGAATTGTTTTCCCAATGGATGAAGTCCACAGTTGTCAGTGCAGTGTTGATATAGGCCAGCCGTCCCAGACGCTTCTTGTCTTCCTGAGGTGTGGCATAAGAGACATGGGTCGCGACCCCAAAAGCTGCGACATACGAGAAGTACTCATTGCCAAACTTTCCGACATCCAGAATTTCGCGCTTTCCATCTTCCACCAAGGTGGCAGCTTCAAGCAGATCGAAAGGAATTTTGTGGGTATTGGCAAAATCATTAGTCGTTCCGGATGGAAGGTAGAGAACCGGAGTCTCTATTTTTGAAGGAATCAAACCGTTGATCGCTTCATGAAGCAGACCATCTCCTCCAGCCACAATAATCAGAGAATATTCATTTCCCAGATTGCGTAGCCTTCTGGCGGCGTCTCTGGGCATTTTCGTAGGATAAACGACCACATCTACATTTAACGAAGAAAAATATTGAATCAAGTCCGATAAAGCCGCTTTGACGCGGCCGTTTCCGGAATTTGGATTATAGACAAAGAAGACTTTTTTCATAGACATGATTATACCTTTCCACACTTAAAACATGGGGGGCTTCTGACAGTCAGTCTGTTTTCAGCGTAATCTCTCGCTCTGACTGCTCCTGCCTGATTCCGGAGGTTCTATCTATTCAGTATAAACAGTGGTTTACTTCAGCCATAATAAAAGCCGGCTCAAAGACCAAGCCAGCTTCAATAACAGATCCATTCCACCGGAAAACTCAAACGGCGTTGTCATCTCCATAGTAGAGATTTTGAAGGGTTTTAATAAAAATCGTCAAGTCGAGCCATAAGGACCAGTTCCGATAATAGAACTCATCAAGCGCCAGTCTTTGCTGAAAAGAGACCGCTGATCGGCCATGCGTCTGCCACATCCCAGTAACACCTGGGGCGCATGAAACAATCGCTTCGTAGTAATCCTTCATATCCTCTTTCTCTCGGGGAAGATAAGGTCGTGGTCCGATCAAAGACATATCTCCCTTCAGAACATTAAAGAACTGTGGGAATTCATCAAGAGATTTTTCTCTCAGAAAATGTCCGGCTTTCGTAATTCTCGGATCATTCTGCAGCTTTTTGTTGACACGATATTCTTCCGCCATTTCCGGATTTTCTGCCAGCATCTTATTCAGTACCTCTTCGGCATTCGGTACCATGGTTCTGAACTTATATACTTTAAACAGTTTGCCATCTTTTCCAATTCGGTCTTGTGTGAAAAAGATTTTTTCATAATCACCATTTTTACGATTCAGAATCGTGACATAAAGCATGAGTGGTAAAACAAGCAGAGATCCAACGAGTCCTCCGATAATATCGAACACTCTTTTCCAGAAACGGCCCCATCCGGAGATCTTGGACTGAGCAGTGGAGATCGTCAACAGTCCATCAAAATCTTCGACCCTGCTTGCAAATGTCAGCATTCCCTCCGTTTGAGGAATGTATTTTACATTTTCCACTTTGTCAGCAAGCCGTTTAGTCAAAAGCTCCATATCTGTCTGGCTCATCTCGGGAATCGCCACCATCACAGTATCGATATCATGGGTATCGAAATAAGTATCCATATCTCTCGATGAAATAATCGGAGCTCTCTGCTGAATGATTTCCTGTTGCGCACTTGGCATGGAAGGATCGCTGGTACAGTCAACAAACGCAGAAATTTCCATGGTCGCAAACCTGTTAGCTCTCACCACATTATCCAGCTTGCGTGCTGTCTTTCCTGCACCAACAACAAGAACATTTTTCTTGACCTTGTCAAAAAACCAGACATGGGCGAATCGAAGAATTATGCAGGTAAATATAAAATCCAGAATGGTAAATCCAAGAATATAAAAAATCTCAATTCCGGCTGTAGGAGAGCGGAAAGCGACCGTCAGAATAGAGGTGAATAAGAATCCGGCATATCCAAGAACAACTCTGTGCATTTCTTCAAAAATCAAGAGCGATTTATTCTGATACCGTCCGACAATCACCTGACAGAATACGTAAAGAAGAAACAGTTTAACTTTTCTTTCGAAGTTAAAAGGAAACAGCCAGAGAAGTAGAATCGTAATGCTCAACTCCAGTGCCATCCGGATATAATCCATTTTTTTCATTTCAACTCTCCTCCCGGATTTTCCTTCAATGTCAGTTCACAGAGTATTTGATTTCTGATTCCATGACAACAAGGGGTCTTTTTTCTTTATTAAGCTGCGACCTGCAAGTCTTCTTTTTTCATCCAGAAGACACAGCTCGCTCATTGAATCTAACAAAACAGATCTGAATCAATGAGTTGGCAGTTTCGTCATGTGAGGACTTCAGCCAGTTTTATTTTTGATCAGAATCAATCCACAGCCAAACAAAAACTGTCTGTTGACTGCCCGGGCAATAGATTACTGTACAGTCTCCAGTAAATGAAGATAAAAATTCTCCATTCCTCTCGCAGACTGTGTAACTTCATACCCCTGACGTATCATAGACTCTCTCTGATCGTGTCTGGATATTAAAAGCATCTTCTCAATCCCATTAACCCAGCAATCCAAATTCTCAGCCTCAAGAGGAATAAAGGCGCTCAGTTCCTGGAGAGGCAAATCCTTCATTCGATCAGAAGCGACAACAGGAAGCGAACATGCGTGAGCCTGTGCAGCACAGATCGAATTGCTCTCGAAAAGTCCAGGCAAAACAAGAACATCCATGGCATTCATCAGCTCAGAAAGATCATTTCTGAAATCAAAGAAACGCACCGAGCGGACCAGTCCGCGCTCTTCAACATATTTGAGGATTTCCTTCTCCTCATCCCCTGAACCGACCAGCCATAGTCTGGAATGGTGATTACGAAAATGATAGGCTTCAAAAACATCAACAAGAAATCTGAGATTTGCTCTTTCAGAAATCGGGCCGATATACCCGAGGATTACATTTTCTCCGGCTGAATAACGACCTCGGGCAGACTCCCGGACAGACTGGTCATAATGAAATTCATCCAGATCAACCGCTTTTTTAATAACAGCAAACTTTCCGGCAGTTGTAACTTCATCCGGAAAAGTCAGTTTTGCCGCAGAAATGGAAGAAGCTGTAAAAGCGAATGTATATCGTCGAAATATTAATGCAGATGCACCTTTTATAATGCGGTTCTTCACTCCATTAATCCCCTCACAATAAGAATGAGCAATTCTGATGGAAACTCCGCGTTTTTGAGCGATTTGAGGCCCTCTCAACAAAGTGTAGATATCTCCTGAATGAATATGGACAATCTGATAATCTGAATGTTCCACCAGAAAAGCATCAAGTGATTTTAAAAACCTGCGGTTATCGGATTCATCAGTCTGTGCTCCTTCAAAAAACACTGTTCCACCCAGAGCAGTAATTCGTTCGCTCAAAGACGAAATATCAAATGTGGTGGAAACAAAAAAGTCCATCGTGATCTTAGTTTGATCCATATTCTGAAACAGGTCGACTACCTGACCTATAACCGATTCCTGATCTTCATTCGTGAAAGGCTCTGTGAAAACCTGCAGAACTGAGACAGGCATCTGACGCATTTTGATCAAATTGTCCATCTGTTCCAGACCATATTTTATTTTTATGTTACTTTTGACCATATTCTTCCACGTCAAACCTGCCAAAATTCAGGTTTTCTTTATTTCTCCAATAAAGCAAAAGGGCCGTACGGCCCTTTTATTGTCCCACATGTTATCTGATAGGAAGAACATCAGTTCAACCCGCTTTCATGAACTGCTGATTCTGATGCGCTTCCAGATTTTAAATCATCATTCGTTTTCGGAAGGAATGTATCCGGGATCATCGTAGTTTGGAAAGTCCGCCTCACCCCACCATACATTTTCATCGTAGGTTTCATCAGAATAACCATCATCGACCCAGTCCGTTGTCTGATCATATCCCCAATAAGTTCCATCATCATAGTTTACGTCAGCTTCGGAAGAAGAATTCCAGGACTGAACCTGACTGGAGCCTTCACCGTAATCATAATCAGGATATTCATTTCCGGACTCGGCAATCATCTGCTCGATCTGCTCAGCACTGTCTCCGTTTTTTACAGCTTTGATCAGTTCCTCTGCTGTTCTTGCAGTATTCATATCAAGAATGACTACGGCCGCATATCCATATGCTTCCGCACAATACATCTGATCCGGTTCACCACTTAAAGAGTAAGAAATAAATTTCCAGTCAGGCATCTGGTCAACCTGCATCTTGATGAAATCTGTGATTTCATCCTGTTTGAGATCCGTCCAGAAATTGCCCTGAATTGTATCAAGAAGCTGCGTATAGCGGGCTAATCCCTGTGCCGATGCCGCTTTTTTAGCAATAGCGGTCAGAACTTCCTGCTGGTTTCTGATTCTCTGGAAGTCACCTTCCAGATAGGCATAACGTTCTCTGGCATAGCACAGAGCTGCCTGACCGTTGAGATGGTTGATACCCTCATGAACACCATAATCGGTACCAAACATGTCATTGGTATAGAAGTAATCCACCGCATATCCAGGGGCGACATCCACATCAATACCATCCAGCGCATCAACCAGATCGACAACTGCTGTGAAGTTCGCTCTGAAGGTGTAGTTGATATCCACGTTCATGAAGTTTTCGATTGTGGATTTCGTCGTGTTGTAAGTATGAATTCCGGTGTGTGTCAGTTTGTCATACTGACCATTCATGCATTCATATTCAGGATCGCAAACAGTCATGACGTAAGCGTCACGCGGAATGCTGACAAGCAGTACAACCTTGGTGACAGGGTTGATCGTAACGAGCATATTAACGTCGGAACGATCCACATCACCCAGTCCTCCACGGCTGTCAGATCCGTTGAGCATGACAGTAAACGGTTCGGTTGTGATATTGGAAACCTTTTTAGCACTTGCGGAATTCTCTGTGTAATATACGGCCTCAAAGACTTTTCGTGTCCTTGTCGAGAAATCACTGTAGCCTTCCAGAGAAAGGATGTTATCGAGATAGACATCGTTAAAGGCTACAGCTTCCACCTGACCGTTGTACAGAGCACCGGCCAGTTCAGAGAAATTGTGGTATCCCTCAGTGGTAATGGCAGCTTCCTTCTCTTGAAGCTGTTCCACAAGCTTTTCCGTTCCTTCTCTGTTGATGTTGGAAAGAACACCGACTGTTTTTCCA
>Strawberry_p1__coassemble_2207_pt1 | contig 18862 bp, 18 predicted proteins | sample Strawberry_p1__metabat2_low_PE_004 | metagenome-assembled genome bin Strawberry_p1 | reverse complement strand
CATCACTGCTTAACGCTGATGTGGTCTGAGAAATCTTAACTTAATGACATTGCTTAAATACGGCAAAGTTATCTTAATTAGCGACAAATCCCGCTGAAGAATATTTACAAATCCTTGAAAGATTGTTTTCAACATCTGAATAATGATGCACAAACTATGTTATTTGAAGAAATTGCATAAATGTATTCGCCCTGATCTGCCTTGTTCGGCGCTCCTTTGATGTGGGGCTTAAGGACAGGAAAGCAGCAGTACACTTTCATCGACTCCTGAAACATTTTTGAATGTTTCATAAGCATTCAGACTTTTCAACTTTCTTTCACTGACATTAAAAAAGCGCCAGAAAAGTTGAGTTTCCTGACGCAGCGTTGTTCAGATTTCAGGTATTGGTGGATTCACGCAGAATCGGAGCGGTGCGCTCTTCAAGTTCCCTGTTATCCACAACAGACGGATCGCTGACAAGCATCTTGGTCAACAGACGCATGGCGATGGCGCCCATGTCATATTCAGGGATGTTGTATGCGGAGACACGCGGACGAACCATGTTCAGATATTTGTTGTCGACAATGGACATAACCTGAACATCTTCCGGGATCTTATACCCGGCTTCCTGAGCGGCATTGAGCAGGGCGATAGCCTGAGAGTCGCGGAAGGCGATATAGAATTTGTGCGGTTTCTCGGCTTTGAGGTGGTCTTTGAGGAAGTCGTAGCTGCTCTTATAGGAATCAGAGTAGGACAGATAGTTCTTGAATTCCTTGCCCGCTTCCTTATAAGCGCGCTCGATGCCTCTCTTGATCTGATCAACCATGGAGACATTGAGTCTGTCTTCCATCAGAGCGATATCATCAATGCCTTTGGAGAGCAGATCCTGTACCAGCTCGTAAGCCAGATTTTCAAAGTCAACATAGACGTTTCCGACATTCTCGTCTCTGGCGCCTTCAAATTTGCTTCCGACAACAACCATCGGGATCTGGTACTCGTTGAGCACTTCCATTTCTTCTTCGTTGAAGTTGTCATTGAACAGAATGACGCCGTCAACTCTCGATTTGATGATGGACTCAATGACATCCTGAATCCGGCTGATGCCTTTGGATGTTGTATGGAACATGATGTTGTAGTTGTAGATTTTGGCAACATCCATCAGACCGTTAAGAATCTTGGCGTTATAGCTGAGAAGCTTTTCGGACATGATGATGGAGATTGTTGTTGTTTTGGACAGTGCTAGACCCTGTGCGATCGCATTGGGCTTGTAACCAAGTTTTTCAATGGCTTCCTGCACGCGGTTGCGGGTGTCTTCACGAACCACGTTGGAATCGTTGATAACTCTCGATACGGTTGCTAAAGAAACGTCCGCTTCCTTGGCAACGTCATAGATGGTAATCCTCTTCATGGATTACTCCTCGGAACCATCGTTTTTGTCTGAGCCGTTAAAGAAGTTGTTGAGGTTCTTAAAGACAAAGCTGTTAAAGTCGTTCAGACCTTTTTCTGCACCGTTGACTGCGCCCTTGAGAATTTCAGAGCTGCGCAGTTTATCGACGCCCTTGTCAACGGCATCGGTGACCTGATCAAAACCAGGAACTTTCTTCAGGTTGTCATATCCGTATTTCAGACCTTCACCGATCAGATTTGCGGTCCCTGCCAGGAAGTCATGACCTGCGGAGACAGTTTTCTTGAAGTCTTCAGAGTTGGAAACTTCAACTACTTTTTCCTTGGTGGCGTTCAGGATCTGCGCGACTTTATCACGGAAATTCTTCATATCTTCCTTGACCTTGTCGGGATCCATTTCTTCGGTGACAGCCTTGCGGAAGTTGTTGAAAGCCTTGTTCAGATCTTCCTGCGCTTCGTCGACAACATCTTCATTCTTGACATTCTTGTCTTCACGCATGGCATCCAGAGCCTTGCGGCTGGCTTCTTCCATTTCATCAATTGCGGCTGTCTTCACTTCTTCTGCTGTTGCTTCCTTTTCCTCGGGTTTTACATCTTCGGGAACGGGTGGAACAACTGGCGATTCTGTATGAACTTCCGGAGTTTCTGGTGTTTCTTCAGTTTTCTTGATTTCTTCTGACATGTTTATGTCCTCCTTATTCGTGTTCGGTGGGCTCTGTTTCCTGAGCGGGTGCGACTGCTTCGACTTTCCTGAATTCGGGGGTTAAAGCGGGTTGATCGGCAGCCGCGGAAGCGACTGAAGGCTGACTGCCGGCAGGATTCTTTTTCTTGTCAATCCAGTCCTTCATGGAGTTGACACCATCATTGGCGATGTCAATGGCTCCAAGAGCGGCTTTCTTGGCGGCCCCGTTTACTTCATTCAGGGCCTGAGAAACCTGGTCGACCGTCTTCAGAGGTTCCTGCAGCTGATCAAGTGTTTTATTAACCAGTTTCAGGGTCTCCATCGCCCGTACAATCAATACGCAGAGGTAGATTACGCAGACGGTGATGGCGATCAGAAGAGCGATCACGCACAGAGTCTTCAATGCATTCAGACTGATATACATGATTCAACTATGGCAGGAATCAATCCTGCCGCCTTTCTCAGAGAATTATAACATTCAAGGCGGATTGAAACAGAATGGGATGAAAACATTTTCATAACTATCACATTGTCGAAAGAACTGTTACAACCACCCAATACATAAGATGCCAGTAACAACTGCCACAAAAACAAAGCTGAGCCACTACAGTTAAGCGGCTCAGCTTTGTTCATTTAGCGGGGAGGCGTCGCGTTTGTACCAAGCCATACCTTGGCTTGTTTCCTGCCTGACTGTATCCAGCTTTATATGGAATGAATCAATTTATCCCCCTTCTTATCATTAGAAAAATCCGATCTTATCTTCGCAAACAACCAGTTGATTTCCTCGTTTTATGGAGAAATCCATAGTTATAAAGAAATCCTGTTTGAATTATTTATAGTCTTTTGTGCTCCGGGAAGGCGCACCACCCCCTTGAAAGAAGAATCTAGTCTATTTTGTGTTGCTTTATAAACTCCTCTACCCGCTCTACAGGACTCAGATCTATGGTTCTTTCTAAGTATTTGATGAATTTTAAGCGCTCATTACTGCTCATTTTCTGTTGTTCGTGATGGGCATAAGAAACCATTTTCGATTGGCATTTCTTGCACAACCAGAAGTCTTTACCAAGCTTTTCTTCCAGAATCTGGTTAGTTATTCTTGGAGTAAAGTCTTCAAGTGTATTCGTCAGTTTCTTCATCCGCTCAAGCTTGTCTCTGGATCTTTGCCCCAAAAATCCACAGTGCCTGATTCTTCTGAGTCCTTCAGGTGGAATGTGCTGAACAAAACGTCTGAGAAATTCCTTATCGCTCAGAGTACACGTTTTTAATGCTCCGTCATCTTTGTAAGGCTTGTACCTGAAGGTCACATTCTCCCCGTCATACGAAATAATCCGCCCGTTTGATATGGCGCTTCTGTTCATGTAGCGGCTGAGGTAAGTAATGACTGTTTTCGCGTTATTAGAAGAGCTGCAGATTTCTACATTCCAGTTTTGCTTCTTAGCCTTCGCCAGTGCAGTCTGTCCAAAAGCACCAAGCTTATCCAGGTGTTTTCCTGCTTCCTTCAGGAATCTCTCTCTGAACAGAGAAGCCAGCTTTTTTGCCGGAAATAAATAGTCTGACTTTTCTTTTCCCCGCTTTCCTTTCCCGTACTTTTTCCCACGCTTCTTCAGATATTTCGGATAGACAAGATTGCCTTCCTTGTCCATTCCCGCCGCCACGAACAGGGTATGGAGATGCGGATGAAAATAAAGATTGGATCCCCATGTATGTTCCACCGTAAAAAATCCGCAGTCTGCTGCGCCAAAATACTTTGGATCGGCGCTGATTCGTTTAAGAGCCCGGGCGTGGGCTTTGAACAGAACAGAACCCATGAGACTCTGATCTGCAAGAAACAGATCATTGAGAACTGCCGGAACGGTAAAAATGATGTGGAAATAACGGGCGTTAATCAGACGGCTTCTTTGAACGTCAATCCATTTTTCCCGTCGCACAGCTCCACCTTCAGGACAACACGCATTATTACAGGAACCAAAATGCACAGAGATCTGTCCGCATTCCGGACAAACAGAAGCAGAGAATCCGCATGCCTCTGTATGGCAGATCATACAGTCGGTCAGGACTTTCTTTTGTTTACGGTTGTAGAGCTACCAGTCAATCTTGTTCTGAGCATCCATTGCCAATAAAATTGATTTGATGGAAACCCTGTTATGGACGGGGCCCGTCATTTTTCCCTGACAAGAAGATCGGGAAGCTCATCCGGTTCTTCTTGCGGCGTATGAATGTAAAAAGCGGTGGTAGCTGCTGACTGGTGGCCCATTAACTTCTGAATGACGGGTAACGGTACATTCCTGTTGGCCAATGATGTAGCGAACGCATGCCGCAGACCATGGAACGTCTGATCGGGGAGATAAAAGCTGATGGTCTGGAGATAATTCCTGAATGTGTAGGACAGCACGCTGCAGGACATATGATCTCCGGACTTTTTTTCGCTGGGAAAGATATAACTGTCTTTCGATGCACTGGTTATTCCCCGGATCCGGCAGTAATTTTGAAGAATTTCCATAGCTGATAGGGAGTATTTAACCGTTCTGGTCTTGTTTCCCTTCGAGTTTTCAATGGTTATGAATCTCGATCCTTTGTGAATATTCACGACTTTGAGAGTGACAATTTCCTCTATTCTCATTCCGCACCCAAAGCCCAGGGCAATAGCCGCTTTAAGCATTGGGTCCTGACAGCTTTCCAAAAGGGTAAGAGCCTGATCGGGCGTTATGGGATTCTTTTGAACCACTGAAACTTTACGTTTCAGGAATTCTTTGCCTGAGCCATGGATATGAAGAACCAGTTCGAAGAAGGAACGTATGGCATCAACAGCGACATTATAAGTTCGATCTGCATAGTCATAGTTTTCACTGAGATTGAGAAGGAAATCCTGAGCATCATCAATAGTCAGCTCGGACACATCATCCGGGCGGCAATACTCGAAGAAGCGAGAAACCCAAAGGTGATAATTTGAATGCGTCGTGTTGCTTAGGTGTCTGGCATTGAGCTGTCTGTGAAATCTGTCGAGCGATTCATTAGGAGTCATGAAAAATCTGCCTTTCTATGTTTGAACAGCGGCACGAAGAATGGAAGCACCGCTACCTTGAACATAATGCAGGCAGATATATTTAGATACTGTCTCTTTCGGATGGAGGGTTATCAACTCTGTTGGAGAGGTCAGCAGTTCAGCGGAGGTGATACCCTAGGCTGGAAGGGCCGCGGAGCGGCTTGGTACAAAAAGAAACCGAAGAAATCACAAAAAAGGAGTCTTTTTACAGACTCCTTGCTTTTTTTAAAATTCTATTGAAGCTCTTCTGCTTCTTCATTGAGGATTTCAGCGGTCATATCCCGCAGCAGATAGATATCCTTGCTGGACATGAACAGATAAACGGCCGGGTTCAGTCTGGCGAGTGTTTCCGCGCTCTGTTTGGAAATATCAAGCAGCGCGCCATTTTCCAGCTTCTTGAGCAGATCATCGATCGTGACGGTGATTGTCTCGTCTTCTCTGACGGCATTGGCCGGGAAATCCAGGACAAAGGACTGATCCGCCTCGTTCAGGCTGGAAGCGAAGCGGTCGAGGAAATACTGCAGACGGCTGTAACGGTCCGGTTTATACAGAGCGACAACCTTCTTATCCGGGTATTTTTCTCTAGCGGCTTCAATCATGTTATGAATGGCGGTTGGATGATGCGCGTAGTCATCAATCAAGACGGAATCCCCCGCTTTTGTTTCCACAAAACGTCTGGCGATGCCATGATAACTTTCCAGTCCGGCAATGATTTCTTCCGGCTTCATGCCAAGCATGGAACCCATCGCAAACGCGGCCAGAGAATCCCAGACCATGGGCATGCCGGTCTGCGGCAGCGCCACATGACCAAGCTGTCTGCCCTCGTGCATGACATCGTATTCCAGACCATCCGCGTCAAACTTCACGTTGATGGCTCTGTAATCATTGTCCTCGTTCAGACCGAAGGTCGTTACAGGGACCTCATATCTCAGATGCGGCAGGTAGGGATCATCCCCCCAGATGACGCAGCCTTTTTTCGCTTGCAGAACAAATGTCTGGAAAGCGCTGATATAGTCATCGAGATCCTTGTAGTAGTCCACATGATCCAGCTCGATGTTGGTGATCAGAGCGTAATCGGGGTGATAGGCCAGAAAGTGGCGCTTGAACTCACAGCTTTCCAGAACGAAAAAGTCACTGTCAGCGGGCATGGATCCATGTCCATCACCAATCAGATAAGCCGTGCTGATATCCTGACTCAAAACAGAAGCCACCAGTCCGGTTGTCGTGCTTTTGCCATGGCAGCCGGCGACGCAGATGGAGGTGTAGTTTTCCATCAGCTTGCCAAGATACTCGTTATACCAGTAGACCTTGACGCCTTCTGTGTTCAGGGCCTTTTTGACTTCCGGAAAATCCTTGTCAAAAGAAAGTCCGACCACAACGGTATCGCCCGGTTCAAATTCCGCTTCTTCAAATTTTAGAATCGGAATGTTTCTTTTTCTCAGGCCGTCCTCGGTGAAAATATATTTTTCGATATCAGATCCGGTAACAGTCTGTCCCTCGTCATAAACGATTTCCGCAAGAGCAGCCATACCCGTTCCCTTGATGCCGGTAAAGTGTGTTTTCATGACTAGTTCTTATGACCGGTTCCGACCGGCTCCTTTGTCAGAAAATCTGCCAGATTGGCGCTCGCTTTCGCGGGCTTGACAGGCTGAGGTTTTTCTTCTTTTGGCTGCTCAGCTGCCTGAGCGGGTTTTGTCTCTTCGGAGGGTTTTGGTGTTTTGGTTATAGGTGTTTCCGCAGCGCTTGCGGAGCCAAACATTGGAGAAATGACCTGTGTCATTTCAAAGCTTGCATCAGGAGCCGGCAGATTGATCGCATCATGCACCTGATCGTATTCCTTCTTCTCGTCTTCGATATTGCCAAAGATCGGGGAAAGAACTGCTTTGTAGTCGCCCATGCCGCTCAGTCTTGTACCAGGACGGTTGGCCTTTTCGCGGTTGTAGCGATAGGGTTTCTTTTTGCCTGATGTTTTTGTAGAAGCCTGCTGCTGTTCCGGTGCGGAAATATCGTTTGCATCCAGCATCACAAAGCTGCCGGAAGCCTGTGTTTCAACAACAGAAGCCGGTGCCGGTGTGACAGGCGGAATCGGGGCAACCGGTGTGGGAGCGACCGAAGCGGGTGCCGGTTCGATCGTTGTCACAGGCGCAGCCGGTTCTGTCTGTTCCGGTTTGCTTTCCTGAGCGGGTGTTTCTGCTGCTTCCGTTTCGTCATCATCCACGTCTTCGTAGAAGAAAGCATGCATTATATCCTTGAATTTAGCCATTTCAATTCTCCTTTACGCCGTTGATCCAGTCCTGAATCTGCTGGGGAGTCTTGCGCAGCGTGGAAACAAAGCTTCCAATCTGCTTGCCATCCTTATAAGCCAGAAGGCTGGGGATGCCAAGAATATCCAGTTCCTGAGCCAGATCAATCAGCTCGTCCCGGTCAGCGATATACCAGTCGAAATCGGCGTTGGCCTTTTCAAGATCTGGCAGTTTCGGTTTCAGATACAGACAGTCGGGACACCATGCGGTAGAAAATACAATAATAGATGGCTTGTCAGATGCAACAGCCTGATTGAATTCTTCTGTGGTTTTAATCGTTTTCATCTTTTGTTTTTGTCCATACAGCCCTGTAAATCGGCTGTCCTTTTTCCATGAATTTCTGCTCGTATTCGGTAATCGGATCTTCCGGATGCTCATCTCTTCTGAAGTCGACCGACACATCACTCAACACAAATCCCGCCTGCGGAATCTGAAGAAGCGAATATTCGAAGAGAGCCTGATTATCCGTTTTCATGATGATCTGTCCTTCATCGCTCAGAATGTTGCGGTACTCTTTCAGAAACCCCGGAGAAGACAGCCGCCTTTTGGCGTTTCTTCTTTTCGGCCAGGGATCTGAGAAATTCAGATGCAGGGCGTCAACTTCCTCTGGTGCAAACCATGTCGAAATCTCCGCTCCGTTTCCGAAAATCAAAGCCAGATTTTCCGGATGTTCCTCATCCATCTTTCTGGCGGCCAGTCCGGCGGCACTTTCGTTCATCTCAACGGCCACAACACCCATGTCGGGATTTTGCGTGGCCAGTGCCAAACTATATCCGCCTTTACCGCAGCCCAGTTCGACATGCAGCTCTTTGCAATGGAGCTTTTCACTCCATTTATCGGGCATTTTGGCCGGATCTTTGATTCTGATGGGACTTGTTTCGAGATATTCAGCAGCCCATGGAATTCTTCTCATTCTCATAGGTGTATTATCCGGCGAGGTTTTCGATGGCATCCGCGTAGATGCCCATGGCCTCGATCAGATCATCCACTTTCATCCCTTCATCCTTCTGATGGCATCCGCCCACAAACTGATCCGTCGTCTTTTCTTCGTTTGGCTTTTCAGGTCCGAATGCGACGAAGTTGTCAAACTGACGGGCGTACGTGCCGCCACCGATCGTGATGGGCGGTGTGAACTCATCGCCTGTATTCTTGCGGTAACTTGCCATCAGGCCTTTGACCAGATCAGAATCGGGATCAACAAACAGAGGCTTGTCGCTGGATTCAAGTGTCGGAACAATATCGGATTTCAGATCATGGCAGGCTTTTTCAAAACCGGCGATGATCTTTTCAGGGGTGGTGTCGTTGGGATAGCGAATATCGATCATGACATCCGCTTTGCCATCCTGAAGATCGACAATACCCGGGTTCATGGTCAGAAAGCCCATGTAGGCACCGATCATATGGATGCCCTCAGGACTTCCCTTCCAGTCCTTGAGCAGGATGTAGAAATCTTTGGCAAGCTGATCATCATAAGCCTGGCCGATGAAGTTGAACAGATGCACAGCCGCGTTATTACCGTTAAAAGGCATCGCACCATGCGCTTCTGTTCCCTTGATATGCAGATGCAGACCATCTTCTTCCAGATGCTCATCACCTGTCAGACCATTTGTTTTCAGATAGAACTCAAACAGATCCTTCTTGGGATCCTTTGCATCAATGACGGCGCTGGCATCCGCGATGACGATATTGGGACGCAGACCTCCGTGGAATGAGCGGATGATTGTGTCATCTTCGCTGTGCAGTCCGACATGCGCATGGCCTTTTTCACCATAAATAACCGGGAAATCCGCATCGGGTGTGAAGCCAAGAGTCGGGATCTCGCCGTGCTCTTTATAGTACTTCATGCATTCCATGCCGCTTTCCTCATCGCATCCGGCGATGATCATGACTTTCCGCTTGAGGGGGATGTTGTTATCCTTAAGCATTTTCAAAGCGTAGTATCCGGCTAACAGCGGTCCTTTGTCATCCATGACGCCGCGTCCGAAAACGTAGCCGTCATTAACGGTGACTTTTAAGGGATCCTTTGTCCAGCCTTCTCCAAGAGGCACGATGTCAAGGTGTCCCAAAACACCGACGCTCTCTTCTCCGTCGCCGTATTCCACGACACCGGCATACCCGTCGATATCTTTGGTTTTGAAACCGTCGCGCTTGGCCATCTCCAAAAAGCTGTCGAGAGCCTTGCGGACATTCGGTCCAAAGGGCATACCGTTTTGCGCATGCTCAACATCTCTGGTGGATTCAACAGACACCAGTGTATTCAAATCATCCAGGTACTGATCCTGGTAATCTTTCGCAAGAGCTTTATAGTCCATCTCAAAAACTCCTTTATCTTTGTCTATGATAGCACGGGCACGGAAGAGGATTGCAGGCTCTTTATGGACAATGGCGTTCACCCTTTGTGCCCAGAAAAAAAGTGAAAGAACGTTCGTCCTTTCACTTCTTGGTTTAAAACACCTTATTCTTCGCTTGCTGCGGGCTCTTCAGCTTTTTCTTCTGCTTCGGGAGCAGCGGATTTATGAACGCGTTTGATGGTGATTCTCGGTTTACCATCAGGTCTTGGGCCTCTGTTTGCTCGCTCGCCGCGATCGCGGTCTCTGCCGCCGTTATGATCACGTCTTGGACCTTTGCCGCCTCTGTGATCATTGTCTGCTGCTGGGCGGTCTTTGTCCTTTTCATCGTTTGCGGTTTTGAACACAGGTGCATCCACGGAGATTTTGCCGTTATCCGCATCGATCTCTGCGACAACAACCGGGATAATATCGCCTTCCTTGACGTAGTCCTCCGTCTGAGCATTGCGTCTGGACGCGATCTTGGAGATGTGTAGCAGGCCGTCTGTCTTGCCAAACAGGTTGACGAAGGCGCCGTATTTTTCAACACGCACAACCTTGCCGTCGAACTGGGCACCGACTTCCGCCTCGCGGCAGATGTCCTTGATCCAGTCGGCAGCCTTGTTGATGGCTTCGCGGTCCATGTGGTAGATGATGACCTGACCATCCTCTTCGACATCGATCTTGACGTTGTCGCATTCGGCGATAATCTTGTTGATCATCTTGCCGCCCGGACCGATGACATCCTTGATCTTGTCGGGATTGATCATGAAGGTGGTCATCTTCGGAGCGTACTTGCTGAGCTCTTCTCTTGGCTTGTCGATAGCAGTCATCATGTTGTCAAGAATCTGCAGTCTTGCGCCATGCGCCTGCTGCAAAGCTTCCGCAAGAATCTCCTGCGTGATGCCCTTGACCTTGATATCCATCTGCAGAGCGGTGATGCCTTCCGTTGTTCCGGCAACCTTGAAGTCCATGTCCCCGAAATGATCTTCCATACCTTGGATATCGGTCAGAACGGTATATTTACCGCTTTCCTCATCCATGATCAGACCCATGGCAACACCGGCAACGGGGGCTTTGATCGGAACACCGGCAGCCATCAAAGACATGGTGCCCGCGCAGATGGAAGCCTGAGAGCTGGATCCGTTGGATTCTGTGACGTCGGCAACGGTGCGGATGGTATAGGGGAATTCTTCTTCAGAGGGAAGAACCTGCGCAAGAGCGCGTTCTCCAAGTGCGCCATGACCGATTTCACGCCGTCCGGGAGAGCCCATACGGCCTGTCTCGCCTACAGAGTAGGGCGGGAAGTTGTAATGGTGCATGAAGCGTTTGCTTTCCAACGGGGTGGAGTCATCAATGATCTGATTTTCATTGAGGGCGCCAAGCGTTGTAGTGGAGATAACCTGTGTCTCACCGCGGGTGAACATGGCGGAGCCGTGGGCTCTTGGCAGCAGGTCAATCTGAGAGTCGAGCGGACGGATTTCGTCAACCGCGCGGCCATCGGGTCTGACTTTGTCTTCCACGATCAGACGGCGGACTTCATCCGCTTCGATATCTTTGACAATCTGAGCCACCTGTTTAAGAACACTGGCTTTTTCCTTGTCATTTTCGTATTCTTTGGCTTCGTATTCCGCAACAGCCGCATCGCGCAGATCATCGATCGCCTGATAGCGTTCGAGTTTCTTCTCGATGGAAACAGCTTTGCGAACCTGATCGCCATAAGATGCTGTGACAGCTTCGATCAGTTCAGGATCGATGGCGTACAGAGTGATCTCGCGTTTGGGTTTGCCCACGGCGGCAATGATCTCTTCCTGGAACGCGCACAGTTCCCTGATCTTTTCATGACCAAAGGCGAGCGCCTCGAGCATTTCCTGCTCACTGACTTCCTTCGCTCCTGCTTCCACCATGTTGATGGCCTGAGCCGTACCTGCGACGGTCAGATCGATCGTGCTGTGCTCAGCCTGCTCTACACTCGGATTGCAGACAAGCTCGCCGTCAACCTTGCCGACTTTCACGCCGGCGATCGGACCGCCGAAAGGAATGTCAGACAGGCACAGGGCCAGCGAAGCGCCGAACATGGCAGCCATTTCAGCACTGGCGTCCTGGTCTACGGACATGATGGTGTTGACAACCTGCACCTCATTGCGGAACCCTTCCGCGAACAGAGGACGGATCGGTCTGTCAATCATTCTGGCCGTCAGAGTCGCGTGCTCTGTGGGACGGCCTTCTCTGCGCAGAAAACCACCGGGGATTTTTCCGACAGAGTAGAGCTTTTCCTCCACCTGAACCGTCAGGGGGAAGAAATCGAGCCCTTCTTTTGCCTGCTTGGCTGCAACGGCCGTGGACAGAACCACAGTGTCCTCATATCGGATCAGGACAGCACCGTCAGCCTGTTTGGCGATTTCCCCTGTCTCTACTGTGAGATTGCGTCCACAGAAGTCGAGGGTGAAAACGGATTTCGACATTGTCTTTCCTCACTTATTATTTACATACCTGCAAATGATACCATTCAACATTGAGGTATGGAATCGCTTTCTTGACCACTGTTCGAATGTCCTAATCAACTCCCGGCATTTTGTTTGTTTGACGGCTCTCGTTGCCAATCCCGCCCGAGAAAAAAACGATCACCTCAAGGTGACCGCTTTTTTGAATACGTGTTTTCTTCGATCTGTTCAATATTTAATATCGAGGGTATCGCCCTGTTTGATCGTCTCATCCTTGATGCCTTTGAAGGTGCTTTCCGCAAAGGTTTCAAAGTCATCCGGCGCTTTGGTTAAGGTGACGGATTGTGTCTCGCCGACGGTGATCGTCTTACCCTCCCGCTCGAGGTCTGATTTATTCTCGTTTTCGATCTTCTGAATCAGACCTGTCTCATCCATATAAATCTTGAAGGTGGCATCGGTGGTCGTATATTCGTCCACCATGATTGAACCATCCCCGTTCAGATCCGTTCTCGGATAGCCATAGTTTGTATTGACGTAGGAGTCGATGTCCTCATTGTACGTCGTGACATCCTTGATCTTCATGATGAAGATGTACTGATTTCCCTGTTTGAACAGCTCATAGCTGTAATGTTTCGTATCCGACAATGGCTGCAGGATATAGTTGGTGCCCAGATAGGGATAAATCGGAGCCAGAGCGGACTGATTCATGATGTATTCCACGTCACTGTCCTCATCCAGACCGAGGCTGAGATTCTGATCCTGAATCGCGTCAATCACGTATTTGCCATCCGCGTTCAGTGACAATCTGACAAGTTTGGCTGTGTCAGGAGAAGCATCCATCATAGCCGCCTGCGCCGTGTTCTGTCCGATCTGTTGCCAGAGGAATTCATACAGCTGATCACTTTTGGCGAAGCGGATATTCCGGCTTTTGATTTCCGCGTTTGAAACCGCCAGTTCCTCATTCTGAATGGAAGGATAGGACGATTTCTGCTCGGCATCGAGTTCGATCTGGTATCCATACTGCTCACCGGTTTTTGTGACCAGTTTGGTCAGTGTGTCATATACCGTGTCAGAGTCGTTATTTGTTTCCAGCGCCGCAAGCTCTTTTAAAATGCCATCAGGAGCTTCTTCTTCGCTGACTTTCTGCATCCCGCCCTGAGAGCATGCTGAAAGAGCCAGGCCCAGAGCAAGAACAGGTGCAATCCATTTTTTCATAGTATTAATACCTGCCTTATGTTCATCTTATAACTTTGACAGGCTCCTTCAAAGCCGCTCACATCAGCCGGGTCCACAAGAACCGGCATTCCGGCCATACGATGGAAAAACCAGTCCAACAATAAATCCCCGGCCAACCAGTTTAAAAACCGGATGGATCGGGGATATTTCAGCTTTTTCTAAAATGGAAAATCCTCAGTTGAATTTGACGGGTGTATCGACTTTTACGCCCAGGCTTTCTGCAATCAGCGCAAGATAGGCCAGGTTGAGCGCCAGACCGGAGATCGAGTAAACAAATCCTCCGCTTGTGAATAATGAATAAAACATGCACGCGATAACCAGAACCGCCAGAATGATGAGCATCATTTGGGAAGTTCCTTTTGAACATATCAGCCAGAAAACAACGCTTGTGACAAGCTTCAGCAGAAAGCCGAAAACGAGCGAGGGGATCAATTGTCCAATGATTCCATAGAGCCAGATGGTCAAGATCAACTCGTTAAAAGTCAGAATATAGACCGGAAGCGCCATCATGGTTGAATTGAGGGGCTTATTCTGAATAATTGCCAGCACCAGGGTGGCGGAGCTCAGAATTATAAGGAAGACAAGACCAGCACTTATTGTTGTCATATTTTTATTCCTTTCCTTTCATCTACCTGAACAGAATGTCGAAAACCAGAGCAATCAGCGCGCAGATCAAAGCCGCTTTTCTTAGCGTGCTCATTTTGGAGAAGGAAGACAGGCCATTGAAAGAGGCAGCATTGTTGGCAGCGGGCCTGCCTGTTGCTGTCTTATTGATGGAGGGTGCGGATGTGCTGACAGCGGGCGCTGGCGGAGTTGGCACACTCTGTCTTTGCGGAGCGGGAGAGGGCTGAGATTGAAAGTAAGGCTGCTGACCATTGGCGAATTTTTCGATGAACCAGTCTTCAAACCCTGTATATAGCGTGAGTGCTCCCCAGTTGACGAGAACGCTATCCTTGTCAGCGCCGTTCTTTTCCTGCTGAAGGGCGCGGTATAAGAAGATGTTCGTCGACTCGAAATCTTCCTGGGCAGCCGCGCAATAAGCCAGAAGCACCCATGCCTTCAGGTCCTCAGGATTAGCCTTCGACCAGGTGACCAGTTCCTGCACCATCGGGTCAATGACATTGGAAGAATCCGAATACAGCTGCAAATAAGGTTCATAAATATAGTAGTCATCACTGTTTTTGTCAGCACCTATGGCGTAGAGATACTTGAGCTCACTGCAGGCCGGAAAATCAGGATTAGCCTCAGAAAACTGCTTGCACAGCAGTCCAAACAGGTTGAATGCCATGTTATAAGCTCCCTCTTTGTCCTCGACACCCGTTTTCAGCATCAGGGAAGCCTGATATAACCCGCTTGCCTGCAGATCAACACCATCGCTCGAAACGATATGGACCGTGTCATCCTGCGCCGGTTCGGATGTAGCAGCTGGCTGCGGGACTGCAGAAGTCTGCTTTGCAGAGTTATCCTGCCCGTTATCGAACTGGACTGTCGGATCATTTTCGGTCAGAATCGCGCAAATCCTGTCTCTTCGCTTTTTGCTGTCGCCAAACTGGTAATAGCCGTCGGCATAATAGCTGCTCAGAATGGCGGTGCCCATTTTGTCACCCACGGCCACCAGTTCCACTGCTCTCTGGCTGCGCAGCTCATAAAAGAAGACCTGCACTCCCCAGAGTCTCTGCCCGCCCATGAAGTTATGGCCGGAAATCAGAACAGCCAGACGCTCTTCAGGTGGCACATCCGCCAGCGCGTCATTATTGAGTTGGGAAACTTCGCCTTTAATCGCCCTGGTCGCCTGTCGCAGACGGTTGGTCAGCTCTTGAATGGACTGATTTGTGGTGAAAAAGACCGAATCGGTTTTCATCGAACTCATACTCAAATTTCCTTTCCTTTACCCACGGGCTTTTTTACCCATGACTTTCGCGATGAACATCAAAACGAAGCAGGTTACAAGTAAGGCGCCAAAGATCGTCCATGTTTTGGCAGCGCCTGCAGCGCTGTATCCAAAGATCCGGTAGGCCATTGTCGAGGTTTTGAAGGCCGGAACAACTCCTCCTGTGATGCTGACAATTTTGACCAGATTGGAATCGTATCCGTTTTTGAACACTTCCGCATAATTCAGCACAAAGATTGCACACAGGCTCACAAACATGGTCAGGAAAGCACCCGGAGCGCCTTCAACCAGAAACATCATCATGTATGTCACTGCCATCAAAGCCCAGCCGGCTAAATAGAGTTGTTTGGCCTTCTTCTTTTTGGCTTCCATCGCTTCCTGCCTTGCCTGCTGCATCATTTGCTGCTGCGCTCTGGCCTGCTCTTTACGCTTCTTTTTCTCTTCCATCTCTTTGCGGCGCTGATTTGCCAGCTCATCCACCCGTCTGATCGCCTCTTCACGCTTCGCAATGTCCTCTAAGACGCGTTTGGCATCTCCGGTTGGATCTCCATGTTCCACGGCACGGGTGGCCAGACGCCTGGCTTCCTTCTCATCCTTTGGAGTATGGAAGTACAGCAGGAACGCCAGTCCGGAATCCGCTTTGGCGGCCATATCTTCATCCGACTGCGCGACCGCCTTCTGAGAGGCGATGCGCATGGCTTCTCTGGCCTGCAGAATGTAACGGTTGTCGTTTTGATCCTGTCCCATGAGTTCCAGCACTTCCGCTTTGTTGATGTACAGAAGAGCGGAATCAGGATCCTGCACGATGGCCTTGTTAATATGGTCGAGGGCCGTCTGATACTGGCCATTCTGTCGATAAACGATGCAGGACAGGGTATGGAATCCTGCGTCGTTCTCATCGCTTAAAGGCATCGCCTTTTCCAGAGCGGTTTTGGCCAGATCATACTGGCCGTTTGAAAAGTAGTCCGAAGCGGCTTGTTTCCACTTCTGGAATTCTTCCGCTCTGGAATTGTCCGTTTTTGGCTGGCGGGAAGCGGCAAGATCCGCATCGTACTTTGCTTTTGCCTGATCACTGGCGAAAGCCTTTTTGGCCTGCGCGATGACCGCTAACATTTCCGTCGCTTTTTCCGGCCGCGTGCTTGCCCGGTCCGTCCAGATGCTTTCCTGCCGGATCAGCTGATTTTGCACCTCAGAAACAGGCAGGCTGGCGTCCAGCTTGAGCACTTCATAAAAATCTGTCATTCTCTTTTCTCTCTTTCCTTTCTGCTTTCTATTTCTCTGTTGGATCCTCTCGTTCTTCCGGTTTCTCCTCTTTGAGCACTTTGGCTTTCATGGGTCTTGCGACGATGACCTCAGCCGGACGCATCACTCGGTCATGAAACTGATAGCCATGTCTGACAAGTGCAATGATCTCAACCTGCGTAATCCCCACTTTTTCCTGTGCCTTCACCGCTTTATGCAGTTTTGGATCGAAGGTCTGAGCCGTTTCAATCGGACTCACTCCATAGCGCTCAACGATTTCTTCCAGCTCTTCGAGAATCGATCTGACAACGGGACCCTCTTCTCCCTCAATCCGGTCCATCAAATCGATCAGATCGAACAGAAGAGGTTCCAGGCAGGCTCCGGCTGCCATCGAGCTCAGCGCCTGAATAAGCTCATTCTTCTGACGGTCATTCATCAGCCGGCGTGTGAAGAGATCCTTCAGGCCTTTCACTTCACCCGTCAGATCGTTTAATGCTGTTAAAGTCTCGTCCTGAATGGTCTGATTTTCTCCCATATCTACTCCACGTTCGCGTTTCCAACGATATGCGCGGCCATGGCGACCTGCTGCTCGTTCATATTGGAAGAACGGTCGACTTCAAACATGCCAAGACTCTGTCCTGACGTGCGATCGATCACTTCAATAGTCACGATCTGATCCGGATCATAGGCATAGATAATTTCGATCGGCGCGCCTTTGGGATAGGGCGGAATGGAGAGCATGCTCTTACCCACAACCTTGACGTATTCCAGTTCCCGATCATTTCCTTCCGTCACCTGAACAAGAAGCTGCGTCTGGTTGTCAGAGACGGTTTCTGCGATCTGTGAGCATGTGGCAGGGATCTTTGTATTGTTGCGGATGATGACCTGGTTGTAGGGACGGTCGTAATCATCGACAAGAATGACGCCAAGTGACTGGCTGGTTACATCGCAAATGCTGATCTGGGTCGTGTCATTGGCCAGGCGGTGCGCACATCGCTTTGTTCATCTTTGGCAAAAGTGCTGGCAAAGATCGCCGCTCCGGCAGCTACCGCTGTATCGGGATCCACCTTATAGGTGATCTGCTTGCCGGAAATGGATTCAAGCATCTTTTTGACCATCGGCATTCTGGTCGAGCCGCCCACAACGAGCAGTTCATCAATGTCATTCCAGGTGATTTCTTTGGCCGCCATGACCTGTTCAAGTTTGACCTGCGTGCGTTTGAGCAGATCAGCCGAGGCCTCTTCAAATTCACTTCTGGTAATTTCCACAACCTGGCGAACGCCTTTCAGGCGGACCCGGACAAGTTCCTTGTCCGATAACATCCGTTTGGCCCGTTCCGCCTTTTCACGGATCTGGGCGAACATCAGATCGTCATCGTCATCGAGTTTGACACCCTGCTCCTGAAGCTTTTTTATAATCAGCTCTGACAGGCACCCGTCAAAGTTATATCCGCCAAGCATGGAGTCGCCACCGGTGGCCAATGTTTCAAAATGATTCCCATCAATGTCCATGATCGTGACATCAAATGTGCCCCCGCCAAGGTCATAGACAAGCACTCTTGCGCTCGTATTCTTGCCAAGGCCATAAGCGATCGCGGCCGCGGTGGGCTCATTGAGCACGGCAAGCACATTCAGACCCGCGATCAAGCCCGCCTGTTTGGTGGCAGTGCGCCTGGCGTCATCGAAATAGGCGGGTACGGTGATGACCACGTCTTCTACCGAGCCTTCATATTGGGAGGCGTCTTTGGCAAGCTTGCGCAAAATGAAGCCCGAAAGCATCTCCGGTGTATAGACCTTGCCGCTGGGTGCTGTGAAATTCACAGCGGGCCCGCTCCGGCCCATCTTTCGCTTGATGAACTGGACCACATTGTCCGGTTCCGTTTCCGCCGAGTTTTTCGCTTCCTGCCCGACAAGCAGATCGTCATCCCCTGTGGAGGTGACACCCGCGAAAAACAGGACCGAGGGCGTGGTTTCCATGCCTTCCGAATTTTTCAGAATATGAGGTTCAAACTGTTCGTACACGGCGATTGCGGAATACGTCGTGCCAAGGTCGATTCCATAGGCTTTTTTCTCCATATCCTTTTTCCTTTACTGACTTGTGATCTGTGAGATATAGCTGCGAAGGGCAGAACTGGCCGCATAGAGTGCGGAATCTGCCATGGCAGCATGATTGATGGCCCGATAAAGTTCTATGACCATCTGAGTGCCTGCGGCCTGGTCACCAAAATTGCTTTGAATCTGATTCATGGTCTCAAGCAGGTAGCCTCGCTCTCTTTCCAGACGCTGCGTGCTTTCTTCCAGCTTTTTCAAAG
>Strawberry_p1__coassemble_2162_pt1 | contig 19569 bp, 21 predicted proteins | sample Strawberry_p1__metabat2_low_PE_004 | metagenome-assembled genome bin Strawberry_p1 | reverse complement strand
ACACAGCGGTCAATCGCTTCAAGCAGATGCGGGCATTCATTCATGCTCGCGGCGATCTCATGCAAAAGCGGATAGCTCTCTTCCTCAAAAGCTTTGGAGACAGTGCGCACGGCTCTTAAAAAGGAAGCTACCGCAAGCAGATCAGACGGGGACAGAGTCATCCCTTTGGAGGCTTGCGAAACGGACAGGGAGATGTCACTCAGTCCTCCCATGGACACCCACTGGCCGTTCTGATCAAAAGTCATCGCTTCTGAGGCGAGAGCGAGATCATGGCGGACAGTGATCAGATCCTCCTGCACGTTTGCGTCCTCAATCAGAGATTTGGATCTGGAAAAGGACGCGTAAGCGGAAATCTGAGCAAGAACCTCAGCCAGATCAATGGCCTGATCCAGTTCCTGTCTCAATAATCGATTGGATGGCATTGTTCAGATCCTCTCCTTTCAACAGCGCGGCCGCGAGCGGATCAGCAGCCTGCGCGATATACGACAGCGGGGACTTTTTGACATAGTAAGATCCGCCGCTCACAATAGGCAGCTGTAAAAACAGCGTCAGAAGGGACAGACTGACAAAGCAGATCAATGCGTTGAACAGCAGTCCGAAAAAGTGGTCAAGCAAAGCCACCACTTTGATCTTTTTGAGTGCTTTGATAAACGAGAGCACGATGGAGATCACCATGCGAATCAGCAAGGAGCACACGATGAAACTCACGATCATGGCCACCGGCTGTCTTTGCAGATCCGGCAGCACTGCGATCTGCGGAATCTGCAAAGCGAGTGTCCAGTAGTTCACTGTCAGATACCAGGATCCAAACAGCGAGCCAATCCAGGCGGCCAGATGGACAACCTGGACCAGAAAGCCTTTTTTCCATCCGGAGATCAGGCTGATCAGCACCAGCACAGCGAGCACTCCGGTTATAATCGGATAGTAATCAGGGTTTTGAAATACATTGATAGACATGCATTCAGTCTAGCACATCGATCAATTGCCGCTTTCCGGCCCCGTCTGACATCTTTATCAGTCAGACGCAGCAATCAATCAGAGCAAATCCGCCCTGTTCGTTCCTCTTTATTTCCATGACAGGATGACACATCATGCAAAAAACAATCTCAAAAAAACTCACGCCCTCTCAGATTGAGGCGCTCTACGAAAAACTCAAACCTCTTTCGACAAGGGAGACCAGACCGCAGTACACCCTCTGGCAGATCAAAACCAGCGAGGATGTGATCACCGCCTATCAATCCGGCAAGGTGGTCTTCCAGGGTCCGGATCTGTTCTGGGTGGAAGATCTTTCAGGTGATCCTTCCAACAAAAAGTCCTCCCTTGCCAAAGGGTCTTCCAAAAAGACTTCTGAGGCCCCCCTCACGCATGCCGCTTCAGACACCATTCCACAGGCTGGCAGCGATGAGGTCGGGACCGGTGACTTTTTCGGACCGATCGTGGTCGTGGCCGCGCTGGTGCCCGCTCAGAAAACAGCCGACAGACTTCATGAACTTGGCATTACCGATTCCAAAGCCATGACGGACGAGCGCATTCTTCAGGTTTATCCCGAGCTTAAAACGCTTGTGCCTTACGCGTCCCGCATCATGCCAAACACCCTCTATAACAAAATCTGGAACGCCGAGACGATGAACATCAACCGCATCAAAGCCCGAATGCACAACCAGGCCTGGCTCGATCTCAAAGAAAAGGTAGGCGGAAAGCTTCCCGAACTGTGCATGGTTGATCAGTTCTGCAAGCCCGCCACCTACTATGGCCATTTAAAGGGAGTGGATCAGATCGAGCGCTCGCTTCAGTTTGAGACCAAAGCGGAAAGCCGCTATATCGCCGTAGCCGCCGCCTCCGTTCTTGCCCGAGCCATCTTTCTGGAAAACTGGAAAAAGATGGAAGAGCACTATGGCATTCACATGGAAAAAGGGGCCGGACCCAAAACGGACAAATCCGCCCGGACAATCTTTCAGGAAAAAGGCATGGACATCTTTCCCAAAATCGCCAAAATGCACTTTCGCAACGGAAATCCCTACCGCAAGCGCAACACATAACAGAGCCGGCTGTCTGATGCAATAAAGACAGCCGGCTCTTTTTGTGTTGTTATTTCATTTCCAGATTTTTGAGGTGGGCCTCATGCCAGGAGGTCACCATGCCCTTGTAGTTCCAGCCTTCGATCTCGCAGAAGCTTTCCATCGTCTTCTCGACATCTCTGGCCATCCAGGGCTGAACATCGTATCCCTGGAAGATGAAGTACAGATCGCCATGCATTTCATGGATTTCAGAGGGCTTGTAAAGCCTATCCATGAAGGTGCGCATCGCGCCGGACATGTTGTACCAGTAGCAGGGGGTGCCTAAGGCGATCACATCCGCTTCCTTGACCTTGGCCAGGATTTCCGGAAACTGATCACCGGGAATTTCCTGATCGTAGAAATTGATCCGGTAGTCAACCAGAGAGATTGTCTCGTAATCATATCCATTGAAGAGCTCTTCAGCGAGCACCGCTGTCTTGCCTTCAATATTGGGGGAACCATTGATAAATAAGTATTTCATGAACGTGCCTTTCAATCAGAATCTATTGTAATCATACGATTTTTGCCGCTGTTTTCATCTGTCCTGTTTTCAGGCGGCAGTGAAGGAAGAAAAAATCAGTTTGTTTCGTTTTCTTCCAGATGCGCGTCTATGCACACGCGCGCCGGCAGCTGCACCAGTTTGACGCCGGCGTCCTGAAACATGCGCTTGCTTGCCAGATTGTCGCTTGCTCCGTTATATTTGTCGGATTCATAGACGACCGTGTCAATCCCGCTTTGAATGATCGCCTTGGCGCATTCGTTGCAGGGAAAGAGCGAAACATACAGCGTACAACCTTTCAGAGGCTGGATGGAGTTGAGGATCGCGTTGAGCTCGGCATGCACCACATACGGGTACTTGGTGTCGAGAAACTCCCCTTCCCGCTCCCAGGGATACACATCATCCGAGCAGCCCATGGGAAAGCCGTTGTAGCCCATGCCCACGACATGTCGTTCCGGATTGACGATACAGGCGCCTACCTGCGTGTTGGGATCTTTGGAACGAAAGGCGGCCAGATGGGCCATGCCCATGAAGTATTCGTCCCAGTCCAGAATGCCCTCTCTTCTCATAGCAGTCCCTCATCAAGCTCCTTAAGCACTTTTTTAAAGGTTTCATCCGGTTCGGCTTCAAAGCGCATATGCACTCCCGTGATCGGATGATCGAGTTCGAGGGCACAGGCATGCAGAAGCTGTCCGTTGGTGCTCAGTGTTTTGCGTCTGCCGTATTTGGGATCGCCTGCGACCGGATGACCGATGTAAGCCATGTGAACACGGATCTGATGGGTCCGCCCGGTTTCCAGGCGGCATTTGAGCAGACTGTATTTATCATAGTTTTTGAGCACTTCAAAATGTGTGATGGCCGGTTTGGAGTTTTTCCCGGTAACCGCCATCATCTGGCGGTCCTTGTCATCCCGGCCGATTGGCGCGTCGATCGTGCCGATGGTGTGGGCGAAGGTGCCGTGAACAATGGCCAGATATTCTCTGCGGCAGGTCTTGTTGGCGATCTGTTTTGCGAGAGATTCATGCGCCTTGTCGTTTTTTGCGACGACCAGCAGGCCGGAGGTGTCCTTGTCGATGCGATGGACAATACCGGGTCTGTTGACACCATTAATGCCGGAGAGATCCTTGCAGTGATACATCAAAGCGTTGACCAGTGTACCCGAATACAGACCAGGCGCGGGATGAACGACCATGCCCTTAGGCTTGTTAACAACGATGATGTCGTGATCTTCATAGACGATATCAAGCGGGATATCTTCCGCCCTGACTTCAAGATCCTCATCTTCCGGCATGTCGACGACAACCTCATCCCCTGCCTGTACCTTCGCGCTGGCTTTGGGGATGGAGCCGTTGATCGTCACACATCCCTCCACAAGCAGATCGGCTGCTCTTTTCCGGGAGCAGTCGAGCGCCTGACAGAGATATTTATCGATCCTGCTTTTGGCGTCCTTTTCTTCGACTGTGAAAACGAGATGAGAGTCTTCTGTGCTTTCATCTTTCACTTCCGGCAGATCCTGTTCTTCAATCAGAGTCTCTGCCTCATTTTGCATGTTTTTTTCCATTGCGCTTATTCTCCTGAATGTCCGCGGCGATAAAGCCGATGACAAGCATCACAAAGCCGACACTGACGCACACGTCAGCGACGTTGAAGATCGCGAAGGGATGACCAAAGATATAGAACAGCAGAAAGTCCCGCACATGCCCGAGCAACAGGCGGTCAATCATGTTGCCGATGGCACCGGCGATAATCAGCGCCAGAGAGAACTGCATCCATTTGTTGTCCGTTTTAAAGAAGTAGACAATCATCGCGATCACCACGGCAATGGTCAGAACAATAAAGAACCCCATCCCGATGTTGTTGAGCATCGAGAAGGCCATGCCGGTATTCAGAACATAGTTGAGATAGAAGAAACCGGGAATGACTTCCACAGTACCGTTGAGCGGAATATTGGCAGCCACTTCAACCTTGGTGGCCTGGTCAAGCACGATCAGACCGATGATCATGGCAAGACATAACAGATACCAGCCGATCGGTCTGGCCTTCATGGCCTTTTTGGAAAGCAGGTCCGCCTGCAAAGCTTCCCTGTGCATTTCCAGCGTCTTTTCCGTATCGCTCTCTTTTTCCGCTTCTTTTGGCTGATTGAATCCGGACTTTTCCAGAATCTCGTCATGACTGGACGAACTTCTGTGAAGGCCGGACGAAGCCTGGACCGGTTTGTTCTCGTTTTTATCCATTCACTCTTCCTTCCTTAATCAAAAGATGGAGTTCTTCCCTCTTCTGCGAAACAGCATCTTCACAAACAGCCAGATGCTCAGACAGAACGAGATGAAAAAACCCACGAAGCCAAGCAGAGGAATATCCAGAAATTTCGGTTTGAGCTCTGTGGTGCAGATGATTGAGCTGCCCATGAGCAGGGCGGCGATCAGTACACACACTACAATCCGGTCCACCATCTTGTTCAGATCAGGCATGATCTGCTCAAGATCGAGCACCTTGAGATTGGTCTTGAGCTGGCCCTTGCGAATCAGCGACAGCACGTCGTTGGTCTGCACGGGCAGATCCAGTGAGGCGCTCGCGGAACGGTAGAGCTTTTTGAGAAACGACTGCAGTGTCTGTTCCCAGTCGATATCTGAGATAGATGTCTGCTGGCTTGCGATGATGGAGATGATGTTGATGCCGGGATCAAGATCCTTCATCGTGCCCTCCATCGTGACGAGGCTTCTTGCCAGCGTGGCAATGCCCCTGGGAAGCATAATGCCATAGGTGTGGCAGATATCGACCATTTCCTGAACCATTTCCGTCATTTCAATGTTTTCCAATGACTGATTCAGATATCTTTGCATGAACTGATCGAGCGCGGAATAAAAGCCGGTGTAATCCACTTCCTTGGTCGGAATGCCGATGGCAAGAATCGCGTCGGTGAGCTTCGTGGTGTTTCCTTCCGCCACTGCATGCAGCGCTTCTTTCATCAGAGCGGAATCCCGTTTGCTCAGATCGCCCATCATGCCAAAGTCGATCCAGTCGATTTTGCCATCATCAATCTTGATGTTGCCCGCGTGGGGATCGGCGTGGAAAAAGCCCTTGTTGATGACCTGATCGATATAGTTGTAAGCCAGTTTTCTGGCGATCTCTTCTCTGGAGTAGCCTTCCTTTTCAAGCTGGGCGTAATCGTCGATCTCACAGCCCTGAATGTCGTCCATGACCAGCACATCCCGTCTGGTGAACTGATCATGAATCTTCGGTGCGCCAATATATTTCCAGTCTTTGTAGTTTTCCCGAAAGCGGGTCGCGTTTTTCGCTTCCTGCGTGAAGTCGAGTTCCTGTTTGGCGGTATTCCAGAATTCATCAAGCGCGGAATCGATGTCGACCACCGAGGAGATCACGCTTGAGAGATTGACCAGTTTGGCGGCCTTGCGCATCATGTCGATGTCCACTTCCATCTGCTCATAAATATTGGGCCGCTGGATTTTGACGACGACATTTTCCCCATCCCAGGTCTGCGCCTGATGGACCTGCGCCATGCTGGCGGAGCCTAAAGGTTTCGCCCAGAATTTGGCGAACAGCTCTTCCGGTGGTTTTCCATAGGTGTTGACAATGATCTGGCGGACGGTTTCATAGTCCATCGGTTCGACATCTGAGCGCAGCTTCTGCAGCTCTGTGATGTACTCCTTTGGCAGCATGTCGCTTCTTGACGACATGATCTGACCGAGTTTGACATAGGTCGGACCAAGATCTTCCAGAATCAGCCGCAGCTTTTGCGGGGTGAGTCCTTTGGTGACCTGATATTTATTGAGAACAGACAGAATCTGTCCAAAGCGCTTCGGTCTGGAAATCAGCTCCTTGCCCGAAGGAAGTCTGTCGGGATGAGCGTCCACCTGCTCATGCACGGCTTTTTCATCTGGTGATTTCTTCCGATCCGGATTGTCATCAATGATCTGACCGACGCGTTTTTGATCGGACTTGTTCGATCCATGCTTCAGTTCCGTATTGTCCTGCATCACGGAAGGATCTGAAGAAGGCTTAGAGGAAACATCCGAAGAAGCGGCATTGGAAAAAGAGTCCGCTTTCTCGCCGGAAAAAACGGACCCGTTGGCTGGCTTGCGGCTGTGATCAGGATGATCATTGTTCGTTCTGTCCATGATCGGCCTCTTCCTTTGGGGTGATCGTATGGTGGAGAGGCTCGTTTTCCTCTTTCACTTTCGTCTCACCGGTGATTTTGATCTGAAATGTGGGCATGGGGATATGAAGATGAATATCGAGTCCCCAGTTTCTTTTTTCTTTAATTTCACTCATAACACAATCTTAGCATGCGCGCTCATCCACCCCGTTTCTGGCGCTAAGCCAACAGACAAAGGGACCAATCTGTAAAAAAAGGGAAGCGGACGGTACCGCTTCCCTTTTTGAATCAGTCTGTGAATTTGTCGTAGAACGCCATCTTCTCAAGAGAGGATGTATCCTGCAGCGGATTGTCTTCGAGACGCAAAGCCTCGAGCAGTTCGAGATCTTTGAGCGGTGTGACATCCGTGATGTAGTTGGACTTGAGTGTGAGCTGGCGCAGATATTTCAGTTTGCGCAGCGGAGTCAGATCCTTGATCATGTTGTGATCGAGTCTGAGATAGGAGATAAACTGCAGATCTTCGAGCGGTTTGAGATCAACGATCGTGTTGTTGTAGAGATCGGCGATGCAAAGCTCATGCAGATCGGAAAGCGGTTCAAGCGAGGTGACATTGTTGTTTTCAAGGGAGAGAATCTTGAGCTTCTTCATATCCTTGAGGCATTCAATGTTCCGGATCTGGTTGCGTCCGACATTGAGATCCACCATATCATGATCTTCCTTGAGCGGATCGATGGAGGTGATGCGGTTGGTGAAGATATTCAAAGACTGCAGCTTGTGCGCGTTCTTCAAAAAGTCCACGTTGGTCAGCTGGCAGAACTCGGCGTCAAGAGATTCGAGATTCTCCACGTTGTCGAACTCATCAAGATGCGTCAGTTCGTTTTTAGAGACGTTGAGCACGCGCAGATTCTGAATGTGATTGAGCTCTCGCATATCTGAGAAACCTGTCTGTTCCATGGACAGATCTTCCAGTTTTTTCAGATTTTTCAGAAAGTCAAAGTCTTCAGGCGCGTTGAAATCAAGATTGAGTTTTTCAAGAGCCGGAAAATCCGCCAAAGCATCATAGTCCACCAGATAAGGGTTGTTGGAGACGTCAAGCTTTTTCAGATTTTCCATGGAGGCCAGTGGAGAGATGTCCGAGAACAGGTTGGTGTTCAGGTTCAACTCTTCCAGAGCGGAGAGATAGGACAGATCTTCAATGTTAAAACGACGCATGCCGGACATATCCAGCTTGGTCAGTTTGGGCAGTGTGCCAAGAATCGCGTAGTTAAAGGGGCCATTTTCGGTGTTGATCTTGATTTCACGCAGCTTTTTGCAGTTTTCCACGTAAATCAGAGAGTCAATCTTCGCCTTTTTCAGATTCAGAGACTTCAGATTGGTCATACCGGCGACGGATGAGATGTCCATGGTGTACAGATTGTTTCTGGACAGATTGAGTTTCTCCATCTGGAAATGGCCGTTGAGGGGGGTGATATCACGCAGTCGGTTTCCGGAGACATCCAGGTCCGTAATATTGGTCAGTTCGGACAGGGGGGCGATGTCCTTGAGCGCGTTGTTGGAGACATTCAGCTTTTCCAGGTTCTCGGCATACTGAAGACCCTCAAGGGTGTCAATATCCATGTTTGAAGCATCGAGATAAATCAGATCCTTCAGATCCTCTTCTTTCAGATCTTCAGGAGTCTTATGAAGCGTTCTGGCGACGGTGTTGGCCAGAGCGGCATTCTTGATAAACATAGGGCTTCCTCCAGTTCAGAAAAAATGAAAGCAGAACCTATTTGTTCTGTAATTGGCTTTATTTTACCAAAATTTTCATCCCCGAACCTGTTTGCTTGAAAGACTGAGGCAAGAGTTGTCCTCTCCTTGCCGATGCGTCCTTTCATACGGACCACGAAAAGCTGTCTTCTGTTTTCAGTCTGAAGTTCTGAAGTTGCACTATCTTGGGACAGCCTGCTTCCATGAAACGCAAGCGGTAAGCGTTTTCAATTTTTCATCTTTTACATTTTTGTACATGGACACAAAATATAGATATTTCATGATCTATGGAATCTTTTCCGTGTACTCTGCTGGATAAATCGTCTGAATGTCTTACTTTTTAACAATGCCGCTTTTTTCAGCTTTTTGAAAAGGAGAATCTCAGTGAAACATTGCAGTCCTTTCGGCTTACAGCTAAAATGAGTCGTGTAATGTTAGAAACGGGTTTGGATTTTTAGTTTTTGTGCAAGCATTTATTTGTAGGATCAAGAGTTTGGAAGTCTTATACAATTTCCCTTAAATACAAATCTCCACTCATCTAACAGGAGGAAAACTATATGAATACAGGAAAAGTTAAATGGTTCAATGCTGAGAAAGGATACGGCTTCATCACTGGTGAAGACGGAAAAGACGTGTTCGTACACTACTCTTCCATCAACGCCAAAGGCTACCGTTCCCTTGAAGAAGGTCAGACTGTAACCTACGATATCGTTGAAAGCAACCGCGGCAAACAGGCTGCCAACGTGACTGTTGTTGATTCCGCTAACGCGTAAAACAGACACGATTTAAAACTTGACCTGAAGGATCCGGATGATGCATCCGGATTTTTTATTGTCCACTCACTCTGGAACTATTCTCGGCAGGACGCGTCAAAAAATCTGTCTGGGCAGGTATACAGACAGGTCGTGCTGACGAATAATGATTATTCTTTCTCAGTCGTCTTCAAATTTTTCCGGATCGAGCATTTTAATCACTTTTGCCGGGCTGCCGACGGCGACGGCATAATCCGGAACATCCTTGGTGACAACTGATCCCGCACCGACGATAGTGTATTTACCAACACAGACACCAGGCAGGACGATCGACTTGGCCCCGATCCAGGCGCCTTTTTTGACCATGACCGGCTTGCAGGTCAGAATCATACGGTCATAAGGATCATGGTTGTTAGAGATGAGGGAGGCTCCCTCCGCGATCGTCACGTCATCTTCAATGGTGATACCACCAAGAGCCATCATCAGAAGATTGTTATTGATGAAAACATTGTTCCCGATCGTCACATTGGCAAGCGCCGCGCCATGCAGGCCCTGACCGACACGGAAGTTCTCCCCGATCCGGTCGCCAAAGGCTTCCTTGATCAGTCTGGTATATTCTTCATCACGGGCAAAAAACTGATTTGCTTTGAACAGAACACGCTCCATTCTCTCATGTTCGCTGTTCAGGGCAATTTCTTCGGGAGTGAGCTCATGCGCTATGTAATCCACTCTGACTTCTTCGCATTCCATATCAAATTTCCTTCTTTCTTTGCTTCTATCGTAAAAGATTCCAGTGCGACACAAATTTCATGCCATTCTTCGCGACTGTCAGCATCCAACCCGTCTGCAAAAAAAGGGAACCGCCGCCCAGATCCGGTTCCCTTGGAGTCAGTTCAATCAGTTTGTACAGGTCCTGTTATTGAAGCTTTTTACTCAACGATTTTCGCGTCATCAGCGGTGAAAGCTTTCAGAGAGTTGGCGGCTGTCTGGATGCAGACAAAAGTGATGGAAGAATCAGCATCCGCACAGAACTGTCTTGCGCCATTGGGCTGAATGACAACCCAGTCTCCGGTGTTCAGCTCAACCGTCTCTCCATCGATCAGAGCATGCCCCTTGCCGGCAAGCACGCCATAGACTTCTTCATTGTTTGTATGTTTATGTACAAAAGGCACCCCGGCACCTGTGGGCAATGTGTTCAGGCTGATCTCTGCACCAGTCAGGCCAAGCAGATCGTGCAGTTCCGTGCGGGCTCCTTCAGAGACATGGGTTTTGTTGTAGTTTTTCATAATTCGTCCTTTCCTGCCGTTCTTTCACGGAGCACTTTGATCTTATTTCTCTTTACCTCTTTTGGGGAGTACGCACCTTTTTGTAACTGCGCATTCATTTTTTACTGCGTAATTCAGCCTGGACGTTTTACAATATCTTCAACAGCTCAAAAAGGGTGGCTTCATTTCCCGGCATAAATAAGGAGAACTTCCATGAAGAAAAAATCAGAACTGCCTGAGTGCCCGATCGCGACCACGATTTCTCTGGTCGGCAGCAAATGGAAACTGCTGATTCTGCGCAATCTGCAGCAGAGGCCCTGGCGCTTTAACGAACTGCAGCGCTCGCTCGACGGCATCTCACAAAATGTGCTGACGACCAGCCTGAAGGAATTGAGCTGTGATGGTCTGGTCTATCGCAAGGACTATCAGACCAATCCTCCGCGCGTGGAATATGGCATGACAGATCTTGGAAAGCAGTTTTCCTCGGTTCTCGCACAGATGGAGCAGTTTGGCCTCTACTACAAATCTCTCTGACTTCCTGCCTGATCGTTCCACCCCTTCCAATGTTTTTCTATAAAAATCAAAGGCTGTTCACCTTAAAACCTTATTCGTGTCTGAGGTGAACAGCCTTTTTCATTATTTTTAACGGATTGGAGATTTGGCCATGCTTCCGATGGTGTGCCGGAATCCGCGAATCGAGTAGCCGTAATAAAGCAGGTTGTCGAAAGCCTGTACATTGGCGTCTCCGACATGATGAATGTCGGTCCCGCACATTTTGCACATCAGAGCGATCTGTTCGATGGTCTGGCGTCTTGCTCCTTCCTGAGAGGTGCCGATGGTGGTCATGGTCAGCAGGCCAAGCTCATGCGCATATTCAACAAGTGAAGTCACATACGCCTGATCGATCCCGGGCACTGTACCGGGTGCGGGCATACAGATGACATCCGCTCCCGCGTCGGCGAAGTCTTTAATGAGCTCTTTGGTCAGAATATTTTTGGCGGTGTCTGTGCGTGATCCGGCGCAGTGCATTTTTCCGGCCATCAGAATGACACGATCTCCGACCGCTTCTTTGATTTCTTTGAGCATGCGCAGAATTTCCTTATTGGTGACCCCTGTACCGGGATTGCCGGTCAGAAGAATATAGTCAAAGCCAAGATCCGCAGCGCGTTTCGCCGTGGCTGCGTTGGCCTGACGGCCGGCGGGAATCGATTCAATCTGGCTGATTGAAGAAACGTTGGGGTCGACGGGTTCGAGGTTAACGCCAAACAGGCGCCCGGTCATCTTCTTGAGAAGGCGGATGCTGTCATCCTCTTTGGTGCCCGCGGGCAATCCGGGAATGTGGGGATGGTTGACGTCGAGCGCGTTCATGAGAATCATGTCCACACCCAGAGCGGACTTGACTTCAGGATCGCTGACATAATCGATCAAAGGCCGGTTGAACATGCAGGTACATTCGTTGCAGAGGATGCGTCCTTCACTGGCTGCGATCGCTCCAAGCTTTTCTTCTTTGCTCATGCGCTCCAGGTCAGAGGCATAACATTCCAGCAGTCGTTTCATTTTGAGTCTCCTTTTTTCTCTGTCTTTATTATGGGACAGGTTTTTATGGTTTATGTCCTGATTTTTCCGTGCGCGCGGATACTGGAAGGACCGCTGACGATTCCCTGAAGAAAATCTGAAGGGTGATGAGATTGGGAGCGGATGATCTTCTGCTCTTTTCTTTTTCCGGTTTTCGCTCCAGGCAACAATCTTTTAGAGACTATATATAATCTTTATAAATTTTTCGCTTTTAATTTTTATTTCACAATCGCTTCCGATAATACGAGCATGACAAATATCTTCACCCGAAAGGAACTCAAATACAGAATCACAAAGGATCAAGAAAAAGCCCTGCTGGCCCGCTTGCAGGACTCGTTGAAACCGGATGTCTATTTTGACTATCGGGTTTATTCGATCTACTACGACAGCGCCAATCTCGATCTGATGACTCGCTGTCATCCGGGCAGCGCCTACAAGGAAAAGGTGCGTCTGCGCAGTTATATCCCCAATCCGAAAGGAGACGATCCGATCTTTCTGGAGCTGAAAAAGAAGATCGATGGGGTCTGTGTTAAACGAAGAAAGACGCTGCAGGCAAAAGATCTTGACCAGGCTTTAATGCCGACTCAGGGCGGAATAGTCGACGCGGATCTGAAACGGATTGAAAAGAATCTGCCGGATCTTGCCGGGCGGTTCTTTCTGTCCGCGCATCGCAACTGTTATGTCTGGAAAGACGATGAGGATCTGCGCATCACCTTTGATGACGCTCTTTACTGGCGGGAAAAGGCGCTGACACTCGATCTGAACCCCACGCTCGACCGCCCTCTGATTGGCAAGGACGAAGTCATTCTGGAGATCAAATGCGCGTCCAATCTTCCCTTAAAACTCGTACGTATTCTTGATGAGCTGGACATTGTTCCGGACTCGTTTTCTAAAGCCGGCGCCGTCTTTGCGCGCCTGATACAGGAAGGAGCACTTACTTATGGATACGACAACTCTCATTCCAATTCTCGCTGCCGTTCTGTCGGCACTTCTTGCAGGCGTTCTTGGCGCCCTGTGTGCGAGAATCAGCTTTAAAATCTCGAAAAGCATGCAGCTGAGCATGGTTATTCTGCCCCCGCTTATCTGCACGGCGCTGCTGACGATCAACGGCTCGCTTGGCAGTTCGATCGCCATTCTCGGCGTTTTCGGACTGGTGCGTTTTCGCTCTCTTCCAGGCACAAGCACCGACATTGTCTGCATCTTCTATGCGATGGTGATCGGTCTTCTGTTCTCGACAGGCCTGTACGCGATGGCCTTCGTGATCAGCGCTCTGATCGGCGCGCTGCTCATTGTGGTTTCCATGTTCATCAAACCTTCGGCAAATGGCATGGAAGTACGCATCAACGCCCCCGAAACTCTGCAGGATCTGAGTGTCTTCACAACGATTCTGAAAAAACACGGAAAACAGGTCCGTCTGATCCGAGTACGCAGCGCGGCGATGGGCACGCTGTATGAACTGACTTATCACTTTTTGCCTAGCAAGGGTGAACAGATTCCGGAAATGATGGAACAGATCCGGCTTGCCAACGGAAACATGAACGTTCTGTGCGCGGATCTGATGCAGGAAGAAGGCACGCTTTAAGCGGCCGGCTTTCTCCATCTTTCCATTTTTTAGAGACACACACAAAGGAGAAATATATGAAAAAGAAAACCAGAAACACGCTCTGGCCGCTGCTCTTTTGCGGCGCGCTGATTCTTGGCGGCTGCCAGGCTGCCCCGAAACAGCAGGCCAGTCCCGTACAGTCTGAAACCTCTTCAACAGATACAGGCAATGAAAATGAAGAGGAAACACATGACGATATTTTTTGACATCGAGGGCACTAAAACAGCTTCCTCGTCCAACATTGATTTTTCTGACTACCCGGATGGTGTTCTGATCGACAAAGCCGGTACTTTCACCATCACAGGAAAAGGCAGCGGACCGGTGATCGTCGATGCCAAAAAGCAGGAAGTCACTCTGATTTTTGATCAGACCTCCATTGAAACCGATGGTCTTCCCTGCCTGTATGTGCGCGAAGCCGGTGAAGTCACACTTGAGCTGAAAGGTGAAAACTCCATGACGATGAGCGGAACCGCCTGGCAGGAAGCGCTCAATGCGGCGGTCTACAGCCGTGGTGATCTTCGCGTCACAGGCGATGGTTCCCTGTCCGTTTCCGCTGCCTTCGGTCATGCGATCAAAGCCAAGGACACCTACAGCCAGGATGGCGGCTCTCTTACTTTAAGCGCGGCCGAAGATGGTCTACATGTCAATGACGCAGCAGCTCTGAATACCGGATCCATCAATGTTGTCAGTGCCGGCGATGAGGGCATCCAGTCTGATGGTGATCTGAACATTGGTGAAATGACCATCACCACCAAGAGTACCGGTGACGGCATCCGGGCTGAAAACATTCTTACCATTGACGGCGGCACGCTGACCATCAACTCGGAAAACGAGGGAATCGAATCCAAAAACGCTCTGACCATTACTGGCGGCACCATCAACATTCAGGCCGTCGATGACGCGATCAACGCAGCGAACTCTCTTGAAATTTCCGGCGGCGATATCACCGCCATTTCCAGCACCAATGATGGCATTGACTCCAATGGCTCTCTGATCATTTCCGGCGGTCAGGTTGTCTCAAGCGGCACCCGCGCACCGGAAATGGCGTTTGATACCGACAACACTCCGTTTGAACTCAATGGCGGCATTGTCATCGGTCTTGGCAGCAGCCTGATTTCCCCAACCGCCTATACGCAGAATGTCCTGCTCTGCTCCGTTTCCAACCTGCAAAGCATTCAGCTTGTTCAGAATGGCACCACACTTCTTGACTGGAGCGCTCCGCAGACCATGCAGGGCCAGAGCGGTTATCTGACCCTTGGCGTGGATGGTCTGAAAGCGGGAGAAGCCCAGCTGATTCTCAACGGACAGTCTTCGACCATCACGGTTGAGGAGGGTGTGACCACAATCGGATCCGTTTCCTTCTTCAACCAGGGCGGGCCGGGAGGTCAGGGCGGACAGATGCCCGGCGGTCAGGCTCCTGATGGCCAGACTCCTCCTGAAATGCCCGGTAATAATCGGTCCGGAGGCAATGAATTCGGACGAGGCCAGAATCAGGGCTCTCGTCCTTCCCGTCCAGGACGCTCTTCTGCCGGAATGGAAGACACGCAAAGCTCGGCGACCCGTTAACGCATTTACTTCCTTCATATAGATCCTTTCTCAAGAGCGCCTGAAGCAGCCGGTTCCGGTTTGCTTCAGGCACTTTTTGCGGTTGCGCCTGCCTTCTGTTCCAAATGCAAAACTCCCTGACAGGCCTATACAGGTTTGTCAGGGACTGGAAGAGCAGTTGAGTGCTGGAAGAATCAGACAGCGCTGGAGAGGGCTTTGGTCTGATCCTTTTTCAGACGTTTTTCAGGTAGATTCGGACCATAATCGTGCAATAGATCAAAGCCAGCAGCCAGGCGAAGGGATTGGCCAGACAGATACCGATATAACCAAGAATATAAGCCGCCATCAGACTGCCCAAAGACCGGCCGGCCAGTTCGCCGATGCCGGAAAGCACCGCCTGCATTGAATAGCCCATCCCCTGCAAAGTGTTTTGCATGACCATCAAGGCACCATGCAGGAAGAAGAAGCAGGACATGATCGCCAGATACTGACTGGACAACACGGCCGCCTGACCCCCGTCATTGCCAAGAACAAGCGCTGTCATGAAATCCTTACCGAAGAACACGAAGATCCACATGGCAAGACAATAGGTCCACTGAATGATCAGTCCCGCCTTGATCCCCTGGACGATGCGTTCCGGCTTTTTGGCGCCTTCATTCTGTCCGGCGTAGGTCGAGATCGCCATGCCGACTGATTCCATGGGCAGCGTCAACATCTGACGGATCTTTTCACCGGTCGTCTGCCCGGCGATGACCAGCACGCCCATGCTGTTGATGGCCGACTGCATGATCAGAGTCCCTAAAGCGGAGATGGAATACTCAAATCCCATGGGCAGACCATATATTGCCAGAGAGAGAAAATGATGCATCGAAAACGCGGACTGTTTTCTCGAATCTTTGATCAGATCCGTTTTGCAGAAAATCCACCAGAAGTTGAGCAGACCGCTGACCAGCTGGGCCAGAATCGTCGCCCAGGCAGCGCCGGCAACCCCGCCATGGAGAATCTGAATACAGATGTAATCAAGAACAATGTTCAGAAAACTGGAAACAAGCAGAAAAATCGTCGGTCTGGTTGAATCTCCGCTTGCACGAAGCGTGGCTGAGCCAAAGTTATAGAGAATCGAAAACGGGATTCCCAGAAAGATGATCCGCAGGTATGTGGAGGCAAGATCAAAGATATCCGCAGGTGTCTGAATCAGATGCAGAAGCTGATCGCAGAACACGACAGAATGCAGGCCTAAAACAAGCGAGCAAACCAGACAGATCCAGCATCCGTTCCAGAAATAGCGCTGAAATCCGCTTCTGCTTTTCGCGCCGGTTTCTTTGGCAAGAGGCAGGGAGAAGCCGATGCAGCAGCCCTGCACGAAGCCTAAAATCAGAAAGTTTAAAGAGTAGGTTGTTCCAACAGCGGCCAGCGCGTCTTGTCCGATCAGACGCCCGACCATGATCGTGTCGACAAACGAATAGAGCTGCTGAAAAAGGGTTCCCGCCACCAGCGGAAGCGAGAACAGAAAGATCTGTCGCAAAGGGCTGCCTTTTGTGAGGTCCATTGTACTTTTCATGGAGTGGTCTTCCTTTCCAAGGCAGTCTATCAGGCATCTTTCATAAACTGAAATAGCGTTTATTTATCGTAAAATAAGAATAATTTATCTGTATTCAGAAAAATGAAAGGAACCGCCATGACGCTTGATCAGATTGAGTACTTCATCACCACCACCCAGTGCGGCAGCTTCACCAAAGCGGCGTCTTTGCTTCATATCAGCCAGCCGGCTCTGTCCATGGCGATTCAGAAACTTGAAAGTGAGCTTGGAGTTCCCCTTTTTGAAAGCCGCCGGAAAAAGGCTGTTTTAAGTCCCGCCGGTCATATTTTTCTGGAAGACTGTCAGGCTCTGCGCCGCCAGCATGAACTCGCCCTGAGCCATATGCGCCAGTTCAGTGAAAAGGACAAGGCGGAACTGCGCATCGCGTATACCGCAAGCCTTGCGGATCAGACCATCCCCGACCTTCTCGAGAAATACTTTCAGAAAAGTGAAGGGCGGGTGCGGGTGTACGCGGATGAAATGCCTAGCGATCGCATCGCCTCAATGCTGCGTGATAATCAGATCGACCTTGGTCTTTGTTCAATAGTCCCCAAAGATGCGGTACTTGAACGATACAGACTGACAGAACAGCCCTTCTGTCTGATCGTGCCGAAGGATGATTCATCCGACTACGAAAACCCTGACGATCTTCGCACAGCCAGACTGCTTGGCTACCATCCGGACTATCCGATGCACCGTTCTCTTGTCGAGCTGTTTGAAACGCTTGGTGTCAGTCCGGACTTTCAATATTTCGGCTATTCCGAGTCCTCCATCGCCCGTCTGGTGAAGAGAAATCTTGGCATCGCCATCGTGGCGGACATTGAAGGACTCGAAAACTACAATGTGCGCGTTCTTCACCCGTCCTGGCTCAATCAGAAACGGGAGCTGATTCTGTTAACAAGCTCGCTGCGTCCTCTCTCGCAGGCGGCCGCCTTCTTTTTGGACATCGTATGCGAGCATTTTCATCTTGATCTTCCGCCGCGCTCATTCTGAGCGCACAGATTCCTTCAACCAAAAAGGCTGCCCGCATGTCTTTCCTGCCGGGCAGCCTTTCCTCATCGATCAATTATTAATGTCAGTCTTCTTCAAATGCGCGGTAGTGCAGTTCCACTGTCTTGGAAAGCTGCTGTTCAATCTGATCAAAGACCCGTTCAAAGGCGTCCTTATCAAAGATGATCAGATCGATGTAGGAGTAGGACTTGCCAATCGCGCCGCCGATGACTTTGGCCACATGGGTTGGTGCGAAGGCCTGGCTGAGCTTTTTGGACAGCTCCTGTCTGAGCAGCGCGTTTTCCTTGCCTTCATAGGGGTTTACAAAATAGATGTAGCCATATTCTCCCTGTTTGGCTTTCAGATCAAGCAGCACATCCTTGCCATTGCCAAGGCTTTCCTCGGCGAGCAGCGGGTGGGTGGTGAAGATGATCTTCATGTCCCTGCGCAAAGAGTCATGGGCGATATCCTGATGCGGCTGATAGACCGTGTAGATATCGGTGGGATGTTTGTAGACTTTCCAGTTGTTCTTTTCCGCTTCCTCATCAATGACGTTGAACAGATCCGTCAGATTGCAGAAACTTGTGTCGGCTTCCGGTGCGTCGAGGAAATCGACATAGTTGACATAGGACTCAAATTCCTTTTCACCAATGGCGAGCTCCACGAGATAGATGCACATTTCCCGTTTATGTTCGGGGTTGTCAATCAGATGAAATCCGGGGCAGTACACCTTGACCTGAAAGGTCTGAGAGGTCTGATCGATCGTATAGAAGCAGGTGAAATCAAACAGTGTGTAGATATCATCCTTGATCTGAATCTGGGCCTCGATCGCCTTCTGAGACAGGGGACCCAGAGAATCGTTAATGATCCAGGTCTGTTTGACTTCATGGGGCGCGAGCTGCTTGATCTGCTGGCAGATCAGCTGCGTGGTCTTGCTGGGACCCGCATCAAAGGTCATCTCGGGCTGATCGAAGTTGTCTTCAACAAAGAAGTGCGCTCCGCTGATCGCGTAGGATTCCTCGTCGAGTCCCTTTAAAACTTCCATCAGCTTTTCATAGTCTTTTTCTTTTAAAGCGCTGAGCAGATCAGGCTCTTCATCCTGAAATCTGTCCCAGAACGCTTTGATATTGGTAAGAACGCTCATAGTACACCTCATTCTTAAATGTCACAGTTCCCTTTTATCTTAGCGCCAATTTGTCTGTGGCAGGCTCTGATGCATTCTGCCCGGGCTGTCCCTGTCTGTTTGTCTGGATCAGTCGTCTTCGCTTTTCTGTCTGATTCCAGCCGGAGTGATCAGATAGTCCAGGATCTGATCGGTTTCCAGAACAGGAAAATCGGCTTCCTGTTCATCGAATGCCAGCCCGATGGCAGGCAGGTCGGGATGAGCGGCCAGATAGCGGTCATAAAATCCCTGTCCGTTTCCCAGACGGTTCAGATTGTGATAAGCGACCAGCGGCACCAGCAAAAGATCCGGCACGACGGCCTCCAGTTCTTCGGATGGTTCAGGAATATGGAAAGCACCGGGAATCAGATCGTTGATCGAACAGCGGCAAAAATCCATTTCATACTTTCCAATCACCCGTGCAAAACACAGGGAGGCCGTTCTGTCTTCAAGACTTTCCAGGATATCGACTTCTCCTCTTATCGGATAATACAGTCCAATCAGTTTTGTCCGGTTCGGATCGAGCTGATCAAGCAGATCGGCAAGATGCCTGGCGATCTGTTTTTCCTTGTCCTTGCGGTGGATGACGGACTTTCTGATTTCGATCAGCGCTTTTCTGTATGGATCCATATCTGATTTCTTCTCTTCCTTTCTCCGGCATGACTTGCGATTATCA
>Strawberry_p1__coassemble_2154_pt1 | contig 19711 bp, 16 predicted proteins | sample Strawberry_p1__metabat2_low_PE_004 | metagenome-assembled genome bin Strawberry_p1 | reverse complement strand
ACCGAGAACATCGTCAGCACCTTTGAAGTTGCCATCGTAGATTTCGTTGAGAACACGGTCAACGTTGATGTCCATAACCTTCAGAGCGGAAGTCAGGATGATGTTGGAATCGCCGTTCGCGCCATCGTCATACTGGTCAGTGTCGCATCCGATAACGAAGATATTGGGGTTTTCTTTAGCGGCTGTGAAGACACCGTTTCCGGAAGCGCCTGCTGCAACGAGCATTACGTCAACACCCTGATCGATCAGAGCCTGGCCGACAACCTTGCCGCCTGCTTCATCACCGAAACCGCCAACGTAGTTTCCGCCTATATCATTGCCGGCAACATCCTGGCCAGCATAGGAAGCGATTTCTATGAGTTCAGCATCAGTGCCATAGTGCTTGTTGGAGTAGTTAACACCGGACTCAAAGCCCTTCTGATAGTTAACGTTGGAGGGGAAAGCCATACCATTGACAACAGCAACCTTGCCGGTCTTTGTCTCAAGAGCGGCAGCAACACCAGCGTAGAAGCCGGATTCCTGTTCTCTGAATGTCATGGTGTATACGTTGTCCAGAGACATCGCATTGCCTTCGGAGTCAGTGATTGTGGAGTCAACAACGATGAAGTACTTATCGGGGTTGGCAGCAGCGATATCACCGATGGCTGCGAAGTTGAAGCCCGGCAGAACGAAGACGTCATAGTCAGCAACGAGGGATTCAACAGTCGGGATCAGTTTGTCCATATCAGATTCTTTAACATCTGTTACGGTGCAGTCAGAATGATCTTTCACGAAAGACTCGATACCTTCGTAAACGTTCTGTGTGAAGGATCCATCATCAATTCCACTCGAAGAGATGATGACAATGCTCAGTCCCTTTCCGCTTTCTTCAGTCTTGGCAGTGTCGTCGCCCTTGCTCGCGTCATCAGTGCCGCTGGAGCAGGCTGCGAGTGCGAAGACCATTGCCATTGCGCATACTGCAGTGGCTAACAGCTTAAAAAATCGTTTCATGCTTTCTTTTCCTTTCCTTTGCATGTTTTCTCTATGCTTAAAGCTTTACGCTTTAGAGCCATCTTCAAACAGGGCTTTCAGGCTTTCCTCAAATGGCGGATAGCAGATACCCTTTTCCGTGATGATGCCGGTGACAAGCGAGTGGTCCGTGACATCAAAAGACGGGTTGTAACATTTGACTTCCTCAAGAGCCATGGGTTTTGCATACCACATTTCCTTGATTTCATCGGGGTTGCGCAGCTCGATGGGGATATGATCGCCATCCGGGCAGTTCATATCGATCGTGCTGGTCGGTCCAAGTGTATAGAACGGAATACCGTAATGCTTGGCAAGAATGGCCACACCGCTGGTTCCGATCTTGTTGGCGAAATCGCCATTGGCAGCCACACGGTCGCAGCCGACAAAGCAGGCCTGAACCCAGCCGTTTTTCATAACGATGCTGGCCATGTTGTCGCAGATCAGTGTCACATCCACACCGGCTTTGGCAAGCTCATAGCTTGTCAGACGGGCGCCCTGAAGCAGAGGTCTGGTCTCATCGGCGAAGACGTGAATGTTCATGCCCTTTTCTTTGGCAAGGAACAGCGGGCCCTGACCGGTGCCATAACGGCTGGTCGCGAGCGGTCCGGCATTGCAGTGTGTCAGCACGCCGTCTCCGTCTTTGAGAAGACTCAGGCCGTATTCGGAAATCTTGCGGCACATTTCGATGTCTTCGTCCCGGATCGCGACCGCTTCCTTTTTCATCAAATCAAGAATTTCACCAACCGGCAGATCCTTGTGCGCTTCGACCATGTCATTGACACGGCGCAGTGCCCAGCTCAGATTGACGGCGGTTGGTCTGGAAGAATTCAGGAAGGTGCGGATCTCGTCAAATTTTGCTTTGAACTCATCCCATGGCAGATCCTTGTAGGGCTTCATCAGCACATACATGGAATAAGCCGCGAAGATGCCGATGGCCGGCGCACCGCGGATGGCCAGAGACTTGATCGCGTCGTAGCATTCCTGCGGCGTGTCGAGTCGAAGAATCACTTCCTCACTGGGAAGCTTGGTCTGGTCGATAATTTCCACCGCGTTGTCATCGTCAGAGAATTTGATGTTGACAACATGGGTGACCTTCTCGACCTGAGATTGAATGTCGCTCATACTGCAGCCTCTTTCTTATTTGCCCTGTCCGTAATGATGAAGCATGAAATCTCTCATGTAGGCCACGTTTTCATCGCTTAAAACGACCGGCTTGCCAACGCTCAAAGCCTTGAGATAAATCCTGGCTTCCATTTCAAGAACCGTTCCGGTCTTGAAGGCTTCCTTCATGTCTTTTCCAAGGCAGATCGCTCCATGGTTGGCCAGAAGACAGGCCATGCCATCCTTACCGAGCGCTTTAAGTGTGTTGATGGCCAGCTGTTCGGTGCCGGGAAGCGCATATTCTGCACAATGCACCGTGCCGCCAAGAGACTGCGCGCCTTCATCAATCACAGCAGGAATATCCTGATGGAGAACACCGAAAACCAGAGAGTCTTCGGGATGGGTGTGGATGATCGCATTGATATCTGGACGGTTACGGTAAACAAGAAGGTGAAGATCCTTCTCGACAGTCGGCTTACGGCTGCCTTCCAGAATATTGCCGTCCAGATCACAGACAACGACATCCTCTTCAGTGATGGTGTCATAAGGCATGGCGGAAGGAGTGAGATAGACGTAGCCCTTTTCCGGATCACGCAAGGACAGATTGCCCCAGGTCTCTACCGTTAAATGACGGTTCAGCATCTCTTTGCCAGCCCTTACAAGTTCAGCTTTATAGTTCATATTCCGTATTAAATTTAACATGTCAGAAGAATTTGTGAGACCGCTTTCTGAATATTCCTGATTAAAGTCCGTCTCCACTGAACAGCTGTCCAGACACGATGGATAACATGTATTTCTGTCTTCTGTCCTGATGGCATTCCGGAATCTGCCGGGCAGAAGCAAGACAGGCTTCATTGTTTCACGATTTATGGTGCATAAACAAAAGCCATTTAAAATCCGCGAAAAATCGACCCAAAACTAATCTTTTAGAAAGGACGTTCGTCTTTCGAATCAGGCTTCAGATCCACTGGCTTTGCTCATCAAGCAGGATCGTTGGTCACAATGGATTTCGTCCATCCTTCAAAATCCGCGTGCTGCTTCTGCGTTTTGGCGATCCAAACTGAGGACAGTCGATACTGCTTCCTGTATGTTCACCATGAATATTAAAAACAGAATTAAAACAGATAATGGCTGTCCAGATGTCCGTTTTGATTTGCTGCAGCTTTGTGGATTCCTTAAGGCAGCTGCTTTCGTCTCTTTCAATGTTGAATTTATGGTTTTCTTCTTTGGTGAATCCGGAAAATGATATCTTGAAGCTGAATTGAGGTGGCTATGAAAGGTATCTATTTTGACGGTGAAAAAGCCGTCTACAGAACGGATCTGCCTCTTCCCGCATGGGATGAGACACACAGTCTGATCCGTGTTCAATACGCGAATGTCTGCTCAACGGACCGCGAAATTCTCAAAGGCTACCGCCCGGATTTCAAGGGTGTCATGGGGCATGAGTTTGTCGGAACCGTTGTTGAGAGCACCAATCCTGATCTGGTTGGAAAACTGGTGGTTGGTGAGCTGAATGAAGGCTGCCATGAATGCTGGTATTGCCAGCACAATCTGGAAAAGCACTGCCAGAACAGAAAGGCCATCGGCATTGACGGGCATGATGGCTGCTTTGCTGAGTACATTTCTCTGGCCAACCATCTGATCCACGTTGTTCCTGAAGGTCTGGGCGCTGATCAGGCTATCTTCACCGAACCTCTTGCGGCCGCTCTGGAAATCTGCCAGCAGGTTCACATCAAACCGGATGATCAGGTCGCTGTAATCGGAGATGGAAGACTTGCCCTGTTCTGCGCACAGGTACTCTCGTTAACCGGCTGCCGTCTGACCATTTATGGAAAGCATGAAGAAAAGCTGGCTCTGTTCAGCGATTTCTCCTCAACAAAACTGATTAGCGAAGTCAGAGACGGCAAACTTGATCCCTCCACAGAACAATATGATGTCGTTGTCGACTGCACCGGCCATCCATCAGGTCTCGATCTGTCCGCAAGGCTCGTCCGTCATCGTGGAACCATCGTTTTAAAGAGCACCTTTGCCGGCAAGGCTTATGTGGATATGAGCTTCTTTGTGGTTAACGAGATCACCATCGCCGGAAGCAGATGCGGTCCGTTTGAACCAGCCCTGCAGCTTCTGAAAAAAGACCTCGTCCACCTGCCGCCGATCGAAGTCTATCCGCTCGATAAGTTTGAGGACGCCTTCGCCTCCAAAGCCTTCAAGGCCGGCTTCGCACCACAAAGCGAAAGCTGATCACAACCGGATCCGGACTTTGTACTGGTCCAAAGAAACTGAATAATAAGGTAAGCGCCTGTTCTGATGCCTTTTCAGAGCAGGCGCTTTGACTTATGGCCCAGAAAGCGTGCCAAATCCCGCATGACTTGACCAAGATTATAATGAGTTCAGAAAACAAGCTTTCATCACTTTAAAAGGCTTTACATAAAGGAGATGCTTTCATGAAAACCTCCATCAAAAACTCTGTCTCGCTGAGTTTGAACAATCGCACCTTCACATTGTTTCAGCTTTGCGATGATCCAAATGTTCCCCTTGTCATTGAGATCGCCTTCTACAACCAGCATGAAGAACTGATCAAGGCCTGCAGCAGACTGAACAGTCCCGACTTCAACCTGCTTTGCGTGGGCAATCTGAACTGGGACCAGGATCTCTCGCCCTGGCCACACGCCCCCTGCTTTGAGCCAAATGACGATTTTACCGGCAATGCCCCGCAATTTTTGCAGACCCTTTTACAGGGAATGGATCAGGAAGTCGACAGACTGCATCTGAATCCTTCCTGCAAAGTGATAGCCGGTTATTCCTTGGGTGGTCTGTTCGCCCTGTGGAGTCTGTATCAGACAGACGCGTTTGAAAAGGTGGTCTGCGCCTCCGGATCTTTGTGGTATCCGGATCTGCTTGCCTATGTTCAAAGTCATCCTCTCGTTTCAAAACCGGAAGCAGTCTATCTTTCACTTGGCCGCAAAGAAATCATGGTGCGAAATCCTCTTGTTCAAAAGACAGGACAGATTATGGAGACGATCGAGCAGGATTATCAGAAAGGCGGGATCCCCTGTATTTTCCAGTGGAATCCGGGAAACCACTTCACCGATCCGATCGGAAGACTTGCCGCAGGTCTGGTCTGGGTTCTGAATCATTAGTTCCCCTCCCTGACCGGCTGCCAAAGCAAAAAACTGGAATAAAAAAGGCCCTATCCTGGTGCGCTGCGTCATGCAAGCGTGATAGGGAACGGCTGATTTCAAATTTACCGCAATCCCCCATCTGTCAACAACAAGTTTCTGCCTCTCCCATCATTTAAATATGGAAAAGGACGCCTCAAAACGGGCGTCCCTTTCATATACAGTTATCGCGGCAGATAAGGCTCTTCAAGATAGCGTACGTCCTCATCGCTTAAATGGACGTCCAGACATTTGACGGTATCTTCCAGCCTTTGCGGAGAAGATGTTCCGACGATGACAGAGGCCACCGGCTTTTTGGACAGCTCATAAGCCAGCACAATATCGGCTTTGGAGCAGCCATGCTTTTCTGCCAGTTCTTCAACGCGTTTACTGATTTCTTCATCAGACTCATCGGTGTATTTCTTTGTCCCGGCATCCTGGGTGATCGAACGGGCGGTCACTTCCCCGCTCTTTCTGGACAGTCTGCCGCCGGCCAGCGCCTGATAGGGTGTGAGGCTGACGCCAAGGTAGTCAAGCTGCGGAAAGAGTTCTTTTTCATCCTGACGGTTGAACAGGTTGTGCTTGTTTTCCACGGAGATGAACTGCGCTCAGCCATGTTCTCTGGCGATGGCGTTGCATTCCGCCACAGCCCAAGCCGGGAAATTCGAACAGCCGATGTAACGGACTTTGCCCGCTTCCACCAGATCATTGAGCGCCTTCATGGTTTCCTCAAAAGGTGTGTTTGGATCGAAATGATGAATCATGTACAGATCGATGTAATCAGTATCCAGACATTTGAGGGACTTCTCCACTTCGTCCATGATGACCTTGCGGCTTGCCCCGGAGCGGTTGGGACCATGATCAGGATCCATGTTCAGACCGCATTTGGTTGTAATGATGTAGTCTTCCCGGTTGGCGTACTTTTTCAGAACTCTGCCTAAAATCTCTTCGGATTCGCCATTGGAGTACACGTTGGCGTTGTCGAAGAAGTTGATGCCAAGGTCAAGCGCCTTTTTGATGATGGCTTCCGACTTCTCTTCATCCAGACACCACGGAAACAGGACGCCGGGTGTGCCAAAGGACATACAGCCAAGACAGATTTTCGAAACTTCCAGACCGGAATTTCCAAGACGGATATATTCCATACTTTTACCTCTCTCTTTCTTTCTTCTCGTTTTCCTGTCTTAATTATCCGGCCTGTCCTGCATGCGGATCAATTTGCTTTTGAAAGGACATTGATCAGTTTTTCCGATTGTTGAACGGCTGCAAGAAAAGGAAGACACCTGTTCGATGTCTTCCCGGATACGTCTTTGTTAATTTTTCCTGATTGAGATCAGTCGCCGAAGCTGATGCCGATCATGCGGGCTTCCTTAATGATGGAAGAATTCGGATCGACGAGTTTGAGCTTGCCGGCCACTTCCGCAAGAGGCACTTTGACGATCTCTCTGTTGTGATAAGCGACCATATAGCCATATTCATGACGGGCGATCATCGCGCCGCCTTCACTGCCCAACCGGCTTGCGAAAACGCGGTCATACGCATCTGGCATACCGCCGCGCTGAGTATGGCCGGGAATGGTGACGCGCACTTCACGGCCGGTTCTTTCTTCGATTTCAGCCGCGAGTTTATAGGAAACGGAGGGATAGATATAACTTTGAAGATTCTTGAGGTACTCCTTCTTGGAAAGCTTCTTGTCTTCCTGAGAGATGGCGCCTTCTGCGACCGCCAGGATCATGAAACGGCCGCCGTTGACGTTAGTGGTCTGCTTGTTTTCGATGACTTCGCAGATCTTGTCGAGGCTGTAGGGGATCTCCGGCAGCAGAATGATGTCCGCGCCGCCCGCGATGCCGGCATTGAGGGGAAGCCAGCCGGTCTTGTGGCCCATGATTTCCACGATGAACACTCTGTTGTGGCTGCTTGCGGTGGTGTGGATTTCATCGATGCAGCGGGTGGCAATATCCACGGCCGACTGGAAGCCAAAAGTCATATCTGTGCCCCACAGATCGTTATCGATCGTCTTGGGCATGGCGACTACGTTCAGTCCTTCCTGAGACAGACGGTTGGCTGTTTTGATGGATCCGTTGCCGCCTAGAACCACCAGACAGTCCAGGCCGAGCTTGTGATAAGTTTCCTTCATCAGTTCGACTTTGTTGTTGCCGTGTTCATCGGGCTTGTCGAGCTGCTTGAACGGAACACGGCTGGTGCCAAGGATGGTGCCGCCGATTGTCAGAATACCGTTGAAGTCTTCTCCATGCAGCATTCTATACTGGTTGTACATCAAACCTTTATAGCCGTTTTCAAAACCGTAAAACTGAACCTCTTCCTGAGTGTTATGTCTGACTGATTTGTAAATCGCACGCATTGTGGCGTTGAGGGCCTGGCAGTCACCGCCGCTTGTAAGCATTCCTACTTTCATATTCGAACTCCTGTTCTTTCTGATTTGTTGCTTTTTTAATTATAGTCTTGCATCCGGTCAATTGACATTCAGCAGGATTCCATCCGAGCACTCCTTTTCGGTTCGGCGTACTATTTCGTCTCCGATCCAGAGATGTCAGTGCCCTTCTTCTCTGTCTTTGAAACGGTCTGGTCGGTTTCATCCTGATCGTACTGGCCTTCTTCAATGGCCGCTTCATAGTGGTCTTTGCAGGAGATGATCTCGATGGTGTCTGTCTCGATCAGATAGACCAGACGGTCCTTTTCATCGATTCGTCTGCTCCAGCATCCGGCCAGTGAATCCTTGAGTTCTTCAGGACGTCCGATGCCATGCTCCGGTTCCTTGTTGATGTCATCAAGCAGTTCATTGATCCGCTTGACCATATGCCGGTCATCCTTCTGCCATTCCAGATATTCCTTCCAGGCACGCTCATCCCATAACAGTTTCATGCTTCATCCTTCCTGTCCGCTGACATTCTTTGGCACGGACAGTTTCCTTTCCTCTTTTCATTATGCCTGATTCAACAGATACGCCCCTGTGCACAAGCAGGAGTTCTGTAAGGCATCTTTTGCTTTGAGGCACGCTACAATAGGAACAGCCAACAAAACCGGATAACTATCCGGTGCATGGAGGATAGAAAATGAACAATCTGATCTGGAAACTGCTTGGCGGTGTTGTGATCGGCGCAGCCCTTGGCGCGACCGCAGCCTACATCGAAACCAAAAAGATGAGAAAAGAAAACGAGAAGCGAAGAGAAGAACTCGAAGCTCTGCTCAACGAACCCGATGGCAGCGATCATATTGAAACACTCGAAGATGACATCCCGGTTGAAGAGGATATAACCCAAGAGACCGACGTTTTTGAAGAACCGGAAGGTGAAGAGATGCCTGCCGAGGAAGAAGACGAAGAGCAGGAAGGTCCGGAAGTCATCATCGTTGGTGAAGTCAGCGAAGACGTGGAGTCTGAAGAAGAGTAAATCTTTCTCAGGAAAGGCCACAGTGCCTTATCATGAAAAAAGAACAACGCATGCTGGAAAATGAATGGTATTTTTCCAGCACATTTGTTTTTTCTCTCCTAGTTTTCGCTTACTATGTCGCAAATCCAGTTTTTCTGTTGATTCATAACAATGAAAGGAGCTCTTCATTGATCTCATTAAAAAACATCAAGAAGACCTATAAGACCGGCTCCCTCATCCAGAAAGCACTCGATGATGTCAGCCTGGATCTGCGCGACAACGAGTTTGTCGCGATTCTCGGACCCTCCGGTTCGGGAAAAACCACCATGTTGAACATTCTTGGAGGACTTGACCGCTATGACTCAGGTGATCTGATCATCAACGGGATTTCCACCAAGAATTATAAGGAACGCGACTGGGACTCCTATCGCAACCATTCGGTCGGATTCGTGTTCCAGAGCTACAACCTGATTCCCCATCAGACCATTCTTTCCAACGTCGAGCTTGCCCTGACGATCTCCGGCATCTCGCGCAAGGAACGCCGGGAAAGAGCGATCGCCGCACTCGACGCGGTGGGTCTGAAGGAACAGATGCACAAAAAGCCAAACCAGCTTTCCGGCGGACAGATGCAGCGCGTCTCGTTAGCCCGCGCTCTTGTCAACAACCCTGATATCCTGTTAGCCGATGAGCCGACCGGCGCGCTTGATTCTGAAACAAGCCGTCAGGTCATGGATCTGCTCAAGGATGTGGCCAAAGACAGACTGGTTGTCATGGTCACCCACAACCCGGAACTTGCTCAGGAATACGCTAACCGCATCGTGCGGGTCAAGGATGGAAAGATCATCTCTGATACCAGACCTGTCGAGCCCAAAGAACTCGCCGCTGCCCTGCCCGCTGCCTCCGCTGCGACCACAGCTGCTGCAGCCGATGTCAGGCCTGAGACACAGAGCGAAGGCGGAGGAAGCGGAAACGGTAACGGAAATGGCAATGACGAATCAAACACTGCCGGCATCAATGAGAATCCAAAAGAGAATCATAAGCCGGAGCGCACATCGATGTCCTTCTTGACCGCGCTTTCTCTCTCCTTCAACAACCTGAAAACCAAAAAGGCCCGGACATTCCTGGTTTCCTTCGCGGGGTCCATCGGAATTATCGGCATCGCTTTGATTGTCTCGATGTCTAACGGGGTTAGTAAGTACATCAACTCAATCGAGCAGGATACCCTCTCCGAATATCCCATCACAGTTCAGAAAGTCACCTCCACCTCCAATATGGCGATGATGGCTGAAAACATGGACAAAAAGGAAAAGGATGGAGACTACGTCACTGAAACGCAGCTGGTCGGCTCCTACACAGGCAGCCAGAAGGTCAACGATCTCAAGGCCTTCCGATCCTTCCTGGAAAGCGGCCAGTCTGATATTGACGACTATGCCCGTGCGGTGACCTATGAATATGGCATCACCCCTCAGATCTATCGGATCGATTCCAAATCCGACAACATCTATCAGGTCTGCCCTGATCCGACGATTGCGACCATGCTGGGCTCCAATTCTGTCATGATGTCCTATCTAGGCAGCTCAGACATGATGGAACGCTTCCATCCGCTGCCTGACAAGGAAGAGCTGTATGAGCCGATGTATGACCTGAAAGAAGGCCACTGGCCTGAAAATGACACAGAGGCCGTTCTGGTTCTCTCTGATTCGGGGTCCATCGCCGATCTGACTCTGTATTCTCTTGGCCTCAAACCACATGAAGAACTTGAAGAAGCGCTCGAGGCGATCTCTGAAAAGAAACAGACCAAACAGACCTCCGCCGCCAAAGACTGGAACTATTCGGACTTCATGGGTATCAACTTCAAGGTTGTCAGCTCCGCTGACTACTATGTCTACGACAAAGACTTTGGCGCATGGCAGGATAAATCGGAAAACGCCGATTATCTCAAAAAGATTGTCGACAACGGGCAGGATCTGACAATCGTCGGTGTCGTCCAGCCAAAGGACAACACCTCGATCAATCCGCTCACGCCGGGCATTTACTACTCCGCTGATCTGATTCCTACCATGATGAAGAAGGCCGGGGAAAGCGAGATCGTCAAAGAGCAGCTCGATCATCCCGAGATCAATGTGTTGACCGGCAAGAAGTTTGGAGAACCCGCTGATGAAGACAGCCAGATGGGTTCACTCTTCTCTGTGGATGAAGACGCCTTTGCTTCCGCCTTCAACATCAACGCCTCCAATCTGAGCATGGATCCGGGCAATTTCTCCTCGATCAGTCTGGACCTCTCCGGTCTTGATCTGGAAACCATCCTGCAGGGAACGGATTTGTCCACACTTCTTCCCTCGCTGGATGCCGACACCCTCAACAAGCTTCTTGAAGGCGTCAAGATCGATACGAGTGCCAAAACACTGCAGCAGGCATTCACGGCGGTTTATAACGATTACGCCTCCTGGCTTGAAAGCAATGGCCAGGGCGGACTTACAGATATGGCAAACGGCATGGCCGCCTATCTGCAAAGCGCGCAGGTCAAAGACTATTTGCAGGAGCAGATTCAGTCGATTCTTGACAACGCCGCAAGTCCTGAACAGATTCGCGCGATGCTCAACGCGATGTTAACGGAACTGATGGAAGGCTACGCAAACTTCGCCACCAGCCAGCCCGATCCCTCGGATTTCAGGACCAACTTCGCCGCCTGGCTGCAGAGTGCTGACGCGCAGAATATTCTCAACAAGTATTCCGCTCAGATTCAGCAGATGCTGGCCGATGTGACGATCTCTTCGGATCAGATCAGCCAGATCGCTGCTCATCTCTCGGACGGTTACAGCACATGGGCCAAAGAGAATGGCTACACCTCTCCGGATGATCTGAACAGATCCTTTCAGGAGTATCTGAACTCTGAGCGTGGCCGGAATGTGATCGCCTCTCAAGTTTCAACCATCATCGACACCGACACCCTGCAAAAGAATCTGCAGAAGATACTTTCTGAGTCCATGACAAACGCTTCGGCCTCCCTGAAGCCGCAGCTTGAAAAGGTTATGGAATCTGTCATGAATCAGATCGCCGGCTCGCTGCAAAGCTCTCTTGGCGCCGCAATGGGCAACCTGTCCGGTAACCTCGCTTCCGCCTTCTCATTCAACCCCGATGCTTTGGCGGATGCCTTCAAGATGAACATGAGTGAGGATGATCTGATGAAGATGATGACCTCGATGTCTTCGGCCAGCTCGAACACCTTCGACAACAACCTGAAAAAGCTCGGCTACGCCGATATCGACGATCCCTACCAGATTTCCATCTATCCGGTGGACTTCGAGGCCAAAAGCGAAATCGACAAGATCATTGAAAACTACAACACCCGCGTCACTGATGCCGGACAAAGCGACAAAACGATCGCATACACAGATATGGTCGGCACGATGATGTCGAGTGTGAACACGATCATCAACACGATCTCCTATGTTCTGATCGGATTTGTCAGCGTCTCTCTGGTGGTTTCCTCCATCATGATCGGTGTCATCACCTACATCTCCGTGCTCGAACGCCGCAAGGAAATCGGCATTCTGCGCTCCATCGGCGCCTCCAAGCACAATATTTCTGAAGTCTTCAACGCGGAGACATTCATCATCGGTCTGTTAGCCGGTCTGATCGGCATCGGAATCTCGGTGCTGCTTCTGATTCCGCTCAACATGCTGATCCACCATCTGACAGGAAATCCCGCGATCAACGCGTCGCTGCCTGTTGGCGCCGCGCTGATTCTGATCGCGCTCAGTGTGGTTCTGACCTACATCGGCGGTCTGATCCCCTCCAAGAAGGCGGCCAACAGCGATCCTGTCACCGCCCTGCGCACCGAATAAGACAGTTTCTTTACCCGCAAAAAGACAGAGCAGTCATGAGCATGATCCGTTCATGATCCGCTCTGTCTTTTTCTTTGGCCGTATTCAGAGAATGAAAGATCAGAAAACGCGAAATTTCTGCGGATTCTTAAAGGCCAAAAGAAAACGACCCCGCTCGCTTCAGGGTCGTTTTCTTTTGGCGCTTGCGCGCCGGTTTGGGAGAAAAAAGAAAGGAGAAATGGTGATTTGGAATAGTGCTGCCTCTATCCACAAAGACTATAACGCAGATTGGAAACGTTTTACACGCAAAATTGGAAACGTTTTAGAAGTGTTCGAATTCTTCTCAAAAACGAACAATTTTCATGATCAGGCACTATGGAAAAGGTAATTTTTCCTCCTTGACGATGGCATAAATTTCCATCTCCACAGCATTTATACTAAAAAGGAAAGAGAGGAGTTCCAACATGTTCCGAAAATCGCACTCTTTTCTGACCCTTTCTCTGCTTCTTTTTGCCGGCTGCTCCAATGCCGCACCTGAAGTCAATGGCGGAAACGATGAAATTTTCTCGTTCCATGGCACCATCGTCGAAATCAATGAGGATGGTTCCAACATGATTGTCAAACCGGATGATGAAGAGGAGATCCGAAAATCCGGAAGCCTCGTTACCATCCCGATTTCTGAATCAGATGATCATGAATACACAGTTGGAGACGAAATCGATGTGGAATACGGAGGTGATGTCATGGAAACCGATCCTTTGCAGGTGCACGTCATTGACATCAAACCGGACCAGGAAGACTGAGCGCCGCCGGGATTCCCACCTGTCTTTCTGTAAACACAAAATCGGATCTTTCTCTGACCATCCATCAGATGAAAGATCCGATTGCTTTTTACTCTTCGCCAAGGAAGAAGCCGATCTGCTCGCAGACCTCATCAAGCGCGCCCTCACTTGTCAGGCACGGATGAGCGGTTCGTTTAAACTTCACAGTCGCCAGAGGGTTTTCTCTCTTTCTGTCTTCGTCATCGAAGATGTCGACATGCAGTCCCTCATCATCTTCATCAAAGACCTGCAGAATGTAGTTCTTCCCTTTATATTCAATATCGCGTTCATCAAGAATGTCGTATGTATCGTCCATAAGAAACCTTCTTTCGACACTATTCTAACATTCAAAAGATGAATGGCCTGTTTCAGGCCTTCTCTGTTGGAAACGCCAGTCTGCCGGAGGTATCCGCGAAGTTTTCAAGCTCATCCTGATCAAGAAGCAGTCCGTAAACGATCTTTTCTTCCTGCACGCTTTCCAGCTCATCTTCAAAGCGTTTCTTCAACGACTTATTGATCAGCGCACGAGCATTCTTTTCAAACCAGAGCCGATATTTTTTCGACCAGATCAGCTGCTGCCAGAGCGTGTCAGATAGCACCACCCTGCCATAGTCAAAGTATTCTGGATCAAGCAGGAAATCCACCTGATCAAGATCACCCGCGAACTCTTTCAGCCGATCCGTTTCAGGAAAGCCTTTATGCACATGAAGGCTGACAAGCTGGCGCAGCCACTGCTTCAACATTCTTCCCTGCGATCCATCCTGATCCGCTTTGCCTGTCACTTTGTCCTTGAATGTATTGAGCCAGGAAATGATCTGATCGAAGGAGGCATCATCCAGCTTCAAAAAGCCCTGTTCAACCAGCAGCCGAAACTGCCTTGGACGTACTTTCGACAGCAGCTGATCCATATCAAAGGACAGGTTCAAAGAATCCAGAACCGGACCATACCGCTCAATCAGATCCAGTGCTTCCGATACGCTCTGACTTTGCAGCACGCTCTGTTTCAGAGCGGCTTTCGCCTGATCACTGACAGAGCGGCTGGCCAGAACGATCAGATTACGCACTCTTGAGGGATCTTCCCGTTTCAGCGCACGGATGCCTTCAGCTGAACAGAGATAGTCCGCGATCGCAGCGAGCGGAGGGGCGGAAGGTTCCATCCGGCCATCCTGAGTGGTTTTATACAGCACATACTCCATCAGCGGCACCATACCCATTTTCAGACTGCAGCGTTCCGGTAAAGACAGCAGATTGGCGAGCCTGGTCAGAATCTCTGTTCTCGATTGGATCGATGGCTGCTGGTGGAAGTAGATCACAAGCAGGGGGTAGAGCTGGTTGAGCAGAATCCCCTGAGCCATGTCGCTTTCTTTTAAAGAGTTTGTCAGGTTATTGATCAGACGGCTTAAATCGATCGTCTCTTCCAGAAGCAATGCGTCGGTGCGGTAGCGCCGGAATGCCCGTCTGAGGCGGTAGGGATTGCTGAAGCGGATGATCAGGTCAAGATCGAGCGGACTTAGACGAAGTATGACACCTTGGTGGATGCCATCCGGATGGTCCTGCTGCAGTTCCTTCCTGGACAGAGAGACCATCGCCCGAATATAGGGACGGATATAGTCTTCCGATTCTTTCAGGTGATCAAGGGGGATCAGATTGGCCTTCAAAAACAGGATGTAGTCGTAAGCGTAGGAGCGAAGCAGATCAAAATGCTTCCAGGCCTGCGTGACGTCATAGCTTGCCGAATCGGGATCAAGGCACAGATCGATTTTTCGCAGCAGTCCTTCCATCTTGTTGCGGTTCTGGCTGGGATATTCAAAGAGATAGCGCAAAAAGCGCACCGAATAATCCCGCTGGATGGGCAGAGCGCGAAAGATCGCGCTGATCTCCTCTTCCTTTTCCTGCTTTTGCGCGCTCTGCACATACCAGCCGTAGTAAGCGCGCACCTTATTGATCAAAGTCTGCAGCGGATCGAGAATCATCTGCTCTTCGCTCATCTGCGCCAACTGTTTTGGATCGATGCCGCTTATATGAGCGTAGTAAAGTTTTTCATACAGCGTTCCGCTTTCCTGCACACGTTTTGCCAGTCCGACGTAGTCCTGATTCATCTCAAGCTGAAAGAGCGGGTTCTTTAAAAAGTCATCGGCTTCCAGATGGATTTCTTCTTTATTCCCCTGCTCATCTTTCCAGCTGATGGATTCAATACCGGTTCTTGTAAAGACCGAGGCGATCAGAGGAGATTTTTTAAGCAGACTTTTGAGGTTTTCAAACTCCTGTCTGTTGAAGATCTCCATTCTCTCAAACCGGATTTTTGCATCCTTATAGTTGTAGGCACCCAGAAAGTCCGGGATGGCGATTTTTTTATAGGGTTCAAAATCCTGATATTTGCCTAACAGAATTTCAGACAGCGTCAGAAACTTCTCTTCAAGAGAGGGTGTGGAGATGCTTTTGACAAAAGCGTAGAGCTTGCGGCCGCGCGGATCACTGATCGAAGCCGGAGCGTCTTCTGCCAGTTCATCAGGCAGATCATTCAGGCTGATAACTGTGATGCCCTGATGTTCGAGCCGTCTTTTTTCAAAGGAGACTGGAATCTTGTCGGTGATCAGAAAGTTGCGCACGCCTCCGGTGATGTTGGCGTTCTTACGGAAGTAGTTGATCCAGCCAATGATCAGATTCAGGTTGTAGTCGTTGAGTCCGTATCCTAAAAATACGAAGGTGTGGTTGATCAGAAGCGAGCGGATGAAGGCGGAAATCAGAGGATGGGAGTTCTCGTATTCAAGATAGTCGCCATCCTTGAGCACAACCGAATCAGGAATCTGCAGATCGCCATGCATTTTGATGATGTATTTGTCACTTGGATGCGTCAGCAGATCCCGGTCCTGCCGGATCACCTCGTACAGACCGCGGTTGGCCGCTGTGGAGTCTTCGAGCAGCGAGTCGAAGTTGGTGGTGATCAGATGGTGAGGCAGAATGCGAAACAGCTCATCATCAATCGGATTGGGTTTTGCCTGCCGGATCTTGAGCGCGTCTTCCAGAAACTGATAGTATTCATTCTTGGAGTCTTCCGGAAAGCTGTCATAAAAGTAGTCAGGAATGCGCACAAAATCGGACTGGGAAAAGGAATAGCGCTCATGGCAGTCCTTTCTTGGACAGTCGGCGTGACGGTTCTTGCATTTATGGCAGTTGTCATAACCGATGTGTACAGCGATTTTGCGAATCAGATTCTCCCAGGTCGGAATTCCGGAGTTGGCCGACACTCCCGCGCCCACAAACAGAACCAGTCTGTTTGAACGCTGGGCGAGACGGATCTCCCTGATGGCTTCCTTCCAGATCTGCTGATCACTCATGACGATCCCCTTTCCTTCCAGTACTTGTTATGAACATTCGTTAAAACGTATTTCGCGTCTGTTCTTATTCCGGACGCTTTTTGAAAACCAGTTTCTGATCAGTGCTGCTTTTCGGATCAAATACAAATCCAAAATCCGTAAAGCCCTGCATTCCTTCCGCTGATTTCACCTGATTTTCCGCCATATAGCGCACCATGGCTCCTCGAGCCATTTTGGCGTGCACCGTGACAATCTTCCATTTTCCGTCAACGTTTTCCAGAAACTCGACATCGATCAATGGATGATATTTGCGAATCAGTCTGGCGTATTCCTCACTGGCCAGATTGATGACCGGCTCATCGGGCTCAAACTGACCGGCCGCTTTATCGGACCAGTAGTCATACAGGCTGAAGGGCAGCTTCGCACCCATCTCCAGCCTATACCGGACGATGCCATCAAGCGGCCTGAGTACTCCATATAATCCGGAAAGAATACGCAGATGGTTTTGGGCGTAATCCATCATCGCATCCGTAAAGACATTGGCTGCCATGTACTGATAGGCGATGCCCGAATAGGTCAGAATGGCCGGAGAGACGTCCATTTCTCTGCCCTCTTTCATTGCCTGATAATGGCCATACATCTCAGATGCGATCTTATCCGAGACTTTCAGCACGGATTTGAGTCTGGAAGGCTCCATCTTTTCAAGAACTGAAAGCAGTTCATCGCGCTCCTTTTCAAAGTGCGGGCAGCTCAGTGTGTAATTGTGGTCATCGGCGGGCTTCATCAGTTTGGCCGGAGAGAGCAGGATCTTCATGGTATTTCCTCTTATTCTTTTCCAAGCGTATCAGATTTTGAATCATGATTCATTTGGGGCTGATCCCTCATCCTTTTCGCTCCTGTATGAAAGCGCAAAAAACGGCAGCCTCCAGAACGGAAACTGCCGAAATCAGGTTCATGAATTCAGATTTAAGACTGCTTTGTTTCAGTTTTTGCCCAGCAGACGGAACATGTTCTTCTTGTAGATCTCAACGCCGGGCTGGTTGAAGGGGTTGCTGCCGTTGAGCAGAGTGGTCATGGCGATGGCCATGAAGAAGAAGGCGCACATGGAACCAAAATCGTATGCGGTCATGGACGGCATGGTCAGAACGATGTTGGGAACACCGCCTGTGATTTCGTGTGCTTCCAGAGTACCCTTGGCGGCCATCTTGTTGACCCAGTCAATGTTCTTGCCAGCCAGGTAGTTCATGTTGTCCATGTTGTCCTTGTCAGCGGGGAACGGGAAGTCTACAGGAGGCTGATCAACATACAGGTTGGTCTCGAAGAGAACCTTCTTGCCATCCTGAATGAACTGGCCAAGAGAGTGCAGGTCTGTGGAGAAGACAGCGGAGTCAGGCAGAATGCCCAGTCCGTCTTTGCCTTCGGATTCGCCAAACAGCTGTTTCCACCATTCAGCAACCTTCTGCATCTGAGGCTCGTATTCCACAAACATTTCGACATCATAGCCCTGCTGCTGCAGAATGCGGCGTGCAACGGCGTATGCGTAAGCGGGGTTCTTGTCGAGATCCGCGGATTTCAGAGCGTTCATACCATCGGCAAGACCTTTGAGCAGCTCGTCGATATCAATGCCTGCAGCGGCGATCGGCAGCAGACCAACCGGAGTGATGACGGAGAAACGTCCGCCGATATTATCAGGAATAACGAATGTCTCGTAACCTTTTGCGTCTGCGAGAGCTTTCAGAGTGCCGCGTGCGCGGTCAGTTGTGGCGATGATGCGCTCTTTGGCTTCTTCACCATATTTATCCCACATGAACTGCTCGAGGATACGGAACGCAATGGCTGTTTCAGTGGTTGTGCCGGATTTGGAGATAACGTTGACAATGACGCGTTTGTCTTTGATGTAGTTCATCACCTGGTTGATGTAGGTGGAGGAGAACGTGTTACCGGCGTAGATCACTTCTACCTTCTGATTTTCGGGGTACAGGCCGTTGATCATTTCAATGGCAGCGCGCGGGCCAAGATAGGAACCGCCGATACCGCAGACAACCAGAACGTCCGCGTTGTCCTGAATCCGCTTTGCAGCTTCTTTGATTCTGGCGAATTCGTCCTTGTCATAGTTTTCATACCAGGTCAGCCAGCCGATATAGTCGTTGCCTTTGCAGGTTCCGTTGCGCAGAGCTGTGTCATATTCATTGACTTTGTCCTGCCAGTCGCTCAGGGGTGTCTGCAGCTTGGCATGGGATAAATCCAGATTAATCATAAGATCCTCCTTCTGAATCACTGCTCATATTATACATTTCATCGAGCGGGCTGTTCATCGAGCTGAAGTGCACAGAGCGTGCAAATCAGGTTTGTGATTCTCAGGCGCAGGAAAAAATCCATACAATGGACAAAATGACAGGAGTTAATCCGGGCAGATTCAAATCGAACGCCTTAATATGTTAACAGGAGGGTATTTCATGGAAATTGCCTCATTATATCCGCTGCTTGCGGCCCTGATCGCCAATGTGGTTGCGCAGGTTGCTAAAATCTTTACGTGGTACTGGAAAAGCGGAGAATGGGACTGGGAACAGGTCTACGCCTCGGGCGGCTTTCCCTCCTCTCACTCTTCTACCGTGACAGCCCTCACTCTTGCGATCGGTCTGCAGGAAGGATTTGATTCCGCCCTGTTCGCGGTCACAGCAGTGTTCGCTTTTATCGTCATGTATGACGCCTGTCATGTAAGATATTATTCCGGAAAGAATATTGAACTGACTCAGCAGCTGATCAAGGACCTGAAGGAAGCGGTCCCCATTTCCTTCACCAATCCCCTGTATCAGGAAAAGCTGAAGACAGTTCTTGGACACAAATTCATCGAGGTGGTCGGAGGCGTTGTCGTCGGGCTGATGATTGGCGGCGCGCTTTCTCCCCTCTTCCTCTAGAAAGACAAGGAGATCATCAAGTATGGAAGAAAATAAAGAAGTCATGGATGTCAAAGAGCCTGAAACGGCTGAAGAAGAAAAGGCGGCCCAGCCAGCTGCTGAAGCTGCCGATGTCAAAGAAGAACCAAAAAGCGAGAAGGACACCGACTGGAGCTATCTGCTTGAAGAAGAC
>Strawberry_p1__coassemble_2112_pt1 | contig 20424 bp, 18 predicted proteins | sample Strawberry_p1__metabat2_low_PE_004 | metagenome-assembled genome bin Strawberry_p1 | reverse complement strand
TATTTCCGTAAGGAGAAACATGAAATCTCCACTGTAGAAATGGAACTCAGATATGAAAATGAGAAACTCACCGCGATTCTTGAAGAGAAAGACAAGGCGATTGCAAAGATGGAGTTCCTCTATAATGAACGGTTGAAACTTGAACTGGAGAAAACGAAGCAGACATATCTTCTGGAAGACAGCGCCAAGGCGCAGGAAATAGCTGAATTGAAATCTGAAAATCAGAAACTTCTTTCACAGCTGAAAAACGAAGATATCGCTGCGCATACGCTTGAAGAGACAAAAGACAAAGTTTCAGACCTTGAACAGCAGCTGGAACGATACAAGAATAAGGAACAGGAATACAATTCCAAATCCATGTTCTATCGTTTAACGCATCGATTCAGCATAAGCTAAAGCTCTGGCAAGTTTGCTGGGGCTTTTTTTCGGATCTGAAATTCCTAAAGAATTCAGAATATCCTCTAGAACGGTATAGCCGTCATGCGGTTTCTTGTATTCATATTCAAGCTCATAATCACTCTTCTGATCGAAATCAGTCTGGTCAATGCAGAGTTCCGCATTTTCAAATTCAATCAGATTTCTGGTTGTCGTAAATCTGGCGATTGGATGGAGAGGAAACTGAAGGTCAGGAAAATGATCTTTAATGAAGGAAATCTCCTGGGCATTCAGGGATTTGGGATCACTCGTATGAATATCACATTCATATTCATATTTGGAATCTTCGCTTCCGGGGACTGTTTTTTTGATTGTCAGGATGTTTCTGTCACCGATCGTTCTGATCCGTAAAGCACCTGAATATTTCCTGTAGATCCGATTGTCAGGATCTTCATAATAGGTATTTGTCTGTACAATAACCTCGTCAGGATCATATAACCTGAGAGCTTTTTCGTACTGTTCTCTGGTCAGCTGCACTTTTAATTCTTTTTCAATGTTGTTATACATGGAATCACCTTCTGTACTCATGGTACTGTTTTTAAACAGATCAGTCTAAACGAATGGAGTGTCTATGAGATTCAGCGTGTTCACAAGAGAAGACCCCTTTTCAGAATCAGTTAAAGCAAGAATTGTGCAGGATCTTTCAGATCATGAGGATTGGAAGTTTGACTGCGAAATGCCTGAGATTGTCATCTGTGTGGGAGGAGATGGAACGATCCTTCGCGCCATTCAGAAATATATTGACAGACTTGATTCTGTGAAATTTATAGGACTTCATACAGGAACCCTGGGCTTCTTTACAGACTACACCTATAAAGAATATTCCCAGTTCATCCAGGATCTGACCACGCAGGAATTCAAGGAAGAATGGGCGCCGCTGATCCAGGTCGAAATCAAAGGGTATGAAAAGATCTATTACGCGGCCAACGAGATCAGACTGGGAAACTTCGCTTCCACTGTCCGCTACAACGTTTATATTGACGGCGGCTTCTTTGAGCAGACAACAGGCACCGGAATCTGCGTGAGCACGCAGTTAGGATCAACCGGAGCGAACAGAGCACTGAATGGGGCGGTCATTGAAAATGGATTCAATGTGCTTCAGCTGATGGAAATCATGCCGATCAACCATTCCAAGCATCGCAGTCTGAAAAACCCGTTTATCATGAATCCGGACAGGGTCATCAGAATTGAAGGAGAGGATCTGAAAAGGTCGGTCGCCGTCTGTGATTATCAGGAGTTCAGAATTGATGACGCTGAGTCGTTGATCATCAAAACTTCAGACAAGAAAGTCTGCTTTGCGCGTTATGAGCCGTACAGCTATCTCAAGCGTCTGAAAAATCTCTACTGAGATATTAAAAAACGATGGTTTATGCCATCGTTTTTTTGACTCTTTTACGTCTGAGCCGTTTTGGTCTGGAGGCCTTTCTCTTTTTGAAAGCGAACAGGCGCAGAACTTTGGAAGACGTCGGAGAGATATTCAAAATAATTCCAAACAGAATGAAATAGGAAAGGGTTGAAGATCCGCCATAGCTGATTAAAGGCAGGGTGATACCGGTGATCGGAACCAGTCCGACGATCATACCCAGGTTCTGGAACTGCTGATAGAACAGCATCGCAATTGTGCCGATGATGATCAGCTTGGATTCAAGATCCTTCAGGTTGTATGCCATCTTGCAGAGATAAATATCCAGAACAAGACAGATGATCAGGATGTAGATTGTTCCAAGAAGGCCAAAGCACTGTCCGAAAGCTGCGAAGATGAAGTCCGTGTAGGCTTCCGGAATGGAGATGATATTGGCCTGCAGACCATGACCTGTCAGTCCGGCAGAGCCAAGAGAGAGCAGGGCGGTATAGAGCTGGTTGCTTGATCCCAGAATGTAGTCATCCGGATGCAGCCAGGCTTCAATTCGGTTGAGCTGATATTGAGAAACAAAAGAAGCCAGAAAATCGAGATGGAAGAAGAACAGATAGAACAGCAGACCGATCACACCGACCAGGATGGCGATCAGGGTTATGACGTAGCGGGCCGGGATTCCGGAGCACATGACCATAAGCATCAGGGTGAACGCGGTGATGATGAACAGACCGGTGTCAGGCTGGAGCAGAACGAGGATCATGGGCGGAATGGCCCACCGGCCGATTGCCAGAAGCATGCCCATGGTCGTCTTGCTGTTGGTTAAGGGACCGTTTTTCTGAAAATCGCTGATGATGCTCGCGGACTTGATGATCAGGCAGACTTTCATGAATTCGGATGCCTGAAAGCTTCCCAGCAGAGGAATCTGCAGCCAGGAATACGCACCGTTAACCGGAGCGGCCAAAGGAAGGGTGTGTCCGGTCAGGCGGAAGAGCAGTTTCGAGGCGAGAAGATATACCAGAATCACGAGCAGGAAATTATAAAATGGATCCAGATATCTGTAGACGATCTTGTTGCCCAGAGTGTGGATGACGAACATCACCAAAAAACCGATGGCGTACCACATGATCTGACGGTTGAGATAATACTGGCCTGTTCCTTCCCTCATCAGGTTGAAACAGTTGTAAAGAGCGAAGCAGGAAGTCGCAAACATGAGCAGAAGAATCAGAATCAGGCCAAAGTCTGTACGCAGGCTTTTCTTTCCTATTTTGACTATGTGCTGCATAAAGACCTCCTTTCTCGTTTTGAAAGTATAACATGCGAAATTCAGATGATTTTCATGATCGGGAAATCGTATTCTGCCGCTAAAGATTCAACCGGTTTCCTGGGAAAAGGATACCTGTATTCCGAATTTTAAAATCCAACGATAAAATGTGAATTTGTAACGAAGAGGTAATTGATGGATAAATCTCAATACACCCCCATGATGCAGCACTATCTCGAGCTGAAGGAACAGAATCCGGACGCGATTCTGATGTACCGTCTGGGAGACTTTTATGAAATGTTTTTTGAGGACGCCAAAACCGTCAGCAGAGAACTCGGTCTGGTTCTGACCGCCCGTGCGGCCGGAGCGGAGAAGGCTCCGATGTGTGGTGTGCCTCATCATGCCATCGATAATTATTTATCCAGACTTGTGGAAAAAGGCTATAAGGTCGCAATCTGTGAGCAGCTGGAAGATCCCGCTCAGGCAAAAGGACTGGTGGAAAGGGGACTGGTGCGCATTGTCACGCCGGGCACCTATATGAAAGAAGGAGCGGACGCTAAATCCACAAACTATATCGCCGCTCTCTGTACGACAGCCTGGAAATCCTGTCTGGTGTTCTGTGAGTTGTCCACAGGCGAAATGCTTTATCAGATTCTTGATCATTCACTGCTTTCCGTTTTGCGTTCGCTGCGCGATCTTTCTGTCAGTGAACTGGTGGTGGACCGCAGTCTGGAAAAGGGATGGGCAGCTTCTTTGGGAAACAGAGAAGAGTTTGTGCTCTCATGGCAGAAGTCTCTTCCATTAAGTCCGGAAGATGAACATCTTCTGACTTTCCATGACGAACTGCTCAAAAGAACACTGGAAGTTCTTTTAGGCTATCTGCAGTCCACTCAGATGATGCATATGGATCATCTGCAGCCTTTACGCCCGCTGCATCCGGATTCTTTGATGATGATGGATACCGAGACAAAGGTGCATCTGGAACTGACCAAATCGACATCCGCTTCTTTAAAGGCTGTCAGCCTCTGGGAATATATGGACCGCTGCCAGACAAGTATGGGCAGCCGTATGCTGAAGACCTGGATTGAATCTCCCTTATTGAATAAGGAGGAGATCATCGCAAGGCAGGACGCCGTGCAGACACTGCTCGATCAGTTTCTGCTGCGCGAACAGCTCAAGGATCATCTTTCTTCCATATATGATCTGGAGCGTCTGATTTCCCGCATCGCCTGCCGAAGCGCGGGGCCGCGTGATGTGCTGCAGGTCATTCAGACACTCGAACATGCCGGTCCGATTCTTGATCTGGCTGCTGATCTGACAAGCTGTGCCTGGCTGCAAAACACCAATCGCTGCAGTGACCTGCTTGCAGAAATTCAGAATTCCATTGTCGATGAACCGCCCGCAACCATGAAGGATGGCGGTGCGATCAAGCCGGGCTTTTCAAAGAGACTTGATGAGCTGCGCGCGATCGCTTCCAACTCGGAAGGCGAGATTCTTAAAATGGAAGCCAGAGAAAAGGAGCGTTCTCAGATCAAGTCGCTCAAGATCGGTTACAACCGCGTCTTTGGCTACTATATCGAAGTGCGCAAGTCCAATCAGAATCTGGTTACACCGGAACTTGGCTATACGCCAAGACAGACGCTGGCCAACGCGACACGCTACTCCACTCCGGAGCTCAAGGATCTGGAAAACAGAATTCTGAGCGCGCAGGATGAAAAGAACGCTCTGGAAAACGAGCTCTACAATCAGATTCTTGAAAAGATCAGAGCCTCTCTTGGAGGACTCCATGAACTGGCCAGATCACTGTCCTTTATCGATGTCATTACATCGCTTGCGCTGCTTGCCAATGACAAAGGCTATGTGCGTCCGGCGTTCAGCGACGATCACTCCATTCATGTTGAAGAGGGAAGACACCCCGTGTTAGCCGACCGGCTTTCTTCCTTTATTTCCAATGACTGGATCATGGGGGCTGATGACACAATTTCTCTGATCACCGGACCGAACATGGGTGGTAAGTCCACGTATCTGCGCCAGAACGCGCTGCTTGCGATCATGGCTCAGATCGGAAGCTTCATTCCGGCCAGGAAAGCGATCCTTCCCATCTTCGATCGGATCTTTACCAGGATCGGAGCCAGTGATGATCTGCTTACAGGCAAGTCCACCTTCATGGTGGAAATGTCCGAAGCCAATGTGGCGCTGCACTACGCGACAAAATCCTCGTTGATTCTTTTCGATGAAATCGGACGGGGCACCGCAACCTACGATGGCATGGCGCTTGCGCAGGCGATGCTTGAATACATCGACTCGGCCATTCAGGCCAAGACGCTTTTCTCCACGCACTATCACGAACTGACAGAGCTCGAAGAACAGCATGAACATATTCATAACCTTCACGTCGATGTGAAGGAAAGCAAGAAGTCGATTGAATTCCTGTACCGGGTCGTCGAAGGCAAAGCGGATAAGTCCTACGGTATCAACGTGGCAAGACTCGCTCATTTGCCGGCACCTGTCCTTGATCGGGCCAGCGACCTGCTTGATCACTATGAAGCGCAGAATGTCGGCCAGGGCTATCAGCCAAATCTGTTTGTCCTTGATCCCGTCAGTCCTTCCACAGAAAGACTGATCGACATGCTTGCGACGATGGACGCGGATGATCTGAGCGCGAGAGACGCGCTTCAGGTGGTCTATGAAGCGGTAGAACTTGCCAGAAAAGCCGGTGAAGAAAAATAATTGATAAAAGAAGAAACAGGAACAGGATCTGATTTTCAGATTCCTCCTGAGTATGAACATTATTTGAACAGTCACCTTTCAGGATCAGATTCTTCTTTTCAGAATCTGATCCTGTCTTTGACTGAAGCAGAAAGAAAGGGGACCAATGTCAGTCATTCATGTCCTTGATCCGCATTTAACCAATATGATCGCCGCCGGTGAGGTGGTCGACCGCCCGGCCAACATCGTCAAGGAGTGCGCCGAAAACGCGCTCGACGCCGGTGCATCCTCCATCTTCATCGATGTGGAGGAAGGCGGCATCAGCCGGATTGTTATCACCGATGATGGCTGCGGAATGGACCGCGCCGATGCCCGCATGGCGTTCGCCCGTCATTCCACTAGCAAACTTTCCAGCGAAGACGATCTGTTTCGCATTCAGACCATGGGCTTTCGCGGAGAAGCCCTCGCATCCATTGCCTCCGTGGCCAAGGTGGATCTGACCACCAACAACGGTCAGGAAGCGACGCATGTCCGTATGGAATATGGTGAGGAAGTTAAAAACGAGCCGACCTCCTGTCCAAGAGGCACACGCATAGAAGTGACGGGCCTGTTTGTGCAGACACCGGCCCGTCTGAAATATCTGAAAAAAGCCAACTATGAATTTTCGGTGATTGCCGACGCCGTCAACAAGCTCGCGCTCGCCCATCCTGAAATCCGCTTTTCTTTAACGCACGATGGCCGGATGATCTTTCAGACGTCCGGAAAAGGCAATCAGAAGGAAATTCTCTATCAGATGATGGGCAGGGAAGTGGCCGAAAACGCCGTGGAGTTTCTGGAAGAAAATGAGGACTTCACCATTCAGGGCCTCGCGGTGCAGCCCAAAGTCTCGCGCGCCAACAAGCGGTTTATTTACACAACGATCAATGGCAGAACCGTGCGGTGCCGCGCAGCGCTGAATGCTGTTCTGGAAGGCTACAGCGAATTCATGCCCAAGGACCGCTATCCGATCGTTCTGCTCAATATTGAAGTGGATCCGCAGCTTGTCGATGTCAACGTGCATCCAAACAAGATGGAAGTGCGCTTAAGCAAGGAAGACTTCCTGTCCTCTTTGATCATCAACACGATCGAGCGCCTGTTCTACCAGCAGATGTCCGTGCCCTCTCTCGAGCTTGAGCAGCCTGTTGGCAGCGTGCAGGAAAGTCTGGAGCTTTCCTACAGACCAAAAGAGTATCCAACGCCTCAGACGCAAAACTCTTCAGGCTCTTCCTTTACAGGCAAGCCCCTGGAAGCATCTGAAAAAGATGATTTTACCGGTCTGGAAGGTGATCCGCATTTTACCAGCTACAAAGCCGACAACCAGAAAGCCAGCAGAGAATTCATGGAAAGCCATGATGTGCCCACGGGTTCTTTAAAAAAGGAGATGCGCGAGCAGTATCAGGGCGGACTGCCCACGCTGCCTTCCTGGATTCGAAACTCTCAGGAAAGTACGGTGGACAGACAGAAGGAACCGGATGGCTCTGCTTTGCCTCAAAACCCAAAACAGGGAGTTACGCTTACCGGCCAGATGTCCTTTGAAACAGAAAACAGAACCGCATCAAAGACGCAAACACAGCCGTCGGCTGAAACACAGCAGCCAGCCGGGTACCCTATTCCTGTGCGCAAGCAGGAAGAGCGCGGAGCCGGGCTGTTTGACCATCTGCGGGTCATCGGCCAGTTTCGCGAATCTTATATCCTTTGCGAAAGTCCGGACGGGCTGCTCGTGATCGACCAGCATGCCGCCCAGGAGCGGGCTAACTTTGAAAAGCTGGAAAAGATTTTCAACCAGCCCGTGACAAGCGTGCAGCCTTTGATGGTTCCGCTGCGTCTGGAAGTCTCTTCCGATCTGTTCACTCAGGTTGATGAGCTCAATCAGGAAACGGACTATTACGGCCTGCATTTTGAACCGTTCGGTCAGAACTCACTTATTCTGCGTCAGGAACCGGGCTGGCTGAACATGGTGGATAAGGAAAAATTTCTCAACGATCTGCTCGCCGAATTTGCCCGCGACAACAAAAACCACGTCAATGAGCTGCGGCGTAAAGCCATCGCGACCATGGCCTGCCACTCCTCGATCCGCTTTAACAGAGCGCTCTCTTTTGCGGAAATGGAAAAGGTGATCGTTGATCTGCAGCACAGCAAGCAGCCGTTCCACTGTCCGCACGGAAGACCTGTGGCGATTCTTCTCGATGAGAAGATGCTGCGCAAGGAGTTTGAACGTGGCTAAGCAGAAAGTGCTCGCGATCGTCGGACCGACCGCCTCAGGCAAAAGCGCGCTGGCCATCAGGCTGGCCAAAGCGTTAAACGGTGAAATCATCTCCGCCGACTCCATGCAGGTGTACAAGGGAATGGACATCGGCACCGCCAAGATCACGCCGGAAGAGATGGAAGGCATTCCGCATTTTCTGATTGATATCCAGAAACCGAACGATCCCTACAACGTGCGCATCTTTCAGCAGGTCTGCAGAGAGGCGATTGAGAACATCGCCTCTCGCGGCAGGCTGCCGATTATCTGCGGCGGCACCGGGCTGTATCTGAAAGGCGCGCTCTATGATTATGACTTTCCGGAAGATCAGGAAGATCCGGAACTCAAAGAATATCTGGAATCCTTAAGCAACGAGCAGCTCTGGCAGCTTCTGGAAGAAAAGGATCCTTCTTCCTTAAGCAAGCTGCACATCAACAACCGCAAAAGACTGCTGCGCGCGGCCACGCTGGCCAACAGTCCCGTTTCCAAATCGGAACGGGAAGACAGGCAGAGTCATCAGCCTCTGTACGATGTGCTCTTTCTGGGGCTGGATCCAGACAGAGATCTTCTGGAGGCACGGATTGAAAAGCGGGTGGATCAGATGATGAAGGCCGGACTGCCTGAAGAGGTCAGGTCCGTCTTTCAGACTCCTGAATCACAGGAGTGGACGAGCTTTCAGGGAATAGGCTATAAGGAATTTAAACAGTGGCTCAATGGCGAAGACGATCTGAATTCCATCCGTAATCAGATCATCATTCATACACGCCAGTACGCCAAACGACAGATGACCTGGTTTCGCCATCAGATGCCGGTTGTCTGGATTGATCCGGAAGACCCAACGTTGATGGGCCGCATTGAAGCCTGGCTTTCACAGGAAACACCGGAAGGTACAAAAGCTGAATCAGAAAAGCCGGAAAAATCTGAATAAAGAGTAAATGGATCATAAGAAGGATCAGAACAATCAGACGAAAATCCATTCAGAGATTGAGAATGGCAAAGAAAAAGAAAACGGGGAGGATCAGATCATGAGCGATACGACAGACCGGGCAAAACTGCTGCTTGGAGAGCAGGCCATGGACAGACTGAAAAACGCCACCGTTCTGGTCGCCGGAATTGGCGGGGTGGGCTCATTTGCCGCGGAGGCTCTGGCCCGCAGCCAGATCGGTCATCTGATTCTGATCGACAAGGACGTGGTCGAGCCATCCAACATCAACCGCCAGCTCGTGGCGGGGCTGGACACGATTGGACAGTCCAAAGTCGATGTGATGAAAAAAAGGATCGCCAATCTCAACCCCGCATGCAAAGTCGACACTTTTGAATGCTTTTATGACGCCAATATGAATGAAACACTCGCGGCGCTCAAACCGGATCTGATTCTGGACTGCATCGATTCCATCGGTTCCAAAAAGGATCTGATCCGCTTCGCTCAGGAGCATGATATCGATCTGATCTCTTCAATGGGCATGGCACGGAAAAAGGATCCGTCTTTGATCTCCTTCATGGAACTCGAACAGACCAGCTATGATCCGATCGCCAAAATTCTGCGTGTGTGGAAACGCAAGGAGAAGCTTAGAAAACCCGTCTGGGTGGTCAGCTCGAAAGAACCGCCGATGAACATGGAAAAAGGATCTGTCCTGCCCTCGATGATTTTCGTTCCGGCAAGCGCCGGTCTTTTGATGGCGTCCAAAGCGGTGAGCGCTTTAAGCCGGGGCAGCCGTCTTCATAAAGGGATTTAAGGCGCGAAGTACCGGGTTAATGGCTTCATCATGTACAATAATGACATTTCAGGAAACCCCTGATCAGGAGGAATTCAGTTTAAAAGACTATGAACGACAGTATAGGCTTGCAGGCCGCGGTATTGGTTGTTCTGCTTCTTCTCTCCGGCTTTTTCTCATCGGCGGAAACCGCGCTGGTGGCCGGAAACCGGATGAAAATCCGCGCTTTAGCCGATGATGGCAACAAAAGAGCCCGGATGCTTCTGAATATTTACGCCCATGAATCAAAGATGTTGTCGGCCATTCTGATTGGAAACAACCTGGTCAATACAAGCATGTCTTCGATCGCGTCGATGATCGCATACAATTTTGGCGGTTATGCGGTGTCAATCGCGACTTTTCTGATCACATTTCTGATCCTGGTTTTTGGTGAAATCACTCCGAAGACTCTGGCCACCAAATATTCCGAAAAACTGTCGCTGGCTTATGCGCCGGTCATCAAATTTCTGATGACCGTCCTGACTCCCGTGATCTGGTTTATCAATCTGTTCTCGTCTCTGATTCTGCGTCTGTTTGGCGTCAAGGGGGATGAGAAGAACGTCTCCTTTACTGAAAGTGAACTGCACACCATCATCGATGTCTCGCATGAAGAGGGCGTCATCGAAGCCGAAGAGCGCGAGATGATCAAAAACGTGTTCGATTTCACCGACGCCAAGGCAAGAGAAATCATGGTGCCGCGCGTGCATGTAGCCGCCGCGGATATTCAGTCAACCTACGATGATCTGCTCAATCTGTACCGCAAAGAGCAGTTCACGCGCATTCCGATTTATGACGGCTCCATCGACAACATCGTCGGTCTGATCAACATGAAGGATCTGATCCTGTGTGAAGGCAAGGACGACTTTGATCTCAAGAAGCTTTTAAGAAAACCCTATTTCACCATCGAGAACAAGAGCATCTCCGATCTTTTGCAGGAGATGCAGAAGGATCAGTACAACATGGCCATCGTGCTCGATGAGTATGGGGAGCTTGCCGGTATTCTGACCGTCGAGGACATCATTGAGGAAATCGTCGGCGAAGTGCAGGACGAATACGACACAAGCGAAAACGACAACATCAAAAAAGTGCGCGATGGCGTCTACGATGTCAAAGGCTATCTGTCCCTGCATGATCTCAACGATGAGCTTGACCTCGAACTTGACAGCGCTGACTTTGATTCCATCGGTGGTCTGATCATCGAAAAATCGGGCCAGATTCCCAATCTCGGCCAGTCGATCGTGCTCGACAATGGCATCATTCTGCGCGTGACCAAGATTCAGAAAAACAGAATTGAAGAAGTGCAGATTGAGATTCCGCCAAAAACTGAAGAGAATTCTGATGAGCCGGAAAAGGAAGACAAGACGATCAGAGGTCTTCTCAAAGACAAGAAAAAATCGGATCAGGAGCATTCCTGAGCGGTTCATTTATAAGCCATTCTTCAACATTCAGACAAAAGCCCCGGCGCAGCAACCGGGGCTTTTGTTCATGTTCTGAGTTGTGAATAAGAATTTCTCACTCTGTCTGCGGGGTCTCTGAAGAAGATGGCTGCGGCTGTAATGAGAGATCTGTCTGAGCAGCCGGATCAGACTGCGCGGCAGGATCTGCAGCGGCAGGCTGATCGGAAGAAGGCGCGGCATCGGTGGATTTCGTCCTGGAAGCGTCCTCCTCTATCTTTTCCTCGCTTTGATCCTTATCTGTCTCATCCTTTTTATCCGGATTGAGCAGCTTGTCATAGGCTTCTTCAATAAACTTGCGGGACTCCTCGGCTTTCTTGTCGAAGGATTTGCGGTCCTCTTCCGTCATTGGATTCTGCTCCATGAAGGAGATGATGGCATGAGAGAGGGTGTCCACAAAATGATTGAGCTGATCTTCATCCGTCAACATCATGCAGTCCTGCTCGTTGCTTAAAAATCCGCATTCAAGAAACAGGGCGTGGACCGGAGAGGCGCCATAGACCTGAATCCAGTTGGTCTTTTCGTTTTTCAGACCGCGGCTGATGTAACCGGCATTCTGCAGGGCGCCATCGATCTGATGAGCCAGAGTCTGGGTGCGGTCATCGTCGCTTCTGGCATAAAGTGTGTAGCCGGAAACGGAAGGATCCTCGCTGAAAGAGTCGTTGTGAATCGAAATAAAGAAGTCAGGTTTCTGATCACACTGAATCAGTGTGCGCCATTTTGTGTCGTCAAGCTCATCGACGAATTCAATGTCATCGGAATCACGTGTATAGGTGATCGTAATTCCGGAATTGAGTTCCTGCAGGCGGGTGCCGAGCTTTTTGGCGATCTCAAGATTGACGTCCTTTTCCTGCACACCGTTGATGCCGATCGTGCCCGCATCCATCCCGCCATGGCCCGGATCAAGCATGATTGTGACATCAAGCGGTTTGGACGCGGCGGTATGAGATCCGTCACTGTCCGGAGCGATGGCGCCAATCAGAGTGCTGATCGTCCAGAAGCATCCGCAAACAATCAGAAGGCAGATGGCAAGCAGAATCAGAAGACGGTCGAGACGAATCCGGCGCTGTTTTCTTCTTTTTTTCGTCATCCAGTTCCTCCTTTGCGTAATTTTGTTTTACAAGAGATTCTATCATCGCTGTCTCTGAATTCAAAAAATAAAAAGGACTGCAAGAATTCAGCTCATTTGTATGCACTTTCCGCGCACTTTTTCCTCTTTCAAGGCGGCTTACAAAAAGAGCAAAAAGAAAAAGCCCCGCCGCTGCGAGGCTGAAAGTCAGAATGTGAATGAAAGAGACTAATGAGCGTTCGTGCTGTTCGATCCATCGGTATGCGTATCAGGATTTTTATAGCCGTTGGCGATGATCTCATCGATTCTTTTGCTTTCTGAGCTGATGAGATCCCTCTGTTGCTGGGTGACAGGATGGTCATGAATATATTGAGCATACGTGAGTGCGACCTGATCACAGATGATATCCGTCCACTCTTCGGATTTGAGCTTCTCCAGTTCTTCGTAGTTGCTCATATGGCCCAGTTCCAGAAGCATCGCGGAGGTCGGAGACATCGAAATCACCTGCAAAGGATAGGTGTCCGTGGTGATGATGCCCGAATTGACACTCCAGCCGGCTTTCTGGAAGTTTTCATCCATCAGATCGGCGATCTCTCTGGCTGCCGTATCATCGGGTTTGATATACATCTGATAGCCGTAAAATGTGGGATCTTCGTAGGCGTTGCAGTGGACGCTTAAAAAGTAATCCGGCTGCAGAGCGGTCTGCGCCTTGGTGCGCATTTCCAGATCATCGAGCTCGGAAATAAAGTCGATGTTGTCATCTTCTCTTGTATAGGAGACTTCCAGATTCGGATTGAGTCTGGAAAGAAGGTCTCCGATCTTTTTGGCGTAAACCAGATTGAGTTCCTTTTCGACAGTGCCATCATCGGCCTGATTGCCGCCATCCAGACCACCATGGCCCGGATCAATCAGAAGCGTCACTTTCTGATCCGTGACATAGGTTTTGTCTTCAATGGCTTTCTCGACTTCACTCTGTTCTTCCTGCTCTTCCTGTTCTTCATCAGGAAGAGAGGTCTGCTCACTGCTGTTGGGATTGTCGACAGGCTGATCTGGCGGAGTCACATAGACAAAATGGCTGATCAGCCCCCACACAAGCCAGAGGCCAAGAAGAACGGGAAGAGCAGCCAGAAGAATGCGGAATAGCTTTCTTAATCTGGCTTTCTTCTTTTTGCCCGAGGATCCGGATGTCTGATTGGGGGAAGATTTTGTTGGATGTTGGTTGGGCATTCAGATTCTCCTTCCAGAATAACGCGTCAGGAAATAAACAGACGTCAGTTGTTTTCAAACAGCGCGGTGCCGACGCGCACTTCATTGCTGCCGCATTCCACCGCCAAAGGCCAGTCACTCGACATGCCCATGCTCAAAATATCCATTGTCGGATATGTCTTTCTGGCCTGGTCATACCAGCGCTTCATCTGTTCAAAATCGTTTCTGACGATACTTTGATCGTCGGTATGTGTGGCGATGGCCATCAGACCACGCACACGAACATGCTCCATGCCTGCTGCGGCTTTTAAAATTTCATCAAGCTGCTCAGGGGGAAGTCCGGTTTTGTTTTCATCGCTTTTGGAAACGTGCAGTTCAATCAGAATATCCTGCACAATACCCGCCTTCGCGGCGTGCTTTTCGATTTCTTCAAGCAGTTTGAGAGAGTCGACGCTTTCGATCAGATCGATCTTTCCGATGATGTATTTTACTTTGTTTGTCTGCAAATGACCGATCAGATGCCAGTGAAAGCGCGGATCATATTTCTCAAGAAACTCCTGCACGCGGTTTTCTCCAAATGTGTCCAGGCCAAGAGAGGCGAGCTCTTCCACTTCTTCTCTCGAATGCTTTTTGGTCACGGCGACCAGCTGCACATCCGGCAGCACTTTTAATTCTTCTATCAGTTTGACGTTCATAAAACAGATGCTCCTTTCCTGTTAAGATCGGGCAAACATGATCATAAATCAGAGCGGCGACAATCTCAGAAATGATCTACTGAAACATCCTGTGATTGTCGAAAAACCTTTGTTTTTTAAAAGAGTCTGTCCTGTCCAAGATGATCGACCATGGGCGGTTTCACCTTCAGAAGGGTCTGAGAGCACTGCGGATCAAGCACCCAGTTTTTTGCCTGCTCTTTGGACAGAAGCAAAGGCATGCGGTGATGGAAGGGTCTCATGGAGGTGTTGGCTTCGGTGGTGATGATCACGAAGCAGTCTTCCATATAAACACCGGCCATATAGAGAGCGGGCTGATCCTGTTCAAAGAAGGTCATCATCGTTTTGTTCTGATCCCATTCATAAAATCTGGAGCAGACTACCACGCAGCGTCTGCTTTTGACAGCCTGGGCGAACGGCCATTTCTGCGCCGCTGTTTCGGCTCTCGCGTTAATCAGCCGCTTTTTCAGGGTGGGACTTGGCCAGCCAAAATCCATGATGGTCCCACATAATCCCTCGTTCTGTCTGATCAGAACCAGAGAAGGGCAAGACGGATAAATGGTGCCCAGATTGAGCTGCTGCTGAACTCCGTCCGGAATTCTTGCGATGGTCATGGCCTGTTCAAGAGCGTCCTCGCTCATCAGAAAACGTCCGCACATAAAGATCTCCTTTTCAAAAGGCTCCTGTTTTCAGTATATCCCCTGTGCCGGGGAGTTCCTGAAAGCATGAATCAGGAGGCATCCGTCATCAGAAATAGGAACCTGTATAATATTGAACAATGAACAGAACACATGGAGCTCTGATTGTCCTGGAGGGCAATGACGGAGCCGGAAAAACTACACTTGCCAATCTGCTTGAAACGCGCCTGAAGGACAACGGCTATGACGTGCTGCGCACCAGAGAGCCGGGAGGCTGTGGGATCAGCGAACAGATCCGGCAGATCCTGCTCGATCCGGCTAATGACGCGCTTGATCCGATGTGTGAGGCGCTGCTTTACACCGCCAGCCGCCGCCAGCACTTTGTGCAGACCATCTGGCCCGCGCTTGAGCAGGGAAAGATCATTCTCTCTGACCGATTCCTGGATTCGTCTTTGGCCTATCAGGGCTATGGCCGTCATCTGGGAAAAGAAAATATAGAAGCACTCAACGATACATGGGCCCTGCAGGGCTATCGGCCTGATCTCGTGCTTTTTTTGCATCTTGATGAAAAGACAGAAAAAGAGCGCATGATGGGGCGGGGCGGGCTGGATCGCATGGACGCGCAATCCGAAGCGTTCCATCACGACGTGCGCGAAGGCTTTGAAACGCTTATGAAAAATGAACCGGAACGGTTCGCCTGTCTGGACGCTTCCCATGATCCAAATACTCTGGCAGATCTTGCCTGGAAGGCGCTGCAGCCCGTTCTTGAACAGAGGGGAAACGCAAAGTGACCAGGGATGAGCTGAAAGCCAGCCAGCCGGTGGCCTGGCAGGTGCTTTCCAAAGCGCTCAAAAAAAACAGACCCGCCCACGCCTATCTGTTTTACGGACCGAAAAGCGCGCCGAAAAAGGAGATGGGTCTGCTTCTGGCGCAGTCTTTGTTCTGCACGCATCCTGATGAAGATGGCTTCGCCTGTCAGGAGTGTGAAGAATGCCGCCGCATTGAAAAGGAAGAGTCTCTCGACTTTTACTGGCTGCATGAAGGCGGTCTGAGAAACGGAAAGGCCATGACCCGCAAGGAGCTCGACAACTGGTGGAAAAGCGGAGGACAGGACGTTCCGGACAAGAAGGTCAAAGGATCCTGGCATATCGTCAAGGATGACATCCTCGCGGTGCAGGATGCTTTCTCCACACCGGCCAGATCCGGAGACTATCAGGTCTACATCATGGAAGACTATGACCGGGTCACACCGGAAGCCTCCAATTCTTTATTGAAGTTTCTGGAGGAGCCGCAGCCTGGCATCATCGGGATTCTGGAAGCCGATGACATCAACAGGGTTCTGGATACCATTCAATCCCGCTGCCAGCTGATTCCGTTTCGGCCGGTTCCGGCCCGTCTGGAAAGTCTGTACGCCAGCCAGATTGAAGATCCGTTCATGGCTTCACTCCTGGCAAGAGAAGGCTATGAACAAAGCCGTGTGGATGCGTTTATCGAGCAGCCTCTTTTCGCCTCGCTGCATGGTCTCGCGAAAAGCTATTGGCAGGATCGCAAAAGCCATACGGCCATTCTCGAACTGCAGCAGACGCTCTTCGTCTCCAGAAAAAACGCGCTTTCCAGAGAACTGTGCGTGCTGTTTTTACAGATCATCGCCGCCCTGGCAAGAGAGGATCACAGCCTGAATGACAGTCAGCGTGCCGCCGTATTGCAGCTTTGTCTGGATTATCAGGAGCGTCTGGCAAGACCGGTTGATCCCGCTTTGTGCCTGGATGGCTTTTTCTGGCAGATCATGCAGATCTGAGGACCTCCTTCGGGAAACGCGCCTGAAAATGGTAATCTGTTCTGGTTGATAGATACATCAAGAGGTTATATATGAATAAAAATCAGCCGAGTGAAGAGAAAATGGACGATGTGTCCTATCCCTTCCTGACTTATATACAGTTTGACGAAAGCAACAAGGCGTACCTGTTCGGAACCTTCGATCAGTTTCGCACCGGTGATCAGGTCGTGGTGGAAACCGCCCGCGGTCAGGAAATCGGCCGGGTGTACGCGCCTTCCGTTGTCTACGATGAATCCCTGATCAAAGGGGAAATCAAACCGATTCTGCGTATGGCGACCAAAGAGGATCTTGAGCGCAGAAAGCAGAATGAGGAAAAGGCGAAGTACGCCTTTCATGTGTTCCAGGAGTCCATCGCCAGACTCAATCTGGATATGCATTTGATCAGCTGCGAATACACGCTTGACCGCAGCAAGGTCATTTTCACCTATGTCTCCGACGAGCGCGTCGATTTCCGCCAGCTGCTCAAGGATCTGGCCAGCCAGCTCAGCTGCCGGATCGAGCTGCGTCAGGTCGGCCCGCGCAACAAGGCCAAACTGGTGGGCGGCATCGGCAACTGCGGTATGGAATGCTGCTGCAGCCGCTTCATGACCGGTTTTGACACCGTCTCCATCAACATGGCCAAAAACCAGATGTTAGCTTTGAATATCTCCAAGCTGTCCGGTCAGTGCGGCAAGCTGATGTGCTGCTTGCGCTTTGAAAACGACGCCTACACCGAACTGAAAAAGGGTCTGCCAAGAGTGAACTCCTCCGTGGAATATAACGGGAACCGCTACAGACTCGCGTCCATGAACGTTCTGCAAAGAACGGCCAAGCTTGAAAACAGGGAAGAGGTGCTCTTCGTCAGCTTTGATGAACTGTGGCCTGCGAAAGAAGAAAACGATGAACCGGCAAAAGAGCTTTGAAAATCCGGAGGGTCCGGCCCTCTTTCTCGTACCGACTCCCATCGGAAATCTGGGAGAGATCTCGCAGCGCATGCTTGAAACGCTCCAGTCTGCGGATGTGATCGCCTGCGAAGATACACGCAACTCCGGTCTTCTTCTGCAAAGAATCGGAATCAAGAAGCCGTTGATCAGCCACCACGAACACAATATGGATGTCTCCATTCCTAAAATCGTTTCACTGCTCGAGGAAGGCAAAAAGGTCGCCGTGATCTCCGATGCTGGCTATCCGGTCATCTCCGATCCTGGCAGCAGACTGGTGCGCACCGTCATTGAAAAAGGCTTTCCGGCCATCCCGGTCTCCGGACCAAATGCAGCCCTGGACGCTCTGGTGGTCTCTGGCCTTGATGCGAGCCACTTTCTGTTTTACGGCTTTCTCGATTCCAAACCGACGAAAAGAAAAGCGCAGCTTGAAGGTCTGAAGGAATTTCCGTATACGATCGTTTTCTATGAAGCGCCGCACCGCATTGAAAGCATGTTGAAGGACGTGCGGGAAGTATTCGGGGACCGGCAGATCTGTCTGTCCCGGGAGATCACCAAGATGTATGAAGAACATCTGCGCGGAAGCATCAGCGAAGTGCTCAGCGTCGTGGATGGTCTGAAAGGTGAGATGGTGGTGGTCGTGTCAGGAAACACCGACAAGCCCAAAACCATGACTCTGGAAGAAGGCGCTCAAGAGGTCATCGATCTTGCCGAGCATACCGGACTGAAGATAAGCAAAGCCTGCGCGCAGGTCGCCAAAAGAACAGGCCTTTCCAAAAACGCGCTCTATGACGCAGTTCTCGCCCTGACACAAAAGGAAGAAAGCGAAGAATAAAGCCGAAATATTGCTGAGAATAAAAAGCGACAGGGGTTTTGTTATACTGAAATAAAGAGATACAGGGAACGATTTCCGGACAGGCGGAAGATCGCTCCCTGTTTTTCGATGATCAGCTGGCTGAGTCCTTTTTGGCCAGTTCCTTTTCCAGAACTGGAATCCATTTTCCGTAGCCTTTCTGCTCCATCTTTTCAAGGGGGATGAAGCGCAGCGCGGCTGAGTTGATGCAATAGCGAAGACCGCCAAGCTCCTTTGGTCCGTCGTTGAAGACATGGCCAAGATGACTGTCGGCTGACGCGGAACGCACCTCGATGCGGTTCATGTTGTGGCTGAGATCCTGACGGTATTTCATGGACTCATCCAGTCCGTCTGAAAAGGCGGGCCAGCCGCAGGAAGAAGGAAATTTCTGTGTGGACAGAAACAGGGGTGTGCCGTCGACCACGTCGACGTAAATGCCCGGACTGAATTCGTTGACATAGCGCCCGGTATAGGGCGGCTCGGTGCCGTTTTCCTGCGTGACGTAATATTCGATATCACTTAAATGTTGAAGATCCTTGGAATTTGATGACATGGATAATGCCTCCGATGTGCTTATAGACAATGATGTGATAGACATATTTCAGTTCACGCCATCAGTATAAAAAACAAAGAGAAATCATGCATGGCTCATGATTTGACTGTGAAAAGGGATTTTATGAAAGAAAGAATCGCAAAAAACATCAATGTCCTTTCCCGGTTTCTGGGAATGAGAGATGTTCCATCACTGACAAAACAGGCTTTTCAACAGAAATATGGAATCGAGCAGGCGGATCTGATGGTTCTGTTTGGAGGCAGCATTCTCAAGGGCGCAGATGTTCTGGCGCGGGCTATTCAAAACGACGCGGCCAGAAAGTACATCATCGTGGGCGGGGCGGGTCACACGACAGAGACATTGCGTCAGGTTGTTCATGGAAACTATCCCAAGATTGAAACAGCCGGTCAAAGCGAGGCGCAGATCTTTCAGGCGGTTCTTGAATCCGTTTATCACGTGAAAGCGGACTATCTGGAATGCCAGTCCACAAACTGCGGCAACAACATCACCTTTCTGCTCGATCTGATCAGAGAAAATAATCTGCCCTTTGACTCGATTATTCTTGTGCAGGATGCCGCAATGCAGAGAAGAATGGACGCCGGACTGAGAAAATATGTCAGCGATCCTCTGATCATCAACTATGCCGCTTATCAGGTGGATGTCTCTGTCGACAATGATCAATTGGTCTATACAGAAAACATTCCCGGTATGTGGCAGATGGACCGTTTCATTACGCTTCTGATGGGAGAAATTCCCCGTCTGTCAGATGACGCGCAGGGCTATGGACCAAACGGGCAGGGCTTTATTGCCCATGTTGAGATCCCTGAAGACGTTTCAAAGGCTTTTGAAGAGCTGAAAGAAGCCGGAATCTCGACAGTGCGGACAGCCAATCCAGCGTTTGCGAGCACAAACAGTCTTTAAAACGGTGACATTGAAAGTTTCGCAGTTTTAAACAGAAAAAATCATAGAACAGGCTTTATGTAAAGTAAATTACGAAAGTTTTGGCTTGTTTGAGGTTTATGGAATGTGGTAATTTTCTCTTCCTGATGATGAAGACTCTGCAAAACAAGAACAGCCGGAATCAGAATACTTTGTATCCTTCCTGGAAAGTGAATGAAACTCATAAGAATGAACCGGTTACGTCCGGACCGAAGCACAGATGGTCAAAAAAGCGTTGACATTTGCCCGCCAAATTCACATAATACTCATGGGAATAGTTTTGAACACCAAAAATCAGATCGTGAAACGACGTGTTACTGTTAAATCAGGCATAAGTTCCCTTTACGGAGAGTCCGTGACAGGGGATTTATGCCTTTTTCTTTTGAATAGTTCTCAATGTCATTAAGTTAAGATTTCTCAGACCACATCAGCGTTAAGCAGTGAT
>Strawberry_p1__coassemble_2057_pt1 | contig 21661 bp, 21 predicted proteins | sample Strawberry_p1__metabat2_low_PE_004 | metagenome-assembled genome bin Strawberry_p1 | reverse complement strand
TATGCTATGTACTATGCTCATAGCATAACGGCATAGGCATTTACAGTTTTATTTTTCTGTCTTTCAAATCTCAGACTGACAAAGTCAGTTTCATATTCACTGATAATGCAAGTTTATAAATAACGATTCGCTTTAAGCTGACAGAGCTTTGATTTATCCGATCATGAACTCTCTGTATTCAAAAGGCAAAACCGGCTCGCCCTCTGGCTGAAAGACTCCCTTGCCCCGATCTTCAAAGCCATGGCGCAGATACAGATGATCAGCCGGCCAGTTTCCTTCGATCAGATCCAGGCGGACAGAATCACAGTTCTGCTCTTTTGCGTGATTCAAAAGCTCTTCCAGAAAGAGATCGGCCAGAGAGGCTTTAGACAGAGCCGGATGAATTGCGAACAGATGCAGGGCCATAAAGTGCGTGCCCTGCCAGCTGATTTGACCTCCATCGATCCAGGAGGAGTTGAGAATGGCCGCTCCAGCGAAGGGATAAGGCCAGTTTTCGATTCCTTTGCTTTTCAGAAGCTGCTCAAAAGAGTCAGGCCTGTACAGAATCAGCTCAGAGTTTTCAATCGCCTGCTCAATGCCGCTCCGATCCGGATGAGCGCCCCAGATCCATCTGGGATAATTGACACGTTTTTCAAGATCATCGGTGACATCCTGATAAAAGCGGCAGATCAGATCAAGCTGATCTTCCCTGGCAAAAACAATCATAAGACTATCTCTTTCCGTTTCTTCTTTCAGATGATCGGTCTCAAAGCCGGTCGTTCTTTCTTTCTTTATCTATCTATCTACAGGTGGAATCTGTTTGAGTTAACCCTCAGAATTGATCAGAGATCTTTGAAAAGAGCTCAAAATTTCTGCTCTGACAAAGTGCCCAGGCGCTGAGGGTGAAGGCGTCATTGATCCTGCCTGACAGAATCCATCTTTCCATCTCTTCCCGGTTCAAAAGAAGGACGTCTTCGATCCCTTCATAGCCTTTTTTTGGATTGAGATGAAAATCTGTCACTTCACAGGCCCAGATGGAAACATGCGCGCTGGTCAGCCCGCTGTCCGGGCAGATGATGCCAAGAAAGCTGACGCGGTTGACGGGCATGTTGATTTCTTCCTGCACTTCCTTTTTCATGTTCTCTTCTTCGCAAAGCCCGGGCTCCGCAAATCCGCGGGGGAAAGCGTATTGGGTTTCTCTGGTGGCGTGGCGGAACTGTTTGAGAAGGATAAAGGAATCCTGACAGATCGGAACAGCGACCACGCCGCCGCTTTTTTCAATCGTGACAATGCGCTCATAGCCAAAAAGCCGGCCGTCCGGATCCCTGACCAGATCCACAAGAAGCATGCGGTAGGGACTTTGGTAGATCAGACCGAGTGGAGTCTGGGCCGTGTCAACATAGTCATCCACCAGCTGTTCATCGAAAACAATTTCCAGCATTTGATCCTGTACAAACAGTTCGGGACGAGAATTTCTCAGATTCAGATAGGATTTCCAGCGCGGATCATCATGATAGTCAGACATAAACAGACTCCTTATTTTCAGACAGACGGTTATAAGCGAAACCGTCCGTCCAGTGAACAATATGCCAGAGATCCAGAATGCTCGCTCTCAGAGAAGAGAACGTCTCCAGAATATCCGGCAGATGAATGACATTTGCGAGAATCGAACTGACCACGCCAAACAGAATGGTGGAAAGAAAGACCTGGCCAATATCGGACCACAGGCTGCCTGAAGCGGTCTGCGCTCCCGCAAACAGAACGCTCTGAATGGCGCCGACCACCTGATCAAGAGCGACAAACAGAATAATGTAGCCGACCAGAAGCGCAAAGTGTCTGATCAGAATCTTTGCCAGCGTTCTCATCCAGACTTTGCGATCCTTCCGGTAGACGGATTCATACTCCGCATCCTGTAAAGGTGTGGCTTTGGAAGACTTTTGGCAGGATTTCTGCCGGAAGGAGGCGATCCTTGAAGCGGTCTGCCAGTCAGGCAGTCTGGGGGTCTTCGAGCTGTTGGGAAGGGTCTGCTGGAAGAAGATGTGATTGCCATCCTGAACCAGTTTCCAATAGCCTGTCAGACGCCAGACGATGTCCAGAGGCAGTGAAGTCTCTGTGGATGGGTTGTAATGAGGCGTGATACCGCTGATGCTGTTTTCATTGGTGAAGTTGTAGCACAGATCAATAATGCATTCAGCCAGATTGCGTGCGGAAGAATCGGGATTCTTATGCAGAGTCAGAAGCCAGTTTGAGCGGCTTTGAATGGTTTTGTTTTCTGTCAGAACGGTTCTGATCTGATCAAGAGTGCTCAGGGCCTCAGGCAGATAATGACGCAGATTACCGGCTGTCGGTTTCAGGGAAGGATCGAGATCTTTGATCAGGTACTCATAGACGGAAAGCGTGCGGATTACAAGCTCCATCCAGTCATCAAAATGTCTGTAGGAACCGGATCGTTCAGGCTGGGCGATGGCCTCAGTACAGGAGATGGTCAGGATCAGCCTGATATAGCGCTTGTACCATACAAGCCTGTCGGCCTGATCGGGATTGTGCGCGATCAGATCATCAAGGAGCGATGGATCGCTGTAGCGCAAAGCGTTCTGAAGACAGAGAAGAAGGTCTTTTTCGCAGCTGGAGACCTTCAGCCCGGAAAACAGAAACGTCTGTCCCTGTGCGTTCAGACATCTTGTGATAGCGCTTTGAACAAACTGACTGGCGGTGCGGGTCGATCCAAATTGGGCGACTGTGATCGCGCCTGATTCAAAGAGAGAAAGGATATGTTCGTAGCTGTCCTCCTGATGCAGGGGAGCGAGAAACGCGTCGGAATCGGTGAGCTGGTTGAAAGTCAGAACAACCGTGTTGCCATTGCGTACGATCTCTTCAAAAAGAGCGCTCTGACCTGCTTCAATTTCGGCCGGTGTTTTTCTGACGGAGTCCAGTTCAAACAGATAGACAAGACGGTTCACAGCAAATCCTTTCTGCAGGTGTTTTTATCTGAATAATGACAATCAGACAAAGTCTCTTTAAGAATACAGGGTTTGGAAGGGGAGAAACCGGGCGATCGAGAATAAGGACGCCGAAAAGGGTCAGGAAGATACAAAAAAAGCGAATCCGAAGATTCGCGAATTTACAAGATGGTGGATCCTTAGGGATTCGAACCCTAGACCCACTGATTAAGAGTCAGTTGCTCTGCCAACTGAGCTAAGGATCCATCTGTTTGCTCAGCTATAATAACATACTTTCCCTTGAAGGCAACAGAAAATATGCCTTGTTTTTGAAAAATTATTTGTTATTATAGCTGAGTAAGAAATGGAAAGCAGAAGCGCCCCTTCTCACCTGATGTATGAAATGAGATACATGGGTTGACGCCACTTCATGAAGTATAGTGTAAGAACTGTATTTGTGGAAGAGTCCGGGTGCGTGTGCGTGCCCGTTTTTTAATGCTCAAACAGCGAAAGGAAGGTATTAGACCATCAACAACAGAAGAGTTGCCCCGAACAACGTCAATGAAGACCTGTTCAATGAAAAAATCCCGTTCCGGGAAGTGCTGGTAATCGACGAAAAAGGAAACCAGCTTGGAGTGAAGAGCAAAAGGGAAGCGTTAGAAATCGCCTACAGGAAAAATCTCGACCTGTTATGTGTTGCCCCCAAGGCCAGACCGGCTGTCTGCAAGATTCTCGATTATGGCAAGTATCATTTCGAGCAGCAGAAAAAGAGCAAGGAAGCCAAGAGAAAGCAGCATACAGTCGAACTGAAATCCCTGCGCCTGTCTCCCGTTGTGGACACTCACGACTTTGAGACCAAGCTCAAACAGGCCAGAAAATGGATCGAACAGGGGATGAAGGTCAAGATCGACATGCGCTTCCGCGGACGTATGATGACACGTCAGGAAGTCGGCCGTTCGATCATGAATAGCTTCCTCGACCAGATGAAAGATCTTGCTGTCGTGGAAAAGAAACCCGCTCTCGAGGGAAACACGATGTCCGTCGTTCTCGCTCCGCAGAAAAAGAAACAGCCCGCTCAGGCCGCTGCTGCTCAGCCGGCTAAGCAGGACAAAGCAGAGAACAACGAAAAGCAGGACAAGAAAGAAAAGAACACAGGAGGATCGCAACAAAATGCCTAAGATGAAAAGTCACCGTGGCCTCAACAAACGTGTAAAAGTCACAGGATCCGGAAAACTGAAACGGCACCACGCCTATACTTCCCACCGTTTCCACGGTAAAACAAAAGATCAGCGCCGCCACCTGGCCAAATCCGGTCTGGTTGACAAGACTGACTACAAACGTATTAAGGAAATGCTGAAGTAAGCAGGAAAGGGTAAGTAATATGGCACGAGTTAAAGGGGGAACTGTTTCCCGCCAGAGAAGAAAAAAGACACTGAAGCTCGCCAAAGGTTATTTTGGCTCCAAACATACTCTGTACAAAACCGCTCACGAGCAGGTAATGCACAGCTTCAAGTATGCATATAATGACCGCCGCAAACTGAAAGGCAACATGCGCCGCATCTGGATCGCCCGTATCAACGCTGGTGCAAGACAGAATGGTCTGTCCTACTCCAAGCTGATGCACGGCATGAAGGTTGCCAACATCGCTGTTAACCGCAAGATGCTGTCCGAAATGGCTATCCATGACACAGCAGGCTTCGCAGCAATCTGCGATGAAGCAAAAGCGGCTCTGAAGTAAGTCGTCTGCAAATCAATGTCGAAGATTTCGCTTTCATCGAGAATCTTCGGCATTTTTTATTTTGCAATAAAGAAAAGGGGCAGCCCGGAATATCTTCCGGACTGTCCCTTTGTTCAAAATGATCGAAACTTCAATGGTTGAAAACTTCTAAAACTGCTCTTTGCCTAAAAGGTATCTGCTCAAAACAAGCGAAATTATAAAGACAGCGGCAGCTGCGATCGCTCCTGCAACAAGCAGAGTGTTCGGGAAGACGATGATGTTGAAATCGAAGTCAGAAAACATCGTCATGGTGAGGCAGACAAGGCCTCCGATCACCATGAGAGCGATGGAAGATTTTTCTTTTGCGACGATAAAGACAGGGATGATAACGGACACATAAATGACCAGCATCAGAGCGGTTGCGCAAATCTGAAAAAGAAGATCTGAAGCCAGCTGCGGGCGGAGTATGGCTTCAATTCCTGCCAGGAGCAGTTCGATCAGAATGGATGGTCCGAGGATGAAACAGAATTTTTCCGCCAGATAATCGTTTCTGTCAAAAGGCAGAGTGAACAGGAATGGCGCCGTATGCCTGTCCAGATCGAAGATGATCTTTTTGGAGCAAAGCACGCAGATCAGAAGCGGAAAGAAGGAGACCACAAAGAAAGCTGAGTCAGACAACATGAAGACAGAGAATACGGCCAGCAGGATCGTCAGAGTTCTGATCTGACGCCTCAGCCACAGAAAATCGGAAACAAACAGTCCCTTCACTTGCGCTCACCTTCTTCCAAAATGACGATCAGATCGTCTATGCCGCCTTTTTTCATGACCAGCCCCGGATTGTTTTCCTGATAGAACTGCCGGTCACTGACAAGAACGCGATATCCGTTCGCACCCTTTTTCCAGGCTAGGACAGTGTCCTGATCGAGATTCTTAAACTGGTCTTCGCTGACAATCAGCACGCCGTATTCGTTCTGGATAGCGTCGACCGTTTCCTGCAGGATGATTTTTCCCTCATCGATCAGATAGAAGTCGTCGCAGATTTTTTCAAGATCCGAAGCAATATGGCTTGAAATCAGAACGGAGCGTCCGGGCTTTTCCATATAGTCCTGCAGCAGTTCAAGAATGCTGTTGCGGGCGAGAATGTCGAGGCCGGCTGTCGGCTCATCCAGAATAAGAACCTGAGGATTGTGAGAAATCGCTGCGATCAGTTTCATGCGGACGGTCATACCGGTGGAAAACTGCTCAATTGGCTTGTTCATGGGCAGATCCATTTTCCGGCATAGAGCGTCAAAGCAGTCCGGATCAAAGTCCGGATAGAACGCCTTGAGAATCGCTCTGATATCTTTGGGACAAAGACAGGCGAGAAAGCCGCTGTCAGGGAAAACGACACCGATCTTTTCCTTGACAGAAACCGGCATCATCCAGGCGCTTTCGTTCATGACAGAGATTTTGCCGCCGTCTGGTTTTATCAGACCGAGAATCAGTTTGAATGTGGTCGTTTTACCGGATCCGTTGGTTCCGACTAGTCCTGTGATTCTGTTTTCCGGAAGGTTCAGGCTTGTCAGATCAAGCGTGAAGCCGGGATAGTCTTTCTTCACGTTTTGCAGAGTAATCATGTATTGGTTTCCTCCAGCAGCAAATGCACAAGTTCAAGAATGTCTTTGCTGCTCATATTCATCTGTCTGGCCTTTTCAATCGCTTTTTCAAAGAGGGTTTCCAGCTGCTTTTGCTGCTCCTCCATGGCGTATTGCGCTGAGATGGCCTGTACATACGTTCCTTTGCCCTGCACTGTTTTGACAAAGCCTTCTGATTCGAGAAGATCGTAGGCTTTCTTGGCCGTCAGGGCTGAAATGTGGTAATCCCGCGCACAGGCGCGCACAGAAGGAAGAAGTGTTCCTGCCTTCAGTTCGCCGGTGCTGATCTGCTTGCGGATCTGATCAGACATCTGCTCGTAGATTGGGATCATAGAGGTTGTTGAGATCTGTAACTGCATGCGTCATCCTCCACAAACACTATATAACAGTACATATCATAAGTAAACAGTATAAACACATGAAACAGTGTATCGGAAATACAAAAGGTCTGAGTCCGAAAGACTCAGACCAGAGACGATCAACAGTTGATTCACAGAGTATCCACGAAACCCATCGAACAGAAAAACGAAAAGAACGAAAGGAAAGTGAACTCAAAAAGTAAGTTATTCAGCTGCTCAGTTATTTGGAAGAATCAAGGATGCTTTGTACAACCGGCTTCCAGAGTGAGATCAGCTTATCAAGAGAATAAGCGGCGTTTGCCGGAGAGGTTGAAGGCAGACAGATCATCGGGATTGTCGTCCTGGCGGCTGCGTACTTTTTAAAGTACTTTTCACTGGTTTTGCCGTTGCAGATGATCAGAGTGATGCGGGAATGCTCGAGTACGACAGAAAGGTCCTGAGGGATGACGTCTTTGATGGAGCTGTCGCTTGAACCTTCAATCGTGCAGGAGGCGATGATATCCCAGAGAGCCAGATGATTGGAAAGAATGAACTCCTTTTTCTGCTGGATGGTCTGGGGAACAGGCTGATTGAGGCAGCCTGCCAGCACTTTCCAGAACCGGTTCTGAGGATGGCCGTAGTAAAAATTCTGCTCTCTGCTTTTGACGGAGGGAAGACTGCCAAGAATTAGTATTTTGCTTTTTTCATCAAAGCAGGGGGCGAAAGGATGAATGATCTGCTGGGCTTTCATGAAGTTTCTCCTTCCGATCAGACTGGTGAGGCGGATGCCGTCGGTCAGGCAGCTGTTCAGTTTTAAACAGATGGAATCTGCTGCTCTGATTGTAAGCGGCTCAGAAAACATCGGGAAGGATCTAAGCTTTTTTGCCTGCCAAAAAGGGGCTTTCTTATACCATTCAGGCAAGAAAGGTTCACAATAAAGATGATATTGAAGGAGGTATCTGCCTATGTATGATCTGATTGTTATTGGTGCCGGTCCTGCCGGAACAGCCGCTGCTGTCTATGGTAAGAGCAGAGGTAAAGACGTTCTGGTTCTTGAAAAGAAAAAAGTTGGCGGACTGATTGGCTCCGTCTCCACTGTGACACATTATCCCGGAATCATCGAAGAGGAAACCGGCAAGACATTCGCAAACCGTCTTGAAAAACAGCTGAGGGAAAGCGGCATCCCCATTCTTTACGAGGATGTTATTGAAACCAGTCTTGATGGCGATGTCAAGAAAATTAAAACCGATAAGGGTGAATATGAAGCCAGGACTGTCATTGCCGCTAACGGCGGATCCGGCAAGATGCTTGGAATCCCCGGTGAGGGGCTGAACGGCATGCGTTTAAACGCGCCTAAAGATGGCGAAGATTACAAGGGTAAACATGTCTATGTCATCGGTGGTGCCGATGGCGCGGTCAAAGAAGCTTTGTACCTGTCCAAACTGGCAGAGGATGTCACAATCGTCTGCATCGAAGACGCTCTGGCCTGCATTCCTGAATTCAAGAACAAGGTTGAAAAAGCGGACAACATCAAAGTCATCCCCCACAGCAGCCTGAAGGAAGCAAAAGGCACCGACCATGTTGAAGAACTTGTCTTTGTCGACAACAAGACCGGTGAAGAGACGATTGTTGATGATCCGGAAGCAGGTGTCTTTGTTTACGCCGGCATCGTGCCCAACACAAGCATTTATCCTGAACTCGATCTCGATGAAATGGGCTATATCCTGACAGACGACAACATGGAAACAAACAAACCCGGTGTTTTTGCGGCCGGTGATATCCGTTCCAAGAAGGTTCGTCAGGTTGCCACAGCGGCCAGTGATGGCGCTATCAGCGGTATCAACGCATCTGTCAAAGCAAAGTAGTCTGTTTTGACATTCGCTGCTTTATACTGGCACTCAGACATCATATTGATCTGAACAATTCTTAAAGAAGCACACGTGTTAAGGGTGATTTCCATGGAGGTTCCTGCTGGAAATCACCCTTTTTCGTTCTGATTAGCCGAGTTTCACCTTCTGAACCATACAGACAGAAAAAAGGGACCCCTTGATGAACAGGGATCCCTTGAATTTCTTGATCAGAGTTTTATATTTCAGGCTTCAGACATTGATGTCCGCTGTGATTTCCATCGCTTCAGGATGGTTTTTCAGAATCGGATCAACATAGTTTTTGAAGAATTCTTCTGTCTGCTGCGGAGCGCGGCCGACATAGCGGGAGGGCTCGAGAATGTTGTCGAGCTGGCCTGGCTGCAGTTTGAAGGCCGGATCGTTTTCGATGCGGCCCAGCAGATCGTTTTCCAGACCTTCTTCCTTGATCCGTCTTGCGGCGGCCATGGAATGTTCGCGGATTCTTTCGTGCAGCTCCTGACGGTCTCCTCCGTTTTTCACGGCGTCCATCATGATGTTTTCGGTGGCCATGAAGGGCAGTTCCTTTTTCAGGTTGGCCTCGATGACTCTTGGATAAACCACCAGACCATCGGTGATGTTGAGGTACAGTTCGAGAATCGCGTCAGCGGCCAGGAAGGCTTCCGCGACTGCGATGCGCTTGTTTGCAGAATCGTCGAGTGTTCTTTCAAACCACTGGGTGCTTGAAGTGATGGCGGGGTTGAGCGTATCTGTGATCAGATAGTTGCTCAAAGCGGCCATGCGCTCGGATCTCATCGGGTTGCGCTTGTAAGCCATGGCGGAAGATCCGATCTGGTTCTTTTCAAACGGTTCCTCGATCTCCTTCATATGCTGGAGAAGGCGGATATCGTTGGAGAATTTATGCGCGGACTGGGCGATGCCGGACAATGCCTGAACAACGCGGGTGTCGTATTTTCTGGTATATGTCTGGCCGGAAACAGGGAAGCAGGCATCATAGCCCATTTTTTCAGCGATCAGCGCGTCGATCTGCGCCGCTTTTTTCTGATCGTTGTCAAACAGCTCCATGAAGGACGCCTGTGTGCCGGTGGTGCCTTTCTGACCAAGCAGTTTCTTGTGATCGAGCAGCCAGGAGATTTCCTCGTAGTCCATCAGAAGATCCTGCGCCCAGAGGGACGCGCGCTTGCCAACCGTAGTGGGCTGAGCGGGCTGGAAATGCGTGTAGGCCAGAGTGGGCATGTCCTTATAGGCCAGGGCGAAGTTTTCCAGACGGGCCAGAACAGCCGCGATTTTGTTTCGAAGAATTTCCAGACCTTCATGCATAGTGATCAGATCGGTGTTGTCACCCACATAGCAGCTTGTCGCGCCAAGGTGAATGATGCCTTTGGCTTTCGGGCACTGTACACCATAGGCGTAGACGTGGCTCATGACATCGTGGCGGACTTCTTTTTCTCTTGCCTGAGCGACTTCGTAGTTGATGTCGTCCTTGTGGTCGATCAGCTCCTGAATCTGCTCATCACTGATATCCAGCCCAAGCTCCTGTTCAGCCTGAGCCAGCGCGATCCAGAGTCTTCTCCAAGTTCTGAACTTGTGGTCTTCGGAGAAAAGATGCTGCATCTCCTTGCTGGCGTAGCGGCCTGTCAGGGGAGTCTGATAAATGGAATGATCAGCCATTACTTGTCGAGCCCCATTCTGACAAACATTTCTTTGTAGGCGCCTTCCGGATCACCAAGGTCGCGTCTGAAGCGGTCCTTGTCGAGATGGTCACCGGTTTCCTTGTCCCAGAAACGGCATGTATCGGGAGAGATCTCGTCTGCAAGAACGATGGTGCCATCGTTTGTCTTGCCAAACTCGAGTTTGAAGTCGATCAGCTCGATGCCGAGTTTGTCGAAGAAGTTTTTCATGTAGTCGTTGACCATGAACGCGTATTTGGTGATGGTGTCGATATCCTCCTGAGTGGCGGCGCCGATGGCTTTGGCCATATAGCTGTTGATCAGAGGATCGCCCAGGTCATCGTCCTTGTAGCTGAATTCGAGTGTGGAGCAAAGAAGGGGTGTGCCTTCCTTGATGCCAAGACGTTTGGAGAAGCTGCCCGCAGCCTTGTTGCGCACGATAACTTCCAGAGGAACGATGCTGACTTTCTTAACGAGTGAGCGGCGGTCGTCGAGCTCCTGAACAAAATGAGTCGGGACGCCGGCTTCTTCCAGATTGGCCATCATCGCGTTGGACATGCGGTTGTTGACCGCGCCTTTCCCTGCGATGGTGCCTTTTTTCAGACCGTTAAAAGCTGTGGCGTCATCTTTATAATCAACAATGACGTAGTCAGGATGGTCGGTGGCATAGACCTTTTTGGCTTTGCCTTCGTAAATCATCTCTTTCTGTTCCATGTGATCTCCTTTTTCAATGCGTCCCCATTATGGCAATCCCGCGAGAGGAAAAACAACTGAATTTTGAATCGAGAAAGAAAGCGGTTTCCAAACAGTCATTTTAAAAGGTAGTTTCAAATTATTTGCCCGAAATCTTGAATTCGCAAAAGGCTTTGGTACCATGAGCTTGCGCGAGGTCTTGCGCAGGGAGGGTATCACAATGAAGAAGTTCATGATGATGGCCTCTGACTATGAACTGAAAAGAATCATTCACCCGAAGAGCGCCTTTTGGCGCCAAAATGGGCGCTAGCGTACTGAAAGGTGCGCTTTTTTTGTCTTTTTCACAAGTTCAAGAAAGGAAGGACCTATGAAAAAACCTCAGGTACTGGTTGTTATGGGAAGCCGCTCCGATCTGCCGGCCATGGAAGGCTGCATGCAGATGCTCAAGGAGTTCGATATTCCCTGTGTTGTCCGGATTCTCTCCGCTCATCGCACGCCCGATGCCGTGCTGGAACTTTCATCCACGGCCCAGAAACAGGGAATTGACGTCATCATCGCCGCTGCAGGCGGGGCCGCGCATTTGGCCGGCGTGCTGGCAAGCAGCACTGTTCTCCCGGTCATTGGTGTGCCGATGCAGACCAGCGGATTAGGAGGGCTGGATTCTCTTCTTTCCACCGTCCAGATGCCCGGCGGCGTGCCTGTCGCCACTGTCGCAGTTGGAAAAGCAGGCGCCAAAAACGCCGCGATTCTTGCTGCTCAGATGATCGGTCTCAAGGATCCGGCCATTCAGGAAAAAGTCGCCGCATTCAAGAAAGCACAAGCCGAAAAAGTTCTGAACGATTCCTGGCTTGAGGAGACGAACTGATGGATACCCGTCTTTACGTTCACAAGAAACCCGGATTTCAGGTTGAACAGGAATCTCTGGAAAAGGATCTGAAGGAAGCCTTCAGCCTTGATCCTGCATTCCATCTGGAAAAGTACAACATCTACGACATTTTCAACGCCGATCAAAATGACATCGATCTGCTGGCCGCTTCTGTCATCAGCGAGCCGGCCGTGGACGAAGTTTTTGAAAACGTGGATCTTGACGGCCATGCCGCGCTTGCTTACGAATATCTGCCCGGTCAGTACGATCAGAGAGCGGATTCCGCCATGCAGTGCCTGATGCTGCTTAACAACAAGCAGTCCGTCATCATCCGCTCCGGCACCCTTCTTGTCTTCGATCATGTGTCTGAAGACGAACTTTCAAAAATCGAAAACTATCTGATCAACCCCGTGGAAGCCAGAAAGAAAGATCTTGGCCAGCTCAAACGCGAAGAAAGCAGAACACCCGACGATGTTAAAGTCGTTGAAGGCTTCTGTGATCTTGATGAAGAGCAGCTTGCCAGAATGGTGGACACGCTTGGTCTTGCCATGTCTCTGGAAGATCTGGCTTTCATTCAGAATCATTTTAAAAACGAGGAGCACCGCGATCCGACCATCACAGAGATCCGTGTGCTCGACACCTACTGGTCCGATCACTGCCGCCACACCACCTTTGAGACCGTTCTCGATCAGGTGGACTTCTCCGCAAGCCGCTTTGACGAGCAGCTGCAGAAGGCCTGGAACCACTATCTCGAACTGAGAAACGCGTCCGGCAAACAGAACGCTCCGCTGACTCTGATGGATCTTGCCACCACAGCCGGCCGGTACATGAGAAAGCACGGCATGCTCGACGATCAGGAAGTTTCCAACGAAATCAACGCCTGCTCCGTGGAAGTGGAAGTTGATGTCAACGGCGTCAAAGAGCCCTGGCTTTTGATGTTCAAAAATGAAACCCACAACCACCCGACAGAAATCGAGCCCTTTGGCGGTGCGTCCACCTGCATTGGCGGCGCGATCCGTGATCCGCTTTCCGGACGCAGCTACGTTTATCAGGCTATGCGCATTACCGGTGCCGGTGATGTGACAGCTCCTCTGGATCAGACTCTGGCACACAAGCTGCCGCAGTCCAGACTGTCCAAAACCGCCGCGGCCGGTTACTCCTCCTACGGAAACCAGATCGGTCTGGCGACCACCTTTGTTCAGGAACTCTATCATCCCGGCTATGTTGCCAAACGCATGGAAGTCGGTGCAGTGGTTGGCGCCGCACCCAAGAGTCATGTACGCCGTGAAAATCCTGAAGCGGGCGATATCATCCTGCTTCTTGGCGGCGCAACCGGCCGCGATGGCATCGGCGGCGCCACTGGATCCAGTAAGGAACACAACGATTCCTCTCTGGAAGAGTGCTCCTCTGAAGTCCAGAAGGGCAACGCGCTGGTGGAGCGCAAGCTGCAGCGTCTGTTCAGAAATCCTGCCGCCACACGCCTGATCAAAAAGTCCAACGACTTCGGTGCCGGCGGTGTCAGTGTCGCCGTGGGCGAGCTGGCCGATGGCCTCGATATCGATCTGGATGCAGTCCCGGTTAAATATGAAGGACTGGACGGCACCGAACTGGCGATCTCTGAATCTCAGGAGCGCATGGCTGTGCTGCTGGAAGCCAAGGACAAAGAGGCTTTCATGCAGCTTTGCAAAGAAGAAAACCTGCCGGTTGTGCAGGTTGCTGTGGTCAGCAAAGAGCCCAGACTTGTCATGTACTGGCGCGGCAAAACGATCGTCGATCTGCCCCGCGCCTTCCTCGATACCAATGGTGTCCGCCAGCATGTCACTGTCAGAACGCTCGACAGCACAGATAAATTCGATCCCTTTACACAGGATGCCAACCGGCCTTTGCTCGATGTTTTAGCCGAGCCCAATGTCGCAAGCCAGTTAGGCCTTGCGGAAATCTTTGACGCTTCTATCGGTAAGAGCACGGTTCTGATGCCTTTTGGCGGAAAGAACCAGCTCACCCCGGAAGAGGGCAGTGTGCAGAAGATGCCCGTTCGCGGCTTTACAAACACCGCTTCGCTGATGACATTCGGCTTTGATCCCGAACTCTCCGATTATTCCCCCTGGCTTGGCGCGCAATACTCCGTTGTGGAAGCGCTGGCCAAACTGGCTGCTCTTGGCGCTGATCCGCTCAAAGCCCGCCTGACAAACCAGGAATATTTCGAACGCCTGAATAAGGATGAAGACAAGTGGGGCTGGCCTGTGCAGGCACTGCTTGGACTTCTCGAAGCGCAGATGGAATTTGGCACTCCGGCCATTGGCGGCAAGGACTCCATGTCCGGAACCTTCAATGACATCCATGTTCCACCCACGCTGATCACCTTTGCGGTTGTCACTGAAAACACCAGCCATATCACCTCTGCCGCTTTGAAAGGTGCCAATCATCCTCTCTATGTTCTGCGCCACACACCAAAAGAAGACGGCACGCCGGACTATGAGGGCCTGAAGGCAAACTTCGCCGCGCTGAGAAAAGCGCAGGATGCCCGTCTGATTCTCGCGGCTAAAACCGCCACGCAGGGCGGTCTGGAAGCCGTGCTTGCCAAGATGGCCTTTGGCAATGGCATCGGCGCCAATGTGACGTTGAAAAATCCGAGCGGATTTGACTTTGGAAGCATTCTGGTCGAAGCCGCTGAAGAGATCAATGATCCCGCCTTTGAAAAGATCGGCCAGACCACTGACGAAGAACTGCTTGTGATCAACGATCAGGCTATTCCTATGGAAGACGCTCTAGCCGCCTGGACAAAGCGCTATGACAAGCTCTATCCGCACTTCGCGAACGCCAAGCGTGAAGAGAAGATCCCTGCTCTGGGCGCGAAAGCCGATGAGATGGAGTACTCGAAAGTTCAGGTCGACAAACCTGTTGTTGTCATTCCTGTCTTCCCGGGCCAGAACTGCGAATATGACTGCGCCATGCAGTTTGAAAGAGCCGGCGCGGAAGTGCATACCGTTGTCCTCAACAATCTGGATGTTGACTCTTTGAAAGCGAGCATGGCAAACCTGGCGGATGAGATTTCCAAAGCGCAGATTCTGATGCTTGTGGGCGGATTCTCAAGCGGTGATGAACCGGATGGATCCGGTAAGTTCATCGCCAACGCTCTTGCAAGCGAACAGATCAAAAAGGCGATCGCGACAATGCGCGCCAACGATGGTCTGATTCTTGGCATCTGCAACGGATTCCAGGCTCTGGTCAAATCCGGTCTGCTGCCATTCGACACGCTTGGCGAGGTCCATGAAGAGGGCGCGACCCTGTTCCACAACGACATCAACCGCCACGTCAGCCGTATGGCTGCCACAAGAACAGCGACCACAAAATCGCCCTGGCTGCAGTTCTTCACACCGGGTCAGGAATTTACCGTGGCCGTCTCTCATGGCGAAGGCAAATTCATGGTCAGCGAAGAAGATCTGAAGACTCTTGCCGACAACGGACAGATCGCCTTCCAGTACGTGGATCTGCAGGGCAACCCGACCTATGACGGCCGCTACAATCCCAACGGATCCTTCTACGCCATTGAAGGTGTCATTTCACCGGATGGCCGGATCCTTGGCAAGATGGGACATTCCGAACGCTATGAAGAAGGTCTGTTCCAGAACATTGACGGAAACAAGAATCAGCCGCTGTTTGAAAACGGCGTCCGTTTCTTCACCCATAAATAGTCTTCGAGACAGAAAGGATTATTTCCATGGCAGATCAATATAAAAAAGCCGGCGTCGATCTTGAAGCCGGATATGATTCTGTGCGCCGCATCAAATCTCATGTGGCGCGAACAGCCGTGCCCGGCTCCATAGATTCTCTTGGAGCCTTCGGCGGCATGTTCGATCTTTCCGTTCTGAATATGGAAGAACCCGTTCTCGTATCCGGAACGGATGGCGTCGGCACCAAGCTGATGATCGCCTTCGCGATGGACAAGCATGACACGATCGGACAGGATGCTGTGGCGATGTGTGTCAATGACGTGCTCGTTCAGGGCGCTGCCCCGCTGTTTTTCCTGGATTACATCGCGGTAGGTAAAAACCATCCCGAAGTCATCGAACAGATCGTCAAGGGTGTGGCTGATGGCTGCGTGCTGTCTGAAGCGGCGCTGATCGGTGGTGAGACCGCTGAAATGCCAGGCATGTATGATGTCAACCATTACGATCTGGCAGGCTTCTGCGTTGGCGCGGTCGACAAGAAAAATCTCAAGGATTCCAGAGACCTGCAGGTCGGTGATGTCCTGATCGGCCTGCCAAGTTCCGGTGTGCATTCCAACGGATTCTCTTTGGTGCGCAAAGTGCTTCTTGAGGACAACCATCTCGATGTTCATGACACCTTTGAAGAACTCGGCGGCCAGCGCCTTGGTGATGTGCTGCTGACACCGACCGTAATCTATGTCAAACCCGTCAAGGCTTTGTTGAAAAAGAAAAACATCCACGCCATGGCGCATATCACTGGCGGCGGATTCTATGAAAATGTGCCGAGAATGCTCAAGGATGGCATGGGCGTGGAAATCGATACCAACACATTCCCGAGACCCGCGATCTTTGACTTCATTCAGAAGCGCAGCGATATCACCGATCACGAAATGTACAACGTCTTCAATATGGGCATTGGTTTCGTGATGGCTGTTGATCCCGCGGATGTTGATGATGTGCGCGCGATCCTGTCTGACAACGGTCAGGAAAGCTATGTGATCGGACACGTCACCGATACAGGCGAGGTCAAAGTTTTATGATCAGGGCCGCTGTCTTTGCGAGCGGCTCGGGCACCAATCTTGAAGCGCTGTTAGGCCATGCTGAGGATGGCAGTCTGAAGTGCTCGATTGATCTGGTGATTGCGGATAAGGAAAACGCCTACGCCAGGCAAAGAGCCCGCAATCACAACGTCGAAGAAATCTTCGTCCGTCCCAAAGACTATAAGAATAAGGAAGAATACGAGAGCGTCATTTTACAGCTTCTTAAGGAGCGGCAGATCGATCTGATTATTCTTTCCGGCTATATGCGTTATATCGGAACGGTTCTGCTGGAAAACTATGGCGGCAGAATCATCAACATCCATCCCGCCTACCTGCCCGAATTTCCCGGCGCCCATGGCATCGCCGACGCCTACAACGCCGGTGTCAGCCAGACCGGCGTGACGGTGCATTTTGTGGATGAGGGCGTGGATACCGGACCGGTCATTTTGCAGGAACGTGTTCCTCGCCTTGAAGAAGACAGTCTTGATGAACTTGAAACCCGCGTGCACGCCAAAGAATACGATCTGTTCTGGCGTGCGGTGAATATGGTCTGCGATCAGATGGCGTCGCAGGCAGCCTGAATTTGAATTAGAGAAAGCTTGAATATTTGAAAGAGGAGAACAGGAAATCATGAAACGTGCATTAATCAGTGTTTCCGACAAGCGCGGCGTTGTTGACTTCGCCAAAGCGCTTCATGAACTTGGCTATGACATCATTTCTACGGGCGGCACCAGAAAGGCTCTGGAAGCTGCCGGTGTGCCCGTTATGTCCATCTCTGAAATCACGCATTTTCCCGAGATCATGGACGGCCGCGTAAAGACTCTGCACCCTGCGGTGCATGGCGCTCTTCTTGGTGTGCGTTCCAATCCGGATCACATGAAACAGCTTGAGGATCTGGGCATTGAAAGCATCGATCTCGTTGCGGTCAATCTGTATCCCTTCAAGGAAACGGTTCAGAAACCGGAGTCCACACATGCGGACATCATTGAAAACATCGACATCGGCGGACCTTCCATGCTGCGCTCAGCTTCCAAGAACTACCAGTCCATTCCTGTCATCTGCTCTCCCGATGATTACGACACAGTTCTGGAAGAGATTAAAGACCTCGGCGAGACCACGCTTGAAACAAGAGAGCGTCTTGCCGCCAGAGCGTTCCGCCACACAGCCCGTTATGATGCGATGATCGCGGATTATCTGACAAAGAGAAGCGGCGAGAAGTTCCCCGAAAGCATGACCATCACTTTCGACAAGGTGCAGGATCTGCGCTATGGCGAAAACCCGCATCAATCCGCCGCATTCTACAAAGGCATGCAGCCGGCCTACTCCATGGCCAACGCCAAACAGCTGCATGGCAAGGAACTTTCCTATAACAACATTCAGGACGCCAACGCGGCTCTTGAAGTCCTGAAAGATCTGGCCGGACAGCCCGCCGCTGTCGGTCTGAAACATATGAATCCCTGCGGCGTCGGTGTCGGTAAGACCATCAATGAAGCATGGGACAAAGCCTATGATGCCGATCCCGTTTCCATCTTTGGCGGCATCGTCGCGCTCAATGAAAACGTGGACGCCGAATTGGCTGAGAAGCTTTCCAAGATCTTCCTGGAAATCATCATCGCGCCCTCCTTTGATGAGGATGCCCTTGAAATTCTTACCCGCAAGAAAAACATCCGTCTGATGACGCTTGATACAGATCTTGAGCCCAACAACGCTCTGAAATACACCAACGTCATGGACGGACTGCTCGTTCAGGAGATGGACCGTCTTGGCATCAGCGAAGCGGATCTGAAGGTTGTCACTGACAGAGCCCCGACGCCTGAAGAAATTGAGCAGCTGCTCTTTGGCTGGAACATCGTCAAACACGTAAAATCCAACGCCATCGTTCTGGTCAAGGATGATCAGACCATCGGCGTCGGCGCCGGTCAGATGAACCGTGTCGGCGCGGCAAAGATCGCCATCGAACAGGCCGGCGACAAGGCCAAAGGCTCCGTTATGGCTTCCGACGCCTTCTTCCCGATGCCTGACACTGTGGAAGAAGCAGCCAAAGCCGGCATCACAGCCATCATTCAGCCGGGCGGATCCATCAAGGACCAGCTGAGTATTGATGAATGCAACAAGAATGGCATCGCGATGGTCTTCACCGGTGCCCGCCACTTCAAACACTAGGAGCGGCTCAATGAACGTATTGATTGTTGGAAAAGGCGGACGTGAACACGCGCTGGCTTACACGGCCAGCCGTGATCCGCTTTGTGAAAACCTCTATTGCGCTCCCGGAAACCCGGGTATGGCAACATTCGCGACCTGCGTACCCGTGAAGGACAGCGATGTGGAGGGACTGCTTGCCTTTGCCAAAGAGCATGATGTGGATCTGACGATCGTCGGACCGGAAGCCACACTCGATCTTGGCATTGCGGACGCGTTTGAAAAGGCGGGTCTGAAAATCTTCGCACCGACCAAAGCCGCGGCCCAGGTTGAATCCAGCAAGGATTTCGCCAAAGGCCTGATGGCAAAATATAACATCCCCACAGCTTCTTACCGCACCTTCACTGATCTCGATGAAGCGCTCGCTTATGTCAATGAACAGGGCGCTCCGATCGTCATCAAGGAAGACGGTCTGAAAGCCGGCAAGGGTGTCACCGTGGCCATGAACCTGGAAGATGCGCTTGAGGCTGTGAAGGAAGCGTTGAAAAACGAGGGCGACAAGGTCGTCATTGAAGAATATCTGGACGGCTTTGAATTCTCTTTGATCGCGCTGGTCAACGGAAAGACGGTTGTTCCTTTAGAAGTCGCGCAGGATCACAAACGCGTAGGCGACAAAGACACCGGACCGAATACCGGCGGTATGGGCAGTTATTCTCCCGTGCGCAAAATCACTCCCGCCCTGCAGAAGGAGGCCCTCGAGACCATCGTGGCCCCCATGGCATATGCCCTGGCTGATGAGGGAATTCCCTTCACCGGTTTCCTGTATGGCGGTCTGATGAAGACTGAAGACGGACTGAAAACCATCGAGTTCAACGCCCGCTTTGGAGATCCGGAAGCAGAAGTCATTCTGCCTAGACTTGAAAGCGGCTTTCTGCAGGCCATTGATCAGGTCATGAACAATGAGACACCGGATCTGAAATGGACCGGCAAGACCAGTCATGGCGTCGTACTCGCATCCACCGGATATCCGGCCGGATCGACTAAAGGCGCCGCGATTGACGTGGATGAGGATCTTGAAGGCATGCTGTTCCATATGGGAACCAGTCTTGAAGATGGAAACCAGCTTGTCACCGATGGCGGCCGCGTTTTGATGCTCGTTTCTTTGGCGGATGATCTGGAATCGGCCATGAACATGACCTATTCACAGCTCGACAAGATTCACAGTGATGAGCTGTTCTATCGTCACGATATTGGATTAAAGGATCTGGAGGAGAAGTAATGACTGATTTGGAAATCGCACAGGCGTGCACCCTGGACCCCATTGCGGATGTCGCTGCCAAAGCGGGCATTCCCGCCGACGCGCTCGAACCCTACGGAAAAACAAAAGCAAAACTGTCTCAGGATTTCATCACATCCCTGAAAGATAAAGAAGATGGCAAGCTGATTCTTGTCACCGCCATCAACCCGACCAAGGCCGGTGAAGGAAAATCCACCACGACCGTTGGCCTGGATGACGGTCTGCGCAGACTTGGCTACAACTCCATCGTCGCTTTGCGCGAGCCTTCCCTTGGACCTGTTTTCGGTCTGAAGGGCGGCGCAGCAGGGGGCGGTTATGCTCAGGTTGTGCCGATGGAAGATATCAACCTGCACTTCACCGGGGATATGCATGCCATCACCACCGCCAACAATCTGCTTTGCGCGATGATCGACAACCATCTCTATCAGGGCAATGAGCTCAATCTTGATCCGACAAAGATCACCTTCAAGCGCTGCCTCGATATGAATGACCGCACCCTGCGCAAGGTTGAAATCGGCATGGGCAGCAAGGTCAACGGCATCGAGCGGGAAGACGGTTTCAACATCACTGTCGCATCTGAAATCATGGCCGCTCTGTGCCTGGCTAACGACCTGCAGGATCTGAAAAAGCGCTTCGGTGACATGCTGATCGGGTATACACCCGATGACAAGCCCGTCTACGTGCGTGATCTGAAAGCGGAAGGCGCCATGGCCATGGTCATGAAGGACGCCATCCTGCCAAACCTTGTTCAGACACTCGAACATAACCCCGTTCTGATTCACGGTGGTCCGTTTGCCAATATCGCGCATGGCTGCAACTCCGTCATCGCGACAAGAACCGCGCTTAAACTTGCGGACTATGTTGTGACGGAAGCCGGATTCGGCGCGGATCTGGGCGCTGAAAAGTTCCTGGACATCAAATGCCGTCTGGCCGAGCTCAACCCCAATGCGGTTGTGATCGTCGCGACCATACGCGCGCTCAAGCAGCATGGTGGCGTGGCCTTTGAAGATCTCAAGGAAGAAAACGTCGAGGCCATGCTTGCGGGTACGGAAAACCTCGCCAAGCATATCGACACGATCAAACAGTTTGGTCTGCCCTATATCGTGGCTATCAACGAGTTCTCCTCCGATACACCTGCTGAAGTGGAAGCGCTCGAGAAGTGGTGTGAAGAAAACGGACACCCGCTCTCTCTTTCTCAGGTATGGGCAAAAGGCGGCGAAGGCGCCCTGGATCTTGCTGAAAAGGTTGTCAAGCTCTGTGATGAGCCCAACACGTACGCACCTCTTTATGATGTCGATCAGTCGATCGAAGAAAAGATTGAAGCGGTCGCTTCCAAAGTGTATGGTGCTGATGGTGTCGACTTCACCGATCAGGCCAAAGAGCAGATTGAACTGTTCAAACACTTTGGATGGGACAAGCTGCCTGTGTGCATGGCCAAGACTCAGATGTCTCTCTCTGATGATCCCAAGAAGATGGGCGCTCCCAAAGACTTCCGCATCACTGTGCGAGAGTTGAGACCCTCTCTTGGAGCCGGCTTTATCGTGGCTCTGACCGGTACTGTTCTGACTATGCCGGGCCTGCCAAAGCATCCAAGTGCTCTCGATATGGACATTGACGAAAACGGCGTCATCACTGGCCTGTTCTAAAAGATCCAATCTGAAAAGTATAAGAGATTAAAATCGACCGTTCGATCCCGGAAAACATCCGGGTTTCGAACGGTTTTTTAATGGCTCTCTGTAAAAGCGTGTGGGATTAGTGAAGGGTTTGCGTTGGTC
>Strawberry_p1__coassemble_2014_pt1 | contig 22951 bp, 20 predicted proteins | sample Strawberry_p1__metabat2_low_PE_004 | metagenome-assembled genome bin Strawberry_p1 | reverse complement strand
AAAAGGGACCTGGCTTTTCAGCTAGATCCCACACGATTTTTCATAGATCCTTTTCTTTTGTCCTGTTGTTTTACTTACGGCTTCATCTATCAGCCGTTTTTGAGGGTGGATCAGGAAGCCTGCTCTTCTCTCCAGGATTTGCAGACATCCACCCAGCCTTTGGCGCTGGAATACTTTTCCAGCTCATCAGCGCTCAGTTCAATCGCGCTGCTGGCTGATCCGCAGGCCGCGAAGGTCGTCTCAAAGCGTTTAAGAGACTCATCAAGATAGACATCAATGCCGGGATTGATCGCAAACGGGCACACCCCACCGATCTGATGTCCGATCAACTCTTCAACCCGGTCAGCCGGGATCATTTTCGGCTTTTTATGAAAGAAGTCCTTGAAGCCGTGATTGTCCACGCGCGCATCTCCTGCCGCGACAATCAGCACCGGCTGATCGCCAACCAGAAAGGACAGAGTTTTGGCAATGCGCTTGGGTTCGGTGTTCAGGGCTTTTGCGGCCAGTTCCACCGTCGCGCTGGATGCATCGAATTCCAGAACCTTGTCCTCCATATTCAAAGAGCGAAAGTATGCGCGCACTTTATCAATCGCCATAAAATGCCTCCTTCATTCAGTTTCTGCTCTGTTTCAAATAAATATCGCTCAGTATAACCCTTCCTGAAAGTTTTGAATTATCCATCATACAATTCGTCTGAAATTCGAAGAGAAAAGAACCATGCCTGATATAGTGAAATCAGAAAAAGTTCAGAAAGAGACAAGTTATGATTCATTTTTACGGCAAATATAACGGTGTTGACAGCACGCTTCCAAGAGGAACGCGCTACTCGACTGACTCCCCCTATAAAGAGATCAAAGACGAGAAGACACTGGCCAAATACCTGCAGCTCGCACAGATTCCGGTCATGATTATTTTGCTGCCCATCTGGATCTGGCGCTTCATGGATATCCCCCATTACTCACGCATTATGTGGGAGACGGCCCTGATCAGCGTCTTTTTGCAGATGCTTGTTTTACTGCCTCATGAATATCTGCACGGTCTGTGTTTCAAAAAAGACTGCTGGGTGTTTACCAACCTGTCCAAGGGCATGCTGTTTGTGACCGGTCCGGAGGCGATGAGCAAAAAACGTTTCATCTTCATGAGCCTGCTGCCAAATCTTATCCTGGGGCTGCTGCCCTTCTGCATCGGACTCGCTCTTCCCCATTCAAGCTCCACTGCTTCTTTCATCGCCGCTCTTGTCACGATGTTTGGCCTTGTCAACCTGTGCAGCGGTGTTGGCGATTACTACAACATCTGGAATACGATCCGCCAGGTTCCGAAAGATGGCATGGTCTACATGTACGGCCTTGAATCCTACTGGTACAGTCCAAAAGATCGTAAACAGGTCAATTCCGTTCTGATCAATATGGAGCGTGGTCCTTTAAAGGAAAGTCCGAAAAAGACTGAGACGCCGGAAACGGGCAGTCAGGATTCAGAGCAGAAGGCAGAATAACGGTCCTGATCCGTATCTCCTGTCCACGTTCTCCCTTCATCCCCAACAACAGCAATGGTGCCGGGGTATTCCGGCACCATTTTTGTGTGTTTAACTTTTCCTGCCCGGTCCGATGTAGAACGAGCGCTTGAGAAATTTCTCAAGTTCTTCCGCCGTCATGACCTTTCGGCGGCAGGCTGACTGAAAGCAGAAGGCGATGTTCTGCGTTGGAGAGCAGCAGTTGTTGTCATGTTCGAGCATGAACTGACCGGTCTCATTATTCCAGGAGCTGTTCTCATCCTGGTACTGATACATCTGCCCAGTGTGCTCATCGATCCAGTTTTCCATCATATATTCAAGAAGCTGATCATCTTCCATGGTGATCTCCTTTCTGATAAATTTGCTTTTATTGGTAATTCAAACGGCTCTTCGTTCCCTTTTCAAATCCGCTTCAGCTTCATTTTAACAGAACCGGATTTCGCATCTGTTACAGGAGCAAAGGGCGCCTTCAGAAAAAGGCCAGAGGAATGACCCCCGACCTTTTAGAGAATTTCGTGAATGATCAGCGCTGAACACGTCCGGAAGCGTCACCACCGGCGAGTTTTTCAACTTCGTCTTTGGAAACGAGGTTGTAGTCACCTTCGATGGAGTGCTTCAGAGCGGAAGCAGCCACTGCGAATTCGATCGCGTCCTGACCGTTCTTGCCGTCAAGCAGAGCGCAGATCAGGCCGCCGCCGAAGCTGTCGCCACCGCCGACACGGTCAACGATGCGCAGAGGATAAGTCTTGGAGAAGTGGTATCCGTCGTCATCCATCAGCATTGCGGACCAGTTGTTGTCGTTTGCGGAGATGGACTCACGCAGAGTGATGGCAACCTTGTCGAAGCCGAACTGATCTTTCAGCTTCTTGGCTACTTCCTTGTAGCCTTCCTTGTTCAGTTTGCCGCCGTGGATGTCGGTGTCAGTTGCTTCGATGCCGAAAACATCTTTGGCGTCTTCTTCGTTCGCGATGCAGACATCAACGTATTTGCAGATCTCGGACATAACCTTGTTGGCTTTTTCCTTGCTCCACAGTTTATTGCGGTAGTTCAGGTCCATGGAAACAGGGATGCCCTTTTCTTTGCACTTCTTGACAGCTTCCAGAGTGATCTCCGCGATGTTGTCGTTCAGAGCTGGTGTGATGCCTGTTGTGTGGAACCATTTAGCACCATCCAGGATTTCACCCCAGTTGTAGTCTTCCGGCTTGGAGTTCGCGAAGGAAGAACCTGCGCGGTCGTAGATGACCTTGCTTGGACGCTGGCTGGCACCCTTTTCCAGGAAGTAAATGCCGACACGGTCGCCGTCACGAACGATTTCGCTGGTGTCTACGCCATACTTGCGCAGGGAGTTGACAGCAGCCTGGCCGATTTCATGCTTCGGCAGAGCGGAAACAAATACGGGATCCAGTCCGTAGTTTGCCAGAGAAACTGCAACATTGGCTTCGCCGCCGCCGAATGTGGAGCCCATTTTGTCAGCCTGGACAAAACGGTAGTATCCTTCGGGAGCAAGACGGAGCATCAGCTCGCCAAATGTTACAACCTTGTTATCTTTGCTCATTATCCTCTTACCTCTTTTACGATATCGCTGGCTTCTTTAACCAGTCTTTCAATTTCTTTGAAGTCGCCTGCAGCGATCAGGTTTTTCGGAACCATCCAGCTGCCGCCGGCTGCAACAATGCGGTCATAGTTCAGGTAGTCGCGCACGTTGTCCGGAGTAATGCCGCCTGTGGGCATGAATACTGCGGTTGTGTAGGGGCCTGCAAGAGATTTGATCAGCTTCAGACCACCAACTGCTTCAGCCGGGAAGACCTTCAGGAAGGTCAGGTTGCGGGCAAGGCCCTGTTCAATGTCAGAAGCGTTGCTTGTGCCGGGCACCATGGGAATGCCCTTGGACAGAGCGTAGTCCAGGATTTCAGGGTTGAGACCTGGAGATACGAGGAACTTGGCGCCTGCATCGATGGCGTCATCAACCTGCTGCTTTGTCAGAACAGTGCCTGCGCCAACGAGCAGATCGGGGTAGTTTTCAGACATGATGCGGATGGCTTCCTTGGCAGCAGGAGTACGGAAAGTGACTTCTGCAACAGGCAGTCCGCCATTGATCAGTGCCTCTGCCAGAGGTGCGGCATCTTTTACGTCGTCAATGACAACGACAGGGATGATGCCGGTTTCCCTGAATTTTTCAATAATTTCCTTTTCGGTCACGCGTGAGCCTCCTCGAGATCAAAATCGAAATAGTTTACGGCGTTGTTGTAGGAGATGTCCTCCATCAGCTCTCTGAGAGCCTTCTCGTCATTGGGATACTCACCGTTTTCAACCCAGCCGCCGATCAGGTTGGCCAGAATGCGGCGGAAGTAGTCATGACGAGCATAGGACAGGAAGGAACGGCTGTCTGTCAGCATGCCGACAAAGTTGCCAAGAACGCCAAGGTTGGCAAGTGATGTCATCTGATCGATCATGCCCTGCTTGTTATCGTTGAACCACCAGGCGGAACCCTGCTGAATCTTGCCGCGCACGCCCGCACCCTGGAAGGCGCCAAGCAGCGTACCGATCTGCGCGTTGTCAGTCGGCGCAAGAGAATACAGGATTGTCTTAGGCAGAAGGCCGTCTATTTCAAGAGAATCCATCAGTCTGCTGACCGGTTCAATCGGCGTGTAGCTGCCGATGGAGTCATAGCCGGTATCAGCGCCAAGCTTTTCAAACATTCTGGTGTTGTTATTGCGGATCGCGCCATAGTGCAGCTGCATGACCATGTTACGCTTTGCGTATTCGCCAGCCAGATGCCGAAGCAGAGCTGTCTGATATTTCTGAGTCTCTTTCAGGCTCAGTTCTTCCCCTTTGAGCGCTTTTTCGAAGATGGCTTCAAGCTCTTCGGGAGTAGATTCTTCATACATCACATAGTCAAGCCCATGGTCAGCCGCTTTGGTGCCCATTGCCTGGAATGCGTCGAGGCGCTTGTCGAGAGCGCCTGTCAGATCCTGGAATGTATAAATTTCCATGCCGGCCGCTTTTTCAAGCTTCGAGATATATTCGCGCCAGCCGGCCTTGTCGATCTTCATCGCGTTGTCAGGGCGCCATGCGGGCAGAACCTGCGTGGTGATGGTAGGATCTTCCTTGATTTTTTCATGCCATTCAAGCGTGTCGGCCGGATCATCCGTCGTGCACACGAGTGTGACATTGGAGTCTTTGATGAAATCTCTGGCTTTCTTGTTCTTTAAAACTTCGTTGGCCAGATCCCAGACTTCCTGGGCGGTTTCGCCATTGAGCACGCCGTTGTATCCGAAGTATTTCTGGAGCTCAAGGTGAGACCAGTGATACATGGGGTTGCCAATGGAGCGTTCCAGAGTCTCAGCGAACTTCTGGAATTTTTCACGATCAGGCGCGTCACCGGTGATGTAGTATTCATCAACGCCGTTGGAGCGCATCAGACGCCACTTGTAGTGGTCACCGCCAAGCCAGGCCTGTGTGATGTTGTCAAAACTGCGGTTTGTCGCGATTTCTTCCGGCGACAGATGGCAGTGGTAATCCAGGATCGGCATTTTTTCTGCGTAATGGTGATACAGGTGTTTGGCGGTATCAGTGGAAAGCAGAAAATCCTCATCCATGAACTTTTTCATTATTTGTTTTCTCCTGTGGCTTTATCGAGCGTAGTGCGAACTGCGCCTTTGCCATTTGTCAGTTCCTTGACGTATTCAACAACCTTGGGTGCCAGACCGACCTCAAACAGGTCAACACCGAAGATCTTCTTGTTGTGGAGCAGAGGAGCGATGATCTCTTCGATTTCTTCAATGCTCTGATCCTTGTCGAGGGACAGCTTGTCAGCGATCGGCTTAACTTCGGCCATCAGAGGATCGGGGGAGAGTTCGAAGGCAACACCGTTGTCATCCAGACCCATCAGATAACGGATCCAGCCAGCCTGAGCAAGCGGGATGAACTTCAGAGCGCCAAGATCCTTGCCCTCTTTGATGTAGGACTTGATTGTTTCGCCATAGCGGACAGCGAGCTTCTGGCTGGTGTCAGTGGCGATACGCTGAGGAGTATCAGGCATGAAGGGGTTCGGGAAACGAACCTGAATAACAGTGTCGATGAATTCCTTAGGATCAAGAACGCCGGGGTTGACAACAACAGGCAGGCCTTCGATGTAGCCAATGCTGCTGATCAGATCAACGATAGCCGGATCCTTCATTTCGTCGGAAATCTTCTTGTAGTCAAGCAGAACACCATAGACAGCCATTGCGGTGTGCAGAGGGTTCAGGCAGGTGGTGACTTTCATCTTCTCGACTTTGTCGACAGTTTCCTTGTCAGTGAAGATGACACCGGCGTCTTCCAGATCAGGATGGCCGTTGGGGAATGTGTCTTCGATGACGAGGTATTCAGTTTCTTCCGCGTTTGTGAAAGGAGCAACGTAGGTGTTCTTGCTGGTGATGACAGCGTCGAGGCCTTCGATGTTGTCTTTTTCAAGCATCTTTTCAACGCCTGCATCCGGACGCGGAGTGATCTTGTCGATCATGCTCCAGGGGAAGGAGACTTTCTTGGGATCTTCAACGTAGTTTACGAAGCCTTCTTCAGCCAGACCGTTTTTGGTCCATTCTTTTGCGTAGGCATCGATAGCTGCGAACAGCTTATCGCCATTGTGGCTGACGTTGTCCATGGAAACCATGGCGATGGGCAGTTCTCCTGCTTTGTAACGGTCATACAGCAGAGCTGCGACTTTGCCGATGTAGGAGTTTGGTTTAGCAGGACCGTTCTTGAAGTCTTCTGCGACAGCGGGCAGTGTGATACCGCCGGCGTTGGTCAGAGAATAGCCTTTCTCTGTGATGGTGAAGGAAGCCATCTTCAAAGAAGGATTGGTGAAGATCTCTTTCAGGCGGTCGAATTCAGGCTGGTTGTTGGAGTCGAGGATGCGGCTTTCAACAACGGAAGCGACAATGTCCTTGTCGATAGTGCCGTCGGATTTCAGCGTCACAACAACAGCGAGGTTGTCATGAGGACGGTTCATCTTTTCAATGATCTCGTAGTCGAAACCTTCGGCTACAACGATGCCCTTCTCGATCTTGCCTTCATTCAGAAGGTTCTGAGCGATACGGGACTGGTAAGCTTTGAAGATGTTGCCTGCGCCAAAGTGAATCCATTCAGGATTTTTCATGGTTTTTTCGGTTACTTCTTCGATATCAAATTTGGGCAGGTTATAGCCTTTTTCTTCCCAGGCTTTTCTGTCCTTAATTCCTTCGCGTGTTAATTCCATGTGTTAACAGCCTCCTTACTTTTCAGAGTTTTCAGCGGGTTCCTTGAGTTCGGGGCATTTCTTTTCAGATTTGTCGATGGCTTCCCAAAGACCGTTGATATAAGTTGCGCCAAGTGCGCGGTCGTACAGACCGTATCCGGGCATACCGATTTCGCCCCAGATCATACGGCCGTGGTCAGGCCTGATCGGTCCGTCAAATCCGATGTCGTGCAGAGCCTTGACGATTTCGTACATGTCAAAGTTGCCGTCGCTGGACAGATGTGCAGCTTCTTCGAAATCATCAGGGGAGTTGAACTTCAGGTTTCTGACGTGTGCGAAGTGGATACGGCCAGGCAGAGAACGGATTATGTCAGGCAGATCGTTCTTGAGGGATGTGCCGTAGCTGCCTGCGCAGAAAGTCACACCGTTGTGTTTGTTGGGCACAGCGTCCATAACTTTGTGGATCTGCTCCTTGTTGGTGATGATTCTGGGCAGTCCGAAGATCGGCCATGCGGGATCATCAGGATGGATGGCCATGTTGATGTCGTACTTGTCGCAGACAGGCATGATTCTCTTCAGGAAGTAGATCAGGTTTTCGCGCAGTGTCTCTTCGTCAACATCTTTGTACTTTTCGAAGAGTTCCTTAACCTGAGCCATTCTTTCGGGTTCCCAGCCGGGCATTACGGTGCCGTTCATGTCGGAACCGATGGATTCAAACATCTTGTCAGGATCCAGGTTGTCTACAGCTTCCTGCGTGTAAGCGAGAACTGTGGAGCCGTCCGGTCTCTTTCTGGCCAGTTCGGTTCTTGTCCAGTCAAAAACAGGCATGAAGTTGTAGCAAACCAGATGAATGTCTTCCTTACCGAGGTTTTCAAGAGTTTCAATATAGTTGTCGATCAGTTTGTCTCTGTTGGGGCCGGCGTATTTAATTTCGTCAGCAACGTTGACAGATTCAATACCGGACAGGTTGAGACCGGCATCTTCGACGGTTTTCTTAAGATCATGAATAGCTTCCTGGCTCCATACTTCGCCAGGTTTTGTGTCATACAGAGTGGTAATTACACCAGTGACGCCCGGGATCTGACGGATCTGTTCGAGAGTCACAGTGTCATGGCCTGGGCCATACCAGCGCAGAGTCATTTCCATAAAATGTTTTTCCTCCTGGGAAGGCAGATTTCATGCGATCTGCTCTTCTCCGCTTACGTTCATTATAAAAAGGGACTGAACGTTATCCCAATAAGATACTTTCGTAACATGGAGATGATGAAGGCTCTAACCTGTGTTTGCAATGTGTTTTTTCGAGCGATATCGAAAGCCTTTACAAACACATTTTAATTGAATATCAACCGATCATGCATTTACTATGTTTGTTTTCACAAAAACAGACCGCCGAAGCGGTCTGAATGATTGCTTGGTAAATCTTTATTCAGCTGCTTTAAACAGAGTGTTTAGAACTCTCCGCCACCGATAACGGGGTTGTCAGTCTCTTCCATGACAACTTCCATCTGGGCAGTTACTTCGCTGTTGACGTCGCTCATCATAGCCTGAGCTTTGATTCTGGCGATGTCGTCCTGGATTTCAGCCATCTTCTCTTTTGTCAGAGGATAGAATTTCATGGCTACAACGTTCAGGATCCAGCCGATCATAGGCATACCAATGAAGCAGATCAGAGTGACGATCAGGATGCCATTGGAGAACGGAGTGGACTGATCAGGCAGCGCGCTGACGAATCCGATTGTAGAGAACAGCAGTGCAACGATTGTGGAAGCCAGAGAGGAGATCAGTTTGTCCACGAAGGAGAACAGAGTTCCCATCAGACCGGGCACGTATTTGCCGGTACGGTATACTTCGTAGTCAGCGCAGTCAGCAGTCATCGGGATAACAATGTTGGAGGACAGCTGAGCGAAACCTCTCATCAGAACGTAAACGATCATGAACAGAACGGCGAACAGAGACCAGTTTGCGCCATCTGCCAGAGAACCCCAGGTAGCCGGGTTTGTCAGGGAGAATGCGGGCAGCAGGAAGGACTTGTCATGGCCAACGTAGATCATGAAGGCAAGAACTGCAGCGGACAGCATCGCGCCCCATGTACCAACAACCAGGCAGGCTTTCTGACCAAGTTTGCGGGCAATGGTGCCGATACCGAAGATCGTGAACAGCAGCATCGGGATGGACGTAATGGCGGACAGAGATCCGGACAGTGCGTAGTTACCGAAGATGATACCGTACAGGCAGACTGTAACAGTGGAGTTGGACATGCAGTTCATGGACAGTTTGTCAGAGGAAGCTGCAACGACCAGCATCTGGATACCACGGTTGTGAGCAAGTACATCTGCATAGTCACGGAAAGATACGCGCTGTACTTTACCGGTACCGAAGTATTTGGAGTTGTCTTTACGCCAAAGACCGATAATTGCGAGAATCGCAAGAACGAAGGAGATCATGGCGAAGACGAACTGCATGTGAGACCACATGTCAGGGTTGTAGAAACCGGACAGGATGGTTGTGCCTTCCTGAGTCTGGAGAACGTTCTGCAGAGCAGGATTCTGAGCAACCAGTTCACTGATGCGGGCAGCCTGTGTGGGATCAGCGCTGACCAGAGTGAAGTTGGGGATCAAAGTACCGGACAGGTAAATGGGGTACCATACGGACATGAACAGAACCATGTAAACACCATCGAAGATTGCGAACATAGGACGCTGTTCAGGATCGTTGGTCAGACAGGACTGTGCGGACTTGGTAACTACGCACTGTGCTGTGTAACCAACAATGTAAATCATGTAAATAATAATGAAGACGATGAACCGGAAGGACGGATTGATTCTCGGGATAATGTTGAACATCAGCAGAGTACCGATAATCATGATGATCTGGCCGATCAGGATGAACGGACGGTTCTTACCAAATTTGGTATTCGTATTATCAACAAACATTCCGACAAATGGATCGGTCACGCCGTCCCAGATACGCATGATGGTCATCAGGGATCCGGCAAGTACAACGCCTACGCCGACAATGCCGACAAGGAAATAAGAGATGGAGGAAACGAGCATCATGTACGCGTTTGTAGAGGTGTTATTGCAGGCATAAAGTGCAATTTCCCAAAGCTTCGCGCGATGAATGCCGCCTTCTTCGAGTGGTTTTTTCGCCATAGCAGGCTCCTTTCTTTACTTGTTCCATTTATTGCCAGTACGGTCCTTTTGGCTTGCTGTGGCGCAAATGGAAAATACCTTTAGATCATAAAGGCTTGTGAAACAATAAACAAACACAAATAGGATTATTTTTCTCGAATGTGGACGATGATTTTTTTGAGCGTCAAAATTGCTTAATTTCGTCTTTTGTGTCCCATACATTCACATAGTTAGCCCTATGTAAGCACTTGAATAATCTTATTCACGTTGTTCGTTAACATTTTATTACCCGTGAAACCGTTTTAACAATTTTGGCAATCCCGGCCAAAAGCTTGACATATAATACATAATGTTATACACACATAGGTTTGCATTCATCCAAATGTTGCTGTCACTGGTTTTTCAAAAACCGGGTATAGTATGAGCGCTTTTTAAAACATGTTTTAAATACAACTATTTACCATCTTTTTCAGATAACTTCTACAAAAATTTCTGTTATATTTCCGGTCTTGAATACGAAAATGTTTATTCGGACACAAACTGCGCAAACCAGGCCGCTGATTTTGACAGACCGTTTTGATCTTTAACATTCATTCCAAACAGTAATCAGATGAAAATGTGTCAGTATGAATACAGATGTTGTGTCTTCTTAAATAATTCCTGTTCAAACAGGCAATGGAAAGGAGCTAGAAACATGTCCAGCCGTTCTCAGAAAAAGAAAAACAGAAGTATCGACCAGGCTTATGTTTTCGATACATCCTCTTATAATTCTACGGATCCCAACAAAGCGGATCCCTCCAAACTTGTCGCTCTTGATAACGCAAGAGGCCAGGCCTACAAGGAAGCAGGTCTCGAAGCGCCTGTTTACGGACTCTTCGGCCGCTTCTATAAATGGAAAGAGAAGCACTTCCCTCCTCATCAGAAACACGCCGTCAACAAGAAAACCTATCTCTGGCTTCTTGCACTGACCGGATGGATGGGTGGCCACCGCTATTATGAAAAGCGTTATGGTCTGGCTGCACTGTACACCCTGTTCTTCTGGACAGGTATCCCTCTGACCATGTGTGTCATCGACGCAATGGCAGCAATCCCCATTAAATCCAACGAGAAAAAGCAGATTGTCCTCTAGGGCAGTCTGCTTTTTGCGTTCCTGAATGCACCCTGTTTAAAAATGTCTATTATTCCGTCTTTCAAACAGGCATAAAACCGCTTTCGCCTTTGAGGCCGTCTTAAAATTAATCTGTATTAAACCGCTGAACGCGGTGGATGGAGGGATTGGCCATGGAGAGTCAGTTTGGAATTATCGATATCGGATCCAACACCATCAGAATGAATATCTATGAGGTTCAAAATGCGCAAGCCGCAATGATCTCCACCATCTCAAGACCTGCAGGACTGGCAGGTTATATTGAAAACAAGAAGCTCACCGACAAAGGTATCGACGTTCTCTCTTCAACGCTGACAGAGTATCAGGCCATGCTGGCCGAACGTCACATTGAAGCCTGCTTCCCGTTTGCCACCGCCAGCCTGCGAAACATCACCAACACACAACAGGTACTTGATGAAATCGAAAAGCGCAACGGTCTGCGCATTGATCTGATCAGCGGAAAGGAGGAAGCGCAGCTTTCCTTTAAAGGTGCGAAAGAAGCTTTTGTGGAAAGCCAGGGCCTCTATATTGATACAGGCGGCGGTAGCACGGAAATGGTTCTCTACGATCCTGCCGGTGTGCGTTTTGCTGTTTCTCTCCCTGTTGGCAGTCTGAATCTTTATGAAGACTATATTGATCAGCTCTTTCCCACCAAAGAAGAAATCCATGCGATTCATCACCATATCAAAGCTTTGATTAAGGAGCAGGATCTTGAAAGAGATGACTGGAAAGCCGACACGCTTTGCGTGACAGGTGGAAGTTTTCGGGCAATTCGGGCTTTGCTTGCCGAACTTGGATGGATTGAGACCACCCAGACGGTTTTTCCCGTCCAGCTGCTCAGGGACCTGCTCGACTATATTAATAAGGACGCGCATCACTTTCTCAGGCTGCTTATTCGCATAGTTCCCACAAGAATCAACACTCTCATACCGGGCTTGCTGATCGTTGAGACTATCGCCAAATGGTGCAGAGCCGACCAGGTTCAGTGCTCGTTTCTGGGTATTCGGGAAGGATATCTGAAAGAAAAGCTTCCTTATAACAGACAGGAAAGGAGCGAAAGCGCGCATGAATAAGAAAAAATACCCCTTTACGCAAAATCGTGAAATCTCCTGGCTGATGTTCAACCAGCGTGTGCTCGAAGAGGCCGGTGATATCAGCGTTCCCCTACTGGAACGTTTGAAATTTGTGGCGATCTTTACAAGCAATCTCGATGAGTTTTTCATGGTGCGTGTCGGCTCTTTGACCGACATGATTCTTGTCGATGATACCCAGTGTGATTCGAAAAGCGGCCTGCGTCCAAGTGAGCAGTTGTCCGCCATTTTCGCTCAGACCAAAAAGCTGTATACAATGCGGGATCATATCGCCAAAAGTCTTTTCAAGACCTTAAAAGCGATGCAGATCTGTTCCATCAGCTACAGCGACCTCAATAAAAAGGAGCTCAAGCATGTCTCAAAATACTTTGAGACAGCGCTGAAGCCCCTGCTCGCGCCGCAGATTATCGATCTGCATCATCCCTTCCCTTTCCTGCACAACAAGGAGCTCTATGTCTTCTTTCAGATGCAGGAAGGCGGAAAGAAAAAATACGGGATCATCCCGATCCCGGACTTTCTTGACAGGGTGATCTATCTCAACGAGGAAAAGACGCAGTTCGTCCTGGTTGAGGACATCATTCTTAACAATCTTGACAAGCTCTTCGGCAAAGCAAAGATTCTCAATCGCTGTCTGATCCGCGTCACCAGAAACGCAGACATCAACCTTAATTCTTCTGATATTGAAGAGGATGAGGACTACCGGCAGTTCATGAAGAAAATCCTCAAGCGAAGAACCAGACTAGCTCCGGTCCGCCTGGAGGTTCTTGGCAGCATCAATGAAGAGTCTTTAAACTTTCTGTCCAAGCAGCTGCATCTTCCAAAAGCACAGATCTTCCAGTCCAGAAATGTCTCTCTCGAGCCGGATTATCTGTTCCAGATCATCGGCAGTCTGCCTGCTCCTGTTCAGGAAAGCATGAGCTATCAGCCCATGCAGCCGCAGACTGTCTCGACCCTCAACCCCGATGCACCCATGATTCCGCAGATTCTCGATCATGATGTGTTTCTTTCCTACCCGTATCAGGACATCGATCTGTTCATTCAGCTGCTCAAGGAATGTTCGAGCGATCCTCAGGTGGTCGCGATCCGGATCACGATTTATCGTCTGGCCAAACACTCCAAAGTCGTGCACTATCTGTGCCGGGCAGCGGAAAATGGCAAGCAGGTCACTGTTTTGATGGAGCTGCGTGCCCGCTTTGATGAGCAGAACAATATCGAAAACGCGGAGCGTCTCGAAGAAGCCGGATGCACTGTCATCTATGGATTTGAAAACTACAAGGTACACTCCAAGCTTCTTTCGATCTCTTTGCAGACAAGAACGGGTCCGAAAACGATCACCCAGATCGGCACTGGCAACTACAACGAGAAAACATCGCATCAATATACGGACTTCTCTTTGATCACCGCCGATCCGGCCATCGGGCAGGATGCGCTCGCGTTCTTCCAGAACATGAACACCTCCAATCTCAACGGCCAGTATGATCTGCTTCTTGTCTCCCCCGATCAGCTTAAAGCGGCCGTTCTTGCCAAGCTCGACCACCAGATTGAACTGGCCAAACAGGGCAAGGAAGCCAGAGCTGATTTCAAGATGAACTCCCTGACTGATCTTGATATCATCGCCAAACTGGCAGAGGCCTCGAGCGCGGGTGTGAAAATCCGCATGATTGTGCGCGGTATCTGCTGCCTTCTGCCAGGACTTGAGGGCTATACCGATAATATTGAAATCCATCAGATTGTCGGACGCTTCCTCGAACATGGACGGATCTACATCTTTGGCACCGGCAAGGATCAGGAAATCTATATCTCAAGCGCCGACTTCATGACGCGAAACACGGAACGACGCGTGGAAGTTGCTGTTCCAGTGCATGACAAACAGGCTCGAGAAAGACTGATTGATTATTTTGACATCCAGTTCAAGGATGATGCCAAGGGACGCAGGCTTCTGCCTTCCGGCTACTATACGAGGGTGCAGTCTTCCAGAGAAGAACCCCTCAACGCGCAGGAATACTTCATCAAACAGGCTGTCAGGCTGCGCTATGTGCCTGTTGAAAAGAAAGAGACCTTCCAGGACAGACTTGGCAGACTCTTCCACTTCAAAAAGAAAGGCCCGCAAAGATAAACGAACAAAAGTGCTGCGTATCAGCCATCTGGCATGATATGCAGCACTTTTCTTATACGCTCTTCCAGTCTTTAAACAGGCAGGCAATCTGGTCCCAGTTTTCTGCAGACAGATGCATGGCAGCATTCTTTCGATTCGGATCGATATCCAGTCCGGAAGCTTGAGCAATATCCTGATTGAGCCAGAGCGTGCTCAGACCATATCCAGCGGCGCCCTGAATATCAGACTCGTACGAATCTCCGATCATCAGAACCTCTTCAGGTTTCAGATCAGGCATGTTCTTTCTTAACCGGGTCATGAGGTATTCAAAGATCTGTCTTTGCGGTTTCATCGCCCCGGCTTTTTCACTTGAGACAACCTGCTCAATCATCGGTAGAAAGCCGGCCAGGTCCAGACGGTGTTCCTGCTGAAGCTGTCTTCCATTGGTCAGAACATACAGGGGATAGCGGCCGCTCAGAAATTCCAGCGTTTCATGCGCTCTATCCATCGTCTCGTGAGACTGGTCGAGAAAGAAGCGAAAGTACTCTTCCATCTTCAGGCCATCTGCCTGTGGATAGCCGATCTTCTGAAGAAAGGATGGAAAGCGGATCTGACGAAACTGCTGATCGCTCATCTCTTTGGATTCCAGTTTTTTCCACAGCAGGTTGTTGGAGGCGATAAAGATCGGAAAGTCCTCATCCTTCCATTTCAATCCCGCCTTTTCAAACGCCTGATTGAGGCTCAGACGGGCGCAGGCATTGAAATCAAGCAGTGTCTGATCCACATCAAGAACAATCACCCGGATATCTGAAAGAACTGATGTTTTCTCCATGACAGGCTTTCTCCTCTCTTTGGGTGAAAAAGGCTTCTCCCGCAGGAAAAGCCGATTTGATCAATCAGGACGAACCTGACCATTTCCATAAATTATGTATTTGGTTGACGTTAAAGCTTCCAGTCCCATCGGGCCTCTCGCATGCAGTTTCTGTGTCGAGATGCCAATTTCCGCACCCAGACCGAATTCTTCCCCATCGGTAAAGCGGGTGCTCGCGTTGACATAAACCGCAGCAGCATCCACTTCATCAAGGAATTTCTGCGCGTTGAAATAATCGGATGTGATGATGCTTTCAGAATGACCCGTATTGTATTTGTTGATATGGGCGATAGCCTCTTCAACGGAAGAGACAGTTTTCATCGAAAGAATCAGATCAAGGTATTCCTGTCCCCAGTCCTCTTCGCAGGCTTTCTTCGCGTCCGGAATCAGAGCGAACAGAGTATCATCCACCCTCATCTCCACACCATGTCCTGCCAGCTCTTTTGCGAGTTCTGGCAAAACCTTTTCAATCGCCTTCTCGTGAATCAGAACCGATTCAACGGCGTTGCACACCCCAACGCGCTGTGTTTTTCCGTTGAGAATAATATCCACTGCCATTTTCGGATCGGCACTTTCATCCACATAGACATGGCAGTTGCCTGTTCCGGTTTCAATGACAGGCACAGTCGCGTTGTTGACGCAGGATTGAATTAATCCTTTTCCACCGCGCGGAATCAGGACATCCACATAGTCATTCAGCCGCATCAGTTCAAGTGCCGCTTCATGCGAGTTGTCCATGACAAGCTGAACGGCATCTTCCAGGTCGAATTCTTTTAAAGCGTCTTTAAGCACCTTGCATAAAGCGATGTTGGAATTGGCGGCGTCCTTTCCGCCTTTAAGAATCGAGGCGTTGCCGCTTTTAAAGCAAAGGCCGAACACATCTGTGGTCACATTGGGTCTCGCTTCATAGATCACAGCTACAACGCCTAAAGGCACGCGCTTCTGTCCGATCAGAAGACCGTTGGGTCTTTTCTTCATGGAGAGGACTTCTCCGACTGGATCAGGTAAAGAAGCGACCTTTCTCAGACCATTGGCCATCGAATGAATTCGTTTTTCGCTTAACGCGAGTCTGTCTAACAGTCCGGCAGACATGCCTTTTTCTCGGGCTGCCTGCAAATCCTTCTGGTTTGCGGCAAGAATGACCGGGATATTTTCTTCCAGTGCATTTGCGCAGGCGTTTAAAACGTCATTTTTTGTCTGGGTGTTTAAGGAAGCAAGAATCTGCTTCATGGAACTGGCTCTGGTTCCGATTTCCTGAATCTGGCTCATTTTGCCTCCTGACTGGTTAAAAAGGTCATGATGGAAAAAACGGGATCGGGCTGCGGTAGGAAAAACGTACCCTCCTCCTGTCCATCCATGATTCGGTTGATGATATGAAAGTCTTTCGCATTGGCGATGATCAGACCGGTTCCCTGACTTATTGCCAGTCTTGCGGCATGCAGCTTGGTGCTCATACCGCCAGTCCCGACTTTTGAGGAAGAATCCTTTCCAAGCATCAGTATATTGTCGGTGAGATTGTCCACTTCGCTTATAAATTCAGCATCCGGATTGATGTTGGGATCATCTGTATACAAACCATCAATATCGGAAAGAAGCACAAGCAGATCCGCTTTGACAAGAGAAGCAACCACTGCGGAGAGTGTGTCGTTGTCGCCGAATTCAATTTCATCAGTCGAAATGGTGTCGTTTTCATTGACGATTGGAATGACACCCATATCAAACAGCTCTTCAAATGTATTTCTGGCGTTTCGTCTGTCCGTATCATGCACCATGGTGTGTTTGGTCAGCAGGATCTGTGAGCAGATCTGGTTATACTCAGTGAAAAGCTTCTGGTACAAAAGCATCAGTCTGGCCTGTCCAACGGAGGCGCAGGCCTGAACGCGGCTGGTCACTTTGGGTCTGCGATCAAGATTGAGAGTCTGGCAGCCTACCATGATCGCGCCGGAAGAAACGAGAACGACGTCCATTCCCGAGTTATGTAAATCGCAGAGTTCTCTGACGAGAACTTCCATTTTATTCAAATCAAGTTTGCCTGTCTTAGAATGGGTCAAAGATGAGGATCCGACTTTGATCACGACCCGTCTGGCATGTCGAAAATGATCTCTGTTTGTCAGCATATAAGCATGATAATCAAAATCGTTCTTCTTAAACAATCAAAACGACGAGGAGTGAAAATTCTTTCAGAAAATTTCCCCTGAAACAAGTTATTTCGCCCCGCAATCATCCCTTCCCCGACCAGGCCATTCTTTAGGACGGGCTTTTAATGGACTGTTATAAAAAGACATCAAAGTCCGGTACAATGTGTTCATGAAAATGAAATCAGTTTTATTAGCAGCCGGTCTGGCTTTTTCTTTGTTTTTAACAGGATGTTCCAAAGCCGGATTGAATGATTCGACACCGGACAACAAAGACGCAGTCGCCATTCGTGATCTGACAGAGATTCAGAATTCCCTGAACACGCAGGGCTGGCAGACACTCTCTCCAACAACTCAGACCTTCCATCTCTGGGAAGATCAGACCACTCAGGCTCTGCTTCTGGCGGAAAAGGACGTAGAGGAAAAAGAAATTGTTGTCGGACAGTTTGCCAGTCCGACTGAAGCGCAGGAAGCCTATTTTGAGCTTGTTCCTGTCAACAGCGACAGTACAACAGAAGAAAAAACAGACGAATACCGCCAGGCCACTATCGTGTTAAACGATGACGGCGGCACATGGAAGTTTCGTCTGGTCGGTTCTTATGTTTTTGGAGGCTGGTCAAAAGATGGTTCTGAAGATTACTTCTCCATCTTCAACACCTTCGAAAGCCGTAATCCGCTGCCAGCAGCGGATAATCCCGATTTTTCGTCAACCGACGCTCCCTCTGATTGAGAACAGAGATTTTTATCAGTCTGTCACATACTTTGATTCAGGTTCTTCCAGAACCTGCAGAGCAGTTGTGAGCTCTTTGAGCATCTCTTTTGAGGAAGCGAGCAGGATCACCCTGTTGTTTCCATCCTTAACAAGCTGTTTTGCGAAGGCGGCCATGATCAGGCTGCCTTTTTTCATGGGTATTTCCAGCCCATCATGCCAGTCCGGGGTAACCAGAATCGTCTTTTCTTTGAAATTCAGTGCCGCTGCCTGTTCAAGCCTGCTTAAAAGTCTGTTCTCCTTTGACGAGGTAAACAGGCCATAGGTCACGGGAAGAGAAATCTCAATCACATCCTGCACCGGAACAAACTGCGCTTTCCATCGCAAAAGAGGCGGGCGGCCTGAGCGTCGGTTTTCCAGAAACAGAGCTGCTCCCTCCGGATCCCCGATCCGGGGATTCCAGTTCTCTTTATCACTGAGAAATCCGATCTGCACATCCGCAAGCATCAAAGAGGAAGGGGCCATCATCACCTGCAAAGCCTGCTCATTGTCTTTTTGGTTGAAAGGATCAATGACAGACTGAGACAGGACGAACTTCTTGCGAAGATCCTTATCCATCTCAAGAACCATGGAATCCGGATGATCTGCCGGCATGTTCTTTACCAGCACATTCATGCTTGCCATCTGATCAGAAAGAGAGGGATGGTCGCTGTTTTCTTCTCTGGCTGATTTGAAAAGAGAGGAAATCCGGTCTTTGATACGATCGAGTCCTGCCTTTTCTCCTTCCGATTCGTTCAGAAGGGGAACAACAGTTCTTTCCATCATTGACAGCATCCATTTTCTGCTGATGGAATTTTCCTTCCATACTTGCAGCTCATGGACCCCTTTCCAGACAAGAGAACTGTCTTCCTGATCAAGAATTCTGTAATCAAGAAGAACCACAGCCATGGTTCCGGACTCTTCGAGAATGGACCAGACGGGATACCGCAGAAGTTTTTCGTTATCGAGAATCAGTGAAGAAAGCGAAGAAGTCTGCTCCGGGTTCTCTTTCTCAAGATTTAACTGATAAAAAGACGGAGCGACAAGATTCTTAAGCAGATCATAATCATGCTCACGAATTCCTTTTATATAAGCCGCCAATTGGAAATCAAGCCGACATTGTTGAAATTTGGTCATAAAGTTCACCTTGTGTTTTTCGTTTAATGTGGTATTATCTTTTGGCACTCAGGATGTAGCTTAGCTTGGTAAAGTGCTTGGTTCGGGACCAAGAGAGCGCGGGTTCAAATCCCGCCATCCTGACCATTTGAAAATAATCAGACAGCCGGTCGGCTGTCTTTTTATTATATTCATAATCCTGTCTCTGTTATAAAATTCCCCTGAAAAAGATCATTTGTCAGATTGTTGATTCTGTTCGAAGATTATTACCGGGATTACTGCCTGATTCCCAAAAAAGACGGAATCTCATTTTTAAGCGTGAATCCTTCCTGTCGAATAATAGAATTCTTACAAAACCCGGAAGTGAAAACGATAATCGTTATCGAAGAAGATGAGCGTGCATCATAAAAAATCAGCCCACCTTCTCTCGAAAATCATTGCAGAAGCCGAACTGGAGATTCTTCCCGACTGTTACCACGGTGATCTGAGTCTCAATCATCCGGATGAGTATGCTCAAAAGATTGAAATGGCCGCCAAAGAGAAACAGTTTCATTCCATTCTCCAGTTGTTCGAAAGACTGCGATCTTTTCTACGATCATTCTTTCCAGAGTAAAATGTGGCTAACTTACCCAACTAACTTTTTCTTGCTTTTGATCATCTCTATGTTATTATTAACAGGCAATCGGGGTGTTAGCTCAGTTGGGAGAGCGCTTGGCTGGCAGCCACGAGGTCACGGGTTCGAGCCCCGTACGCTCCACCAGTTTGCAATTACGCCCTATTTATAGGGCTTTTTTTTGAATGTCACACTTCGCAAAAAGTTGCCAACAAAGAATCTTTTGAGCAGGCGATATAGCCCAAGTCAGGCCGGGATATTTCTCATCCCGGTCTTTTATATTTGGACTTCCCTTTTGCCTTCATGAGGCAGTATCTGTTAATTTGACAGTTATAACGATCCGAGCAACGACAGGATCCCGGCCAGGAACCAAAAAGCCGGTTCCGGAGGTTAGTGTGTCCAATTTGTCCATGAAGATTCTCAAACTCAGGACGGAGTTTCCTCAGATGAAAGCTGCTGAACCATATCCGGCTTGAGTTCAGTCAGCTTGCCAGAAAGACAGGGATCTCCATACAGACAACCGCCCGGATCTGTCCCGATTCGAACGCACCTGGAAGAGCGCGTCAAAACCAGACAGATCTAAAGAGCAAGGCGATCTCGCACCACTGCACGCACCGACGACACCATTCAATGAGCAGACTGTTCATCAAACATAAACCAGAGGTACAGAGTGGCAAATAAGACTTTCAGTCCTGATTTATGTAAAACAAGAACGAAGAAAAGGAGACCGAACAAACAGAATCCGGTCTCCTCTTTCTTTATGAGCTCAATTGTATTTCCTGTTCCCAGACTTCAGGTTTTCTTAAAGAAACAGGCTTCCGATCTGGTAAACGATGAATGTGGTTGTCCAGGCGACCACAAGCTGCAAAGCAATCGATTTCCAGAGGAATTTTCTGGAATGTGACTCCTTGCGAATGGTAGCAAGAGCAGCCAGACACGGGACATACAACAGGCAGAAAAGCATCATACAGAATGCATTGAGCGGGCCAAAACCGATGGCTTCAAGTCCTGCGCGAAGCGCCTGCATGCCTCCAAAGCTGTTGACATTGGCGATACCAAAGAGAACTGCGGTGCTTGATACAACAACTTCCTTGGCGGAAATACCGGCGATCAAAGCGACCGCGATCTTCCAGTAACCAAGACCACAAGGAATCAGCAGAATAGCGATGGCCTTGCCGATATAAGCCGCGATGGAAAGTGAGACGTCGTCTGTATATCCCGTCAGAGAGATATGGAGCAGAACCCACAGAATCAGTGAAGCGACAAATATCGTTGTACCCGCTTTAGTCAGGAAGTCTTTCACTTTTTCCCAGACGTAGATGAAGACGGTATAGGCGGACGGTGCTTTATAGATTGGCAGTTCGATCAGAAGCGGATGCTCATTCTTCTTTTTGTCAAACTTATGCATGATCCAGGCAAGGAACAAAGCCATGCAGATAGAAATCAGATACATGGAATATGCTACCCAGACGGCGTTGTTTCCAAAGAACGTTCCCGCAAACAGGATATAAATTGGAAGTTTGGCTGAGCACGACATGAACGGTGTCAGAAGCAGAACACGCTTGCGATCTTTTTCCGATTCCAGAGAACGGCTTGCCATCACAGCCGACACGGTGCAGCCAAAGCCAAGAACGAGGGGGATAAACGCTCTGCCGGACAGACCAAGTCGTTCCATAATATCGTTCATGATGTAGGCGACACGCGCCATATATCCTGAATCCTCCAGAAAGGCCATAGCCAAAAAGAGGATGGTAATATTGGGCAGGAATGTGATGATTCCACCGACGCCTGAAATAATTCCGTCTGTGACCAAAGAGATCAACCACGGAGAAGCGTTCATGTTCTCCAGTCCGGTTCCGACAATATTTGTCAGGAAATTGATCAGTTCCTCCAGATATCCGGAAAGCCAGTCACCTACCGTAAAGGTCAGTGAGAATACACAAAGCATGACAAGAAGGAAGAACACCATTCCCCAGAACGGTTTGAGGACAAAAGTGTCAATCTTGTCAGTAAACTCGTCAGAGTTCTCCTTACCAAGCATGACTTCCTGCATAACGTCATGAATGAAGTCATATTTCTGGTTGATGATCTGAGAACTCTCCTCCCCAGTCACGATTTTTGAAAGATCCAGGCCGTATTTCGCAGTCAGCTCCGGGTCCTGCATCAGCAGGGAGATTGCTGTCCATCGCTTATTGGAAACATCTTCCGGAAGCATTTCCTCGATCTGAGTTATCTTCTGTTCGATATCGGGAGAATACGTCAGAACACGTTCTTTGACCTTTTCTTCATTTAAAGCCATAGGCTGGTGATTGAAGGCATGAGAATCCTCGTTTTGATGAAGTGCTGCATGAAGCAGGGCTTTCAGCCCTTTCTTCTTGCGGGCAATGACCGGAACAACAGGCATACCAAGAAGTTCTGAAAGTCTGTGGGTATCCAGATCGATTCCGCGCTTCTCGACAATGTCCATCATATTCAAGGCGAGAACCATCGGCTTCTGCATCTCTTCCAGCTGCAGTGCGAGATAGAGGGATCGCTCCAGACTGCTTGCATCCACCACGTCAATAACAACGTCCACATCATCAGAAATGATGAACTGTCGGGAAACCTGCTCTTCCATGGTGAAAGAGTTCAAAGAATAAGTTCCGGGCAGATCGACAACTTTTATAGATTTTCCATGGGAGGAGATGGCTCCTTCCATGCGTTCGACTGTTACACCGGGCCAGTTTGCTGCTTTCAGATTAGAACCTGTATAGGCGTTGAACAGGGTTGTCTTGCCGCAATTGGGGTTGCCGATGAAGGCGATTGTGATCTTATCATTCATATGCGACCTCTATCCCCTTTCCCATGACGCTGCCTAAAGCGAATCTGGTTCCGCGTAAATTGATAACCATAGTTCCTGATTTCTTCTTCTGAAGGATCGTAACAGGCGTTCCGACCAGCATGCCGAGCGCCTGAAGTCTTTTTCGTGAGTCAGGATCCAGATGAATCTGTTGTACGATGACACGTTCGTTCTGATTTGCATCTGTTAGATTCATATAACACTCCTTAAGTCCATCATAATTATATGGGTACAACTTATGAGCGGCTGTGGTTTTAACTAAAAATGGGACAGCGACAGGAAACAGCCTGAAGTCAAAAGCGTTGGAAGGGCAATCATTTATATGAAAACGACGCACATCTCTGCCTGAAACATTTAGATCCCTGATGAGGGAGAAACAAGAAAAAAACTCCCAAACCTTTACGGTAAGGGAGTTAACTTTGGCCTGGCAGCTTGCT
>Strawberry_p1__coassemble_1968_pt1 | contig 24586 bp, 22 predicted proteins | sample Strawberry_p1__metabat2_low_PE_004 | metagenome-assembled genome bin Strawberry_p1 | reverse complement strand
TGCTCTATCCATCAAAAAAACGGCTTACGCCGTTTTTTTTGATGGACTTATTGAATTGGATATCCAATCGCTTTGAGCGCGTCAAGCATGGGCTGCAGCTGCTCAGGTGTGTCGTTGACAATATGGATCGCAACATTCTGTTTGGAATCGAGCACTTCGATGTAATTGCCGTTTGCCATGTTGTTGCGAACAACCCGCACCTTGTTTCCGTTATCGCTCCATTCGTCCATGACGCTCATGTCGTTGGCTTCGTCGGCAGTCGTGTTGGCATCAAAGGTCTTTTCCGCCGGATTTTGCGGCAGACAGGCCGTGACGTAGATCACACTGTCCGATCCTGCAACCTGCGCTTTGAAAATGGCGACTTCATTGCCGGTATCGCTTGTTTCCGCGACCGGTGTTTCGGTGGTATATCCTGCATCGTTGAGCGCCTGCTCGAGTTTGCCCTCCACATCCGCCAGCATCACTTTGGCTTTGGACTGCTCATCAGCCTTGCGGGCTGCCTCAGCATCCTGCTGCTCTTTTTCAGTCTGATCGCTCTGCTCTGTCTTCTTTGCGTTGTCCTGATCCTGATCCACATTCCCGTTCTCAGAATTGCTGTTCTCGTTTTCCTGTGTATTGGTCTGTGTCTGATCCGTATTCTTCTGATCGTTTTCAGATGGAGTGCCTGTCTGGGCACATCCCGCTAAAAGCAAAGCGGCCGCAAGAAACATCAGAGGTAGTCTTCTTTTTGTCATAAAATCATCTCCTGCAAGAATCATATCGAGGCCGTGCCGCTCTCTCATCTGAAATACCGGAGTTTTCCCTGATGATCCTTCCCTGCTTCCATAACTGCGCCCGTTTTGTTTTCTTCCCTTCGCTTTCAAACAGAACGTGTAAACTATCTGTTCTCTCGGTTTTTGAAAGCGCTTTTCATCAATCGAGATGCCCGTTAAAATGAAGCCAAAGCCCCGTGAACCATTTCGGGCACAAAGGAAAAGAAGAAAAAGAGAAGGGATTCTTATGAAGAAAGCGTTAAAAATCATTCTGAGCATTGTGCTCTGTCTGGTCCTTGTGATCGCCGGATATGTCGTCTATGTCTTCGCTGACTATCACCGGCTCGATGATCATCTCGTTCTGGAAGTGGACGCGGCTGAAAACGGTCTGGCCGATCCCGTCGATGTAGGCGCGGACAAGTCCTATTCCATCGCCACTTTTAACGTTGGCTTTGGCGCCTATGATCATGACTTTGACTTTTTCATGGATGGCGGCCACCAGTCCTGGGGCCGTTCCAAAGAAGCTGTCACCAACAACATCAACACCTCCGCAAGCTCTCTTGCCGTCATCGATCCTGATTTCATGATGATTCAGGAACTCGACACAAACGCGACGCGCAGCTACCACATCAACGAAGCGGACCTGTTCTCCGAAACATTCCCCGCTCATCACAAAGTGTTCGCGCAGAACTATGACTCGCCCTTCCTGTTCTGGCCGCTTTATCAGCCGCACGGAAGCACACAGGCTGGCATCATGACCTATTCTCTGTATCCGATCAGCAGCAGTGAAAGACGAAGCCTGCCCATCAGTGACTCCGTTTCCAAACTTGTCGATCTTGACCGCTGTTATTCGATCAACCGCATCCCCTGCTCGGACGGACATGATCTCGTGCTCGTCAATCTGCACCTGTCCGCTTATGGCGCTGATCCCTCCATCATGGAAAGCCAGAGAGCCATTCTCTTTGAAGATCTGGTTAAAGAATATGAAGCCGGCAACTATGTGATCGCCGGCGGCGACTTCAACCACGATATGGCCGGAGATTCCAACACACGCTTTGACAACGCCATCAGTGAGTCCGAAAGCTGGGCGCAGCCCTTCGACTTTGACTGCATCCCCGAACATTTCACCCTTGGCACACAGAAAGTGCTCTTTGAACAGGGCGGGCAGCTCGCACCGACCTGCCGCGATACAGGACGTGTCTATGATGGCACCAACGACACCTGGATTCTCGATGGTCTGATCTATTCCGACAACATCGAAATGTTGGACTACAACACGCTGGATCTTGACTTCGTCAGCTCGGATCACAATCCCGTCTATATGCAGTTTCGCTTTCTGCCGGCCGCTGAAACAGCCCGGTAAATGAACAAAGTCCTGACTGAGCGAGGGAAAACCTCATGCAGTCAGGACTTTTATTGTGGACCCAGAAAGGGCTGATGAATGATCGTTCGATCAGTCCTCATCCGGATTCTCGTTTTGTATGGCGGCGTTCAGACTTCCGGCGGTGCTTACGGATTCAGGAGCGACCATTCCGGAGGGATTGAACACGCTGGCCGGCAGATCCGGCAGATCCATGCCGTTGGGATCCTTAGGGAAGATCAGAATGGCCTTGAACACGTCCCCATCCACCTGAATGGTGCAGGAGCCGTTCTGAATTTCCATAAAGCTTTTGACTATCGCAAGACCAAGACCGCTTCCCGATTCATGCCGGCTCGAATCACCGCGCACAAACCGCTCCGTAATCTCCGCCGGGTTGAAGTCCATCGGCTCCTTGGAGATATTCTTGACTTCCAGCACATAACTGGCCGGCAGAATCTTGAGCGAGATGAACAGGCGGGTGCCTTCCATCGCGTATTTATTCGCGTTGGACATCAGATTATCGATGATGCGCATCGTCTTGTTGGGATCAAGAACGGTCGGAGCGCTTTCCGGCAGATCAGTGACTACCGTGATGTTTTTGGCGTGCAGCGGTTCTTCCCATTCCCCTTCTACCTGATAGAGCAGTTCGCAAAGATCAAGCGAGACAGGATTGAGCTGGATATCGCCGCTGTTGGCTTTGGTGACATCAAAGAGATCCTCGATCAGCTGATTGAGTCGGTCGGTGTATCCTTCCAGTCTTGCCGCGTACGTTTTGGCATCTTCCAGAGAGGTCGCGCTGCTGATCAGTTCCGCGTAGCTCTTAATCCCGGTGATTGGCGTCTTCAGATCGTGCGAGACATTGGAGATCAGCTGGGCCTTCATCTTCTGAGAAGCCAGACCATCTTTTAATGCCGTTTCAAATCCCTGACGGATATTGAGCAGCTGGTTGTACAGTTTCTGGAACGCACCGACATTGGCAGGCTGAATATCCGAGAAATTGCCCTGCGCGAGCTGATTGGCCGCATCGCAGGTCGTGTTGAAATCCTTCTGAATCAGATTAATCGCGCGATAGATCAGCAGATAAAGGAAGATCGCGCCAAACAATGCCAGCAGCATCGCCAACGGGAAAGGCAGCCCGGTAAAGAACCAAAGCAAAAGGATCAAAGCCAGCGTGAACAGAGCCATCGGCAGGCCAAGTTTGATGGACCACTCTTCCAGCGGTTTTCTTGCCGCCTGCTGGACGGATTTTCGGCTTCTCGAAACCAGATGCGCGGTCAGAGTGTCTTCCTTGAGGTAGCGTCTGATGCCGTTGGAAAAGACATATTTCACATACAGGCCGTCACAGCAGACCATGATGAGTGCGAAAAACCACACCAGCGCGCTGACTAACCAGGAAACCCATCCAACATACGAGCTGCCGATTCCGTAGCTCATCAAAGTCATGCGCAGCACACCGCTTGCCTGGAAGAACTGAAGAGCGATCGCGCCTTCCACACCAAGCATGGTCAGAAGCACAAGCGTCAGGATTGAGAACAGAGCCTTCATGGACGTCAGCCCCTTCAACAGGAAGGACTTGTTTTCCCATGATTTTTTACTTAAAAGCACGACAAGTAACAGAATCACACTGTCAATGGCCAAAACCACAGGAATTCGTTCACTCGTAATGCTGTCAACTCTTCGTGCGATCGGACCGCCATTGGCGTTGAGCTTTGCGGGAATATAAAATTCGATCCTGAATCCTTCCGGCAACAGGATGTGATAGACGTATTCATTGTTAACGCCATACACCACGGTATCGTCCGTGACTTTCACCTCTTCCTCATAAGATGAGCCAGCCTGGGAAGAATCATAGACCGCCCCCTCATCTCCCTGTTGGGATTCATCGGAATCTGCTTCCTGCCGGGTGGCTGTTTCCTCTTCCACAAGGGAAGGATCGACATACGCGACATTGACCGAGTTGAAATACGAGAAGGTCGGATTCTGAGCGCTGATGGTGCTTTCCGCAAGAACGGTGTCTCCGCTTCCGGGCTGATAAGAAATGCTGACAAGCGCCTTGGAGGTGTCATAGTCATCGTTCCAGTTGTGCCGGTACTGCTTGCCCTTGTACTCGACCAGCCAGGACAGGTTGGAATCATCCTGTATGGCGCGGTCCGCATTGGACAGATTGGCGATCGCGTTCTCCTTGATCAGAGTCTTCAGACGGGGACTCACGGTCTGCACCACACTGATCCAGTCAAAGTCAGGATCGATCTTGCGCACCTGCGCCAGAGCGGTCAGTTCCAGCTCCGGGGAAATGCGCCCGAGAAGCTCCTGCTTCTGTTCCGGTGTCTGAAGCGTCAAAGAATCCAGAACAGGCTTTCCGATCAGTGTCAGCGCCAGCGCGAGCGTCATCAACAAAGACGAGAACAGCCAGTTTTTTTTCTTCAAATTACTCACCCCGCGTCAGTTTGTAGCCCAGTCCCCAGACAACCTGCAGGTATTTGGGTTTTCTGGGATTCTCTTCGATTTTTTCTCTGAGCTTTCTGATATGCACCGTGATGGTCTCTGTCGAGAAGGGCTCCTCATTCCAGATGGACTGATAGATCTGCGCCGCGGAGAACACCTGCTCCTGATGGGAGATCAGAAGCTCGAGAATCTGGAATTCCTTGGGTGTCAGATGGACAGGCTTGCCATCGACTCTGACATCTTTGGTCAAAGGGTTGAGTTCAAGACCGCCCACCCGGTAAATTTCTTCCTGTTCCTTGACGGGTGTGCTCTTGAGGGAAAGCAGCTGTTCATAGCGGCGCAGCTGTACGCGCACGCGGGCCACGAGTTCCATGGATGCGAACGGTTTGGTCAGATAGTCATCCGCGCCGATGGTCAGACCGTTGATCTTATCGAGCTCCTCACTTTTAGCGGACAGGATGATGATCGGAAAATCGTAGTCCTTGCGAATTTCGCGCACCATCGTGATGCCGTCCATGACGGGCATCATAATGTCAACCACCGCGAGATGGACGTCATTGCGGCGAACAAGATCGAGGCCTTCCTGCCCGTTAGCCGCCTGCAGGACTTTATAGCCCTGATTTTGCAGATATATGGAAATGGCTTCGCGGATTCCGTCTTCGTCTTCCGCGACCAGGATTGTATGATCCATTGTCAAAACCTCCTCAGTTTAAAGAATTTACATGCGTTCGTAATAACCGTACCATGAATTTCAAGCGTCACTCTGACAGTTCGCTGATTTTATGGTCCCTCTGACAAAAAGGCCTCCCGCGGGAGGCTTGAAGACTGGCTTAATAATTGGTCACAGGTTTGCGTTCGGCTTTGAGATTGTGCTTCTTTTCTGAACGCTTGCGCAGTTCAGCGGCCACATCGTCGGGTGCGACGCCTTTTTGGGCCATCAAAACGATGACATGGTAGGCCAGATCACCAAGTTCCGCGATCAGATCCTCCTTATTCTGCGCCAGAGAGGCGATCACGACTTCGGTGCATTCCTCACCGACCTTTTTCAAGATTTTCTGCTCCCCCTTTGCGAAAAGATAGCTGGTATAGCTGCCCTCTTCGGGATTGGCTTTGCGCTCCATGACTGTTTCATATAAGGTTTCAAGCTCACTCATTGATGATCTCCTCCATTTCTGTCCCCTCCAGATCTCTGTAAAAGCAGGATCTGTGGTTGGTATGACAGGCCGCTCCATCCTGAATCACTTTTAAAAGCAGCGTGTCCTGATCGCAGTCAATCAGGATCTTCTGAACATGCTGGTAATGACCGGAGGTTTCTCCCTTACGCCAGAGTTCATTGCGGCTTCTTGACCAGTAGGTCGCAAGACCTGTCTCCAGCGTCCTATCAAAAGCCTGCTCGTTCATATAGGCCAGCATCAGCACATTGCCGTTTCTGTCGTCCTGGACAATGACAGGCACCAGCCCGTTCTGCTTGGCAAAATCAGGTCTTAACATCGCACGTTGACTCCTTTGTCTTTGAGATAGTCCTTGACCTGGCCGACGCTGAGCTCGCCATAGTGAAACAGACTGGCCGCCAGGGCTGCGTCAGCCGCGTCCTGCTCAAAGACATCCGCGAAATCCTGCAGACACCCGCAGCCGCCGGAGGCGATCACCGGTACGGGCACTGCGTCTCGTACAGCCCTACACAGTTCAAGATCAAATCCTTCTTTGGTGCCATCAGCGTCCATGCTGGTCAGAAGGATTTCTCCGGCCCCCAGAGCCACCGCTTCCTTCACCCATTCCAGGGCATCTTTATGCGTATTGATCCGGCCTCCTGCCAGATAGCAGTCCCAGCCCGAATTGTCCTCGCGCTTTTTGGCGTCAACCGCAAGAACGATGCACTGATTGCCAAACATATCGGCCGCTTCCCTGATCAGCTTCGGATTTTTTAAGGCAGCGGAGTTGAGAGAGACTTTATCCGCGCCGGCTAAAAGCATGGCCCGAATGTCTTCGATGGTGCGAATGCCCCCGCCCACCGTAAAGGGGATGAAGATCTGCTCAGCGACACGCTGCACCATGTCCACCATGGTCTTACGGTTGTCGCTTGTCGCGGTGATATCCAGAAACACCAGCTCATCCGCGCCCTGTCTGTCATATTCCGCCGCTAAAGCCACCGGATCTCCGACAGTTTTCAGACCGACAAAGTTGATCCCTTTCACCACCTGGCCATCCTTGACGTCCAGACAGGGAATGATGCGTTTTGTTAACATGCCGATCCCCTTTCAATGGCTTCTTTCAGATCAAGACTGCCTGAGTAAAGTGACTTGCCGCAGATCGCGCCATATAAGTGAAGATCGGCCAGATCCGCGATGTTGTTCAGATCCCGGATGCCGCCTGAAGCGGTCAGCTGCAGACTCACGTTGTCCTGCAGAGTTTTTAACATCTCCAGATTGGGGCCTGACAGGGTGCCGTCTTTTGAGATGTCGGTGCAGATCAGGGTCTTTGCCCCCATCTCTTCCATCTTTCTGGCGAACTCGACATAGTCCATGCTCGAATCTTCCAGCCAGCCGGCCACACTGACCAGACCATTTTTCGCATCAAGTCCGATCGCGATACGCTCTCCATATTTTTCCAGAGCGGATTTCAGAAGCTGTTCGTCGCGCAAGGCCGCAGTGCCTAAAATCACACGTTCCAGTCCGTTCTGTAAATACCAGTCAATCTGTTCCATGGTCCGGATTCCTCCGCCCACTTCACATTTCATGGATGTGGACCTGGCGGTCTTCGCGATCAGGTCATGATTGACCGGTTCACCCGCCTTTGCCCCGTCAAGATCAACCAGGTGCAGCCATCTGGCGCCTTTTGCTTCAAAGTCTTTTGCAGCCTCCTGTACAGAGGAGAAAACCTGCTGGCTGGTTTTGTAGTCGCCTTTGGTCAGACGGACAGGTTTTCCATCGATGATATCAATGGCCGGGAAGATGATCATGCAAACTCCTTTCCAAACCATTCAAGAATGGCCAGTCCGTCTTTGGAGGACTTTTCCGGATGAAACTGGCAGCCAATCACGTTGTCTTTGCCAACAATGCCCGGCACCTTGTACGGTCCATGCTGGCTGAAGGTGATCAGTTCGTCCTCATCAAGGCCATCGGCATAATAGGAGTGATCGTAATACACAAAAGGTGTCTCAGACAGGCGGCTTTTAAGGGGATGATCTTTTGCGAACTCCAGAGAATTCCAACCAATTTCAGGAATACGCACGGAAGGATCCGTCATTTCTACCACATCACCCTTCAGAAAACCAAGGCCTTGATACACGCCTTTTTCATACGATTTTTCAAACAGAGCCTGCATGCCAAGACAGATCCCAAGAAGAGGCACATGCTTTTCCTTAACCTGTTTCTGGATCCAGGCAAACAAATTGTTCTTTTCCAGATTGGCGATCATGTCTCCAAAAGCGCCGACCCCGGGCAGAATCAGCTTGTCGCAGGTTTCGAGCTCTTTGGGATCACAGGAGATCAATACATCGAGGCCAAGATGATTGCAGGCGTTGGCTACAGAGTGCAGGTTTCCCATGCCATAGTCGATAATGCCGATCATTCCAGCACTCCTTTGGAGGAGACCAAATGATCGCAGTCGATGGTCCAGGCCATCTTCATCGCTCTGGCAAGCGCCTTAAAGATCGCCTCGATTTTGTGGTGGTCGTTTTTGCCATATTCCAGATTGACATGCAGGGTCAGGCCGGAATTGAAGGCCAGCGCCCTGAGGAATTCTTCCACCATCTCCGTGGAAAGATCTCCGACTATCTCTCTGGTCAATTCAGCATTGAACACCAGATACGGGCGGCCGGAAAAATCAAGATCCACACAGGCCAGTGACTCATCCATGACAAGCCTGCAGTTTCCATATCGGTGGATCCCCTTTTTATTGCCAAGAGCCAGAGCGATCGCCTTGCCTAAAGCGATGCCAAGATCTTCGATGGAATGATGATCATCCACCTCCAGATCACCATGCATCTTTAAAACCATGTTCATGCCGGAATGATAGGCGAGCAGTGCCATCATGTGGTCCATGAAGCCGATACCCGTTGTTCCATCAAACACACCGGAACCATCGAGATCGATCGCAAGATCAATCTGCGTTTCCAGTGTCTGTCTTAAAACATCTGCCTGTCTGCTCATGCGTTCTCCTTCAAAACGGCTAAAAGCGCGTCATTTTCTTCGGGAAGTCCGATGGTAAAGCGCAGCGCTTTGCGCGCGGGAAAGCGGCGGACCGTGATATTGGCTTTCTTCAAAGCCTCATCGAGTTTTTCATAGTTTTCCGGCCAGGTCAGAATGAAGTTGGTGCTTGATTCAAGCGCATGCAGACTCTCGATTTTCTTCAGTTCTTCAAAAACACGCGCTCTTTCACTTAAAACCAGATCCAGATTCGCTTTGAGAAATTCGGGATGAGAGAGGACGACACTTGCCGCGTCCTGATTGAGAGACGAGACGTTGTATACCGTTCTGTAGGGATCAAGCCAGGCGATGTTTTTGGGCGTAGAAATCACAAATCCCATGCGCAGACCCGCCAGACCCCAAGCCTTGGACAGGGTGCGGGTGATATACAGATTGTCGAGCTCTTCAAGCAGGCTGATGGCGCTCACTTGCGCAAAATCCATATAGGCCTCATCCATGGCGATCACAGTGTCGGGCAGCGCTTTCGCCATCTTCTTCACCTGATCAGGAGTTAACACATGGCCAGTGGGATTGTGCGGATTGGAAAAGAGAATCAAAGAGGCGTTTTCCTCTTTCGCCTTTTCAATAAAGTCATCCAGAGAAAAGCTGCCGTCTTTTTCCAGCGGATACTTGAGCAGTCTTGTGCCGTAGCTGTCCGCATAAAAGTCATACATTTCAAAATCCGGATCGACCGTCAACATCACCTTGCCTACCGGAGCGAATGTGCCGATCAACAGCTGCAATGCCTGATCGGAGCCGTTGGCGGGCAGAATCATGTCCGGTGTAATCCCAAGATATTGTGCATAGAGTTTTTTGACTCTGGCAGCGGAATCATCAGGATAGCGGTTGAAAATGGTCGTGGTGATCATCTGCGCCATTTCGCTTCTGATCTGGTCGTTGAGGTTGATGGGAAATTCGTTTGCGTTCAACAGAATCCCCTTCTGTTCATGCGCCTTATAAGCCATAGCCATTTTCCTTTCTGATAAGCACCGCGTTGGCGTGGCCCTGAAGGTCTTCTTCATTGGCCAGGCAGACGATGTGATCGCCATTGCGATTGAGTGCTTGCGCGCTGTAGTGCAGGAAGCACGAACGTTTCAGGAACGCATCCACACCTAAAGCGGAGGAGAATCGAGCGGTGCCCGAGGTTGGCAGCACGTGATTGCATCCACCAAAATAGTCGCCGACACTTTCACAGCTGTATTCTCCAACGAAGATGCTTCCGGCGTTGCGTACGCCATCAAGCAGTTCTTTGGCGTTTTCCGTCTGGAGCTCGAGATGTTCTGGGGCGATCGCGTTGGCGATCTCTAAAGCCTGATCAAGCGAGTCGACCAGAATGGATTTGCCATAGTCGCGCAGGGAGGCTTCGATGATGTTCTTTCTGGGAAGCTTCGCGCTCTGCTCTTTGAGCTGCTCGTTGACCTTTTCAATCAGATCGGCGCTGGTGGAGATAAGAATGGCGCAGGCCATCGGATCGTGTTCGGCCTGGCTGATCAGATCGGCCGCCACATAGCGGGGATTGGCCTTTTCATCAGCGATGACAAGAATTTCGCTGGGGCCGGCGATCATATCGATGTCGACTGTTCCATAGACCAGGCGTTTTGCGGTGGCCACAAAGACGTTTCCCGGACCGACAATTTTATCGACCGGTTCGATGGACTTTGTTCCATAGGCCAGCGCCCCCACAGCCTGCGCGCCGCCAACCGCGTAAACTTCATCCACACCGGCCACAAGCGCGGCGGCCGCGATGTTGGGATTGATCAGGCCGTTTCTGGATGGCGGTGTGACCATGACCACGCGTCTGACACCGGCCACTTTGGCCGGAATGGCATTCATTAATACGGAGGAGGGATACTGCGCTCTGCCGCCGGGTACATACAGACCGGCCGAGTCAATGGGCAGCACTTTCTGCCCCAGCCAGACATCCTCATCCTGATGGATCAGGTATCCTTCCTGAATCTGATGCTCATGGAAGGAGCGGATATTGTCAGCCGCCAGTTTGAGCGCGTGCACAAACTGCGGGTCCGCTTTTTGGGCTTCTTCTTCAAGCTGTTCTTTGGAAATAGCCAGCGATTCCGGGCGGATCCCGTCAAACTTTTCGCTGTATTCAAAAAGCGCCTTGTCGCCTTCTTTCTGGACTGTGCCAAGAATATCAGCGACCGATGCCATCACTTCCGGACTGGCCGCCTGCTGGCGTCCTTTGAGCCAGGCGCTCAGGCCGGCCGCGTCATGAACATTGATTTCAGTTAACATTGTCATTCACCGCCTTTGAAAGATCATTGAGAACCTGCATGATTTCATCCCGTTTCAGACGGAAGCTCGCCTTGTTCACGATCACCCGAGCCGAGATGTCACAGACTTTTTCGAGCACCACCAGCCCGTTGGCTTTCAGAGTGCTTCCTGTTTCCATAATGTCGACGATGCCATCGACCAGTCCAAGAAGGGGAGAAAGCTCGACGGAGCCGTCAATCTTGATGATTTCTACATCCATGCCCCGGCTTAAAAAGTAGGACTGGGCGACATGGGGATATTTGGTGCCGATGCGCACGTGGCCTTTCTTTTCAAAAAGATTGGCGTCAGGAAGGCTTGCCACAATGAAACTGCATCTGCCAAGTCCCAGATCTAGCATTTCGTAGTAGTCTCCATTGCCTTCCATCAGGGTGTCCTTGCCCACCACACCAAGATCAGCCACGCCATGATCGACGTAGGTGATGCAGTCGTTGGATTTGACCAGAACGTATTCAATGTCTTTATTCGTATCAGGCAAAACGAGTTCACGCCCTTTATTCAGGGCGTTTTGAACGCCGTAGTCCACGCTTTCCAGAAGTCTGAGCGTCTGATTTTCCAGACGGCCCTTGGTCAGTGCGATTTTCAGTCCCATAGTTCCTCCAGCGTGATGGTCTCCGGTCCATCCGGCATTAAAACCACTGTATTTTCCCTGCGCAGCTGCAGCGCTAGCGCGTTGGCCTGCAGGCTCTGATCGGCCGGGTAGTGGACAAGAATCTTCTTTTTCGCCTTTGGTTTTGGCAGCAGGTCCAAAAGAGTGTCCAGCTTGATTGAAAACCCGCGGGCGTTGGCCTGAAGGCCGAACTTTTCGGTCAGCGTGTCATAGCGGCCGCCGGAAAGGATCGCGCTGCCCACGCCGGGAATAAACGCCTGAAAGATCAGGGATGTGTAGTAATTGACATGCGGGATGCGGGACAGATCAAAGCTGATATATTGATCGAGTCCTAACGCCTGCAGCGACTCCTTGAGCCAGAGAATGCTCATCAGCACCTCCAACATTTCTTCATCCGGAGCGATCTGGATGGCGCGCGCCAGACTTTCATCCCCGCCGCAAAGCCAGGGCAGTTCAAGAAAGAACAGGCGCACTTTTTCCTCAAGATCCAGACTGTTCAAAAAAGCTTCCAGATCGACCATCGATTTGCGGTCGATCAGATCCGCGAGAATGGCGGTCTCCTCTTCAGAGTTCAGATATTTTCTGGCGGCTCTTAAAAAGAAACGGGCATCTCCGATTTCCAGAGAGAAATTTTCAAGCCCCAAAGCTTTCAGGGATTCAATGGCCAGAATCAGAATTTCCAGATCGCCATCTTCATCCAGACCAAGCAGCTCCACCCCACAGTCCGTAACTTCACTGCGTTTGCCCGCGAAGGGCTTTCTCGCCTTCCAGACCGAACCGCTGTAACAATAGCGGGCCGGCAGGTCGATGGCATGCGCGCAGGCCATGCGCACAATCGGCACGGTCATATCCATGCGCAGGGTCAGGATGTCTCCGTTTTCATCGAAGAACTTGTACATCTCTCTGTCTTCAAGGTTGTCGAAGGCTTTGTTGTAGGTCTGATAGTATTCGATCGCCGGAGAAAGGGAGAGCTCATACCCCCATTTTTCAAATGTCTCCAGCAGGATGTTTTCCGCATTTTTTCTGATCAGAGCTTCAGATCCGGCAAGATCCCGAAGGCCTGAGGGAATACGTATTTCCATGGCTGATCCTTTCCGTCAAAAGCGTTTCACGCTTGTCTGTGATAAAAAAAGACTTCCATCCAAAGGACGAAAGTCATTATTTCGCGGTTCCACCTTTATTCGCGGCTTCCTTGCAAAAACCGCCTCATGGGCTGCTAACACAGTCCTCATCTGTAACGGGAATACCCGGGATTCCATTTCCGAAATCCGGCTCCAAGGTGTGATTCGCTGCTGCAGGCTGCTTTCTTGCACCGACCGAAAGCTCTCTGAAAGTCTGAAAACAGGTACTGGTCCTCTTCCAAGCCTTTTTCATTTTGTTTCAGTTTAGAAAGCCATTTCAGGTGTGTCAATCAAAATGGTGATCTGTTTTTAAAACCCGATCTTTCCTGTCCAAAAACAAAGCCTTTCGAACTTTTTCAGGCCTGCATCAGACGGATGTGATTCAACATGCCGCCTTCAGCGAGAACTTTGGCATCTTCCAAAGTCACAGGAGAGCTGACCGGATAGCTCAGATTTTTGGTCTTGTTGAAGACGGTAAGCTTTCCACCTTCCAGCAGTGCGGGCAAAACATCGATGACCAGCTCATCCATTTCGTCGATCGTGTCATAGTCCTCCGGGTTGTCGAAGACCAAAGGCACAATGCCGAAGTTGACGAGGTTTGCCAGATGGATGCGGGCGAACGATTTGGCGAGAACAGCCTTGATGCCAAGATACATCGGCGCGAGCGCGGCGTGCTCACGGCTGCTGCCCTGTCCGTAGTTACTTCCGGCCACAATGATGCCGCCGTCGTTGTCCTGGCAGACTTTCCAGAAGTTTTCCTTGTTGTTGCGGAAGACAAAGGTCGAAAGCTTTTCGATGTTGGATCTGTAGGGAAGCACCTCGGCTCCGGCCGGGGCTATGTGATCGGTGGTGATGTTGTCGCCAAGTTTGATGACAACCTTTTTGTCGATCGTGTTTTCCAGCGGAGTGTTTTCAGGCAGCGGTTTGATGTTGGGGCCGCGCACGATCTCAACCTCCTCAGGCGTGTAGGAGGGCATGTAGATCATGGAATCATCGACAAAGACAGGCTCTTCGACGGATTCAAATTCAAGATCAAGACCTGTCGGATCACAAAAATATCCCTTGATGGCGCTGGCAGCCGCCGTTTCGGGGCTGACCAGATAAACACCGGCGCTGTTGGTGCCGCTGCGGCCATAGAAGTTACGGTTGAAAGTGCGCAGGGAGACACCCTCACTCTTGGGAGACTGGCCCATGCCAATGCAGGGTCCGCAGGTGCATTCCAGAATTCTTGCGCCCGCTTTGACAAATTTCTGCAGCAGGCCGGCGTCCATCAGTTTGATCAGAACCTGCCTTGATCCGGGAGAAACGACAAGAGACACGTTGTCGGCGATATGTTTTCCATCAAGGATCTGCGCGGCGCGTGCGAGATCTTCAAAACCGGAGTTGGTGCAGCTGCCGATCGCGACCTGATCCACTTTGACATCTTCCAGCTCTTTGACCGGTTTGACAGCATCCGGTGAATTGGGGCAGGCCGCGAGCGGTTCGAGCTCGTCCAGGTTGATCAGCTCAAGATCGTCATACTCTGCGCCCTTATCCGCTTTCAGTTCTTTCCAGTCATCAAGCCGGTTCTGTCTTTCAAAGAATTCTTTTGTGCGCTCATCACTTGGAAAGATCGATGTGGTCGCACCCAGCTCTGCGCCCATGTTGGTGATGGTCGCCCGCTGATAAACCGTTAAATCAGCCAGACCGCTTCCGGTGTATTCGAACACGCGGCCAACACCGCCTTTGACACTTCTGCGGCGCAGCAGTTCGAGAATGATGTCTTTGGCGCAGACGCCGTCTTTCAGATGGCCTTCCAGTCTGACTTCCACCACTTCCGGATTGGAGATGACATAGTCCAGACCGGCCATCGCTTTGGCGACATCCAGTCCGCCAGCACCGATCGCCAGCGCGCCAACCGCTCCGGCTGTCGGGGTGTGAGAGTCGGATCCGATCAGAGTCACACCGGGTTTGGCGAAGCGTTCGAGATGAACCTGATGGCAGATTCCGTTGCCGGCCTTGGAAAAGCGGATGCCGTGTTTGGCGGCGACGCTTTGCAGGTAGGCATGGTCATCAGCGTTCATGAAGCCGGATTGCAGGGTGTTGTGATCGACATAGGAAACGGACAGATCTGTTTTGACCTGATCAACACCCATGGCTTCGAGTTCCATATAGGCCATGGTGCCGGTCGCGTCCTGTGTCAGAGTCTGATCAATATGAAGGGCCACGGGCTCTTTGACGGCTGTGGGAATTGTTCTTGCATGTGCGTCAATAATTTTCTGAGTCAGGGTCTTTGCCATTGTTTTCTCCTGTTTGTTTTCAAATGATATCGGGCTCATAGTAGCACAATGAAAATTCTTTTCAGGCTTACCGGACATGAAATCATTTGTTTTCAGAAGATCCGGACCGATTGTTTATAAATTTTGAACAGTTGTCTTTACACATCCCTCTGTTCCGCCTGTCAAAAAGCCGTCCGGAATCCGGGCGGCTTATATGGAGGATGAACATATTAATATGGAGCAGATCATTTCGTACCAAGAGCGAGGAATTTAGTCTGCATGTCTTTGTTCAGATAGATATTGCAGTAAACCCAGGCACTGGTTTCATGGAAGTTGTCGACTTCCAGACGGGTCTGTACGTAGCAGCCATCATCTTCAGAGGGCAGAACGCGGCATTTTTCGGAAGGAACGCTGAATGAGCACAGCGCGCCATCACGTCTGATGTAGACGATTTCCATCTCGCCGGGTTTGAATTCCATGCTGGCAAAGGGGACGTTCATCTTGCGCACATCCACAAACGGAACGTGTCTGCGGTACTTGAGCTCACAGTCTTTCCATTTATCGCGATAGCTGTAGGAGACGGTCAGAACGACGATCAGCGGCAGGAGCATCAGGCCGATCGAATTGGACAGGCTCAGATGAGCGACTTTGTAGCAGACCAAAAACAGAAGTCCGGAGGCGAGAAGGCCGTAGTTCAGGATATTCTGGTACAGTTTTTTAAAGTGATCGCCATGAATCAGCCAGGGTTTATATAAAGTTTCTTCCATAATGGTCTCCTTCAAATTAAAGATTCTTAATCTCAATATTAAGATTCCTTTATGTTGTCTGTATATTAAGAAATCTTTATGGGAAGAAACGACATGATGCCCGACTTATTCTACGGATCGGATGCAGTTTTCATGAAAATTATTTCATAAATGAAAAAGAATGATAGAATTGAAAAACACGACAGCCCTGCAGAGCTTTCCTTTGCTCTTTTGAAGGCTGTGCGCGACGTATTCCTGTTTGAAGGAGGCTTTTTATGAAAACTCTGTCCCAGATTTATGAGGAAACCGCGAAGGATAATTACATCGAACCATCCTTATACAAGGAAAATCATGTCAAACAGGGTCTGCGCAATGAAAACGGCACCGGTGTCAAAGTCGGTCTGACCCGCATCTGTGATGTGCGGGGATACCGGATGGAAGGCGAAGAGAAGATCGCCACCGAAGGACATCTGATCTACCGCGGTTATGAAATCGATGATCTGGTCACCATGGCCGCCAGGGAACCCAAAATTCACGGCTATGAAATGTGCGCCTTTCTGCTTGTATTCGGCCGCCTGCCGGATGAGCAGGAGCTCAAAACCTTCCAGTTCGCGCTCAAACATTTCTTCGATGATTCTCTGATCACGGAAAACTACCGCACCACTAATCTTCTCAATGCCCTGCAGATCGAAGTGCTCAAGCTGTATGGTCTTGATGAGGATCCCGATACCGCCGATCTGGAAAAGCGTCTGGAAAAAGGCCTTCGCATCATGTCTTCTCTGCCCTTATTCGTCTTCTCGGTCTACTCCAATAAAAAGATCGTGGCTTATCCGCTGCCTGCGGGGGGTTTTGCGGAAAACGTTCTGTGGATGGCCCGCAATCATATGCCCTATACGGCCCAGGAGGCCAGAGTGATGGATACGATGCTGATGCTGCATGCGGATCATGGCGGCGGAAACAACTCGACGTTCGCCAATGTGGTCATCTCTTCAACCGGCACCGACATTTACTCCTGCATCTCCGCGGCCATCGGTTCCTTAAAAGGACCCAAACATGGTGGCGCGGCGGCCAAAGTGGACGGCCAGACCAAAGGTCTGCTCAAAGAATTTGACGCAGACGCCACCGATGAGCAGCTTAAGGATCTGTGCAACCGGATTCTGGATGGAGACTGGGGCGATCACTCTGGTCTGATCTATGGCATCGGCCACGCGATTTACACGATCTCCGATCCGCGTGCGCAGTTGATGAAGAAGGAAGTGCGCGCCCTCGCGGAAGAAAAAGGTCACCTTGATACATTCAACCTGATGGAGCGCTTTGAAAAAGCGGCCTGCGAAGTCATGCAGGAGCGCAAGGGCAAAATGGTCTGCGCCAACGTCGATTTCTATTCCGGCTTTGGCTATCATCTGCTTGGCATCGACTCCTCCCTGTTCACACCGCTCTTTGCGATTTCAAGATGCGCGGGCTGGGTGGCGCACCATCTGGAAAACAGACAGTCCAACCGCAAGCTCATCCGTCCGGCCAACGTTTATGTCGGAGAAATCCGCTCTCTTGATCCGGCTGTGGATCAGGGAGGAGAGAAATAACTTTTCTGAAATGACGCACGTCAGAAGCGTTTTCATGCTCTGACGTGCTTTTCTTTTCAGGCATCTGACATGTGAATCTTTCTCTTCAACGGCACGATGAAGACGAATCAATACACAAACAAATGGAAAGAAGGATTTAACCATGAAGAAAAATATATTGACTTTGTTTGCCGCTTCCCTGCTCTGCCTCAGCCTGGCGGGATGCGCCGCGTCTTCAGAAGAAAAGAAAGAAGAGACAGTCACAGAAGAAAGCAGCACAGAAGACAAAGTCTACAAGGTGCATGAACTGGCCTCGCTTGGTGATATGGAAATCAGTGTGCGTGACTTCAAACGCGAAGACACGCTCGAAGGAGAAGAGAGCGGACAGAAGCCCGGTGAGAATCAGGAATATGTGGTCATCAATGTCGAGCTTGTCAATAACGACAACCAGGCGGTGGAATCCAATATCCAAACCGACTTCATGCTGACTGAAAATGGCGAACCCGCCCTTCTCGTCACGGATCTGAAGGGATTGAACGGAACGCTCAATGACACAATCGGCACCGATCAGAAAGCGCAGGGTGATCTGGTCTATATCGTCGATCAGGGCGCGAAGCTTGCACTGACCTTCAAGCCTTCCTACGGCCTGACAGAAAAAGGCGTAACCTTTGATCTGGAATGATCGAGCACAAATTGATGTATTGAACAACTGAGAAAAGGGGGCGGCTTCCCGCATCTGATGTACCGGAAAGCCGCCCCCTTTTCTTTTTGATTCAATTGTCTTTGCTCAGATGGACTAAATCAGCTGAAGATATTTGAAGGCGTTCCACAGACCGTCGTCGTTGACATCGGTGGTGATGTAGTCAGCCGCTTCCTTAATTTCCTTGCCGCCATTGCCCATGGCTACGCCATAGTTGCACAGCTCAAACATGGAGATATCGATCTTCGCGTCGCCAAAAGCGATCGTATCTTCCTTGTCCCGTCCAAGCGCGTTTAACAGAACGGAAATGGCGTTCGCTTTGGTGATGCCTTCCGGAGACAGATCGCCAAACAGCGCTTCTTCTCCTCTGCCGCCCCATGTGTTGGCGATCAGATCAGGGAATTCTGTTTTGGAATCGAGATGATCCTGATAGGTATTCAGGATGAAGCTGATTTTGTTGACATCATCGCGGTAGAGTTCTTCAAGCGGCAGCAGAGTCATGGCATTGACAAATCCCTGTCCGCCAAGTTCTGCCTGCTCTTCACTGGTGCCTTTGCCAAGCGCGTAGCGTTTCATGGTCTTCGGGCCGTTGATGGTCATCCACTGATTTATATACATTCCGGAATTACATTCAAGAATCACGCCAAGATGACGTTCTTCACACCAGTCCACAACCTTCTTTGTCTGATCCTTTGTCAGAGTCTGATGGAGCAGCACCTTGTCACCGTCCTTGACATAGCTGCCGTTGCCGCCGATCAGTCCGTCTGTTTCAGGCAGATCTCTCTGGGACAGCTCGAATTCAGAGCATCCTGTGCAAAGGTAAACCTTGTGTCCATTCTCTCTGGCCTGTTTGACCGCTTCTTTGGCGGTTGCGGGACATTTGGTCTCGTAATCGATCAGAGTGCCGTCCACATCCAGAAAAATGATTTTGTTGTCTTCACTCATATTAGAATCTCCTCCAACAGTGTTGATTCCATTGTAAAAAAGGAGCATGAACATGGTGTTTCAAAAAAAAGCGCGGTTGCGCGTTCCTGACGCTTTTATTTCAAAAACAGTCAGCGTCCCTGTTCTGCCTGACAATTCAAGAAAAATTCCGGCCTGAGAAGGGCTCAGACCGGAACAATGTTTCATGAAGTCATGCACGGATTTCATCAAGCGTCTGACGGACAGCGCTTAAAAATTCCCTGCTTGTCAGCTTATGAGCGGGATTTTCCCCTTTCCACAGAGGAATCAGATCCCCGGTCACCTGACCGTTTTCAATAGTTGTCAAAACCGCCTTTTCCAGATCATGCGCGAACTGCACCAACTGCACAATCTCATCAAGTTCACCGCGTTTAGCCAGCGCGCCGGTCCAGGCAAAGATGGTCGCCACCGGATTGGTGGAAGTTTCCTTGCCCTGCAGATACTGATAGTAGTGACGTGTCACGGTGCCGTGTGCGGCTTCATATTCATAGTTTCCTTCCGGGGAAACCAGAACGGAGGTCATCATGGCAAGAGACCCGAACGCGGTCGAGATCATGTCAGACATGACATCACCGTCATAGTTTTTCACAGCCCAGACATATCCGCCCCGGCTTCTAATCACGCGGGCCACCGCGTCATCGATCAGCGTGTAGAAGTAATCGAGTCCTTCAGCTTCAAACTGTCTGCGATATTCGTTGTCGTAGATTTCCTGGAAGATATCCTTGAAGCGGTGATCGTACACCTTGGAAATCGTGTCCTTGGTGGAAAACCACAGATCCTGATGGGTGTCAAGCGCATACTGGAAGCAGCTTCGCGCGAAGGAAGAAATCGAATCATCCTTGTTGAACTGGCCCTGCAAAACGCCGGGACCGTCAAACTGGACGATTTCCTTTTCCACAACCGCGCCATCCTCACCTTCAAAGACAAGCTTCGCTCTGCCTTTGCCGGGAATGCGCAGTTCCGTATTCTTATACACATCGCCAAAAGCGTGTCTGGCGATCGTGATCGGCTCTTTCCAGCCGGATACAACCGGTTCGATGCCTTTGACAAGAATCGGCTTTCTGAACACCGTGCCATCGAGAATCGCGCGGATGGTGCCATTAGGTGATTTCCACATCTCACTCAGGTTATATTCGTCCACGCGCTGCGCGTTGGGGGTAATGGTCGCGCACTTGACCGCGACGCCGTACTTTTTCGCTGCGTTGGCGGCATCGATTGTCACCTGATCTTTGGTCTCTTCTCGATGAGGCAGGCCGAGGTCATAGTATTCGGTCTTCAGGTCAATATAAGGTTCGAGCAGTTCCTCCTTGATGTCTTTCCAGAGGATTCGGGTCATCTCATCCCCGTCCATCTCCACAAGAGGAGTGATCATCGGGATCTTGGTTTCATTTGTATTTGGCATGAGGACAGTGTAAAGCACACAAAAAAAGGAATGCAACGAATCATGAAAATTTTTCACATTCTTTCGCCGCATTCTTTCACATATTATTTCAATTCATAGAAAATAGTTTCTTATTGATCATTATTCAGGGCGCGCACCGAAAGCGCTTTTTCCCCTTCTACGGACAGGCGTGTAATCCCGGAACCGATGCTCAGAACAGAGCAGGCACTTTCCTGACAGAGCTGCAGGTTTTCGCCATCATGCATTTTATCTGAAGACAGCAGCACATGGCGCGTGGAAGCCGCTGATGGCTGCAGGACAAGCTCGTAAGATGGATCATCCGCCTTTTCCTCAAATGCGCGCACGGTCAGTGCGTTTGAGGATGGTGCGAGCTGAAGGTAGAGAATCGGCTGGTCCGTCACCTGCGGTACAGATTCACTTTGCGCAAAAGCGATGAACTGACCGCCATACAGTGTGAACAGATCGCAGTCGATCCCGGCCTGATCGGTACTGTTGAGTGTGGTTATACAGTTTTCAAGAAGCAGCGTTTTATCTGACTGGAGTGCGTTCAGTCTGCTTTGCACCGCCAGACTGGAATCCTTGAAACTGGCTGCAGTGAGAAGGGCCCCTGCATCATTGGTTGAAGTCAAAATGATCTGACTGTCAAAACACTCAAGATCCCCTTTGCAGGACAGGGAGTTCAAAGTGCTGCTGACATTAAGCACCGCCTGATCGAAATCAAGACGGCTCTGAACATAAAGCCCGGCCCCCTGATCACTGGTGAAATTCAGGATCGCCTTTTCTAGGCTCAGCGTGTCGGTCTGAAGACAGGTCTGGCGGCTGGAAATGTTAATGATGCTTTGGGAAACGCTCATTTTCTGAGTACTCTCGATGCCTGAAGACTGGCTGGAGATGCTCAGGCTTCCATTATTTTGAACATGAACCGGACAGTTGAAGGAAACGGCGCAAAGATCGGAACTCGCGTTGGAGGCCTGTCCGCTTGAAAAGGAACTGGATCCTTCCAGTTCAATCACCAGATCCGCTGCGTCCTTCGCTTCCAGGCAGGGACCCATGGCGTTCATGATCGAAACATTATCGAGAACCAGAACGATCTGATTGTCAGGCGCGTCAATAATCAAAGAACCGCTCAAAGAACCGCTGAGCGTATAGGTCCCGGAATCCTTAATCTGAATATTTCCATCATATTCACTGAGCAGGCAGTTTCCCGGAGAGATAGTGCTGCCTCCCGCCTCAATGGGTGCGCCCTCCGCCGGTGCTGCATCAGAACTTTCCGGACCGTCCTTGCCTCTGGCAAAACACCCGCCAAGGCTCAGGGACAGAATCATCAAAAGAGTCAGAGCCAGATACTTCATGCCTGTATGCGATTTCATCATAATTTCATAGTAAAGGAAAAACAGACTTCACGCATAAAAAAATATGAGGCATTTCCTCGCTCTGACAGAGACTTTGAAAGAGATCTTTCGCCAGTATCTTCCTTCAGATCTGATTTGTCAGAACGGATAGACAGGTTTTATGATGAGAAAAACATTGAGGAAATGAATATGAACCGATTCAGCTACTATAAAGTCTCCGCTCTTTCCCCTGACATCGCCATCGCAGATCCGATGGCCAACGCCAGAAACATCCTCTTTGCCTGCCAGCAGCTCGATGAGGACTGCCAGCTGGCTGTTTTTCCGGAATTGTGCCTGTCCGGTTATACCGCGCAGGATCTGTTTCACGAATCCCTTCTTCAAAAAGCGTGTCTTGACGCTCTGGAATACCTCTGCCTGAACAAGCCGGAAAATCTTTCCATGGTTGTCGGTCTGCCCTTAAAAATCGGCAGCCACCTCTACAACGCGGCCGCCTTTATCGCCGGCAGAAAGGTGCTCGGTTTTCAGATCAAGCGCCACCTGCCCTGCTACAACGAATACTATGAACCCCGCTGGTTCGCCTACTCCAGACAGCTCGACAAAAACAGCACCGTCACGTTCATGCAGGAAGACATCCCCTGCTCCGACCACCTTCTGTTTGAAGATGAAAGCACTGGTGCTATCATCGGCATCGAAATCTGCGAAGATCTCTGGGTCGCATCTCCGGTCTCAAGCGATCACGCGCAGGCCGGCGCCAATATTCTGGTCAACTGCTCTGCCTCCAATGACACGGTCGGAAAGAACGAATACCGCCTCGATCTGGTTGCCCAGCAGTCCGCCAGATGCCTGGCCGCTTATATCTACGCATCAGCCGGACCGGATGAAAGCAGCATGGACCTTGTATTTGGCGGATCCAAAATCATCGCCGAAAACGGGCAGATTCTCTCTTCCAGCTCTTTGATGGACTGGAAAATGACCATTCAAAGCGAGATTGATCTGCAGGTCCTTGAAAATGAACGGACGCGTCATCTGAGTTCTCTTGATGAACCTGCCAAAGAGTATCTGCGCATCTTTTACCGCTCTAAAAAACCTGAAGCCATCGTCCTGAACCGCTTTGTCGATCCCTATCCTTTTGTTCCGGCCATGAGTGAAAAGCGGCTTGAGCGCTGCCGGCTGATTTTAAGTCTGCAGGCCAGAGCTCTTGCAACCAGGCTTTCCAAAATCCACTGCGATCATGTCGTGATCGGCATTTCCGGCGGTCTGGATTCTACGCTTGCGCTGTTAGTCTGCATACGCGCGTTTGATCTGCTGCATCTTGATCGCAAAGGCATTCTTGCTGTGACAATGCCGGGGTTCGGCACCACCAGCAGAACAAAAACCAACGCGCAAACTTTGATGGAGCTTCTGCACGTTTCGACCAAAACCGTCCCGATTGCACAGGCCGTCGAGCTGCATTTCAGGGATATCGATCATGATCCGGTGGTTCATGACATCACCTATGAAAACTCACAGGCCCGCGAGCGTACGCAGATTCTGATGGATCTTGCCAACCAGGTCAATGGTCTTGTCATCGGCACCGGAGATCTGTCGGAACTCGCCCTGGGCTGGTGCACCTATAACGGGGACCACATGAGCATGTACGCTGTCAACGTCTCCATTCCTAAAACGCTCGTGCGCTATCTGGTCGAAACGGAAGCGATCCGCGCAAGCAGGGAAGGAAACGAAAAGCTCCACGATGTTCTGATCGACATCTGCGAAACCCCTGTTTCTCCCGAGCTTCTGCCCCCTGATCCAAACGGTCAGATCGCGCAGAAAACCGAAGAGACACTGGGCAGCTATGATCTGCACGATTTCTTCCTCTATCACATGCTGCGCTGGCATGAACCACCCAAAAAGATTTACGCGCTGGCCCGCCTCGCCTTCCCGTCTGTGGACAGAGCGGTGATTCTCAAGGCTTTAAGAACGTTTTATACCCGCTTTTTCAGCCAGCAGTTCAAACGAAACGTCATGCCCGATGGGGTAAAGGTTGGATCTGTCAGTTTCTCTCCCCGCTCCGACTGGCGTATGCCCTCCGATGCGAGCCGCGCCTTGTGGATGAAGGAAGTTGAAGAGCTCGAAGCAGAAGAAAGGCAGAACTGATTCGGCTTCTTTCTTGTCCGAATTGAAATTGAGATCGTGTTTTTGAAGCGAAGGATTTTGAAAGATGAAATCCTTCGCTTTTCGCGTGTCCTGATGGGGCAAAAAAAAAGGAAGGCGCGATGTCCTTCCTTTCTGAAAGCAATAATTTACGCCTGTTCAGGCTCGGATTTTTCGGGAAACAGTCTGTTTTGAAGTAGCGTGTACACCTCGTCAAATCCGGTTTTATCCACTGAGGAAACGGCCGCCATAGCGCGCAGAGGCAGATTGAGTGCCTGCGCGCTTTTGCGCAGTTGAGCGAGTCTTTTAGTTTTCGGCACTTTGTCCGCTTTGGTCGCAATACAAAGAATTGGAATGTTCTGGTCCTTCAGAAACTGAACCATGTCCAGATCATCGCTGGTCGGACCATGGCGCAGATCGATCAGGGAGATGGCGCACGAGATGCCTTCCCGTTTGAGAAAGTAATCATCCATCATCTTGCCCATCTTCTGAAGCTGGGCCTGAGAGAGTTTGGCGTAGCCATATCCGGGCACATCGACCAGAGTCCACTCACCATCCACATCAAAGAAATTGATCAGCTGTGTCTTGCCGGGCGTGCCGCCCACATACGCCAGCTTCTTGCGATTGGTCAGAGCGTTGATAAAGCTGCTCTTGCCCACATTGGAGCGGCCGACAACGACCACTTCAGGCTTTCCGCCCGTATCGGGCC
>Strawberry_p1__coassemble_1929_pt1 | contig 25765 bp, 23 predicted proteins | sample Strawberry_p1__metabat2_low_PE_004 | metagenome-assembled genome bin Strawberry_p1 | reverse complement strand
GGATGAGAAAACGGAAGAGGCCATCGCTCATAAGGAGACTCCGATCGCTGATGTGGCGCCGGAAAGGATCGTGCCTGAGATCGAGGAGATCATGAAGGACAATCCGCAGGTTCTTGAACATATGACCGGTCTTTTAAAACCCTGGATTCCCGAGCTGGAAATCATGAAAAATACCGAACAGAACTCTCCGTATCACTACACGGATGTTTTGCACCATACTTTGGACGCGCTTAAAGGCATGGATCACTGGGATCCGGATGTGGCCTGGGCGCTGCTGCTGCACGATTCGGGAAAACCTGCCTGCAAAACCACCGACGCGAGAGGCGTCGATCATTTCAAGAAGCATCCGCAGGAATCGGAAAAGATCGCAAGACGCGTCATGCGCGACGTGAAAATGGACAACCACAAGCGCAAGGTCGTTCCCTGGCTGGTGCTCTATCATGACTCCTACCTCTCGCCCAAACTGGCCAATTTGTACAAGCTGCTGATTGAGCGCGGATGGGATGATGCCACGATGCAGAAATATTTCGCCGTGCAGAAAGGCGATATTCTTGCCCATTCCAAAATCGAGCGTCTTTCGCAGATGGAGGCGTTCAAAAAGTTCTATGAAGAAGAGTCGAAGAAAAGGCCTCTGTCCACGAAAGATCTCGCCCTGCGTGGAGGAGAGATCGCCAGGCTTGGCAATCTTTGCGGACCGCAGATCTCTTTAGCCCAGAAGAAGCTTCTGGAAAAAGCGTTCTATCATCCGGAGCTGAACACACCGCAAAATCTGGCCAGAACGCTGGCCGGGATGTTGGCGGACATCAGGCGGCAGGCACCGGTGGCCTGCCTGAACAGAAAGAATGAACAGAAGAAGCAGGGATGAAGCAAACGCTTAAAATACGGATCAAAGAAGAATAAGTTGCGCAAAAGAATCGAGCTGTGAGAAAATCCGGGTGTTAAATCCGGATTTTTTACGCGAAGGGGGCGTTTTTATGATGATCGTATTGATGCTGGTGTGCCTGATTGTGCTGCTGGTGCTCTGCCTGCTGGTGTGGATGGTTTTGCAGAAGGAACATAAGCTGGCAAGACAACTGTCTTTGTCCGATCAGACTTCAAGAACCATCACACAGGAGCAGAGCCGGGCGCTCAACGATCAGTTTGAATCTCTGCGTCTGTCCCTGAGCCGGATGGCTCAGGATTCCTCGGCCAACGCGATGTTGTCCGAAAATCTGCTGGAGCAGATGAGCTCGATCAACCGGATCATGTCCAACGCCAAAGCCCGGGGCAACTGGGGCGAGTATCAGATGGAATCTCTGATCAATCTGTACGGAGGACAGAGCGACGCGATCTGTCAGTTTCAGTACAGACTCGAAAACGGAAAGATTGCTGATGGCGCTTTCCATATTCCGGGCAGCGAGAAAGTGCTCTGCATCGACTCCAAGTTTCCTGTCGATCACTTTCCGGGCCTGAGCGATTCCCGTCAGAAGGACGCGCTGGCCAAAGAATTTGAAAAGGACATGAAGAAGCATATTGATGACGTGTCTTCCAAATACATCACCCCGCAGACCGTCGATCAGGCGATCCTCTTTCTGCCCTCCGAGGCGATTTACCAATATGTCTGCGCGAGAACACAGACACTGCTTGATTACGCCTTAAGAAAGCATGTCATTCTCTGCTCTCCGACCACGCTTGCCGCGGTCGTCTTCTCTCTGGAGGCCAGCACCCGAGATTTCTACAGAGCCGAACATCTGCAGGACATTCAGAAAGGACTCGATGATCTGCAGGAGCAGATGGCCAGACTGCAGGATAAAATCAACAAGGTCACCCGTTCGGCCGGCACGCTGTATGAAAACGCCGCCTCTTTACAAAGCGTATCCGACAAGCTTGAACGCTCCTTGATTTCACTCAGCCAGAGTGATGAAATAAAGGCGTGAGCACACATCCCTCCTTCCCATTGCGGGAAGGATTTTTTTGTCCTGATCGGACACAATTTTCAGACCTGCAGGCAACAGTCGTTCCTTTTGAACTGTCCAAACAGGCTTTTGTGCAATCGTTTACAATAAGAGTAAATAACGATCAAAACAGGTCCTGACGTGCTCGGATCTGTTGAAACGAAAGGAATACAGTATGCAGCCAGAGGAATACGATGTGGTGATCATCGGCGCCGGTGTGACAGGCGCGGCGATCGCCCGGCAGCTTGGTCTGCTCGATCTGAAAACGGCCGTTCTCGAAAAAAACGAGGATGTCTGCACGGAAACCTCCAAAGCCAACTCCGGGATTGTCCACGGCGGCTTTGACGCCAAACCGGGCACGATGAAAGCCCGCATGAATGTGCGCGGAACCGCCCTGATGCCACAACTGTGCGCGGATCTGGATATCCCCTACATCAACAACGGCTCTCTCGTGCTCTGCTTTGATGAAGAGCACCGCCCCGGCCTGGAAAAGCTCTACAAACAGGGCCAGGAAAATGGCGTGCCCGATCTTGAAATCATCGACGCTCAAAAACTTCATGAACTGGAACCTCATCTCTCCGATAAGGCGATCGCGGCGCTGTACGCGCCAAATGCCGGGATCGTCGATCCGTTTTTGTTGACGGTGGGACTGGCGGAAAACGCCGCGGACAATGGGGTGAACTTCTATCTCAACACCCCTGTCGAGAGTCTGGAAAAGACGGATGAGGGCTGGAATGTTCGCACGCCTGATAAAACCTTCAAAACAAAACTGGTCATCAACGCGGCCGGAGTGCATGCTGACAGGATCCATAACGCCATCTGTCCCGATGATCCCAAAACGATCATCCCAAGACGCGGCAGCTATGTGCTGCTTGACCGCTCGGCCCAGCCCAGAGTCAGCCACACGATCTTTCAACTGCCCACCCCCAAAGGAAAGGGCGTTCTGATCACACCGACCTGCCATGGAAACATCCTGGTCGGACCGACCGCGGTGGATGTCGAGGATCCGGAAAACACCGCCACCACGGCCCAGGAGCTGGAAATCGTCATGGCAAAGGCGAGAGAAAGCATGCCCGATCTGCCGCTTCGTCAGGTCATCACCTCGTTTGCGGGTCTTCGCGCCCATGAAAAAGACGGTGAGTTTGTGCTTTCAGAAAGCGCGCCGGGCTTTATTGACGCCCTTGGCATTGAATCACCCGGTCTTTCCAGCGCACCGGCCATCGGTGAATATATCGCAGCCATGGTCAAAGACCTTCTGCACGCCAAAGAAAAAGACAATCCCATCCGCACCCGTAAAGGTGTTGTGCGCATGGATGAACTGAGTCTGGACGAGCGCAACGCGCTGATTAAGGAGCGTCCAAGCTATGGCCAGATCATCTGCCGCTGTGAAATAGTCACAGCCGGTCAGATTGAAGACTGCCTGCACCGTTCAATTCCGGTGACCACGCTCGATGGTGTCAAACGGCGTGTGCGGGCCGGGATGGGCCGCTGCCAGTCCGGCTTCTGTATGCCGCGTGTCATGGAAATTCTCGCCCGAGAAAACGGAGAAGAGATGGACCACGTGTGCAAGAGCGGTCCGGATTCGACGATCATCACCGGTCATCTCAAGGAGGATCTGCAATGAATCAAAAAGATCTGATCATCATCGGCGGAGGGCCGGCTGGTCTGGCCGCCGCCCTGGAAGCGAAAAAAGCCGGGATCGATGACATTCTGATTCTTGAACGTGATCACGAACTGGGCGGTATTCTCAACCAGTGCATCCACAACGGATTCGGTCTGCACACCTTCAAGGAAGAGCTCAGCGGTCCGGAATACGCAAACCGCTTTATCGAGCTTGTGAAAGATCAGGGCATTGAATCGAAACTGAACACGATGGTCATGGATCTTTCCGATGACAACGTTGTGACCTATATGAACGGACAGGACGGTCTGTGTCAGGTCAAAGCTGGGGCAATCGTGCTGGCCATGGGATGCCGGGAACGTCCGAGAGGCGCTCTGAACATTCCGGGCTATCGTCCGGCCGGCATCTTTTCAGCCGGCACCGCGCAAAGACTGGTCAACATGGAAGGCTATATGCCCGGCAAGCGGGTTGTGATTTTGGGCTCCGGCGATATCGGTCTGATCATGGCAAGACGCATGACACTCGAAGGCGCAAAAGTGCTGGCCGTGGCGGAGCTGATGCCCTATTCGGGCGGTCTGAAGCGCAACATTGTACAGTGCCTCAACGACTTTGACATCCCTCTGTATCTGTCTCATACCGTGACGGACATTCAGGGTAAGGAGCGGGTGGAAGGTGTGACGATCTCTCAGGTCGACGCCAATCGAAAACCCATTCCCGGCACCGAAAAGCATTATGACTGCGACACCCTGCTGCTCTCCTGCGGTCTGCTGCCGGAAAACGAGCTGTCCAGACAGGCGGGCATTGAACTTTCCCCGATCACCGGCGGTCCGATTGTCGATGATACATTCATGACCAGCCAGGAAGGGGTCTTCGCCTGCGGCAATGTGCTGCATGTCCATGATCTGGTCGACTATGTCAGCCAGGAAGCCGGACAGGCGGGCAGGCATGCCGCTCTCTACATCCAGAAGCAGAAGGCGAAGGCGAAAAGTGAGTCAGCCGGACAGACTGAGTCCAAAGAAGAGCCCGGTTCCATCGCCATTCGCGGGGAAAAAGGCGTGCGCTACACAGTGCCTTCCTCTGTTCATCCGCAGAGCATGGATGATCTTCTGACGGTACGTTTCCGTGTCGGAGATGTCTATAAGGATCATTTCATTCAGGTCAGAGCCGGCGACAAGGTTTTGATGAGAAAGAAAAGAGCCGTCATGGCGCCCGGCGAAATGGAACAGGTCATCCTGACAAAAAAGCAGCTTGGCGCGCTGGATGGTGGCAATGAAATTGTGATCAGCCTGGAGGAAAACTGAGATGAAAACTGTTGAACTGACCTGCATCAACTGTCCGTTAGGCTGTCAGATCCAGGTGGAAATGGATGAAGATCAGATTCTTTCCGTCACAGGAAACACCTGCCCGAGAGGAGACGCTTACGCGCGCAAGGAAGTCATCCATCCCACGCGGATCGTGACAAGCAGCGTGCGCGTGATCGATGGCATGGCGCCTGTTGTCAGCGTCAAGACCGATCATGACATCGCCAAAGGGCTCATCTTTGATGTGGTGCGAGAGCTTAAAGCCATCGATGTCAAAGCGCCCGTTCATATCGGGGATGTGCTGCTTGAGCATGTGTGCGGCAGCGATGTGAACATCGTGGCCACCCGCAATGTGGATGCCAGAGACTGAAAGAACAAAATAAAAAAATAATTCTGAGAAACAGACAGGAAAGGAACTCTGATATGTCTTCTAAAGGCTATATGATGGCGATCGATCATGGAACGACCTCGACACGAGCGAGTCTCTTTGATCATGACTGCAAAATCGCGGCCATCGCCCAGAAGGAAAGCGTGGTCGAATATCCGGCCCCGGGCTGGGTGGAGCAGGACGCCAATGAAATCTGGCTGGATACGCTGGCCGTGATGGCTGATGTCATCAACCAGACCGGCATCTCTCCAGACGATGTCAAGGGCATTGGCATCTCCAACCAGCGCGAGACCAGCGTGCTCTGGGACAAGCGCACCGGTCTGCCGATCTACAAGGCGATCGTCTGGCAGTCCAGACAGACCGCGGATCTTTGCGATGAATGGAAAGAGCGCGGACTCGAAGAAATGGTCCGTGAAAAAACCGGTCTGCGCATCGATCCCTATTTCTCCGCCTCCAAAATCGCCTGGATGCTGGAAAATGTGCCGGGTGCAAGAGAAAAGGCCGAAAAGGGTGAGCTGCTGTTTGGCACGATGGACAGCTGGCTTGTCTGGAAACTGACCGGTCAGGTGCGCCATATCACCGACGCCTCCAACGCGAGCCGCACCCTGCTTTGCAACATCGAAACGCTTGAATGGGATAAGGAACTGCTGGACGCTTTCGGGATTCCGGCCTCGATTCTGCCTCAGATCGTGCCAACCTCCGAAGTCTATGGCTGCACCGCGCCCTATGTGTTCTTTGGCAGCGAAGTGCCCATCGCCTCCATGGTCGGTGATCAGCAGGCCGCTCTGTTTGGACAGCTCTGTCTGGAAAAGGGTATGGTCAAAAACACCTACGGCACCGGCGGCTTCCTGTTGATGAACACCGGCGATCAGATTGTCCGCTCCAAAAACGGTCTGCTCTCCACCGTGGCCTGGAAGATCGGCGACAAGGTCACCTACGCGCTGGAAGGCTCCATCTTTGTCTCCGGCTCCGTCATGAAATGGCTGCGCGATCAGCTGCATCTCTTTGATTCCGTTGGGAAGACGGAAGAGATGGCTCTGCGCGCGGGCAGCACGGCCGGTGTCTATCTTGTTCCCGGATTTGTGGGCCTTGGCGCACCATACTGGGATGACAGAGCCAAGGCGAGCCTGGTCGGTCTGTCTCTTGGCACTAACAAGGATCAGATCGTGCGCGCCGCGATCGAGTCGATGGCCTACCAGTCCAGAGATTTGCTGGAGGCCATGGAAAGCGATTCAGGGGTGCCGATCAGCTCTTTGAAAGTGGATGGCGGAGCCGCCGCCAACAACTTCCTGCTGCAGTTCCAGTCCGATCTCTGCCAGATTCCTGTCCACCGTTTTAAACTCAACGAGCTGACAGCTCTTGGCGCGGCGTTCCTGGCAGGACTTGCGGTCGGCTTCTGGAATATGGAGGATCTGCAGATTGAAGTCGAGCGTACCTATACGCCCGAGCGTTCCAAAGAAGAGATGGATAAGCGCTACGCCAACTGGCGCCACGCCGTCAAAGCCTGTCAGAGCTTCAAACCTGACATTCTGTAAGCTGTTGCGTGAATCCGAAGCAAACAGGAAAGCAGCACCCCGTTGACTGGGCTCAGGCTAAAAAGCGTGAGCGGTACAATTATTCCGGCAAATCATTTAGTGTAAAACAGCTCTCTTTTTAAAATAAGAACAGAGGATTTATCCAGTTTGGGAGAGAAAATATGAAAGTAACGCAGGGAACGCCGATTCCAGTCACAAAATCGGATCTGACGCATCATTGGCAGGAACGCCTTAACGGCCATAACCTGACGGAAATCACGATGAAGTACAAGGATGCCGACTACTTCATGGAGAATGATCCGAACAAGGATCCTGAAGAGGTCATCTATGAGGCCTTCTACAAGGAATCCACACCGGAAGAAGGACATCTGACCTGGGGTCACATCACCCTCTATCCCGGAAAGGTCAACGACCAGTACCACTGCACCAAAGGCCATTACCATCTCAATCCGCACGCGGAAGAATATTTCCTGTGCATGAAGGGCGAAGGCCTGATCATGTTCATGAACAGAGAGGGGGACTGCTGGTGCGAGGAACTGGAAGAAGGCAGCCTGCACAAGGTGCCGGAAGGCACCGCGCGCCGTCTGATCAACCTGGGCGATGATGAACTGATGCTTTCCACCTGCGTGCCCTCCGATGCCGGATTTGACTTTGAATCCGTCACGAAAAAGCCCTTCTCCTGCCATGTCTACGAAGATGACGGCGAAATGGCCATCAAGGTGGACGTGGATGAAAACGCCGCGGATGGCGGGGAAGATGGTTTAAGTGATATTGAAGCCCTTCTGAAAATCTGAAAGCCGCTTTCAAAAAGGCGTCCGTGCATTTGAACCGGATGCGCACTATACTGAAGCGGACTTTAAAGATTATTGAAACTGTACGAAGATGAACAAGGCAGGCTCTGGCCTGTCTTTTCGTTGGATCAGAAAGAAGGAGGAAATATATATGACAGTTCAACAGGCCAATCCGCTGGGATATGAACGCGTCAGCAAGCTGTTGATGAAATTTGCGATCCCGTCGATTGTCGCGATGCTTGTCAGCTCGCTCTACAACATCGTTGATCAGATCTTTATCGGACAGGGTGTCGGTGTCTTAGGCAATGCCGCCACCACTGTGGCATTTCCCTTCACGACCATCTGTCTGGCGCTCGCTCTGCTTTTAGGCGTGGGCTCCGCCACCTGCTATTCCCTGTATCTGGGTGAAAACAAACCGGACAAAGCCGCAAACATCGTTGGAAACGGTCTGATCGTCATGACGATTGTCGGCCTTCTCTATCTGGTGATCGGCGAATCCTGCATGAATGTGATGCTGCCCTGGTTTGGCAGCACCGCCGACAACTTCGCTTACGCCGCTGAATACTCCCGCATCATTCTGATCGGTATGCCCTTTCTGATTCTGTCCAACGGCCTGTCCAATCTGTGCCGCGCGGATGGCTCACCCAATTATTCGATGACCTGCATGATCATCGGCGCCATCATCAACTGCATTCTCGATCCGCTTTTCATCTTTGTCTTCAAGTGGGGCATGAGCGGAGCGGCCTGGGCGACCATCATCGGTCAGATCATTTCCTGCCTGTTCGCGACACGCTACATCAAAATGTTCAAGCATGTCAGCCTGACCAAAGAACATTTCAGACTCAACCCGCAGGCCACGCTTCAAACCGTCAAGCTTGGCCTGACACCAAGTCTCAACCAGCTTTGCATCCTGATCATTCAGGTTGTTCTGAACAACTCGCTGCGCCACTATGGCATGTTGTCGATTTATGGTGCGGATATTCCTATCGCTTCCTGCGGCATCGCCATGAAGCTCAACGGTCTGTTCATCTCCGTTTTAGTCGGCCTGTCTCAGGGCACCCAGCCCATTATCGGCTTCAACTATGGTGCGAAAAACTATCTGCGCGTCAAAAAGACTGTCCTGCAGGCTCTGACGATCATTGTCACCATGGGTGTTCTGGTCGAACTGCTCTTCCAGTTCTTCCCTGAACAGCTCGTATTGATGTTTGGTCATGGTGATGAGCTCTACGTCGACTTCTCCACAAAGTTCCTTCGGATTTATCTTTCCACTATCTGCATCACCGGTATTCAGGCGCAGGCCTCCAACTACTTCTCCTCCATCGGCCAGCCCGGCAAAGGTGTGTTCCTGTCTGTCTCCAGACAGGTGCTCTTCGCGGTGCCTTTAGTTCTGATTTTCCCGATGTGGTGGGGGATTGATGGCATTTTGTACACACAGCCTGTCGCTGACGTTCTGGCGATGGTGATTTCCATCATCATGTTGGTGATCTCCTTCCGTAAACTGAATAAAATGGAAGCAGAAAAAGAAGCCGGATCAAACAAAGAGACTGCTGACGCGCTTTAAAAAAGCCTGGGGCAAAAACAGAGCCTGAGCGCCAGTAAAAGGAACAGGTCATAAAGATCCGGTATATAAAGAGGCCCATCATGACAGCACTCTATCTTGTCCGCCATGGACAGACCGAAAACAACGTTCTGGGAAAAACGCAGGGATTCAACGACTCCCCTTTGACCGCCGCCGGAATTGAACAGGCGTGCGCGCTGGGAGAAGCTTTTAAAGACAGCGAGATCCATTTTGATGCCGCCTATGCCAGCGATCTCAAGCGGGCGGCCATCACCCGTGATCTGATCCTCGACACGATGGATCATGAAAAAGTCAATGAAATTCCCCGCTACAACATGCCAAGTCTCAGGGAAGTGAACTGGGGTGATCTTTCCGGCAAGGACAGCTCCGTTTTCGAGAACGTTGACTGGGACCGGGACTATGAAAAATATCATGGCGAGTCATTCGAACAGGTGATGATCCGCAGCATTCAGTCCCTGCTTCTGATCGTGAAGCGTCATCCCGATCAGAATGTTCTGGTCGTAGCACATGGCTGGAACCTTCTGTCCACCTGGTATGCCTTAAGCAAGCGTGAAGGTGTGGACTGGCCGGATGGAGATGTCCACATGCATAACGGCTCCATCCTGATCCTCGAGGGGGATGGCGAGCATCTTGAAATTCAGGAAGCGATCATGCCCGGATTCTGGAACAGCGTGTCCCAGACCTGTGAGGGGGACAGCGAGGAAATATCCGCATGAAGAAGAATCTCTATCTTGTCCGTCATGGTGAAACACTCTTCAACCAGCGCGATCTGATACAGGGTGTCTGCAACGCGCCGCTCGTTCTTGAAGGTGTGGCCCAGTGCCTGCATACAAGAAGCGCTTATTTTGAAAAGAACCACATCCAGTATGATCATGTCTTCTGTTCTCCCGAAGGCAGAACAATCCAGACCACACAGCTGATCACAAACATGCCCTATGTCACAAAGATCGATCTGCATGAGATGTGTTTTGGAAAACTGGAAGGATGTCCCGACTATCTGGCCGGACCGGCCGATCAGTTTGACACCTACTACGGAACAATCGGCGGTGAGACGACCGCTCAGGTGCAGCAGCGCATGAATCATGTGCTTTTCGAGATCATGAACGATCCTGAAAACACCAACGTGCTGGTCGTGGCCCATGGCTGCGCCAATCTCGCGTTCCAGAGATACTGGAGCAAAGATTCAGAGATCAAAAGCATGCCGGTGCTTAACAACGCCTCTGTTCTGCATTTTGTGTTTGATACCGAAGAGCAGACCTTCGATCTGATCGAGGAGTTCAATGAGGACTACGAGACAGACGATTTCACGAAAGCGAGAACGATGCATCAGGCGATCATTGTCTGAAATTCATAAACCCATAAACCTATTTGGCTGCTCTGACAACGGGGCAGCTTTTTCAGATGCCTGACAGGGGTGCTCCCGGTTGCAAACGCCGGGCAGATCTGGGGAGGGAACGGCGGCTATGGATTTCTTTCATGAATTTGTCAGTGAATATTGACGTGAATAGCCCATACTGAAAGCACCAGCTGAAAGGGGCTGATATCATGACGGGACAGACCACTGACATCACTATTTGCATGGATGAAGATTTGAAGGAACAGGCCGAGGCTTTGTTTAAAGAACTCGGGATGGATTTATCCACGGCGTTCAACATCTTCGTGCGCCAGTCGCTTCGAGCGGGCGGCATTCCCTTTGAAGTAGAGCTGGAACAGCCAAACAAAGAAACGATTGCAACCATGTTAGAGGCGGAAAGGATCGCCAAAGACCCGTCAGTAAGGGGTACAACGGCCTTGATGAGCTGTTTACCGACTTAAAAAACTGAGGAAATAAAGTACACCGTCAAAGACACGACCGTTAAAAAAGACTGCAAGCAGGCAGTCATTGTCTGAAATCTATAATCTTGCTGGCCGCTCTGTAAATCAGGGCGGTCTTTTTCACGAGAGCTTGATCGCGAGAACAGGATCAGCGGTTATTTTCATTGTGACTGTTTCTCAGAGCGCGGATTTCACTGATCAAAGTCTGAACATCTTCGTCGCTTTCAATTCCCATTTCTTTTGCGGCGTTGTAAAAGGCATCCTGCGCTTTTCGCAGGGCGTCAATCGAGGCATTGCTTATAACGATTTCTCCGTTTGCATTTGCGCTGAACAGGACCTTGTCACCAGGTTTCAGATCAAGCTGACGGCGGATTTCAACTGGAATGGTGATCTGACCATTGGCGGAAAGCTTTGCAAGGTTCATCGATTCTTCCTTTCTAATCTTTAGATATCAAGAAATCTTGAGGTTTATGCACACAGTATACATTGTCAATCCACCATGCTTTTTGATAAGTGCTTTTAACGAATAACGCAAAAAATGGGATATATCGTAGAATGTTCATTAGATTTATTGAAATTTAAAAATATATTCCGAATTTAATGGGGAAAACGAGTATGAAGCTGTTAAGAATCACTTTTGAGAATATTCCGTTGTTTGAACATGAATTTTCAATCGATTTTCTTGCGCCAAAAAGCATCACTCTCGATGATCAGGACAAGCTTTATAAACTTGGCGAGAGATTTTATATCAATCCTGTTTTAGCGTTCACCGGTTTGAACGCGTCAGGCAAAACAATCGCTCTGAATCTTCTGATCTTTGTTCTGAAAATGATGCAGAACATTCCGCTCAATCAGATCAGCGAGAAACGGGCTTTGCATATGAAGAGCGATGAGCGGATTGGCCTCAAAGTGTTCTTTCAGGAAAAGACCGATGCCTGGCTGCTGCAATCCGATATCACAAAAACCGCGGATCCGGATGAGAGGTTGGTATTTCTGGATGAGCAGCTGAGCGTTTATAAAGGCGCATTGAAAAAGCCGAAGAACAGGCTGTTTGATCTGAGCAATTACAAAACCGCAGCAGACAGGAAGTCGATCGCGAAGTATCTGGCCGCAGACGGAAGCATGATCGTCCAGTTCAATAATGAGCATAACGATCAGCTTTACCTATGCGAGAACCCGAACTTCACAAACCACAGAAATGCAAAGACCATGCTGCAGATTCCAGACGAACTGCTTTTGTTTTTTGATCCTTCCATTGAGTATCTGAAATTTGATTCTGACTCATCCCAAAAGAAGTTCACAGGAGCGCGGCTCAAGTTCTATGGTGCAAATGAACTGCGCCTGACGTCTTTTGATGATCTGAAACTGTATCTGTCCGCTGGAACACTTAAAGGACTCGGCCTTTTTGCCTCGGCTTTTTCTGTGATGGACCATGGTGGATATCTGGTTGTTGATGATCTGGAAAGCCATCTGCATCCTCAGATTGCCGCTTCTTTGATCAAGATGTTCTTGGATCCAAATATCAACAAAAACGGAGGAACGCTTGTTTTTTCAACGCATAACCCGCTGCTTCTTGATGAGATGGATCGCAACGACTGCATTTACATCCTTCGAAAAACGGGCCCGAGTGCTCTCACCAGACTGGATGAAGTGCTTTCCAGAAAAGACATCAAGAAAAGCGACGCTTTTATATCCGGTTATCTTGAAGGAACCGCCCCGGACTATGTCCGTTACAGAGATCTGAGACGGGTGGTTGTTAAGAAGTACAGAGAAAACTGACGCTGGAATAAGCATCTTCAAAGAGTCATTCTGAGAATACGATCAGTTTTTCTCAGGATCCTCTGTTTTTGAAAACAGTCCTGAACCCGCTGATTTTCTTTCTATTCATGGTGTTCTGTTTCCAATCTGATTTCATTCTGATTTGAACAAATAAGTTATGGTGCATAGAAATACCTGTTGAAAGGGCTTTTATTGCGTGCTACTTTCAAACTATGGATAATTCGTTACTGAAACAGGTCGAAACAAATACTCGCTCCGGCCTGATCGACAAGAATAATGCGATGGCCTTATCGGTCGCGCTCTCTTTATCCAGAAGCCGAACCAGTGAGACACTTAACGCGGCTTATAACGCAGGGGAACTGATCAAGATCAACAACCGGCCGGTACTGTTTGCCTGCCGGAAAATCCTCGAAGAACAGGCCGGCTGCACGCTGAAAAACCAGTATGACTCTTTGCAGGCGCTGCAGGAGGAACTCCATAAACATGTACGCCGGGACTTTGACAAGCTGATCGGCTCCAAAGGTTCTTTGCGGATGCAGACAGAACGCTGCAAAAGCGCGGCCGCATATCCTCCCCATGGTGCGTCCATTCTTTTTGACGGACCGACCGGAACCGGTAAAAGTTATATCGCCAAACTGACATGGGAATTCGCTGTGAACAACGGCTATCTTCCTGAAGATGCGCCCTTCATTTCTTTGAACTGTGCCAACTACGCCAACAACCCCGAGCTGGTGACCGCCACTCTGTTCGGATATAAGAAAGGCGCCTTCACCGGTGCGGAAACGGATACGCCGGGTCTGATTGAAACCGCCCATCGCGGTGTTCTGTTTTTGGATGAAGTGCACTGCCTGCAGCCATCCTGCCAGGAAAAGCTCTTTCAGTTCATGGACCAGGGGATCTATCAGCCGTTAGGCGAAAACCGCACCACCAAAAGCGCGGAGGTGCTTCTTCTTTTCGCAACCTCCGAAGTCCCGGAAGAGGCTTTGCTTCCCACCTTCTTAAGACGAATCCCCGTGCATCTGCATCTTCCGATGCTTGAAGAGCGCGGTCTGGTGGAAAAAGGCCAGCTGCTTTTGTACGCGCTCAATCAGGAGCAGAAGAAAATCGGCAGAACAATCAAGATCACAACCGCGACCTACGATCTGCTGCTCGATCACGAATACTCGGGCAATATCGGCGAGATGATGAATGTCGTGCAGAACACCTGCATGCGCGCTCTGTTCGCTTCCGGAAGCAGGGATGAGGTGAAAATCCGCATCCAGCATCTGTCGGACCGGATCCTGCGTGAAGCCAAGTTCATTCCTTCCACCTCCCAAAGTGATGTTCTGGATCTGAAAACTCTCGCTTCTCAAAACAGCCGTTATTCGGCCAGAGAAGTTTTGCATACCTATCTGCTCGATCTCGCATTGCAGCTGTCCAACGGCCGGATGATGCTGGAGGACTTTATCGATGAGTGCCAGGAGCGCATCCGCGCCTATACCAACGATCTGCTTCTGACGGAATCAACGCATTTTGGCGCGCTGGAGCAATATGCCTCCGGTGTTATCGAACAGACGGTCAGCGACGTCACCGCGCATTATGGCTATGATCTGGAAAAGCCAAGACTCAAGTGTCTGATTCTCATGGCGCTTGAAGCCTATATCAGCTATCTCGAACTCGAGAGCTTCTATGAATCCCGTAAAGAGGAATGCGATACCTTTATCGCTCTGATTCGCAACCGGTTTCCAAGAGAAACCGCGATTCTTGAAGAAGTCAGCCGCTCTTTAGAGGCGGCCCTCGATACCCCGCTTCATCCCTTCACTCTGGCGGAGCTGTGTCTTTCTTTGCATATGAATGCGGGCATTGATGAAGCGAGCCAGCGCATCTGCCTGATCATCTGCCATGGAAGTTCCACCGCGACCTCAATGGCAAGCACCGCCAACCAGATGCTTGGAAGCTACGTCTTTGACGCGCTGGACATGCCGCTGGATATCTCGCCCAAACAGATCGCTGAAAAGATCAACGGGTTCCTTTCCATCCGAAGAGACTGCAGGGAAGTGGTGCTGTTAGTGGATATGGGCTCTCTGGAGCAGATCAGCGCCAATCTGGAAATTCCGCCCAAGGCCTCCATCCTGCTGGCCACCCATGTCCATACGGCCATGGCTCTGGAAGTCGGATCTCAGCTTTTGCACGGGATGCTGCTGGAGCAGATCGCGCAGAAGCGTCAGGAAGATGACACGCTCTTTCAGATGATCTCCCATAAATACAAACCCAAGGTTCTGGTCTGCTCGTGCGCGACCGGCATCGGCACCGCCATGAAGCTCAAAGCGATTCTCGAAGACTCACTGCCGGACAACCTGCCACTGGAGATCATGACCTACGACTACTCCACGCTTGTCAAAAACGGACTCAAGGATCCTCTTTTTGCCAGATGCGATGTGGTCGGGATTGTCGGAACGCTCAATCCCAATCTGGAGGATGTGCCCTTTATCCCCGTGGAAGGTCTGATTTTGCAGGATTCGTTCCACATTCTGCGTGATCACTTCGCTGATCTTGTCAGCCAGGATGATCTTGCGTTGATCGAGTCCAACATCCTGAAAAACTTCACGCTCTCCAATATCATCGGCACACTGACCGTGCTCAACCCCGATCTGCTGCTGTCCAAAGTCAGCGTGGCCATCGACACCCTGCAAAAGACCAGACATGAGGAGTACAACACGCATATCCGCTTCGGATTGTATGTTCATACGTGCTGCCTGATCGAGAGATTATTGCTTCAGGGACCGGATGAGCCTCTGGATGAGGAGTACATCACGGATGATCTGCTTGAATTTCATAAGCAGCTCAAGTCGAGCTTCAAGCCGCTTGAAGATTTCTATCATGTCGACATCCCGCTCGATGAGACACGAAACATCAAGATCTACATTGACAGCTTCTATCAGGCCTGAGCCTTGATCAGAGTTCAAACGGACCGCTTTTCTTTCGAAAGGCGGTCCATTTCTTTGCCCATAAAAATTCCAAAATCTCAAAAGAGTGTCGGACTTTTGCCAGACACTTTGTCAAAGCGCTTTACCTAAAGGGCTTTATAAGTTGGCACAGAAATTGCTAATAGAGAGGTGAGAGCTCTAAAGAGAAAAGAGAGGAAAAAACATGAGCATCATTTCTGCAAGAATCGACTTCAGACTGCTGCATGGCATCGTCGCCACCCAATGGGCCCCGATGTCCGGCGCTCAGCGCGTCATGGTGATTGACGACCGCGTTGCCAACGACCCTGTCATCAAAGAAAGCATGCGTCTTGGCAAACCCGCCGGCATGGCCTGCTCCATCATCACCGAGGAGACTGCCCGCAAAAACTTCAAAGCCGGCAAGTATGACAGCCACAAGGTTTTCGTAGTCACCGAAGATCCGAGAATCCTGGTTCATCTTGAAGAAGACGGACAGAAGATTCCCGAAGTCATCGTCGGCACCACACGCTCCATTGACGAGGGAACAAAAGTTTCCAAGCGCGCCGCCATCAAAGACGAGGACAAGCCTGTCTACAAACAGCTGCTCGACAACGGCAGCAAGGTTCTCGTGAAATTCGTACCGTCCGACAAGGACATCCCCCTTGCCAACAAAATCGACCTTTAAACACTGAAAGAGAAAGAAGAAAACAATGACATTAACTGGACTTCAGATTTTTCTGATCACCCTGATCGCGTACTGGAAAATGACCGACACCGTCACCTTCCAGCTGTTCGCCTTCAACACACTGGTTGTTGGATGGCTCACCGGCCTTGTGTGCGGAGATGCCGCATTCGGTCTGTATGTCGGCGCAACCCTGCAGCTGATGAGCATGGGTGTTGTCGCTGTCGGCGGATCCTCCATGCCTGACTATCCTGTAGCCGCCATCATCGCGACCGCCATCGGTATCACAACCGGACGCGGCATGGAAGCCGGCCTGGCCATCGCGCTGCCCGTTGCCATGCTGGGTGTTAACTTCGACGTCATCATGAAGATTATCAACGGATTCCTGATGCGTAAGGAAATGAGCCTGATGGAAAACAACAAGATTCCGTCCGCTTTCCGCCTGATGTGGGTTTCCGTTCTCTGCTATGGTCTTTGCTCCGCGATCCCTGTTGCGATCTGCCTGGTAGCCGGACCCGTTGTTGTTAACGCTGTCCTCGATTTCATGCCCGCATGGTTCACCAATGGTCTGACAATCGCCGGTAACATGCTGCCCGCAGTCGGACTTGCGATGCTGCTGATGTACATGCCTTTAAGCAAATACTGGGGCTTCCTGATGGTCGGCTTCGTTCTGACCGCTTACCTGAACCTGCCGGCTCTTGGTGTTGCTGCCATCGGTCTTGCCTGCGCGTTTGAAGTTTATAAGAGCCAGATGAAAGCACACACTGCCGCTGCAGCCGGTGCTATTGGAATGGGAGAGCTTGAAGATGAGTAAGGAAAAAGTTTTAACCAAAAAAGAACTGCGCAAGGCTGCCTGGCGCTGGATGATGAGCATTTCGACCTTCAACTACGAAACACAGGAAGGTCCTTCCATCGCGTATTCCTGCTGGCCCTGCATCGAGAAGATGTACGACGATCCCGAAGATCGTAAAAAATCTCTGCTGAACCAGATGAAATACTACAACACGATGCCGTGGGTTTCCCCGTTCGTAATCGGTGCCGCTCTTGGTATCGAAGATGAAGGCGGTATTGATTCTCTGAACGCTGTTCAGGACTTCAAAGTCGGCCTGATGGGCCCGCTTGCCGGTATCGGTGACACCATTGGCTGGGCGATGATCCCGACCATCTTCGGTTCCATCGGATCCTCCATGGCTATGGAAGGCAACCCCCTGGGCATCTTCCTGTGGCTGGCCTTCACACTGCTCTTCCTTGTCATTCGTATTCTTGGCTATGAAATCGGCTACTCTCAGGGTGTCAAGCTGATCACAAGCTTTGGCGACAAGATCACCGTCTTTACCGAAGCCTGCTCCGTTCTTGGTCTGACCGTGGTCGGCAACCTGATCGCTTCTGTCGTTCATGTACAGACTGGCCTGACTTTCACCAATGGTGATGTTGTCATGAACGTTCAGGATCTGATCAATGGCGTTATGCCCTGCATGCTTCCTGTTCTGACTGTCTTCCTGTGCTACTGGCTGATGTCCAAGAAGAAAGTCAAGATGACCAGAATGATCCTCATTCTGATTGTTCTCTGCATGATCGGCGCCGCGACAGGCATTCTCGCATGATGCGCGCCGCTTCCAGAAAAATCGCATTAAAGCCTGAATGCCCGGTGTACCTTTCAGGGTACGCCGGGGATACCAGGCTGCATTCCACCACATCAGTGCATGACGCGCCGATGGCGGTGGCTCTGCTTCTGGAGGTTGACAATCGTAAACTCCTCTTTCTCGAACTGGATGTTCTGGCCGTCGAGGAAGAGCGGATCGCTCCTTTGAAAAAGGACATCGCCTCCAGACTTCATATGGATCCTGACGATCTGATCGTCAGCGCCGTACACTCTCACTCCCTGCCTTCCGGCTTTTTCGCCGATCCCTTCTCCGACAAGTCCGATACCGGATTCTACGATCAGGTTCTGCGTGATCTGCCAGGGGCACTGGAAGGGCTGGATGAACAGCTGCAGGAATGCGAAGCTCTGTATTCCAGATGCAAGGTGCATGGCTACTATTCCAAGCGAAGCGATATCACCGCCCCCTTTGATGATGAGGCGCTGGTCATCCGCTTCGTGCATGACAACGAAAACATCGCGGCGATTTTGAAAATCAGCTGCCATGGCACCGTTCTTGGCCCCGACAACATGGATGTCACCGTGGATTTTTTAGGCGCCATCCGGGACGGGCTGGCCAAAGAGATTGGCGTCACACCTTATACCGTCACCGGTGCGAGCGGAGATATCTCCAACCGCCAGTACAGACAGGGCAATGACTTCAGGGAACTGGAACGCGTTTCCAAGGGCGTTCTTCAGATCCTTTCTGAGGGCCTGAAAGAGTGGAAACCGCTCCATCTGGCCGCTCCAAAAATCGAGTCCTGGTCCTATGGCATTGATTACGACTGCCGCCCGAATTATCCTCAATATCGACAGGCGTTAGAAAAAGCGCAGGCTGTCATGGAGGATCCCGGCTCCAGCTTTGACGAAAAGAAGCTGGCGCGCACCGAGATCTATGTCATGAAGGAGCGCCTGGAGCAGGAGCATGTCAGCTTCACGGTCAAAGGCCGTGTCATCCATATGGGTGAGCTGACCATCGCGACCTTCCCGGGCGAGCTTGCAAGCATCTTCGGCCTGCAGCTCAAGGAAGCCTGCCCGAACGACTGCTTCCTGCTGATCGGATATTGCGACGACTATCAGGGCTACTTCATTGAGGAAGACGAGTATGGCAAAACCTATGAAACGGTGGCCACTCTGACCCCCAAAGGCGAACCCGAAAAAATCTGCACTCTGATAAAGGAGAAATTATGAGACACTTCATCTTTGCCTCACATCACAGACTGGCCGAAGGGCTGAAGGACACCGTTCAGTTTCTGACAGGAGATCAGACAGACATTCATGATCTGTGCTGCTATCTGGATGGAGACAGCCAGCCGGTGGAAGAAAAAGTTTCCGCCCTGATGGAGGGCTGGGATCCGGAAGATGAAGTGGTGATCCTGGCTGATCTGCTTGGTGGAAGCGTCTACCAGAAGTTCTATCCCTACCTCAACGAGCACCGTCATCTGCTTTGCGGTATGAACCTGCCGCTGGCCATGACGCTTGTTCTTGAGCCGGAAGGATCTCTGACAAGCCAGAGAGTCAACGAGATCGTCAATGAAGCGAGAAACGCGCTGGTTTATGTCAATGATCTGTCTTCGGACGATGATGAGGAGGATGAATAAGATGCTGATTTCTCAGATCATTCAGAAACTGAAGGAATATCACAAGGGCTATGGCACCATCGATGAGGCCACAACCCGTGACAAGATCCTGTTCGGAAACCCCGATCAGGAATGCACCGGTATCGTGATCAGCTGCTGGGCGAGCGTGGATGTGATCAAAGAAGCGATCGCCCGAAATGCCAACCTGATCATCTGCCACGAGGCTCTGTTCTGGAACCACGGCGACCATCAGGAATGGCTGCAGGAAGCCCAGAACCCCACCTATCTGGAAAAGAAGAAACTGCTTGAAGAGCATGGCATCGTTGTCTGGCGCGACCATGACTACATTCACTCCGGCATTCCTGTTGATGGCAAGTGGGTCGATGGCATCTTCTACGGCCTGGCCAAAGAGCTTGGCTGGCTGGACCGCATGCTGGATCAGGAACCGATGGGCACCACCGTCTTCGATCTGTCCGACATGACTGTCAAAGAAGCCGCCGCGCATATGGTCGACAAGATGAACCTCAACGGTCTGAAGATTCTTGGCAATCCGGACGAAAACGCCGGAATCGCCAGAGTTCAGTTCCATGTCCTTGGTGATGCCAATGACATGATCAACGAAGCAGAACGACTGGACACCAATCTGCTGATCTGCATGGAGCTGATCGACTTCACACTGGCTGAATACGTACGCGACAGCGCGCAGCTTGGCCGCAAGAGAACCGCTCTGACAGCGGGTCACTTCAACACCGAAGAGCCCGGCATGAAGTATTGTCTGGAATACTTCCCGCAGGTGATCGGGGAAGACATTCCGATGACTTTCGTGCAGTCCGGTGATATGTATCACTACCTGACAAAGTAAAAAATGAACAGCCAGGCAGGCTGAAGAAACTGAGGGAAGAGTATGGAATTCTGCATCATTGGCACCATCATTCTGGTGATCGCGCTTGTGATCATCAAGCGGATCATGATGAACAAGATCCTTGAGGCCATTGGCAGCCAGGACTGGCAAAAAGCGCTCAAATATCTTTCGAGCGGTTTTGCGAGAATGAGCATGCAGGGTGTCATGCGCGATAACATGGAGCTGTCAATTCGCATGGCCCAGAATGACAAAAAGGAAATCCGCGCCGTTCTTTTGAGAATGGAGCAGACCAAAATGAAGCCGCAGTACAGAATCGCCTATCTTCAAAGAGCCTTTGCATGGTATCTGTCCGAAAAGGACGGTGCCGGCTGCAGACGCTGCATTGACGAGATGATCGATGAGCGCATCGCCCATTCGATGCAGATCGAATACGATGTGCTGATCAAAAAGAACCCCGCCCACATCGAAGAGATCGAACAGAAGATTCTGACGATCACCGAAGGCGTCGAGGATCTCGAACCGCAGCAGGCCGCCGCGTTAGGTTCTCTCGAATACCTGCTTGGCGTGCAGTATGAGCTCAAACAGGATGTGAAAACATCCGAAAAGTACTATCAGGCTGCCAAAGATCATGGATTCCTCAACGAAGCCATGGAGCCTGCAACTCTTTAGAAAACGTCCTTTTCAACTCTTGAATTTTACAACCGGCAGACCCCGGACCTTCAAACGAAGATCCGGGGTTTGTTTGTGCGGGGGGGGGAAAGCTTAAAAGATTAAGAAAGGGATCTGTTCTTTCTTTGATAGGAAGAAGGGATGTGCAGCTTTGCGCGATACTTGGCGATGGCTCTTCTTGAAAGGACGACCCCCTCCTGTTCAAGCAGCAGCCGAAGCATTTCATCGCTGTAGGGTTCACAGGCATCTTCTGTTTTGATGTAGTCCATCAGCCGCTTTTCAATCGCGGATGCGGACATCTCACCAGTCCCTGTGGCATCGAATAACATCCGCATCGGATAGAGGCGGCCCTTCCAGCGAAAATACTTGCCCGAGACGGTGCGGGTGATGGTCGAGGGGTGGACACAAAGCTTTTGTGCAAGGCTTTTAAGCTTCATGCGCTGAATCGGACCGCCGCTTAAAAACCAGTCTGCCTGCCCTTGAACCGCTTCTTCCATGACGGTTTTCAGAATTCTCTGGCGGCTTTCAATCGCCCGGCGCAGAAAGTCAAGTTCAGTATTTCTGTCATCCGGCATGGCTTCTTCACCCTGCTCGTCCTGTGCCCCGTCTTTGGAAAACGGGTTTTCCATGCGCACCACAAGCCGGTCTTCTTCCAGAACCACTTCGCAATCCGCGATCGCTCCATCAGCCAGACGCGCAAAGGCCGCGCCCGGGCGGGGATTGAGACTGCGAATAAATGTCAGACCCTCCATGACTTCTTCCACGCTCATCTCACAGACATCTTTAAGCTTTTGCCAGTTTCGCTCTGCGAGCAGTTCGAGATGATCGCAAAGGATCAGACCGGTCTCACTTTCCGCCTTTTCACTGAGCTCGCACTGGATCTGCAGGCAGTCTTTGAGAGAAAAGCAGAAGCAGCCGGCCGGATCGAGCGCTCTGGCCTGTTCGATATGGTAGTCAAGCACTTCATCCGGGTACTGATCGAGCTTTGAGCGGGGGACGTCAAACCAGCCGTTGCCATCAAGAAACGAGAGCAGATATTCCATGACATCACTTTGAAGATCCGTGCGAAAGCGGACCTGATCAAGGATGTGGGCTTCCAGAGATTCGCTCTTTCGATCCGGCATGACTTCTAGCATCGCATCCTCTAACGAAAGAGGTGCGCTGATGCCGGAGAGCTGTTCAAGCAGACGGTGCAGATCCTGCTGGGGCATGGAGAGCACTTCAAGCTTTCTGGAGATCTGTGCATAGGAGCGCACAGTCTGAATCTGTTTCTGTTTGTGCTGGTAGGACTGCTTCATAACGCGCTCTCCATATCTTTGTCTTCCTTTTCAGCAACAGGATAACAGGAAGAGTTTTCAAAATTCAGGCCGATTTGAGGGAGAGCCCGTCTATTAAGAAGCGTTAAACAAAAGGAGGGAATTAAAAGAGCGGACATGATCCATGTCCGCGGTAAAGGTTCGATCAGGGATGGCAGTTGGCGCAGGGTGTGTAGCCCTGCTCAATCAGATCTTCGCGATTTGCCGTCACATCCTGTCTGTTTTTGGCTTTCATCTTAGAGACGCTCTCGCATTCCGGCGCATGGAAAATCATGGATCTGGTATTGAGAACGTACTTCTTCGCGGCTTTTTCAGAATCAGTGGAAGTCTGGCTGGCCGCGTCATGATGGTCATCATCATGATGGGCGGCTTCATGATTTTCACCGGTCGCGTAGTCGATTTCCACACCCGGCTGCACATTGTAGACAAAGACGCAGAACTGCACGCCTTCTCCATGGTCTTCCACCGATTCGGCCTCGAGAAGGACACCGTTGGCGACCAGATTATCGCCCTCAAAAAACGGTGTGACGCGGTACAGCACATGGTTGTCTGTCTGATCCACATAGTCCTTGACCATCCGTTCATAGGGCTCCATGCCATGTGCGTTAAAGGCTCTTGTTCCGGTCATCAGATTGGCCTCATTCGCGTTTTCGGCGGAAAGCGAGTAGGCGATCAGATGTGACCGGTTGTACAGCTGCGGTCCGTCTTTAATGAAATCGTAGGCGTTCTGAACCCAGCCGGTCGGTTTGATCTTAGAGATATCCCCGCGTCTTTCGGTTGGCATCAGATCCTGTCCGATGGAGGCGAAGGCGCCGATCACGCGGTTAAGACTGTCCAGTCCATAGTAGATCTCAAAGGAGTCAGCGCCTTCTTCAAGCTGCTGTTCGGTGAAGAACGGTTTGTTTTCGTGGATGATGACGGACAGCTCGTCCTGATAAGGCGGAATGTCCGCCAGAGTGAGATCCGGCCGCTTTGGATCCGAAATGTCGGAAGACTCAGACAAATCAGAAGAAGGATTCTTGGCGGTATCCTCTTCTGTGATGGTCTGATCTGGCAGTTCAGGCTGATCCGCGCTGCATCCGCCTAAAAGCAGGCCGCAGGCGACAAGCAAAGACAGCAGAAGCCTGTTCAACGAATTTTTCATGAAATCCCCTTATTTGGCGAAGGCTTTGGAAAGCTTTCGCCCTTTTCACTTTTTACTTTCTCTTTTTATATCCCGTCAAAGGCGGGAAAGTCATGACATTTTGATGTTTGCTGACCCGCTTCCTGAACAGAATGAATGTCCTTTGTATTTTCTGCTCGTTCTGATCGGCATTTTGACAGCCATGAGCAGATTGAACAGAATAAAAACAGAAGAAGGAATGAGCAGAAGATGAAGATACGCCAAAGTGAATCGATCGCCCTGAGTTCGCATGTCGATGAAGATGTTTTAAGAACCGTCATCGCTTTCGCAAACTGCGAAGGCGGCAGGATCTATGTTGGTGCTGAAGAGGGTGGAACAGTTGTCGGACTGGAAAATGCGGAAAATGAAATGTTGAAGGCGAATGATCTGATCCGGGAGGCAGTTAAACCGGATCTGACCCCGTTTGTGACGTGCAGAATTTTGACTGCGCAGGCAAAGAACCTTCTGGAGATTCACGTTCAGCCTGGAACGGATCGGCCATATTTTCTGAGTGCGAAAGGTCTAAGGCCGGAAGGCGTCTTTATCAGAAGGGATGCCGCATCTCTTCCCGGCGCGAAGAGCACAATCGAAAGAATGATCCGGGAAACGGATGGTGATCAATTTGAAGACAGACGCTCCCTTGAGCAGGAACTGACCTTTGATCAGACCGCCAGGTTCTCCACCAGCCGAAAGATGGCATTCACCTCTGATCAGATGCAGGCGCTCGGTTTACAAAGACCGGATGGAATATATACCAATCTTGGCCTGCTTCTTTCAGATCAGTGCCCGTACTCCATCAAAGCAGCCGTTATTCAGGATGATCCGCAAAACCTGGCGCGCTTTCGGCAGGAATTTACCGGTTCTCTGTTCAGACAGATGGAAGACGCCTATCTCTATATCGACTTTCATAACAATACGAAATCGGTTATTAACGGATTTTTCCACGAAGAAACAAGAGACTATCCCCCGGCAGCAATCAGAGAAGCCCTGTTCAATCTTCTGGTCCACCGCGCCTATGACTATACGGCCAGCTCACTGATTCGCATGTATGCAGATCGGATCGAATTTGTTTCTATCGGTGGATTGATGAACGGCTTTTCTTTGAAGGACGCAGAGCTTGGCGTGACTATGTGCCGGAATCCGAAGTTGGCGGAAGTCTTTTCCATGCCGGGGCTGATGGAAGGCTGTGGCACCGGACTGAAAAGAATCATGCGGGCGTATGAAGGACAGGGTGCGTGCCCGCAGATTGAAGTGTCTGACAACGCCTTTAAAATCACTCTGCCAAATCTGAATGGCCAGATCAGACGAGAACAACAGGAGCAGAAAACGCCGGAAGAGATGATCATCGCTCTGGTAAAGCAGAAGGGATTCATCACGCGAAAAGATGTGGAAGAGATGTCTTCGCTCAGTCAGGCCACCAGCGGCAGGCTGCTCAAAAAGATGGTGGAGGATGAAATCCTCGTTTCACAGGACAGAGGGAAAAGGATCCGATACCGTCTGGCTTGATGAAAGGGGATACCCTTTCGGTGTTCTGCCTGAGACCTGGAAGAAGAGAATTCCCCGTGCATTTTACTGCCCACAAAACAGAGCCTCTGTCCTATTCTAAAGAGGTAAAAAACAGAGTTGATATGCGCAGGGATCCTGCGCTGTTAAACAAAACTGAAAAGGAGAGACTGTATGAAAAAACTGATTGCAGGGCTTTGCTCCCTTGCACTGGCAGCCGGCCTTCTTGCCGGATGCGCCAACGCCAAACCGGCTGAACCGGTGGATGTCAATGTCATGGCTTTGAAGGGCCCGACCGCCATGGGCATGGTGTCCTTTATGAAGGAAGCCGAAGACGAAAAGATCGACTCCAACAACTACCAATTCTCGATTGTCGGTGCACCTGATGAAGTCAGCGGCGCTCTGGCAAGCGGCAGCACGGATCTGGCCGCTGTACCGGCCAACCTCGCTTCCGTTCTCTATAACAACACCGAAGGAAACGTCGAAGTGCTCGCCATCAACACGCTGGGTGTTCTCTACATCTGTGAAAAAGGCGACAGCGTCAAGAGTGTGGAAGATCTTAAAGGAAAGACGATCTTCGCAAGCGGAAAAGGCAGCACTCCGGAATACGCGCTGAACTACATTCTGGAAAAGAACGGTCTTGATCCCGAAAAGGATGTCACGATCGAATGGAAGAGTGAACATG
>Strawberry_p1__coassemble_1925_pt1 | contig 25895 bp, 26 predicted proteins | sample Strawberry_p1__metabat2_low_PE_004 | metagenome-assembled genome bin Strawberry_p1 | reverse complement strand
CTACAGGAAGGGATTGATCTAAAAATTTTGTACAGTTTATAGGGGACAGTTTATATTCCTGAGAGGAAGGCTTTCTTTAACAAGGGAAAACAGTTTTGAATTATACCTTGAGATATTTAGTGATTAATAGGCAGGGAGAAAACTACAAAGTCAGCTGGATAGGCTTCTGTCCATTCTGATCGGCGACTTCGAGAAGTCTCTGTAAAAGAATGGCGATGGTCTGCTGATCCGCATAGGACAATTTTCGGTAGTCCTCGATCAGAAGCTGCTCACTGACATTCAGAACAATAGCTCCGCCAAATTCAGGTTCTTCATAACCGAGAAGATAGGAGGGGTTGATGTCGAGATATTCTGCGATCGCTTCAAGCTTCTTCTGGGGAATGTTCTGCACTTTGTCAGATTCGTATTTGGAGATGGTTGTCGCGGAGCTGCCGATGGCTTCCGCAACTTCTTCCAGTGTCTTCTTTCGCTTTGTTCTGATTTCTTTCAGTCTTTGTCCAGTTGTCATAATTTTCCCGTGCGTCCTTATTATAAAGGATATTTGTCATCATCCTGCAAAAGAGGTCCTGTGATGACAAAAAAAGAAGGGGATTGATCATGGGATTCATGATCCTCTGATATTTCCCTGAAATCAAAAAAAGCTTCCAGAATGGAAGCTCAGTATGGTGCCGGAATGCCTCCGGATCAATTTCACATGGCGGAGTGGCCGGGATTCGAACCCGGGGTAACTGTTAAGCTACACAGCCTTTCCAAGACTGCACCTTAAACCGCTCGGACACCACTCCATGTCTTGACGCCTAGTTATATTACAAAAAACTTTGAGCCTTTGTCAACAAACTTTTAAAAATCCTTCAAAATTTGCAATCGATAAATTTGACAAGAATAATGCTTATATATTTTCGATCACATTCAGTCTTTACAGGAGATTAACAGAGAACAGAAAAAGACTTCACAAACGGCCTTTATAGTCATCCATGATCATAAAGGAGTTATGAAATGAAAACAAAATCTGCTGTTCGTTCAATGCTGCTGCTGTACGCTCTGGGCACTTTCGCTCTGACCGGCTGTTCTTCCTCCGCTGCTGGTCAGAGCGCGGGTGGCTTTGATGAGAATCATGTGGTCAATGTGAATACCCGTGAAGATGGATCAGGAACCAGAAGTGCCTTCATCGAACTGTTTGGCATTGAACAGAAGGATGCAAACGGTGAAAAGACTGATCTGACGACTGTCGAAGCGGCAGTGACCGATTCGACTGCTGTCATGATGAGCACAGTCAGTCAGGATCTGTACTCCATTGGATACATCTCTCTTGGCTCTTTGAATGAGACTGTCAAAGCGGTCAATATCGATGGTGTCGAAGCGTCTGTGGAAACTGTCAAAGACAAAAGCTACAAGATCTTCAGACCATTCAATCTGATTGAAAAGGGCGATCTTTCCGATGCAGCCTCCGACTTCAAGGCTTTTGTACTCAGCACAGAAGGGCAGGCTGTCGTAGAAGAAAACGGCTATATCCCTCTCGATGGAACATCTGCCTTTGAATCCTCTAAACCTTCAGGAGATCTCGTTATTTCCGGATCGAGTTCCGTGACTCCCGTCATGGAAAAGCTGACTGAGGCCTATAAAGCGGTCAACCCCAATGTTGAGATCGTTGTTCAACAGTCCGATTCTTCAACAGGTATTTCCGATGCGGCTGATGGAACCAGTGATTTTGGCATGGCAAGCCGTGATCTCAAAGACAGTGAAACAGAAAAAGGTCTGTCCCAGACTGTCGTCGCGATTGACGGTATCGCCGTCATTGTCAATAACGACAACCCCGTGCAGTCTCTCGATTCTTCCAGAGTCAGGGAAATTTATACAGGAGAGATCACCACATGGACTCAGGCCGACAACTGACAAATGCTTCTGACAGAACGGATTCTCCGCACGGCTTACTGTCAGAAAAGGTGATGCGCGTCCTGTTTCTGATGTGCGCTCTGTTTTTTGCGGCTGTCCTGCTGATCATCTCCCTGTTCCTTCTTGTCAGCAGCATTCCGGCTTTGCGCCAGATTGGATTAGTCAAATTTCTGTTTGGGATCGTCTGGAAACCGGACGCCGGTCAGTTTGGTCTGCTGCCCATGATTGTTGGTTCAGTCTATGTGACCACTGGAGCCCTGCTGATCGGGATTCCTCTTGGCCTTCTTTGCAGCATTTATCTGATCTTCTTCTGCCCGAAGAAACTGCGCGCTCCCTTTGAGTCACTGATCAACCTGATGGCTGGCATCCCTTCCGTTATCTATGGATTTTTCGGCCTGATGGTCATCGTGCCCTGGATCGGGACCAATCTGGGCGGCAGGGGACTGTCCGTGCTTGCGGCTAGTCTTATTCTTGGACTGATGATTCTGCCCACCATTATTTCCGTATCAGCCACTTCTCTGGCTTCCGTGGAGTCCGGTGTCTATCAGGGCGCGCTCGCTCTGGGAGCGAGTCATGAAAAAAGCGTGTTCTTCACTGTTGTTCCGGCGGCAAAACGGGGGATTTTGACGGCCGTCATTCTGGGTATGGGCAGAGCTCTGGGAGAAACCATGGCTGTCAAGATGGTCTGCGGCAATCAACCCATCCTTCCTGGCAGCATCCTTGATGGTGTGCGCACTCTGACAACCAACATCGTTCTGGAAATGGGATATGCCGTGGATCTGCACAGGCAGGCTCTGATTGCCACAGCGCTGGTGCTTTTTGTTCTGGTCATGATGATCTATCTGCTTCTTGGCGTGATGCAAAAGAGGGAGGCTTAAATGGAGACGAACTTGCTGTCTGCGAAAAAGGATGGACAATCCAGACTGCTTCGCGTGCTTGTTGACGCGGGTGCGCTGCTTGTTCTTGTCGTGATGCTTGGCATGATTCTCTATATTCTTTTCAAAGGCATTCCTAATCTGAGTCCTGATCTGTTTTCCTGGAACTACACATCCGACAATGTGTCTTTGATGCCGGCACTGATCAACACCCTGTCCATGATGCTTCTTTCACTGCTGTTTTCTTTACCAGCTGGCATTGGGGCCGCGATCTTTCTGGTCGAATACACGAAAAAGGGAAGCCGGTTTGTACGCCTGATCAGTGTCGCGGCTGAAACGCTTGCTGGAATTCCTTCCATTGTGTTTGGCCTGTTTGGTTCTCTTTGCTTTGTGAAGTTCTTCCACCTTGGTCTTTCGATATTGTCAGGTTCTCTGACTCTGGCGCTGATGGTGCTGCCGCTGATCATGCGCACCACTTTTCAGGCGCTTGAAGAAGTGCCGGATTTATATCGCGAAGGCAGTTATGGACTGGGAGCAGGACGGGTACGCACAATTTTCAGAATTGTCCTGCCAAGTTCTGTGCCGGGAATTTTTGCTGGCGTGGTGCTGGCGGTGGGGAAAATCGCGGGAGAGTCAGCCGCACTTCTGTTCACAGCCGGATCGGCAGCCCAGATCGCCAGCTCCCGGTCAACATCTGGCAGAACACTGGCCGTTCACATGTATGTTCTGAGCTGCGAGGGCCTTCACATTCCGCAGACTTATGCGACGGCTGTTGTTTTGATGATCATGCTGGTGGTGCTCAACGCCATCTCGGACTGGATCAGAAAGAAAATCGGAGCGGGAAACAATGGAAAATAAGATGAATATTCAGAATCTGGATCTTTACTACGGTGGTTTTCAGGCTTTGAAAAAGATCAATCTGCCAATCAGAAAAAACGCTGTGACAGCTCTGATCGGACCGAGCGGATGCGGAAAGTCGACATTGCTGAGGACTCTGAACCGGATGAACGATCTGGTGGAAGGATGTCGTATCGATGGAACGATTCTGCTCAATGATCAGGACATCACGCAAAAAATCAACGTCAATCAGCTCAGAAAGAAAGTCGGCATGGTCTTTCAGAAGCCAAACCCCTTTCCCATGAGCATCTATGACAATGTAGCCTATGGGCCAAGGACGCATGGCATCCGCAATAAAAAGCAGCTTGACGCTATCGTGGAAGACTCGCTCAGGCAGGCGGCTATCTGGGATGAGGTGAAGGACAGGCTGAAAACATCGGCGCTTTCCCTGTCGGGAGGTCAGCAGCAAAGACTCTGCATCGCCAGAGCCCTTGCCGTCAAGCCTGAGGTGTTGTTGATGGATGAACCGACGAGCGCGCTGGATCCGATTTCCACCGCACGCATTGAAGAACTTGTCATGCAGCTCAGGAGCGACTATACGATCGTGATCGTGACCCATAACATGCAGCAGGCGCTTCGTATTTCTGACTATACCGGGTTCTTTCTTCTTGGCGAACTGGTGGAGTTTGGCCCAACCCAGGAGATCTTCTCCAGCCCGAAGGAAAAAGCGACGGAAGACTATGTCAGCGGAAGGTTTGGATAATGAAAACAAGAAGTCAGTACCATGCGCAGCTTCAGAAGCTGAAACAGAAGCTGGATCTGCTTGGTAATCTCAGCCGTAAAAGTCTGGAGCTGGCCTGCGCGTTCACAAAGACGGGACATGCGGAATATCTGGATGAGCTGGCCGTCAACGATCAGGAAAGCATGCAGGAAAAGAATGCCGTTGATCATCTGGCCATGACTTTGCTGCTGCGTGAACAGCCGGTCGCGGCAGAACTGCGCTATGTGGCCAGCGCCATGAAAATTGCGCAAAGCATGAACCGCATCACCAGACAGGCAGCGGAAGCGGCGGAAATCTTCGATACCCCCGCTTTGCCGGAAGAGCGCTTCACCCCGATGATGGAAGAGATGATGCAGATCGTTTTGCAGATGGTCAGTGAAGCGAATGAATCGCTTTTCGTTCAGGACTGCCACATGGCACTGGAAGTCATGAACAATGACGATGAAGTGGACAGACGATTTGAGACAATCAAATCTCAGCTGATTGAGGGTCTCAGGAAAGAACAGATTCACCCTGAAGCTGCGGTTGATCTTTTGATGATCAGTAAATATCTTGAACGGATCGCTGATCACGCCTTCAAGATTGCCAAATGGTCCTGTTTCATTCAGTCCGGAAAAACGTATCGGGAAGAGGAGCTGAAAGCCATGCTTCAGAACAATCGCGCGGATTGAAAAGCGGGGCATCTTACCCGCCAGCTTGCAAACAGTAAGAAAAGCGGCAGGAAGGAAAGTAAGTTTCCATCCTGTCGCTTTTTCAGATCTTAACGGGAAGGTCTGTTCAAATAGAAAGCAAGCCTCTTTTCAACGATCGATTTGATCTTTGCCGCTCTCTGTCCCGCTTCTTTCATATCCAGAAAGCCGGTTTTCGCTACTATGAGCAAGTCTTCCATGCGAATGTCTTTTCCTTTTCCGTTGACTGTTGTGGCGTGTTCTCCCAGCCATGAATTCGAATAAGTAAGGTCATAGACAGGAGAGAGGTGCCAGCAGCCGTTTTCAAACAGAAAAGAAAAGTTTTTGGCATGATCGTCCCGGTTATGTGAAAAGACGTTGAAACACATCCGGTCATAAAGCTGCCAGCAGTCCGCATTGCTTCTGGTCAGAAACCGAGTGAGTTTCATCAACATGATGTAGTCCAAATCGGGTATGTGATGACTTGTTTCCAACAGGGTACCTGCTGAAACAATATGGATCTTCTCGGCGCCAGACCGGTCAAAGCGTCTGAACGCAAAGTATCCTTTGTGAAACCGCAAAGGAAGAAGCTGGATTTCAGAAACATTCAGGCCGCACTCTCTTGCGCAGGAATGATAGTCGTATTCCTCTTGTCCGATTTCTTTGGGTTCATGCAAACCTGCAAACTTCACGATCCAGGACTGATTCTGCAAAAGGAGGCAGGCTTTGGGCCGGCTTCCGCCAAGTGTGTAACCAAGCTGAAGAGCGTCCTGTTTCTGGTCGTCTTTTCCTTCAGTGATCCTTTTGCATTCTTTGACCAGTTCTTCGAGATCAGGATTTCCGGACTCAGTTTCAAACTGAAACTTTGGCCGGTATTCAAGTGCGCCTATTCCGGAATCTCCCACAATGGAAAGACGATCCAGAACGTTGATGGATTCCGGATTGATCCCGTGCCTTTTGAGCATTCGGTTCGTCAGCATTCGTCCCCAGCGGCCGGGAAGGCTGTCTGCAAAAACGCCAAATAATCCGTCAAAGGGATCGTAATGGTCAGAAATCATGACACCTGGTCGGAGTGGAAGAGACAGCGGGCTGATGGAAAAACCGTTTTGGATCCAGAGCGGATCGTATTCAAACGCGACCCGATGATCCGGAAGCTGCGCAAGTCTGCCTACTTTCTGATTTCCATAAAAAACGTACAAGCTATTTCTGTTCATGGAGGACATCTTCAATAGAGCGGTAATACCTGCGTTCAAACAGCTGGTCAAAATCATCGAGACAGTCCAGAACGAATGCAATCTTCAACAGGGAATGAAGGGAGATTTCACCAATCTGCTCGAAGCGTTTTATAGAGCCGAGACTGATACCGGTTCTTTCGGCCATATCTTTCTGGGTGAGCTTCATTCTTTTACGCAGTTTCTTCTCTCGTTTTGCCAAATCCTGAAGGACGGAATCTTCAAAGCGGAAGTTGTTCAGGAAATCAATCGGACCTGTCATAGCTCATATTTTAATCTTTTTACTTCTTTTGGTAAATTTTAGCTAATATATGAGCCTTTTATAGTGCTGCTAAAAGATAGTCTGTTTTGCTGCTGCGTTTTCGGTTTTCAAAGTCCGGATTCACGTCGCAGTCTGCCTGCTTATTTCGGTGCTGCTTAAAAAACAAAAGAAATCCTTTGGCAACAGGCACACGAGTGGAATTGATCAGAGCCAGTTTCTAACATTTTCAGTAAGTGAGCTTTTACTTTTTATCAGGGGAGTACGCTTGCTAAGAAGTGTAAATAAAGGATTTGTCTATGTCTCTTATTGAAGAAGATCATTATCCGGATCAATGTCCCGGAGGGGATTGTTCAGAACAGGATGAGAAAGTTGGAGCGAAAAGCCGCAGAATCATCAGCATCGTCTCTTTGATCGGAGCGGCGTGCTTTATCGGTTTTCTGATCGTCTGCCTGAAAGAGGGCTGGTTTTCCAATATCTCAGCGATTCAGGACTGGATTCAAAGCACCGGATTGTTCGCGCCGGTAATCTTTGTGCTGCTCAATGTTTCGCAGGCCTTTTTCCCTGTGATTCCTTTTGGCGCCACAATGTCGATTGGCATCGTGCTTTTTGGAGCGTTTCCGGCGTTTTTATGCAATTATCTGTCCGGTGTGATCGCCGACTCGATCGCTTTCTGGTTGACGCGCAAATTTGGCGGAAAGATTCTTCTCCTGTTTGCAGCACCGGATAAAATAAAAAAGTGGCAGAACTATCTGAGAACGAAGAAGAGCTTTTCTATCATCCTGTTTCTGATACTGATGCTGCCGGTCAATCCGGATCTGGTGTTGTGCATGCTTGCGGGACTGAGTGGAATGAGCTGGAAAAAGTTCCTGACCATTCTCTGTCTGGCAAAGCCGTTCTCAGTCTGGGCCTATTCGACCGGTCTGCTGAAGGTGTTTGACACTGTTCTGAAATGGCTTCATCACTGAAATAAACAAAGATGGACGAAATCATATCGGCTCACATATTCTGCGGTAATCTCTTTATAGTTTTACTAGTTAGCAATACTATACTTATCAGTATGTAAATTACAGACAGATGAAGTGTTTTGTCTGTTCAAAGAAATGAGGTCCCTATGTGGAAATACCGCTGCAAAAACCAGGTCATCTCTCTGATTGCCGCTTTTGTCATCGGAATGCTGCTGGTTGCTGTGACGATGGGAGATTCATCGAATTATATTTCCAGCCTTTCGGCTTATCTGCCCGCGGAAGTTGTTTCCGTGCTCGCCTCCAATCCGTACGTATTCTATATCTCGGGCGGACTGGCGACAGCCGGAATCTGTAATCTGTTTCTGATCTCGAATATCCTGAACAATCAGTTTGGCGTGTCTTCTCTGTTCATGTTCATGCTGCTGATGTTCATTCCGACTCAGATGATGTATCTTGGCATCCTTACCGCCCCGATTATGCTGGTGGTCAGCCTGTATGGCTGGATCAGCCTGAACCTGGCCAACAAGGGCCATATGTCAAAAGCCGGTATGAGCGGAGGCGCTGACGAGATCATCCGTGTTTACCAGATTCATCATCCTCTCGATGAGCAGTACAAGGAACTGGGTGTAAGTGCCAGACGAACAGTCATGAGAATCAACCTGATCTATTCTTTGGGTATTGTTGCGATTGTGTGCGTCATGATCTTCGTGCCCAACTTCCTGATGGTTCTGATGCTTCTGTTCCTGTATATGATGGCCTTCCAGTTTCTGGCTAATTACAGAAACCATGCGTTCCTTCCCATCAGCAATCTTCTCTATGAAAAATGTGATCCGGAAGCCTGCATGTCCGCTCTGATCTATTACGGCCAAAGAGGCAGGCATTACCGCATCGCCAACGCGCCTTTGATGGCGCAGTGCCTGATCTATCTCGATGATCCTTCTCTGGCGCAGGATGTCCTGATTCTGTTTCCAAGAGGCAATACGAGAAACACTCTGCTTTACTGGTCTTTAATGGCTTCCACCTACTATCAGCTCAAGGATCAGAATGGTCTGGAGCGCTGCAAGGAAGCGATCGACAAGCTGCGTCCGGGTGTTGGCACCATGATGCTGATGTACAAGAGCCAGGAAGCCGCTTCCGTTGAAAATAAGATCAATCTGATGAACGGAAACTTCAACGTCTGCAAGCAGTACTATCTTGATCGTCTGAAAACTTCGGCTTCGCCCCTTGTCAGCGCGGACTGCGATTACTACATCGCCCTGATCTCCTATGTTCAGGAAGATTACCCGCTCGCGCAGATGTACTTCCAGAAAGTCATTCAGATTGGCGGCAATCTCTACTTCGTCAAACGGGCAAGAAACTATCTGTCCAAACTCGATGAAATGAATATCAACTCTGATGAGGCGCTGACCTATTAAAGGCCAGCGCCTTTTTTCAATAAGCCAATGATCAAAACACCATCCATCCAGATCAGCTGGCTCAGAAGGGAAATACTCGAGCAGAAGGCGGCTGTAACAATGGCGGCAAAAGCGATCAGATTGAGAAGACCGGCTGCGCCTGAAAGATTGGGAAGTCTCATCAGATACAAAGCGTTCAGATTAAGTCCTGCATAAAACAGAAGGAATCCGGCCGCGCTGATCCACAGATGCAGATCACTTAAAACTGCCCCCCAGGACAGATAGCCATAGGGAATGATGGGACCGATGGCCAGGAACAGACAGCCAAGTCTCATCAGTTTTTTTGCAAGGGGGCTTCGCTGCTGACAAAAAACAAAAGCCAGATCCAGAAAGAGAGCCATATCGAGACTGAGCAGACCCAGAAGAAGGAAATGGTGCTGCTCAAAGCCAAATCCTGTCAGGTTGCTTGAAATCAGGTTTGTGGTTTGCAGGATGAAGATCTGCATAAGGATCGGATAGAGCGCAAGAAGAGTCAGAATCAGTCTGCGCTTTTGAAGAATGATCTTTTTAAAGCTTTGAAAAGTCGTCATAGTGCCTTCATTGTACGATCGCAAGGCGCGTTGGCGCGTTTTTCCTCATCAAAATCCCTTCTTCGGTTCCAATCTCAAAAAGATTGGAATTTTTTTATTTTTTCGGGCCGATTGGAAAATGGGCTGTCTATTTAGCACTGTCCCGTTTGAAAGGAGGGTCAGATGAAGCAGTTCTATGAAATTGAAAAGCAGTCCGTGCAGTCGCTGATTCTGCGCATCCTCGAACCTTCGGCTCTCGATCTGGAAATGCAGGAAGCCTGCGCCGTGGATGGTCTGCTGTTTAAAGGAAATCTGATGGACAGCCATGGAGAAAGACTGTCCTACTCGACCGGAAGCTTTGTACCTCTTTCCTCTTTTCTGGAGCAGGTGCTTCTCGAAGGCAGACAGGCGTTTCGCTTTGTGATTCCTGTGCTCGACCGGGTTCTGGAAGCGATGCGCTACCGCCCGATTGTTCTCGATCCGCGTCTGATCTATGTCGATGAGCATGGGCAGGATGTTCACTTCACATTGCTGCCCCTTCGTCTGGAGCACTGGATGTACAGACAGGATGATACACGCGCTTTCTGCCAGAGTCTGCTTGAACAGCTTCGATTAGCGGACTGCTATGCGCTTTCCGGCTATCTTTGGAGCACGCTTCGTCAGGAAAACTTCTCATTGGCCACCATGGCGCAGGGTCTCAAGGAGCTCGAAGACCGCCAGTATCCAAGACCGTTCTGGAAAAGAGGCAAAGAACTGCCGGCATTTCGAACAGAGCAGGCGCTGATGTTTGATCAGTCTCAGACGATCAGTGTGGATCAGGAATCCGCGGCCTATCAGGGCTGTTATTTTGAAAAACCGTTGCAGCAGGAGATGGCTTTTCCATCAGACGAGAAAACACAGATTCTCATGGTTCCCACGCAGGAAACAGAAACCTGCGCGTCTTTGGAAATTGAAGGACAGAGCTATTCTCTGCACTTTGAAACGAGCATGATCGGTCGTCATCCGGACTGTGACGTCCGCCTGAATGATCCAAGCATCAGCATGCATCACGCCAGACTGACTACTGATCAGGGACGCTGGTACATCCAGGATCTGAAAAGCACGAACCATTCGTGGCTTAACGGAAAGCAGATCATTCGCAGGATGCGTCTGAAAGAAGGTATGCAGCTGCAGTTTGGCCAGGTACAGGCGGTGTTCCATGAATAACCGCTACCGCTTTGATCGGGCGCTGAAAAACGAAGACGGCATTCTCGTCTACCGCGCTATTGACACCCGCACCAACCAGCCGGTTCTTGTCAAGAATATCTCCCGCACCGCTTCGCCGGTTCTGATCCGCCAGTTTCGTATGGAATCGCAGGTTCTTTCCTCAATCAGTCATCCCAACATTCCGAGACTTCTTGATGTGGAAGAACAGGAAGACGCGTTTGTTCTGTATGAAGAGTGGATCGAAGGCGTCAGCCTGAAAAAGTGGCTGGCTGCCTGTCCCGATGGTGCGGCCAGAAAGCGGGTTTTTGTTCAGATTGTGCGTCTGATTGATCTGGTGCATAAAAACGGATTCCTGTATCTCGACCTCAAACCGGAACACATCATTCTTCGCCAGGAGTGCGCCTGTCTGGTCGATTTCAACGCCTGCGTGCCGATTGGCACCATTCTGATTCATATGGCCTCCACTTCTTCGATTCCACCTGAAGCGAACAGCGGCATTCCGCTCAATGAAAAGGCGGATCAGTACGGACTTGGAAAACTGTCCAGCCTGATTCTCAAATCGAATCGGATCGCGAAGAAAGCCTGTCAGCAGGATCCAGGCCTGCGCTATGAATCTTTATCGGAAATGGCCGCCTGTTTTCAGAACAGAAAACGAAAAACCCTTGGAGCCCTTGGCTGCTCCCTTGGCATCATGCTCACACTCAGCTCCATGCTTCTGCAGTCTAGTGAGCCGCCGGCCGCGCTGCCTGCCGCGGGCAGAGAACAGATTTTGGCTGCAGTCAAAAGCGCGGAACCTGAAGCGGATGATCATCTGTTCGACATGATTGAGCAGGGCTCTTTGCCTGAGCATCTATTATCCGATCAGGAAGTCATGGGAGCTCTGGGTAATCTTTGTCTGGATCAGAATCAGAGCCTTCAGGCGCAGATGCTTCTTCAGGAAGCGGATGAGCTGATCTGGAAAGAGCAGCCGCTGCTCTGCCTTCGGCTGAAGCTTCTCTGTGATCAGATTCCGGATCTCGATGAGATTGACGCGGCCCTTGCTCCACTGTCAAAAAGCGGCGGGGCGGGGAGTATCTTTCAAAGCCTTTGCGAATCACTTCTTCTCAATGAGATCCCGCTTTCCAAAGATCTCTTCCTTCAGTTCAACGAGCTCTGTACGCAAATTTCGCTTGATTCGAAGCAGGCCTGCAGCGTCATGCAGCTGTTTCTGTATCAGGCCTCCATTCTCAACTGCAAGCCTGCTTTAAACAAGCAGCTGATTGAACAACTCGAAACCAGCGAGCAGGGAAACAGCCTGCTCACACTTTATAGAAAGATCAAAATATGACCCTTTTGTTGAACTCCACAATCGATACAACAACTCCTCCAGAAAAAACGCCGATGGATCAGGCGCAGATCAGTGAGGGGAATGCCCCGGCTGAACTTGACACGCTTCTTCCTGAAGACTGCATCCTTACGCCCGATTCTTCTGAAGAAACAACTACTTATCCTTTAAAGGTTGAACAGTCCCTGAATCATGTGACTCTGATTCCGAATGAAAGAGTCGATCTGGCTCAGTCCTCCATTTATCTCAACTCCGTGCCCATCGAAAACCTTTCTTTTGATCTTGCGCAGGATGGAACGAACGTTCTTTCCTGGGAGCTCAAGGACGCCATGGGAACGATTCTTGATTCCAGCGAAATGACATTGATGGCGGATTTAAACGCACCGAATATCAGCGCGCTTGATTATCAGGATGTCATTTACCTGTTTGATTCCCTGACCATGCCCATCAACATCGAGGACGATAATCTCGACCAGGTGCAGATCTGGATCGATGGCGTTCTGCAGGAAGACAGCACACAGGTCAGACTTGAGCGAAACAATAAGAAGCTCAAAGTCATTGCCATTGACCGCTTTGGAAATTCAAACGAGCGCATCTGGTCCATTCAGGCGCTGCCGCTGCTGCAGTCCGATTTCGTGCTGGATCAGACCAACGAGCTGTCCACCTCCCTTCTTGAGGTGTTCCTGGAAGAAAACTATGAAGACTGCCTGCTCAAACTGTCCTGCCAGGGACAGGAGACGGTGCTCCCTTTTGAGTCAGCCAGTCTGCAGACAGAACTGGAAAAAGGAGCACTTTATACGGTGAGCATCATTCACCCCGCAGCTGGAACCATCGCCTCATTTACTGTCATTTACACAGGCGCTGAGTCTGATACCGTTCAGGATTCCACACCCGAAAAACCAGAACCTTCCACTCCGGCTGTTGAAGAAATCCAGACACCTCAAAAACCCGCTCAGGTGGTTCGTCCGGCAGTTCAGCCTGAAGCCATCATTGAAACAACGGTGAGTGCTCCGGTTCAGACGCAGATTAAAAAACCGGACGCGCTGCTCTCTTTGTACGCCAACTCGTCTTTAGTCAGTCAGGACAATCCTCTTTACTTCAACAACACGCCTGCGGTCGACGTCAAAGTTGAAAATGGACGCCTTCTTGAAGTGGTCTATGTCAATGAGCAGAAGCAGGAATTCACATCCCTGAAAAAAGCGCTGGAAGCAAGTCCTGAATCAGGCATTGAAGTCATCGCTTCCGCCGTCAACGAAGATGGAAAAACCAGCAGCGCCACATGGAATCTGATTCCCAAACCCAAAGCTGTCACTGCAGGCATCGAATCCGGTAAGGAAGCCGGAACCGTGCGCTTCGAGCTTGATGAAAACGGAAAAATGCTGAGCACCATCGAAAAAACAGAATCCCGGACCGCCTGGCTTGCCCTTGGCAACAAGGAAATCACGGACCAGAGCGTGGCTAAAGGTGAAACGGTCCGTCTGTATTTGCAGAATGCCGATGACATTGTAGCGATCAAAGTCAACGGAAAAGAACTGTCCAATCCATCCATTCAGATGGACGAACTCGGCCAGTCCTATGTCGAACTGAAGTCTTCTTCTGATCTGAATGTCCAGGTGCGCTCCCAGAAGGACGGCATCTGGTCTGCCTGCCTGAAAACAAAAGCAGGTCAGAGAAACTGGATGCCGGCAGGCCTTGCGGCGGCCGCGGGTCTCTTCACAGCCGGTCTGTTTGGATTGAGACGGAAAAAGCGTGTCTGAGCTTCTGATCTGGAACGGTCTGCAGGCACTGCTTGTCAGAGAAGGAAAACCTCAGCAGGGCTGGAGTCTTCAAAAGGAGAATGATGCCTGGTGGATCGTCCATGATCAGAAAAGAATGTTTCTTCAACCAAAGACCGTCCTTTCGCTGGACGGATCACTGGTGCTGATGAAAGACGATCATAAAGCCCCTTCCATCTATCCGGCAGAAGACTTTGTTCTAAGCCGCGATCTCTGCTCAGATTCCAGCATTTCCAAACGACACTTTCAGATTCGCCGCGAGAATAATGCATGGATTTTGCAGGATCTCAAATCCACCAACGGCACCTGGCTCAACGGTGCACGTGTGGAAAGAGCCGCGTTAAAGGACGGAGACTGGATCTTCGCGGGGAAAAGCCTGTTCTTCTTTCAATCCGGGCTGATCTTCTCCTCAGATCTGCCCGTCCATGCAGCTTTTGAAAAAGAAGCTTCTCTCTTTGAAGAAAAGAATACCTGTCTGCCTCTTGCTGCTCCCGTTTTTGAAAAAGCCTCCATTCAGGTCGATTCCGCTTCCATCAACAAGCCGGCGCAAAGCGCACACTGGTTTTCCGTGATCGGACCATCCCTGCTGATGGGTGCGTCTTCGCTTGCAAGCTGCATGGCGATGCTTTCAATGGGGCGGGATGCGCAGTCGATTTTTCCGACCATCCTCTCATCTCTTTCCATGTCAGCCGGTTTTCTGATGTACGGGCTGATAAACAGATCCATTTCGAAAAGAAATCAGATTCGCTCTATCGAAGAGCAGAAGCAGGAATACCAGAGCTATGCGCGCACGCTCTATCAGCAGTGCCTGCAGATGCTAGCCAGGCACGACCAGATCCTTTCCGACTATCTCGAAGAAGCCTGGAAGCCGGAAGGACATTACAGGCAGTTCGCAAGTTCAGAGTGGAAGCTGCCGATCTTTGGTGCAAAGGAAGCGGTGCTTGATCTGCATCTGCCCGCATCCAGATACAACCAGTCAGAATGTGAGGAACTGATCTCACTGCGCTCGCTGGATTGCATGCGGGAAAGCCTTGACTGGCTGGAGCAGTCAAAAAGTCTTTGTCTTCCCGGTCTGAGTATGAAAAGAGCCGGACAGCTGTTCGATCTGTGGAGCTGGAGCTGCTGGAATGAACAGCGCAAATGGCTCTGGCTGACTAAGGACAGACCGGAAGACTGTACTCATCCAGCCTGCCGCATTGATGATCAGACGCTCTGGTTTGATCAGGTCATTGACGCGCAAAGACTGATAGAAGCCCACCCTGAGATGGAATGGACGATTTTCACCGACCAGATTTTGCCCTCCTTTTCCTCCTCTTTATCCATCACCTGCATCACCACACTTTCGCAGCCTGGCATTCCTGTCGGACGGCTGCCTCATCTTGAAAAACTTGTCGCGTCTGAGAAAAGACAGGCCAGACTGACACTTCCCAAACCTCTTGTTGGAAGCCTCTGGGATGAGCGGATGCAGGAACGAAACTGGAGCGCTTCCTCATTCAGAAAGAAACAGGCCAATCTGACGATCAGTCTGTCCGCCGGTGTGCTCTGGAATCTGGAAACAGACGGACCGCATGTTATGGTCGCGGGCAGCACCGGTTCGGGGAAAAGTGAAGGACTTCTTTGCATCCTGCTGCAGCTGGCTTTAAATAACTCTCCCAAACAGGTTCAGATCATCACCGTCGACTACAAGGGCAACGCTCTTGCGGGTGCTTTAAGAGATCTGCCGCATCTGTGTGGTCAGGTCTCCAACCTGGATCAGCGCGGTTTTGACAGACTGCAATGCGCCCTGAAAGAGGAGCTTGCCAGCCGACAGCAGCGTCTGGCCCAATTTGGCCGCCAGTATCCCTACGAAAGTCAGGATCTGTCTTCTTATAACGCGAAAATGGACGAGCCGATGTCTCATCTCGTGGTTGTGATCGATGAATTCGCGCAGCTCAAAAAGAACGCGCCCGAATCCATGGCCTCTTTGCAGGAAATTGCAAGAATCGGCCGCTCGCTTGGTCTGCATCTGATCATGGCGACGCAGAAACCGGCGGGTGTGGTCGATGAACAGATCTGGTCCAACTGCACGAGCAGACTCTGCTTCAAGGTTTCTTCCAACGCGGACTCCAGAGAAATGCTTGGCCATGATCTGGCAGCCAGACTGAAAAATCCCGGCGAATTCATTTTGCAGATCGGTGCGCAGAATCAGGAAAAAAGCGGCCGCATCTGGTATTTGCGAAAACCGCTTCGCCCTTCCAGCAAAATTTCTGAAATCAGCAGACAGGGCGCCGTTCTCTGGCAGAACAGACAGGATCAAAGCGCGCTGGAAGAGATCAGTTCAAAGATCGCCAGCCTTCACCAGAAAGGGACAACGTTTCTGCATCCGGATCTGACGGAATGCAGCTTTGAAAACGCTCCGATTCTTCTCGATCAGATTTCCAGTGTGAAGGAAGAAAAGCCTGAACCAGGAAAGCTCTGGTGGTGGGCATCCACTTCGGAAATCCTGTTGAAAGCCGCCAGAACATTGGCAATGCGCTCAACTCTTCCGGTTCTTGCTTTCGGTTTTGGAGAACTGGAAGGCGCCGATCAGTCACTGGATCTTTCCTGCCTCTGGCAGCTGGAAGAACTGGATCAGGACGCGCTTGTTTTGATCAGTGAAGAAAAGGCCCTTGATGAGGATCTTCTCAGACGCATTAAGACGAACACGCATCTTTGTCTGATGATCTTTGCCTCTTCTCTTTCCTGCAGCAAAGCCTCCCTTGTAGCTCTGGCGGACATTTTGATGATCAGCTCCGTCAAGGATAAGGACTATCTCTACACCCTGTTAAACACTCTCTCCACTCCTGTTATGAGCGCTCCGTTCTGGAGCCGTTTTGAAAGCATGGAAGAAAGCGTCTGCCTGCTCGATTCAAAGCCGCAAAAGGAAAACCGGAAACGAAAACAGCTGATTCGGGCTCTGAAAAATCCGATGAGCGTGCAGGATCTGCTTTCCATGGAGAGCTTAGCTCCTCTTGGCTTTTATGCAAGAAGCGGCCGGCCTTTCTTTGTCCCGAAAGATCGGGGTGTGACTCTGGTCTGCTCCACATCAAAAGCGCGAAGCAGGATCACAGACCTGGTTCAGATCTGGAAAAACCAGGATCCGATGTTAAGTGTCGGACCGTTAGGAAGCGGATGTTTTGTGGAACTGGCGGATCTGCCTGCTGATCAGGCCTCTTTGATGCTGCCGCAAAACGCCGCCTCATTGATGGAAAGAAACATCGTTTATGTGGGGAAAGGAATCCAGTCTCACGCTTTCCTTCTGAAAGTCACCGCGCCTCTTGATGTACGGGGCGACACACTCTTCTTCGATGAGGAGGGCGCTCTTGATCTGAACATTACCCGCTTTGAAAGGTCCATCCATGAAACTTCGTCTTCAAATCAGGCTTCTGAGCGAAGAAGCTTTTCACCAAATTGAAATAGAAGACCATTCTCAGGCACTATGCACTGATCTGATTTGCGCTCTGCAGGAGAACTGGTCTTTATCTGAACACCCATTCAGGCTGTTCTGCCTTCAGCGCAAAGGATTTTTGAAAGACTCTCTGAGTCTTGAACAGAACCAGGTGTGCGATCAGGACCAGCTCCTGCTCCTTCCGCTTTAATGCTGTGGCGAGGTTTTTCGAAAACAGCCTGAAAGAAATACCCAATACAGAAAGGACGGGGAAGAGTTCCCCGAAGGAAAACAATGAGAATTCAAGTCGATTTTGATTCGGTCCGTATGCACGGAGCCGCTCTGCATCAGCACGCAAACTTCTACGCTGAAACTATTTCCCGCATTTATCAGATTGTTGAACAGCTCAATGCCGTCTGGCAGGGTGAAGACTGCGCTGCTTTTGTCAGCCAGCTCGAAAGCTGCAGACCTTCTTTAATGCAGATTCAAGGCGTCGTTGACGCGTACGCCAGCCATCTTGAAGCAAGCGCCAACGCTTACCAGAATCTGCAGACAAACATCGCGTCCGCAGCAAGAACGCTTTAGAAAACAGAACAGAAAGGGAACACTATGTCCAATATTTATATCTCCAGCCAGGAGCTGGAAAACAGCGCCAATCAGATTCGCAGTCTTGAACAGGAAGTATCCGGTATTTTCAATCAGATCCACTCTCAGATGAACAGCGTTTCCGCTGTCTGGAGCTCTCCGGCGTCCCAGTCTTTGCAGGAGCAGTTTCAAAGCCTCTCTCCCGTTTTTACTCAGTATCTTGGCCAGCTTGAAAACTTCGCCCGCTTTCTGAGCCAGACCGCAACGCTTTATGCCGAAAACGAGGCATCGATTCAGAGCAGTTTATGATCGATTCCTCTTACTACTGGAATCTGCGCACCTGGCTGAGTCAGTTTGACACGCAGTGTCTGGATCATCTTGATCCGGCTGTTCGCCAGCAGGTGCAGGAAAAGATTCAGACGATTCAATCACTGGCGTTAAACCAGATCGAGGGTATCAGGATCTATGAATCTCGACAGCCAGGCCTGTAGAGCCTGTACCGGCAAATTAAAATCCTATTCCAAAATATCTGTCTTCTCAGACAGTCTTCTTCAAAGCCGCCACAACCGTATTCAGAATGAGCTGGCCAGCCTTTCTCAGTTTTTTACCAATCTGGCTAACTGGGCGGAGCAGACAGATCAGTCTTTGATGACTGACGCTCCCTTTTTAGACGCCGTCAGAACCGGTCTGGTCACAACCGGAAAGGTCCACGGCTCTTTCGAGAAACTTTTTACGGGCAGAAGCTGCACCCTGACGGGCTCACTTGGATATGGACTCGTATCCTGCCAGAGCGCTTTTGAAAGCAAGTACCTCAACGCTTCGGTTTCTGCAGGCGCTGTTCAGGCTGAAGCGGAAGCCGTTGTCAAAGGGCGCCTGATGAAGGAAAACGAGTTCGACCCGGAACTGAGCATCAAAGCCTCGGCGAACGCGGCTTTAGGTGCTGTGCAGGCTTCTGCATATGCGGGACTGAAAAAGCTCGGTGTTTCTGCAACCGGTAAGGCGGAAGTAGGCTCGGTCTATGCGGAAGCGGAAGCGACTTTAAACCGTGAGGAACAGACACTCAAACTGTCAGTTGGAGCCGCGGCGGTGCGCGGGGAATGCGAATTTGCGCTGAATATTTTCGGCGTGATGGCGACCGTGACACTTTCCGGAAGTCTGGGAAGCTGCGAAGCCGAGATGGAATATTCCCATAAAAACAGAGAGTGGGAAGTGGGCGCCAAAGGAGGATTTATTGCCGGATTGGGCGTAAAAGTGAATGTCAAATACTGACAGAGACTGAAGAAGGGGTGATCCTCCCTTCATTCAGCAAAAGTTTTTTGGACCTGAAAGGTCTCAGAAAGGAAATATATGGAGCTGAAGAAATATCTGCCTCTTGGCAGCGTGGTGGAACTGAAGGAAGGCAATAAGGATTTGATGATCGTCGGCCGTCTTCAGAGGATGAAATCGACTGGTGAAGTATTCGATTATGCTGCCTGTCTCTATCCGGAAGGACTGCTTGACAGCACGCATTTCTATCTTTTCAATCACAGGGATATTCATCTGGTTCGGTTTCTCGGCCTTCTTGATGAACAGGAAATCGAGTATGAGCAGATCCTGTTTGAAGAAGAAGAGCGCCTGAAAAAGGACAGGACGACCGCATAATCGGCGTTCTGTTCGAACCGGCATTCAAAGATGCCAAGACAGAAGTAAAAAACACAAACTGTTTGGCTTCCATAGCAAAGCAGGCGATGGAATGACAAGAGACAATGAAATCTCGAAAACCCAATGACTCTGAAAACCGGTTTTGGAAAATGATGATTATGAGGCATGGCTGGAATCAGGTGAATCAGGCATTATTGATTTTGAAGTCTGGTGCGATTTAAAAAACTGCAATGGTACGATGAGAACGTCCGGAAGTTCTGAGACTGATAAGCGGTGAAATACTGACCGACCAGATAATCATTACTCCGCCTCAAAAAAGGCATATGTTCGAGAGGCATCCGGATGTTTATCCATTGTTGATGGCCAATGCGGTTGAATCATTGAGGTGGCCGAGAGAATTATTGTTGGATGCGAAAAAGCCCAACACAGGTCACATCGTCTTTAAAATTCATAATTCAGAAATATATTTTGTTCTTGTTGTCAGGATGAAGCATGTAAAAATGTGCCATGTTTTTGTAAATTCAGTTACAACGAGATGGGGCATGAACGAAAAGAAATTTAAAAAGCATTTAAAAAAGCATAAGATTGTATTTAAAGATTGAGAATAATAAAACATTAATGGATATCTGAGGTGTTAAACTATCCGGTTGACACACACCAGGAGGCTTCGGCTGAGGGTCAAAAGAATACCGGGGGACGGCAGGGCCCGGCGGATATCTGAATTGCTTGTTTAACCGCCTGATGAGGGCGGTTTTTTCTATGATGAGATTATTTCTGTCTCAGGAACGCCCTGAATCCGAAGACGATGAGATCTTCCTGAATTTGAAAAGAATTGAACATCCTTCGAAAATGAGTCAGCGGTATATGAACAGAATTGTTTAAAGCAATCCATTCAAAGACGAGTTCCATGAGACACATCCCGCCTGTAGAAAGCAGTTTTTTGTTACCCGTTTAAAAATGGATGACCGCAAACAGCGACGATATCAATCGACTGGAACGACAGTTTTCTTCGAAGAAGGTTACAGATGGAAGTTCCCGAAGACATCTGGATGAACGTGCCGGGAAGAATAATGCGTTCAATTTTTCAGTTTTCCGGTTCGTGGAATTCGAAGGCAAGTCTTTCATCACCATTGGCCAGGTGAATAATACCCGCATACTGAAAGCCGTGAGCAGCCAGACAATTTTGCATCACAACGTTCGTGTCTTTGGTATCGATTCGGATCGAGCGGCTTTTGCTTCTGGCAAAATCAAGAAACTCAGTAAAGATTCCTTTTCTTGCGCCTGATGACGCGATGCGATGAATCGTCAGATAGGGCTCTGTCCATTTCCAGGCGCCCCGTTCAATGACTCTGTATGTAGGATCTTCTCCGCTGATCAGCGCCATCACGCCATTCAGCTTTCCACTGTCTTCCACAACATACAGCTGGCCCGCTTCAATATCAGACTCTAAAAGCTCTCTGCATGGATGTCCGCCCGTCCACTGGCTGGCATTTCCGTGCGCTTTCATGAACTCTTTTGCTTTGGCATACAATTCCATAAGAGCATCGAGGTCTTCGACTCTGGCATTTCGTATCATGGCAGTTTTCCTCTCATTTCCTGTTAGCGGCCTAACCATATCAAAAGATTCGGCCATAAGAAAACCCGGCTTGCGCCGGGTGCTAAAGCATTGTTATTTGGAAGCGGATTCAGACTCCGCAAGATCAGGTCTAGTTACGAGATACTGAGGGTTTGTGGCCTTGAAGTAGTCGAACATGTACTGATCATGAATTTCAAAATCGTACTTCTTCAGATAGAAAGTGATGCAGGCTTTGTTGAGGTCCTGGTCGCTTTCGAAAGCTTCCACGATCTTGTCGAGGTTGGCATCGTAGTCGCTGCTGATAAGATCAACAACATAGTAGACCTTGTTTTCAGTGGTCGTGTCGTTTTCGAAGATCTCGTCAAGCACACCGTCTTTTTCCGTCTCATACAGAGTGTTTGTCAGACGGTCTGGCAGATCGGTCACGAGTGTGGAAATGATCTGCTCCTCACCTTTGTAGGAAGCGCCTTCCATGGCGTATTCGTTGGCCGCGTCCACAGGAGAAGTGCCGTTCTTGATGGCTTCCTGCGCCTTTTTGGCGTTGTCTTCACTGTCGCAGGCAATGATGGATGCCAGAACAGGATGATACTGGGCTTCAATTTCTGTCTTGTTTTCGTTCAGATAAACTCTGAACAGTTCAGTGGCCTGAACGGTGGGCAGAACGACATTGTCAATGTAATCCTGCTTGTCTGCATATCCATAGTTGACAAGCTGTTCCTCGAAGTTTTCGTTGTTGGAAGCGAACTGTTCGTACATCTCGTCCACTTTTTTCTGGATTTCTTCACCATCGCCAACTTCCTTGGCGTAGATATCGCGCTGAACACCCTGAATGAGCAGGACAGGTCCGTTGACGCGTTTGATCAGCTGATATTCCTGGCCGGCCGTGACAGTCTGATCGCCGATGGTCATCAGCACTTCATCCTTTTCAGGAATAGTGGTGTTGACTGTTCCGCAGCCTGTGAGAAGCAGAGCGCTCAGGCAGAGCAGGGCGGTATTCTTCTTATTCATTATTCACCCTCCTTGAGGCTCTTGTTGATCTCGTCTTCTACCTTCTTCTGAACGTCGGTGTCATTGAAGGTAATCTCAAGTTTCGCTGCGTTTTCTTTGACCATCTTTGCTTCCAGACTCTGATCAGCCTGCATGAAGGCGCTCAGAACGGCTTCTTTGACTTCATCATTGTCGTATTCAAAGATGGTCTTCAGATCTGTCTCATCGACGTGGACCAGATACATGGTGACTGCGCCGCTTTGAGAATCGGTCACGGTCAGCCAGTCGCTTGTTCCATCCTTATCGAGTGCCAAAGCGGCCTGAACAACTTCAGAAGGCAGAGCGCTTGAAGTGGAATCGATGTATCCGAAGAAGCCTTTGTTTGCGGCGGTCGTCGCATCATCAGAATAAGCGGTTGCGATTTCCGCAAATGTTGTGCCATTGCTTAATGCTTCATCAATACTGGCCTGTTTTTCCTTGTCCGCGTCGCTCATCTCTGTGGAATCAAGAGCGATGGTTGTGATGGAAACAAGACGCGGATTTGTGGTCAGAACGTCCTTCATCTCGTCGAAATAATCTGCGATGTACTGACGGGTCAGCGCACGGGTTTTGAGTGCGGTGATGCAGTAATCGTGAAGAGCGTTTTCTCCTTCAAATCCATAGCCTGCAAGCTCGGATGTGATGGAGAAGCGGGTCTTGCCGGAGGCGTCGGAGTCCATGTTCGCTTCGATGGCCTTTTCCATGGTTTTGGCCTGATCCTTCAAAGTACTGTCGGCTTCGATACTCTGATCAACAACAGCGTTGCGGTACAGGTTATATAACAGGGTCTGGTTGAAGCTCTGGTATCTGTCATAAATCTGCTGGCTGGTCACGTCGCCCAATGTGGTCGAAGCGACGACGTCCTGGCCATCCACACTTTTGGCGCTGACATTATCCTTGTTCAGATCGGCTACGTAGTAGACGAGAATGCCAACCATTGCCAGAGCGATCAGACAGACAAACCAGTATTTTCTTAAAAATTCTCCCATGTCTGTGCTGCTTCTCTTACGGGGTGCAGCTCTTCCTTTCCATAGAACCCGAAAGAGGGAATGAATTTAAAAATTCATTCATACAGCTTTCCATTATAAACAGACTTTATGAAAAGCCGAAACGCTCATCCTTTCGAAACGGGTCAAAGAAGACCATTCACATAATTCAAACGATTTTTCCTGCTTTACAGGAGGATCGTTTCAGCGTGTAGGGCCGCAGGAAACCGGATTTTTTTCAGGCTTTGCCTCCCTTTATTAAATAGGTAGGAAAGGAAGCCTGATTTCCTGTTTTTGAAAGTCGTTTTCTTGACGGACATGTTTAAATACTATGCAGAGCTCAGAAAGAGCTTTACTTTCTTTAAATGGACGACCTTAAAACAGCCGGATAGTACCCGCTCATCCCTTCAAAAGCGTAAAACTGTCCGATCTTGTCAGGGAATGTGCGATAGATAAAGCATATTCCCCGGAATTGACGGTCGGGTTGATGAAGGGAGTATTGCTTCTAACTGTGCTATGCTCAATAAGTGAAAAGAGGTATCAGATTATGGCAACACTGGAGATTAAAGATCTTCATGCCAGCGTTGAAGGCAAGGAAATCCTCAAAGGGATTGATCTGACCATCAAATCTGGAGAAAGACACGCTCTTATGGGACCCAATGGCAACGGTAAATCCACCCTTTTAGCCTGCATCATGGGCAACCCGAAATATACAGTGACACAGGGATCCATCACCCTGGACGGACAGGATGTTTTAAGCATGTCTGTCGATGAAAGAAGCCGGCTCGGCCTGTTTTTGGGTATGCAGTATCCAAGCGAAGTGCCCGGCGTTACAAACTCCGACTTTTTGAGAACTGCGATTAACGTGCGTCAGGAAAAGCCGATTTCTCTGTTCAAATTCATCAAGGAAATGGACCGCGCCATCCATGAACTGGATATGAAAGAAGATCTGGCCCACCGTTTCCTGAATGTCGGATTCTCCGGCGGTGAAAAGAAGAGAAACGAAATCGTGCAGATGCTTCTGCTCAAGCCGAGCATGGCCATGCTCGACGAAATCGACTCCGGTCTGGACGTTGACGCGCTTCGCGTAGTGGCTGATGCGGTTGAGCTCGCTCAGAAAGAGACCAACATGGGTCTTGTTGTGGTATCGCACTACGCAAGATTCCTGGACTATATCAAACCGACACACGCGCACGTTCTGGTCGACGGACGGATTGTTGTCTCCGGCGGACCTGAACTCGTGCACAAGATTGACGAAGACGGATATGACTGGGTTGAAAAAGCCTTCCATGTCCACGCCAGAAAAGAAGAAAAACCAAAGCCTGTCCTGCTTGAATCCTGCGGCGCGAAGAAGGAAGCAAAGTAAGTCCCATGCTCAGGACATACACAGGCTGCTTCTTTGAACGGTTTGATCTGGTCGAAGCGCAGAGCGCACTGGATCTGGTCTTCGAAAAGGACAGCTCCGGCTCCATCCTGATCTTCGCAGGGGAACCGGTTGAAAGACTGGATCTTCATATGGATCTGCAGCAGGGCTGCACGGTCAGGGTTTTTCTGGCCAACAACGCCGGATCATCTCTCGTTCTTGCAAGCGACGCGGGTCTGATGCATGATGCCAGACTGCAGTACGGAATTCTCGATCTCAACAGCCATCCCTTCGACTGTGAAGTGCTTGGCAACCTGATTGAAGAAGGCGCCGATATGGAAGTCTTTACTGCGATCATGGCACTCGAAGGCCAGGACAAACGCGGCCATCTGAAAATCACGCATTCCGCACCTCATACCTATGGCAACATGCACAACTTTGGCGTTGTGTTTGATAAGGGCAGCTACGACATGGTGGCGGATGGCACCATCAGGGACAAATGCCCGGGCAGTGAATCCCATCAGGAAACACGTGTTCTGACAATGGGAGAAGGCCACAAGGTTCGCTGCCTGCCGCTTCTCTATATTGATGAAAATGACGTCAAGGCCAGCCACGCGCTCACGGTCGGCCAGCCGGACGAATCACAGATGTTCTATCTTGAAAGCCGCGGACTTGACCGCAATCAGGCTGTCGGCCTTCTGTCGATCGGTTACTTCATGCCTGTCATTGATCTGATCAGTGACGAGAAACTGCATGAGGAACTGCGTGAAGAAATGGAAAGAAGAGTAGTGCTTTATGGACATTAGCAAGCATATTGACGAAATCCGCGCCAGCTTTCCGATTCTGAAAAGAACTATGAATGGCTATCCGCTCGATTATCTCGATTCCTGCGCCACAACACTCAAACCGCAGGCGATGATCGATGAAGTCGTCCGCTACTATACCTACCTTGGCGCCAACGCGCACCGCGGCGACTATGAAATGTCCGCTCAGGTTGACTACGCGTATGAGGGCGCCCGAAAGACCGTGCAGGAATTCATCCACGCCGCCAGAAAGGAAGAGATCGTCTTCACTTCCGGTGCCACGGAAGCATTGAACATTCTTGCTTTGATGGTCACCAACCAGCTGCTTCATGAAGGCGATGTGGTTCTGTCCACCGAGACGGAACACGCTTCCTCCATTCTGCCCTGGCAGCAGGCCGGCTATGACAAGAAGATCGCCGTTGATTTCATTCCCCTGACAGAAAAGGGTGTTCTGACGATTGACAACTTCAAAAAAGCTCTCGACGATCACCCAACCACAAAAGTGGTCATGGTCGCTCAGGTTTCCAACGTGCTTGGCTATGAGGCGCCGATTAAGGAAATGGCGAAGATCTGCCATGAAAAGGATATTCTGCTCTGTGTGGATGGCGCGCAGTCCGTCGCTCATCTGCCCATTGACGTGCAGGATCTTGACTGCGACTTCTTCTGCTTCTCCGGCCACAAGGCCTGCGGTCCGACCGGAATCGGCGTGCTCTATGGCAAGTTTGAAC
>Strawberry_p1__coassemble_1883_pt1 | contig 27894 bp, 22 predicted proteins | sample Strawberry_p1__metabat2_low_PE_004 | metagenome-assembled genome bin Strawberry_p1 | reverse complement strand
CTTTTTGTAGCAGGCGCTTGCCATCAGATGAAGAGGGATGCCTGAATCAAAAAGATCCGAACACCAGAGGGTGTTCGGATTGATACGTCTTCAGATTGTTATTTTTGCTGCTGGGCGATCCAGGCGTCGATATTTTCCTGAACGATATCGAAGCGCACGTTGCCGGCCTGCAGCAGAGCGTTGTTAAAACCGACAGAATCAAACTTGTCTCCCAGTTCGTCCTCCGCTTTCTGGCGCATGTCGAGCAGCGTGCTGCATCCGTAGTTGTAGGAGAAGAAGACGCCGGGGTTTTCCGCGAGCTGATCATAGAGCTCATCCATCGCACCGCCCTGATCTTTGGACAGATCATTTTTGGTGTAGCCCTCTGTCGAGTTGATCAGAATGTCGAGAAGCAGAACAAACTGATTGGAGAAATCCTCATCCAGATTGTGAACCTGCAAAGCGGCCGGGTCGAGCTCGAGCCATTTCTGAGCTTCAATAGCGGCATAGGTGGCGTAGCCTTCCTGCATGCCCATGCTCGAGAGCAGGTACTGGCCGTTTTTGGTGAAGTGTTCCTTCTCATACTGCGTCTGGTACATGTGACCGGGAATACCTTCGTGAGCGAGCGTATCATACATGCTCATGGCGGATGGATCATCACCATAATCGCGCTTGTTGTAGCGCATTTCATAAGGACGTGTGGAGTCAATGGGAGGAACGAGGAAGTAGGCCACGATGCCTTCACTCGACTGTTCGTTGCTTAAAGCTTCCAGTTCATATTCCATGGGTTTGACCGTCGGGAAATCTTTGGAATAGTTTTCTTCCAGGAAGGGCAGAATCTCGGAGACGGATTCAAAGGAGGTCTGCAGATTCATGGCGTCGATCACCGCGTCCTGATTCTTGTCGAGGAAGGCGTTGTACTGATCGGAATCCGCCTGCATGCGGTTGAGGCATTCCTTCTGAATCTCGGCCAGGCTCTTATCGGTACCGGCATAGTTCTCAATCAGAAGCTCGTAGTATTCCTCGCCATTGGGATAGCTGGCCAGGCCCAGAATCGGACCGATCTGACCGGAGAGATCATTCAGACCGTCGATCATGGTCTGGAAGGCGGGGAAGAAGGAAGCCTGCAGGGCTTCATGAATCTTCGTCTTGTACTCATCAGCTTTGGCCTGATCGAGTCCTAAAGAGTCAACTTCCAGATCGAGCTCTTTGGTGATCGGGGAGTCGTCCCTGGAATCGAGCACCCCCTGGCAGTCCTCGGTTACGGCCTTCAGGTTCAGTCGGAGCATGCCAAGATCCGCCTGCTTTTTGGAGTAGTCGAGCGCTTTTTGCACGTAGTTTGGCGTGTCGTTGATCAGGGCGATCAAAGGCTCGATGTTCTTTTCGTCGTAGAGCTGGTATTCGGAGAAGAAGTTGACCAGACTGCTTGGCACACCGCTCATTTCGGACCAGATCGTGGCGATGTAGTCGAACTTTTCATCATTGGAGCGGTCTTCGAGATCATATTGCCAGATCAGCTGTCTGACGATCTGCTGATTTTCGGCGCTCAGCTTTGAGGTGTCAAAATCGCGCAGCTCTTTCAGCGTGTCCTTCACCTGCTGCTTTTCCTGTTCTGTGGCGACAAAGTCACCCAGTGCCAGAGAGTCTGCATCGACGGTGATACCCTGTGCTTCAGGGTCGATGAAGTACTGATGGGCTGTCGTGTAATCCTGAGAGCAGGTTTCAATGAAGAGATCTTCCAGCCATTTGTCAAAGTCCTGATCGGCCAAAGAGGTGGTGCCGGTGTTCTCTTCCTGCTTGTCCGGTTCCTTCTGATCGGATGGCGCGGGAGCGGGAGCAGCGGAGCAGGCGCTCAGAGCCAGGCTCAGGGCAAGGAGAATCCATGGTGTTTTCTTGGTCATAAAGAATCCTTTCAACCGTATAATGACGGTTTTGTACTGATTTTGGGGTTCTGTTATCAACGATTATACAGAGATGTCGTCCGGGCGAGCTCATCGAGCCTTTCGTCCATACCATCGTTGGTTTTTACGGTCTGATCCTGCATCAGCTGTGCCAGACCATCGACAACGTTGTCGATGCCGCGGGTGATGTCATTGGTCTCACTGGCATACATTGTCAGCATTTCGATTCTTCTGGGTGTCGGCTCGCTTTCGCCAAAGGCGATGGCTGCTTCCCTGGCTTTGTCGAAATTGTCATCGAGCACGCAGATGGCGTTGTCGATCACTTCAAGATAGCGCTCTCTTGTGATCGGGCTGCCTTCAAAGCAGTTGTCGATCATGTCTTCTACAGAGGCCCGCTTTTTCATGACGTCTTCCTTATTCATTTCAATCAGGGCAAGAAGGCGCTGATACTGCGGATGAACAGGGCTGTCCGGTCTGGGTGCAGGAAGATCGGTCTTCTTTGGGACAAACGTCTGGCGCACGACTTTGCGGGGCTGAATCAGTGTGGTTGTTAAGAATATGGCGTAGAGCAGACACCACAGCCCGAGCAGAAAGCAGAGAAAGGGCAGAAGCCCCATATCGATCCAGGAACCGGCATAGATAAAGCCGGAAAACAGAAAGGCGAGGCCTAAAAGGATAAAACCGATCATGCAGCCGGTCTTCTGTGCGCGGCTCAGTTCGGATAAACGGGTGGTAAGCAGTCTGTTCGGGTGATATTTCTGGTTCATGACAGTCTTTCCTGTTCTATGGATTTTCTGAAAATGGAACTGTATCCTGAAAATACGCTAAAACAAAAGCTCCTGCTTTTCAATTGCGTTCTCAGAAAGGTAAGGTCACCCATGCCTCAACATAAACTTCCTCCCATGCCTGGAAACAGGGCAGGAAATCATAAACTTCCGCGCATTCCCGCACGCAAAACACAACGGGATCTTCATGACGATCCGGACGGATATTCCTCTTTGCCCAATGAAGAGGATGACGTTTCCCGGCGGGCCTTCGCTTCAGACTCTTCCGTGCTTTCACAAACAAAGCCGCTGCTGATGCTGCTGATCGGAGTGCTCCTGCTCGCTGTGACCACCGCTTCGGGTGCTGCCATTTCTCTGTTTGGTTCGGCATCTTACATCTCCAGCAGCAGTGAGACAGCCTATGCGCCGACACCCGGACCGCAGCTGATGGACATCTCGTCTGCGGTTTCCGTAGAAGATGTGAAAACCGTTTTGCTGAAGGATGGTTCGACTTTTGTCAGTATTCATCTGACAAAAAATACCCCCTGGCAGATTCTGGACGGAGGGGATCTGAATATCAGTTACGGAGATAATGAAAATTCACTTGACGATTACCTCTGGTTCCACCATATTCCTTCCTGGCAGAATGATTTCTGGCTGAGCACTGTCATCATGCCCGTGTATGGAGAACAGGCTGTTAACAATGTTCAGGTTCTGCTGGATGGAACTGTAGATGTGCAGAATGTAAAGGACAGCGACTACCTTTATCAGGAGCAGGACCGTCTGGATTCCTTAACGGATGAAGAAGCGGCTGCTCTCGAACAGCAGGTGCTGGCTGAAATCTCCCCGACCGTCACGCTGATCGATCCCGCTGTGGATATGGATGGGGATCTGGTCTTCAATGTGCGCAATCCCGAGGGTTCCTGGTTTGGCGATCAGGACTACGGTTACGGACAGATGCAGATTCTCTACTGTAAGGATGGAGAGGTTGTGGCTGGAGAAATCGTTGATTATGATGCCCAGCTGACCAACGGCAAAGGGGTCTTCTACTATTCTCCGAGTCTGCCTTATTCTTCAGGACTCTGGGATGATGTGCAGGTTCAGGTGCTCTATTAGAAATCAGACGCTTTTCTCATTGATCATCGATTATTGATCGAAGAGAAAAGCTTTTTTCGTGCCGTCCTGCGGGGTCTCTTCTTGCAACAGACCTTCCTGCTGATCAGGACAAAAAGCCGCAGGCGATTAACACCCGCGGCTATTGTTCTGAGAGAGGTTTTGAAGAATTGTTGAAGCGTCAGCTTTCCAGATTCGAGTAAATCATGTTTTTGAATCCGCCAAAGGAGAGCAGACTGCGCGCCTGCAGGACGACTGCCTCCTCGGAAAACAGATCCACCAGAGATTCATAGAGATAGCGAAACTTTCTCTGGTCGGTTTTGTTGAGGGAAAGCAGGAAGACCACATACACCAGCCTGTTCCCCCAGGTAATGCCCTGCGGAAACAGAGCAACGCTGATCGTGGTCTTGATCGCGTCCATGTTGACGGAATGGGGAATGGCGATGTGGCCAAACGAGGTGGTTGCCGCCTGCTCGCGCTTGAGCACGTTTTCCACAAATCCGGCTTCAATATAACCCTTATCCAGAAGCCTGCCGCACATCCAGTGCAGCAGCGCGTCCTTGTCTTCGAAGCGCGGATTGACATAGAAGAGATCCGGATCGAAGAAGTGGGAGAAGTTGTCCTTCAGAATCTGGTTATTAAAGGCTGACGAGGATTCCTGCAGCACCTGCTGGATCTCTCCAAACATGCTTGACAGATGGAAAGGCGGCAGCTGAACGACCCGGCATTCCGGGTAGTCTTTTTCCAGAGGCAGCAGCGTCCAGATAACCGAAACCATATACTCGTTCAGGACTCTTTGAAGCTGACTTTCATCCGAGACCACCGCGACCATGTTGACCTGATTGCCAAAGTTCAACATCAGGGTGTTGTAGATGTTGTCAGCGACATCATAGTATTGCGGGCAAAGCAGAACGACCGGCGCTTTCTGCTTGCTCAGCTCCTGTCTTTCCAGCTCGGCGCCCACATGCAAAGCGATAAAGGCGGTTTCATCCAGGCTGATCTGCATTCCGTAACGGTCCTTGATCTTCATACCGACATAGGCGGCGATGTCAAAGACGATCGGATTACTTTCCTTGATGCTTGCGGTCATCGGGTTTGGAATCATCCGCCCGGTCGACAGGCGCAGCAGCAGGTTTTTCAGATGCAGAGAGAACGGTCCGGTAAAGCTCGGGTTGGAGAGGTTCACCATATATTTCTCATTGATATCTGAAATGATGTCCTCGTTGAGGTCGATGATCTCTTCTCCGACCACCCGGTTCAGATTTTCCTGCACGCTTTCGAGATACATGTTGGCGTTGGACTTGAACAACATATAGACCTCAAAGCGCTCATAGGGATTGAAGGAGACAGAAAAGGCGCGCTCAAGCTGGCTGACAAGATCTTCAAGCATCTCTTCTTCCTGAGGGTTGTCCGGTTTGAAGTCAGGCTGGCCGGTGGAGAGCGGCTTGCCGCTTTTCTGCCGGTCAAGAATGATCGCAAGATGAACAAGAATATTGATCAGGGCGAAGTCATTCATGTAGAACCCGTGTGACTTGAAGGTTTTCAGCAGGATTGAACGCAGTTTTGAAATGGAGATCTTGGGGAATGTCTGCTGGATCAGGTCCGTGTTCAGAACGCCGTTGGAGGTTTCTTCATGGATCACAAAGTTGATCATGCGGCGCTTGTTGGCTTCGGTTCCTTCCACATACAGATAGTCATTCTTTGTGGTGAATTCGATGTCATAGGCGGAGAACATTTTGTTCATCCGGGAGATCAGGCTTTTGAGGGTGGCATAGCTGATGGCCAGCTTGTCGCACAGGTCAAACATGGAGATGCTGCCAAGATGGCGCAGCGTCATTTCCTTAACAATATAGAAGGCGCGCTGTTCGACGTTTTCCGGTATCTTTTCTTCTGTATTTGTATCGGACAGAAGTGATCTGGCCTGGGCGCTGTTGATCTCGTATCCATTATGAGAGGAGAGAATCAGAGGTTCCTGACTCATATGGTTGATCTGGCGCACGTAATTTTTGATGGAGCGGGGTGAGACCTGGATCTCCCCGGCTAGAGCCGCACTCGAGACAGGCTTCTTTTTCTCCAGAAGGATGCGGATCAGCTGTTCTTCCTTTTTGTTCATAGATAGTCCCTCAGACTTTAATTATAGAGAAAAAGTATGGGGAAAATGAATATCGATCTGCCCCGTGAAGGGGAAAATCCCACATTCCCCGAACAGGGCAAAAGTGAAACAAATTCTTCCCATTTCCCTGACATAATTCAATTGTCAAGTCCGAAAGGACAAGGAGAAATATCATGGAAAACCTGAAGATCCTGCTTTGCTGCGGTGCTGGTATGTCCAGCGGATTCCTTGCCACAAGCGCGAGAAAGTACGCCAAGAAGAAAAAACTTCCCGTCAGCGTGGAAGCACGCAGCTATTCTGAAGCACCCGAACTGCTCCCCGATTTCGATGTTCTGCTCTTAGGTCCGCATTACGCCAAAGAAGCTGACAACTTCAAAAAAGAAGGCGCAAGCTACAACGTTGCAGTCGGCGTCATCCCTGAAGCCATTTACGGATCACTCGACGGTCCCGCTCTGGTTGAATACGCCAGGAAGCTGAAAGGCATCGCCTGATTCCTTTTCCAAAAAGAAAAGCGTGCAATAAAAAATGACCGGGTCTCGACCACCGCGGCCATTTCAGAAGATTAAATCCGGGTCTGATGACCCACCCATAAAATACCGCATGTCAGCAAAAACAAACAATCCGACCATTCAAGACAATGCTGACATCCTCATTGAACCCCACTAAACCGGACAATCCGAAGAACAGAGCGTTCTTCACAGATTTAACAGGAAAGAGAAAAAACAATGAAAAAATTCATGGACTGGCTTGCCAATTCCTTTGTACCAAAAGCCAATAAAGTATTCAGTAAACCCTGGATCGCTGCCATCGCAGCCTGCATGCAGAAAGTCATCCCGTTCATTTTGACCGGATCCGTTATCTACTTCTACAACGTCTTCAAATCCTTCATTCCCGCACTGCCTGATCTCAGCCCGATCCTGAACTTCAGCTTCGGTATTATCTCCTTAATCATCGCCTTCGTCATGGCCAACCAGGTTATGGAAAAACTTGGCTATCGCGAATATCTGATCAATGCAGGCCTCTGCGCCGTTGGTGTCTTCCTGATGGTTTCCATGCCGTTTGGTGAAAACGCTGATTCCATCTCCGCTTTAATGGGCAACCTGGGCGCTGCCGGTATCGCCGTTGGTACGATCATCGGTCTGTTCACCGCTCTGGTTTTCTCCCTCTGGGGCAAACTGTATTTCCTCAAAGACAGCAGCGTTCCTGATTTCGTGGTTTCCTGGATCAACACAATCATGCCCAACCTGATCGCTCTTGGCATCACCATGATCCTGATCAACTACATGCACATCAACCTGTTCGATCTCGTTATCACAGTCTTCAAGCCTCTGATGGAAATCGGTCAGACTCTGCCGGGCTTCATCCTGATCTGCCTGATCCCCGCCTTCTTCTACACTCTGGGTATCTCCAGCTGGACATTTGGCGCCATCACAACTCCGATCTTCATGGCTGGCATTCAGGCCAATATCGACGCAGTAGCCGCTGGCGGTGTAGCAACCAATATCGTTACTTCTGAATCTGTTTTCACACTTGCATTCATCACTATGGGTGGAATGTGTGCCACATTAGGATTAAATGTACTCATGTGTTTCTCCAAATCCAAACAGCTGAAAACCTTAGGCCGCATCTTCATCGTACCCTCCATTTTCAACATCAATGAGCCAGTTATGTATGGTGGTAAAGTCGTATTCAACCCCGTTCTGATGGTTCCCGCCTGGATCTGCTCCATCGTTGGACCGGTCTATGTATGGATTCTGATGAGCACCGGTCTGCTGAATATCCCCGCAAGCATGATTCAGGTTGGCCAGATTCCTGCTCCGATCTGCTCCGTCATGGTTACTCAGGATATGCGCGCTCTGCTCTGGTGGGCTGTTCTGTTCGTCATTTATCTGGTGATCTGGTACCCGTTCTTCAAGGTTTATGAAAAAGAAAAACTGAGCGAAGAGGCTAAAGAAGCTATCGCTGATCCCAAAACGGCTGATTTGAACGTCACTGTAGAAGGAGCTTAATTTATGGAAGATAACGCATTAATTACTGTCGCCATGCAGATCATTCTGCATGCCGGAAACGCTCGCAACATCGCACAGGATGCCCTCGCCGCTGCCAAGAAGCTCAATATTGACAAAGCCTACGAGCTTCTTGGCGAGGCTAAAAAAGAACTGACTCTTGCCCACAAGAGCCAGACCGAAGTCATCCAAGCAGAAGCTGCCGGTCAGAGCTATGACTACAGCCTGTTGTTCAACCACGCCCAGGACACTCTGATGACGATTCAGTCCGAAGTGAACCTGAGCGGTGATCTGATCGACATTCTCAAACTGATCAAGGAGCGTACCGCATGAGTTTTCCAGAAAATTTCCTCTGGGGCGCCAGTACCAGCGCCTATCAGGTCGAAGGTGCCGCTTTTGAAGATGGCAAGAAGGCCAGCCAGCAGGATGTCATCAACAGAGACATCTGCAAGACTTACGGCTTTGCCAATGCGGACATCGCCAGTGACCACTATCACCATTTCAAAGAAGACGTTGCGCTCATGAAAGAAATGGGCTTCAACGCCTACCGTTTCTCCATCGCGTGGAGCCGTGTGCTCCCCGATGGCGACGGGGAAGTCAACGAAGCCGGCATGCAGTTCTATCGCGATCTGATCGCTGAACTGAAAGCCGCAGGCATTGAACCAATCGTTACTCTTTATCATTACGATCTGCCCTGGGCTCTGATTGAAAAGTACAACGGCTGGATCAGCCGCGATGTCCTCAAAGATTTCGAGAACTTCGCCCGCATCGTCATCAATGAATTCAAGGATGATGTCAAATACTGGACCACCATCAACGAGCAGTCCATCATTGTGCAGTACATTGAGCAGAAGTGCTATATCCCTGAAGACTTCCGCGGCAATGATCAGATCCGTTTCCAGATCAACCACCATATGAATATGGCTCAGGCCATCGCCAACCGTCTCGTTCATGAACTGGTTGACGGGGGCATGGTCGGCGCGCCTCTTGGCTACAGCCCGATCTATCCGCTTTCCAGCTCCGGCAGGGACAACCTGGCAGCGCTCAACGCCCAGGAGCTGAGAAACGATTATTACACTGACATCTATTTCAAAGGCACCTATAACAAGGCGGCCATGAGCTATCTGGAAGAACACGGACTGGCTCCGATCATGGAAGAAGGCGATGAAGAATTCATGTCCGATCCCGCTTCGCTCTCCGACTTCCTGGCTTTGAACAACTATGCCAGCGATTGCGCCAAGTGGTGTGATGCCGATAAGGATATCGCCTTTGCGGGCGTCAACCGCTCCGGCAAGAAGGGCGAAATGTCCGGATATGAAACCCATCCGGGCTTCTATGAAATGTGCCGCAACCCGAATCTGGACACCACCGACTGGGACTGGGCCATCGATCCGGACGCCATGGAGTATATGCTCAGAGACCTCTACCGCCGCTATGGCAAACCTCTGATGATTACCGAGAACGGTCTGGGTGCTTTTGACGAACTGACGGAAGACGGCAAGGTGCATGATGATTACCGCATCGACTATCTGCGCAACAACATCCGTGGTGTTTCCAACGCGATCGACCGCGGTGTGGAAGTGATCGCCTACTGCCCCTGGAGCGCAGTCGATCTGCTGTCCACCTCCAACGGCATCAAGAAACGCTATGGTTTCATCTATGTAGACCGCACCGATGATGATCCTAAGGACTGCAGCCGCATCCGCAAGGATTCCTTCTACTGGTATCAGAAAGTAATTTCCACCAACGGAGAGGAGCTCGACTAGTCATGACTCAAAAAGTACCAACAGGATTTCCCGAAGACTTCCTCTGGGGCGGCGCGGTAGCCGCCTGCCAGATTGAAGGCGCCTATGACGCTGATGGAAGAGGCCTGTCCACTTCCGATGTCCGTCCTTATGACAAGGATCAGGACCGCGCCAACATCACCAAAGAAGGCGGTGGTACACTCGAAGAAATCGAATTCGCCATCAACGACAAGGAAGGCTACTATCCCAAACGCCATGGCATCGATTTCTACCATACCTATCCTTCTGATCTTGCACTGATGAAGGAACTGGGCCTGAAGGCATTCCGTACCAGCATCTCCTGGAGCCGCATCTTCCCCAACGGAGATGAAGAAGAGCCCAACGAATCCGGATTGAAGTTCTACGACAATCTGATCGATGAGATCATCGCCAATGGCATGGAACCCGTCATGACGATGGTTCACTATGACATTCCGATTCATCTCGTAACTGAATACGGAGGATTTGCCAGTCCGAAAGTCAACGAATTCTTCCTGCGCTACGCCAGGATTCTGCTTGATCGCTACAAAGGCAAAGTGAAATACTGGATCGTCTTCAACCAGATCAACCTGATCCCCACTGTTCAGTTTGGCGGTCTGGGTCTGTATGATGGCCAGGCGGAAAACATGGAAGAGCTGATGTATCAGGCTGTTCACAACCAGTTTGTGGACTGCGCCAAAGTGAAACAGATGGCCAAAGAAATCGATCCCGAGGCTCTGATTGGAACAATGGTTGCCGATGGAACCCTCTATCCGGCCACCTGCAATCCGGAAGACATCGTCTTCACACTGAAGAAGAACCGCATGCAGTACTACTTCACGGATGTACAGCTGCGCGGTGAGTATCCGATCTACGCTTTACGCTACTTCGACGAGCACAACATCCATCTGACGATCACACCCGAAGAGGAAGAACTGCTCAAGAAGTATCCGATGGACTATCTGGCGATCTCCTACTACTACACCCGCATCGCAGACAGCACCAAGAACTCCATGGCTCCCTTTGAAGGCGAGCAGAACCCGTACCTCAAACCCACACCCTGGGAATGGCGTGCGGATCCCAAAGGCCTGTACAACAGCCTCTCCCAGTACTGGGACCGCTATCAGGTGCCTTTAATGATTGCCGAAAACGGTCTGGGCGCTCTGGACACCGTTGAAGAGGATGGTTCCATTCACGATGACTACCGCATCGCTTACCTGCGCGACCACATCAAAGAGATGAAGGAATGCGTGAAAGATGGTGTGGATGTGATGGGCTACCTTAGCTGGGGCCCGATCGATCTGGTTTCCAGTTCAAGTGCCGAAATGTCCAAACGGTACGGTTACGTCTATGTTGACCGGGACGATCTGGGCAAGGGCACAGGCAAGCGTCTGAAAAAGGATTCCTTTGCCTGGTATCAGAACGTCATCGCATCCAACGGCGGAGAACTGTAAGCTTTAAGCTTTCAAAATTCAGATTTTCCATAAAACAGAATTCAGGATTCCATAAAAAATCCGGGGCGAAGAGAGTTGGACACCTCTCTTCGCCCCTTTTGGTTAATGAAACCGTATTGTTTAAGAAAATTACAATTTCATTTTGGTTCCTGTATACAATCAAGACAATAACCTGACAGAATTTAAATCTTGTAGCTGAAAACCGGAATGACTATGTTTGACTAAAGCTGTAGAGTTCATATCATCTTTCATTCATGACAACCTAGCTCTCTGAGTCGTTGCTGAGCTTCCGGAGTCAGATCGTCATAATGATCGATAAGAAATACAATCAGATTAGAGTATCGTTTCAAAGAATTCGTCGATAACTTAATAAAGTCCCAACTGGGGAGATACTGCTTCGATTCCTCGGGCAGAAGTCCATCATTCAGAAAATTGATAAACTGAACCGGATCGTCTGCATAATCCTCAGCAAAATCCAGAGCATTATCCTGTTTAAGACTTTGATCCATATTTGAATCATTGGAAATGATGTGATCTAGATTACAGGAACAGTAATAAACAGAAAATGGAATTCGTTTCTCTGCTTTTTGAGCATTATCTGTAATGCTAACGATTTTCGTCGAATAAAGAATATTTAGGTTTTTGCTTTTTCTCTTGTTTCGTTTGCAAATGTTCTCGGGTTTATCAGTCAAAATGACATCTGGCTGGTAAAAAGGATGTCTATATCTGTGGTCATAGATCACTGAACTATCAGATATATAGCAACCATCTGTATCTGTCAGCAAAACAACTCCAACAAGATCTTCCAATCTCAAGAGGGCAGGAGTGGAAGAATAATCCTGATTTAAGGATCCTTTAATCGCATTTCCAATCTCACTTTTAATGACTCTTTGATCGAAAGAAGTTGTAATATCCCCTCGGTAAACAATGGGGACCACTCTTATCGGGTTAAAGATTTCATTTAAAAGGTTTTCCAGCGCATCCTTGTCACTCACGCCTTCGCATATGAAAAGGATAGCCTTAGGGTTATTGCGCTTTCCCATGAATCTTTCCAGCCTTTCTGATAGCTAGCTCAATCGAACTTGCGTTGATCCGGGAGCTTAGAGGTTCTGACTGCTCAGAGCCAAAAAATATCTCGCGAAGATATACTTCTCTAAGGTTATTAGTCGGCTTAATTCCAGTGTGAACCAGAAAACGGTCTTCAGGGTTAGCTGTGGAAAAAATAATATGATCTTTCCCGAGTCTTTCGAGTGGTCTCAAATTATGCGCGGTAAAAATAAGTTGTCCTTTCCCGGATTTTGCCAGTGATACTAAAAGCTCCCCAAGAAGATATTCATAGACACCAGAATCCATCTCATCAATCAGTACACAGGCATTAGCGCTAGAGTAGAAGAAAATCAATGCATTTAAAACTGAGATAATTCTTTTAATACCCTCTGATTCGAATTGGAGAGGAATCTGTAGACCGTTTCGAACAGAGACCATGTCGAAGGTAACCCACATGATTCCATCTTTATCGGGAATAGTTTCCTCGTTTTTAATTGCCAGAGTCATCCCATCTACAATTTGCTTTAATGCGATGTTCATTTGTTGACAGGCTGTTTTAAATGCGCTGAAGTAATCCAGCGGGATGCGGCTCTTCCTGTCAGCGCTTGTTTCAATGGGGATGGTGCCTTTAACTAGGCTTTCTTCATCTTCTACAAGAAAATTGATCATCAGAAGCTGTCCCAACTGTTCTCCGATGATCTTGTTTCTAATGACTATCAGATCTTTGGTCGCAAAATCTTTGAGTACCGTTATAGCTGATCTGAAATCATGGGCAAGTGGAAGATCTTTAAGAACGGAAAAAGCTTGTCTTGAAAAAATCGAAGAATCTAATTTGTTCAAATCCGTATATGACAATAGTCTTTCTTTCAGAACCTTCTGATCGGTGCGGCTCTGTGATCCGCTTTGCAAAGGCAGGGACAGACTTCGCTCAGACCGATTAAACTGAAACAGCTTTTTTTTCCTCTTCCATTTTTGGTTCTCATGATCATAAAGGGTTTCTGACAGTTCTTCTTCAGAAAGGACAGCTTCCTTGTCATTGATAAGTGAGTAGCAGAATACGTATTCCAGAAGAGCTGTGTAGTTTTCAGCCTGACAAAAAAAGGTATAAGTATTTTTTGCTTGCTTAATTTCTTTGTTGATATATTCTGCAATCCTGAGTTTCTCAGATGTATCCATGTCAAATGGCCTATCCGAAAGTAAAGACTTCAGAAACTCAGTCGTTTCAATGACGGTGGTCTTTCCAGAACCGTTCTGTCCGTAGATTCCCCAAATACTGTTATCAGAGATGGTAAGCTTGTTTTTCAGATCAGTCAGCTTATAGAATTCAATTTCACCTTTTTTAATGTTTTTCATCCCCTCTATTCGAATATTGCAAATTCGAATAAAGGAGTCTTTCTTCATGCTGTCGGTCATGGTAGTCACCAAAATTTAATCGTCCTTTCTTATAAAAGAATATTAATCATTTCTATTATACTTCAACTTATAAAATGTAATATTTTATTACGATTTATTAATTTTATAGGCTAAATAGAGTCTTCTTCTAGTTGATGAAAATTCTTTTTACCGCTTAAAGGCGAAAGTCTATTAGCAAAAACAAAAAATGAAGAATGCCATAGGAACTTTTAGATTACGCTAAAAATTAAAAAGGCTCTCTGCCCGATGACAGAGAGCCGATTTTTCAGGGGAATCGAAGGGTATTCGCTTATTCCTGTTCGAGTTTCAGAGTTCTGGTGGTCAGATCGCAAACTTCTTCCGGTCCGTAGTACTGGATTGCGCCCGGATAGAGGTAGCAGGTCTCTTCAGCCCATTTATCGCGGTTGTCTTCGAAGTATTTGAAGGGCTTGCCGTTCAGATCAACGAGGGCTTTGCGAATGACAGGTTTGTCCTCACCATGACGGCGTTCCATGTTCATCATCTTTGTGATGGGCATACCACCGGCAACCCACTCAGCTGCGGGTTTGGAGAGGTTGGAGATCTTGGACAGGTATCCGTTGAATCCGTTGCGGATCAGCAGGAAGGCGTTGTAGCCAAGAGAGTAGCAGTAGTCTGCATCAAAGTTGGACGGGAACGCGCAGCGTCCTTCGTATCCGAAGAAGTGATGCAGGGGGGAGAATTTGCCTTTATATGTGCCTTTGGCAGCGCGCTCTGCAAGTTTCTTTGCAACCAGAGCGGAGAACAGCTTCTCAGATTCGATCAGAGATACCTGAACGTTGCCGTGCGGGTCGCGCTCGAGGAACAGCTGCTGCTGGATGTTTTCAGGCAGGATATCGAAGACTTCAAAGGACTCCTTGGACAGGCCGTTCTTGATGAATTCGTATTTATCTTTCCATGTGGGCAGTTCGTTGAACTCATCAGCTTTCGCGCCGGCGAGCAGTTCGTTGATCTCGGCGATCAGAGCGGAGAACTCAGGAACAAATTCAACAACACCCTCAGGGATGATGGCGACACCGAAGTTGTTGCCATTGGCGGCACGTTTTTCAACGGAGTCAGCGATGTAATCAGCGATCTGGGAGAGAGACATCTTCTTGTCTGCAACCTCTTCGGAGATCAGGCAGATGTTGGGCTGTGTTTCAAGAGCGGCTTCCAGAGCAACGTGGCTTGCGGAGCGGCCCATAACTTTGATGAAGTGCCAGTATTTCTTGGCAGAGTTGGCGTCACGCTCGATGTTGCCGATCAGCTCGGAATAGGTCTTAGTGGCGGTATCGAAACCAAAGGACGCTTCGATATCATCGTTTTTCAGGTCGCCGTCGATTGTCTTTGGCGCGCCGATGACCTGAACTGGCACATTGTGCGCTGCGAAGTATTCCGCAAGAACAGCGGCGTTGGTGTTGGAGTCGTCACCACCGATGATAACGATCGCGTCCATGCCATGCTTTTCTGCGACTTTGGCAACCTTCTCGAACTGTTCTTCTGTTTCGAGTTTTGTACGGCCGGATCCGATGATGTCAAATCCGCCTGTGTTGCGGTAAGCGTCGATGAACGGATCATCGAATTCAACGAAATCGTCTTCGATCAGACCGCTTGGGCCGCCTTTGAAGCCGAGCAGAACGTTTTCGGGGTTGGCAGCTTTCATGGCGTCATACAGACCGGCGATCACGTTGTGTCCGCCGGGAGCCTGGCCACCGGACAGGATTACGCCGACAGTCTTCTTGGAGTTGTCAGCTTTGGATTCACCTTTTTCGAAGGTGACTTCCTTTTTGCCATAGGTGTTGGGGAAAAGAGCCTTGATGGCTTCCTGGTCAGCGACGCTCTGTGTGGGCTCGCCTTCCTTGACTTCGATCGTGTCGATGCCGCTGCGAAGCATACCGGGCAGTTTGGGTTTGTATTCGTAACGGGCTTTCTGTAATGGAGAAACAGACATATTTTCACTCCTTCTACTGCTACAGATTTTAGAATATCTAAATCGAAAATTAAACTGCGAGAAGATTAGCAAGCGCAACAGGCCAAAAACAGCGGATTTCCTGACCGGAAAATAAAACGTCCACCCGCTTTTTCAGGCGAATGGACGCTGAATTCATGGAAACAAAAGAATGGAGGAAACAAAGATCAGGCTTTGGCCGTATCCGGTTCCGGTTTTGCTTTATCGGTAGGTGCCTCCTCGATTCTGGAGACCAGCGTCTGACGGATGCGGTGGTTGCGCACATTTTTGATCTGCACATTCAGATCGCCGATGGCCACTTCCATCTGCGTGCCATCTTCGGGAATCATGCCCATGCTTCCAAGGACATAGCCGGAGAAGGTTTCAAAATCATCAAGCTGCAGCTCTTCACCAAGCGCTTTGGACACGTCATCCAGGCTGGCCGAGCCGGCGATGCGCCAGAGGTTTTTGTTCAGTTTGACGATCTCGGCCGGGCGGATGGCATCTTCCGCCTCGGACATCTCGCCAAGCAGCTCTTCAAGAATATCATGCAGAGTGATGATGCCGATGTTTCCGCCATATTCATCCACGACAATCGCGAAGTAGTTCTTGCGCTTGCGCATCTCGCGCACCAGATCATCGGCTTTGGTGTTTTCCGTGACAAAGAAGGGCTTGTCCATCGTGTGGTCAAGAATGTTCTTGCGCGAAAGCGAACCGTTTAAACGGAAGTAGTCTCTTGTATCAAGCACGCCGATGACATCGTCCTCATTTTCTCCGATGACCGGATAGAAGGTGTGGCGGTTGTTGAGAATGGTCTGGCGCCACTGGGTGGGGGAGTCGTTGGCGTTGATTGAGATCACATCCGAGCGGTGCGTGCAGATCTCATCGATGGCCGTATCGCGCAGCTCGAGAGCGTTCTGAACCACTTCGCTTGCCACAACATCCTCCACCGGATCGAGCTCGGACATATCCTGCAGCACAGCTTCCTGTAAATTGGGTTCCGGTTTCCAGGGGGCGAGCGGGTTGATGTTGATCAGTCGGGCGAGCGCGAAGTCCATTCCCTCAAGCGCGCATTTGTCTTTCTTTATGGCATATTTACCGAGTTTTGAAGACAGAAGGGCAAGCACGAGCACAAAGGCAAGCCAGACAAGGCAGAGATACAGCGTTCGCGCATCTCCCCTCCACTGCTGATGAAGCCAGAGAGTGAACACCCCGGCATCAACCAGAATCAGAATCCAGTTGAGGCAGTACATCCATACGCCCGAATTGTCCGCCTTTTCCAGCTTTTCATAATAGGAACGGCTTTTGGACGCGTTGAGAAGAAGAATAAAGATTAAAAGACAGATCCAGATCACCAGACTGGGCATAAACCCGAAACCTCCATATTCCAACAGGCTGCGCATAGACAAAAACAGCTCTGTTTGCATTCAATGCCTCCATTATATGTCAGCCTTTTCGGTTCACACCGGCTTGATGAAAGGCAAGAAAAAAAGTGAAGGGGCCGCCTTCACTTTTCGATCGATGAGTCCGTTATGGGCGCAGATGCTGGCCTTGCGCGGTCTGGCTGCTGACCAGACCTTCAAGATCAGGCAGCGCGGCCATGTTCTGAAGCAGGGTGTCGAGAATCTTCTGACGGGTGACGATGCCGATAAAGATATTGCGGTCATCGACCACCGGCACATAGTTCTGGTGGAGCGAGCGGTTGAAGAGCTCTTCCACCGGCAGATCGATGGAGACCGCCGGCATGAAGTCTTCGCGCAGCAGATCGCCGATCAGTGTGGTTTTCAGCGTGTTTTCATCCTGGCCGTTTTTGAGAATGAACCAGAGAAAATCGCCCTCGCTCACACTGCCAAGATATTCCCCCTTAATGTTGATGACAGGCACGGCCGTGAAGCCATGTTCCTTCATCAGTTTCAGACCCTCTTCCAGTGTCAGAGTGTCATAAAAGAAGCGGACATCATTTTTGTATTTCAGAAAAAAGAATACATTGTTTACCATATACGTCGTCCCTTCCAGGCACCTTTATCGTATCATTCACAGGTTCTCGCATTGACAGAACAATATGGGAAATCAAAAGTGAAATGTTAAAAATTCGTAACGCTTTCATAAGACTTTATAAACCTTTTGGGATTGGATCCGGACTGTGATCCAAGACGTCTGAAGGAGGGTCAGAACGGTTGATCCGCCGTCCTGACTGGCAGGCGTTCTCTCTTTTTAAAAGGAATGCAGAAAGGCCGCCAAGGATTTTCCATCCATCATGCAGGCATGATAAAACCGGACGGAAAGAGTTGTATTTTTCGACTGACTTTAAAAGATCAGAGTGAAAATTCATCTTGCGCAGGCCATATGAAATGGATAAAATACCTCGGAAAAGAACGGGAACACCCGTGGAGGTTGGAATGAACAGACTTTCACTGCTGACTATGGATGAGCTGAGCGTATCAGACATTTACAAAATTCTTGATGAGGCCCGTGGTTTTAATATTTCCTATTCAGATTGGCAATTTCCTTTGCAGAAAGCTTTGGTTGCCAATCTTTTTTTTGAGCCTTCCACCCGCACGCACTACTCCTTTGAAAGCGCCGAGCATCAGTTAGGCTGTCAGGTCGCTGATCTCAACGCCGATTCATCGAGTGTGGTCAAAGGCGAAACGCTCTACGACACCTGCAAAACCTTCGAATCCCTGGGCTATGACGTGCTCGTCATCCGCCATCCGCAGGATGAATACTTCAAAGAACTGGAAAACATTCAGATTCCGATCATCAACGCCGGTGATGGCAAGGGCAACCACCCGACCCAGTGCCTGCTTGATCTTCTGACGATCTATCAGGAGTTTGGAAAATTTGAAGGTCTGAACGTGCTGATTGTCGGAGATATCGCCCACTCCCGTGTGGCCGCAAGCGACAAGAACGCACTCGAGCGCCTTGGCGCGAGTGTCAAATTCGCCGGTCCGAAGGAATGGGAAAGAGACGGTTATGAATTCTCCGATTTTGACAAAGAGATTGAGGACGCCGATGTGGTAATGATGCTGCGCATTCAAAGAGAGCGCGGCGCCAGGCTCAATGAGGATCTGACAGATGCCGAGTATCTGGAAAGATACGGCCTGTCCAAAGAACGCTATAACCGCATGAAAAAAGGTGCGATCATCATGCACCCCGCGCCTGTCAACCGCGGTGTGGAAATTGATGACGAACTGGTCGAAGCGCCCAACAGCCGCATCTTCAAACAGATGGCCAACGGCGTGCTCGTACGCAAGGCCGTGCTCAAGCGCGCCTTCAACCAGGAATTTGAATCCGAGAAGGAGCCCGCATGAAAACCTGCCTGCAAAACGGAATGGTGCTGATCGACGGCCAGTTTGAAGACTGCGATGTGCTCTTTGATGAAAGCGGCATTCTCGAAACCGGAACAGATCTTAAAGACAGCGCGGATCAAAGCTATGACTGCACAGGCCTGCACATCATTCCCGGCCTGATCGATCTGCACGTCCATTTAAGAGAGCCCGGCTTTGAAGCCAAGGAAACGATCACCACAGGAACCGCTGCCGCGGCCCATGGCGGCTTCACCACCATCGCGGCCATGCCAAACCTGCGCCCCTTTCCTTCCACACCCGAGGCCATGAAGGCTTATCAGGACAAAATCGCAAGCGACGCGAAAGTGCGCGTCTTCCCGATGGGCACCATCACCGATGATGAAGCCGGCAAAAAGCCGACCGATTATGCCGCCCTTAAAGAAATGGGTGTGCGCTGGTTCAGCGATGATGGCGTCGGCGTGGCCGATGAAGCGGTGATGGAAGAGGCCATGAAGAAGGCGAAAGCCAATGAGGTGCTCTTCTCCTGCCACACGGAAGATATGGCCTACAGAAAACCGGGCGCAAGCGTGCATGACTCTGCCATCACAAAAGAAAACGGCTGGCCTGGCATCCCGAGCGCCTGCGAATACGCCCAGCTTGAACGCGATCTCGATCTCGCCCAAAAAACCGGTGTGCGCTATCACGCCGATCATCTTTCCGCCAAGGAGTCAGTCGAGGCCATCCGAAAAGCCAAAGAAAAGGGTGTCCGCTGCAGCGCGGAGGTCACCGCGCATCATCTGCTGCTGGAAGACAAGGATGTCAAAGGCCCCAACTGGAAGATGAATCCGCCGCTGCGAAGCCATGAAGATCGCATGAGCCTGATCGAAGGACTCGAAGATGGAACACTTGATTTCATCGCGAGCGATCACGCGCCCCATACAACAGAAGAAAAGAACAGACCAATGGATAAGGCCCCCTTTGGCATCGTCTCTTTGGAGACAAGCTTCCGTTTGCTTTACACCGAGTTTGTCAGCCGCAAAAGGCGCTGGAGTCTCGCGCAGCTGGTCAACTGGATGAGCAGTGCTCCGGCAAAGACCTTCGGGATCGAGGATGCCGGAGAGATCAAACCGGGCAAACGGGCGGATCTGGTGCTGATCGACACGAACAGAACTGGTCTGATCGACAAGTCAAAATTCCTGTCCAAAGGCACCAATACACCGTTCGACGGCTGGCAATACGATGTCGAAATCATCGCCACCATCTGTGATGGCAAAGCCGTCTGGACAGACAAACAGGCCCTCAATTAAATAAGGAACAGGAAGGGATGGAATCAGAGAGAATTTTGATTCATCCTTAAAGACAGATATTAGAAAGAAAGAGGAATCACTATGAAAGATCGCTGGCTTCTTCTCGAAGACGGAACGCTTTATCAGGGCAAGGCGCTTGGCGCTGACACCTGCAAGGCGGGAGAACTTGTCTTCAACACGTCCATGACCGGCTATCAGGAAATTCTGACCGACAACTCCTACTGCGGCCAGATCGTTCTGATGACCTATCCGCTGATCGGCAACTATGGCATCAACCGCGACAACTGGGAAAGCATTGAGCCGGCGGTCAGCGGCTTCATCGTGCGCGACTATTGCGACGAGCCAAATAACTGGCGCAGCCAGCAGACGCTCGATGACTTTCTCAAACTGCACGACATCCCCGCCATGTCCGATATCGACACCCGCGCTCTGACCAAACGCATCCGCAAGGAAGGCACCATGAAAGCCATGATGCTTGATGACATCTCTGATGTCGAAGAAAAGCTCGAGTGGCTCAAAAATCTCGAACTGCCCCGCGATCAGGTCAGCCGCGTCTCCACACCAAGACTCTTCGCCGTGCCAAACCGCGGCTATCGCGTGGTTCTGATGGATTTTGGAAGCAAACTTTCCATCGTTCGCGAGCTCTCCCTTCGCGGATGTGACATTGTGGTCGTTCCCTGGAACGCGAGCGCCAAGGAGATCCTGGACTTCCAGCCCGATGGTGTGATGCTGACCAACGGCCCCGGCGATCCGCAGGATGTGCCCGAATCCATTGAAACAATCCGGGAACTGCTCGGCCAGGTGCCCGTCTTTGGCATCTGCCTGGGCCACCAGCTGCTCGCTTTGGCCTGCGGCGCGAAAACATACAAGCTGAAATTCGGCCATCGCGGCGGCAACCATCCCGTCATCAACCTGGCCAAAAAGACCGTCTCCATCACCAGCCAGAACCACAGCTACGCCGTGGATCAGAACTCTCTGGAAGGCACCGGTCTGATCATGAGCCATCAGGCACTCAACGATGGCAGCTGCGAAGGCCTGCGCCACACCGTGTATCCGGCCTTCTCCGTGCAGTTCCATCCGGAAGCCAACGCCGGACCGCAGGATGCGATGACCTTATTTGATGAGTTCATCGAAATGATGGCAAAGAACAAGGAGGAACATCATGCCTAGAAGAAACGACATTCACAAGATTCTCGTTGTCGGCTCCGGACCGATCGTCATCGGTCAGGCCGCGGAGTTTGACTACGCGGGCACCCAGGCCTGCCAGTCTCTTCGCGAAGAAGGCTATGAGGTCATCCTGATCAACTCCAACCCCGCGACGATCATGACCGACTCGGTTGTGGCCGACCGCGTCTATATCGAACCGATCACCCTCGATTTCGCCAAACGCATTCTCTATAAGGAAAGACCCGACGCGATTTTAGGCTCCCTTGGCGGTCAGACCGGCCTGAACCTGGTCGTTGAACTCGCCGAGGATGGCATTCTTGAAGAACTCGGCGTCGAAGTGCTTGGCACCGACCTCAACGCGATCAACCGCGCGGAAGACCGCGAACTCTTCCGTGATCTGATGAATGAGATCAACGAGCCCGTGCCGGAAAGCATGATCGTGCACACAGTCCAGCAGGCCCTCGATTTCGCCGATGATCTTGGCTATCCGGTGGTTGTGCGCCCGGCCTACACCCTTGGCGGCACCGGCGGCGGATTCGCCAAAAACCATGAAGAACTGGCCGTCATCTGCGAGGCCGGTCTGAAGATCTCCCCCGTGCATCAGTGCCTGATTGAGCGCTCAATCGCCGGATACAAGGAAATCGAATACGAGGTAATGCGCGATGCCAACGATTCCGCGATCGTTGTCTGCACCATGGAAAACGTCGATCCTGTCGGCATTCACACCGGTGATTCGATCGTTGTCGCTCCTGTTCAGACTCTGACTGATCAGGAAAACCAGATGCTAAGAAGCGCCTCTCTCAAGATCATTCGCGCTTTGAAGATCTGCGGCGGCTGCAACGTGCAGCTCGCGCTCGATCCGCAAAGCTTCAAATACTACGTCATCGAGGTCAACCCCCGTGTGTCCCGCTCCTCCGCGCTCGCGTCCAAAGCCACCGGCTATCCGATCGCGCGCATCTCCGCAAAACTGGCGGTCGGCCTGCGCCTGGATGAAATCCTCAACCCTGTGACCAAGACAAGCTACGCCTGCTTTGAGCCGGCCATCGACTATGTGGTTTCCAAGTTCCCGCGCTTCCCCTTTGACAAGTTCGATCAGGCCGACCGCAGACTGGGCACACAGATGAAGGCGACCGGTGAGGTCATGTCCATCGGCCGCACCTTTGAAGAATCCTTCCTCAAGGGGATCCGCTCTCTGGAAATGAAAGTCGACCACCTCTGGAAAGAAAGCTTCACCCATATGAATCAGGACGAGCTCTTCTACAAGATCGGCCGTCACGATGATGAGCGCTTCTTCGCCGTGGCCCAATGGATGAGAAACGGCTGGGATCTTGCGCCGGTTCTGGAAGAGACACAGATTGATCCGTTCTTCTTAAGCCACATTCAGAAGATTCTCGATCTGGAAAAGGTCATGATGGACCATCCGGATGATCTGGAAGTGCTTCGCGAGCTCAAGCGCAATGGCTTCTCCGATTCTCTGATCGCCAAAGCCTGGAACATGAAGGAAAAGGATCTCTACGATCTGCGTCTGGCTAACGACATCGTGCCGGTCTACAAGATGGTCGACACCTGCGCGGGCGAGTTTGAGTCCGCCACCCCGTATTTCTACTCCACCTACGAGCAGGAAAACGAAAGCATCCCGACCGACAATAAAAAGGTTGTCGTGCTCGGTTCCGGTCCGATCCGGATCGGCCAGGGTGTCGAATTCGACTACGCGACGGTGCACTGCGTGCAGACGCTGCGCGAAGAAGGCTATGAAGCCATCATCATCAACAACAACCCGGAAACCGTCTCCACAGACTTCACGATTTCCGACAAGCTGTATTTCGAACCGCTGACAACCGAAGATGTCATGCGGGTCATCGATCTGGAAAAACCGCTCGGCGTCATCGTGCAGTTTGGCGGTCAGACCGCCATCAACCTGGCTGAATCTCTGGTTGAGCGCGGTGTGAAGATCCTGGGAACCTCCCTGGAGGGCATCGATCTGGCCGAAGACAGACACCGCTTTGAAGCGATGCTGCAAAAACTTGAGATTCCTCAGCCGGAAGGCGCGACCGCTGTCACCGTCGAAGAGGCTCTGGAAATCGCGCACACCATCGGCTATCCGGTTCTCGTACGCCCTTCTTATGTTCTTGGCGGACGCGCGATGGAAATCGTCTACGACGATGACGCGATGAGAAAATACATGGCAAGCGCCGTGCTGGAAATCAGCCACGACGCCCCGATTCTGGTGGACCGCTACGTGCTTGGCCGCGAGCTGGAGATTGATGCGATCGCCGATGGCGAAAACGTCGTGATCCCGGGCATCATGGAACATATCGAACGCGCCGGTGTGCATTCCGGTGACTCCTTCTCCGTGTACCCGCCGCAAAGAGTCAGCGAAGAGGTCAAGAAGACGATCGTCGACTACGCCGTGCGCATCGGGAAAGGCTTCGGCTTTGTCGGTCTGTTCAACATTCAGTTCATCGTGGATGGCAATGACAAAGTCTATGTGCTGGAAGTGAACCCGAGAAGCTCGAGAACCGTGCCCTTCCTGTCCAAAGTGACCGGCATTCCGATGGCGCAGGCCGCCACCAAAGCCGTCATGGGTGAAAGCCTGATCGAACAGGGCATGCAGCCAGGTGTCAAAGACGAGGACAAAGAGCGCGTCTATGTCAAAGCGCCTGTCTTCTCCTTTGCCAAACTGCGCAGCGTGGATACCGTGCTCGGCCCGGAAATGAAGTCTACCGGTGAGGCGCTCGGCTCCGATGTCTCTCTGGAAAAAGCCCTCTACAAAGCGCTGGTCGCCAGCGGAACCCGCGTGCCCGATCATGGAAACGTGCTCTTCACGATCGCGGATCGCGATAAAGCCGATTTGCTGCCGCTGGCAAGACGCTTTGACGCGATCGGGTACGGCCTGTACGCCACACGCGGCACCGCGAGATTCCTGAAGGAAAATGGTCTCAACGTGACCGAAGTGTGCAAGATCGATGAGAATCCGGATGATAACGTGCTTGATGTCATTCGCAACAACAAGGTCAACTACGTGGTCAACACGCTCAACCGCAATGACGGCAAGCGTGCCGAGGATGGCTTTTTGATCCGCCGCGTCAGCGCGGAAAACAACGTCTTCTGCATGACAAGCCCCGACACGGTCAACGCGCTGCTTGGCGTGCTGGAATCCCGCTCCTTCTCGATGATGTCGATGAACGAGCTGCATCAGTAAAAAGCTTTAACGAAACAATCGAATTCTCAGATTCCGCAGGGGATCTGAGAATTCTTTGAAAATACAGACAAAGAAAGGAAACAGGACATGATTGATCACGCTTTGATCCTGCACAATGCCCCGCTCAATCAGGATGTCTGGAAGATGGTGCTCAAAACCGATCTGGCCAAAGAAGCAAACTGCGGTCAGTTTGTGATGGCGCAGGTCGACGGCTTCTTCCTGCGCCGCCCGATCTCCATCTCAAATGTGACCGAAGACACCCTGACGCTGGTCTACAAGATTTTAGGCAAAGGGACTGAGGTGATGACACACCTCAAACCAGGACAGATCATGAATCTGGAAGGCCCTTTGGGAACCGGCTTTCCGGTTCTCGAAAATCGCAAAGTGCTGCTTCTTGGCGGCGGTGTGGGCGTTCCCCCTCTGCTTTTAACCGCCAAAAAGCTGCTGGAAAAAGGCTGCGATGTGCGTGTGGCCCTTGGCTTCAACACGAAAACCGATCTGTTTTACAGCGATGAATTTGAACAGCTTGGCCTGATGCCCAAGATCGCCACGATGGATGGCTCGATTGGCATTAAAGGAACCGTGCTTGACGTGCTGGATCCCTCTGATTTTGAAGATGTCTTTGTGATGGCCTGCGGACCGCTGCCGATGTTAAAGGCGGTGCAGAACACCTTCAAGGAAGGCTGCATCTCTCTGGAAGCGCGCATGGCCTGCGGCATCGGCGCCTGCATGGGCTGCGTGGTGCCCGCATATGAGGGCGGAAGCTGTCGCGTCTGCAAGGACGGCCCGGTGTTCCCGCTTGGAAAGGTGGTGCTCTAGGATGATCGATCTTTCCATCAAGCTTCCGGGTCTGAATCTGAAAAACCCGATCATTCCCGCCTCCGGCTGCTTTGGATACGGACGGGAATACGCCGAACTCTATGATCTGTCTCTTCTTGGCGGCATCGCGATCAAGTCGATCACCCCGGAAGTGCGTCCGGGCAATCCGACGATCCGGATTGCTGAAACGCCATCGGGCATGTTGAACGCGATCGGCCTGCAAAACAAAGGGCTGGACTATATCAAAGCCCATGAACTGCCCTGGCTCGAGCAGTTTGACACCGAAATTCTCGCCAACGTGGCCGGTAAAACCGAAGAGGACTACGTCAGGGTCATTGAAGCGCTCAATGACGAACCGGTGATCAGCGTTTTTGAGCTCAACATCTCCTGCCCCAACGTCAAAAACGGCGGCATGGCTTTGGGCACACTGCCGGAAAGCGCGGCTCATATCACAAGACTGTGCAAGGCTGCGGCCAAAAAACCGGTCTACGTCAAACTCTCGCCCAATGTCACGGACATCGTGGCAATCGCCAAAGCGGTTGAAGAAGCCGGCGCGGATGGCATCGTGCTGATCAACACGCTCAAGGGCCTGTCGATCAACCTTAAAACCGGCAAGCCGCTGCTGGCCAATGTGACCGGCGGTCTGTCCGGTCCGGCGATCAAACCGATCGCCCTGCGTATGGTGTATGAAGTGGCGCAGGCTGTCTCCATTCCGATTATCGGAGTGGGCGGCATCAGCTGCGCCGAGGATGTGCTGGAGTTTTTGAACTGCGGGGCGAGCGCGGTGGAAGTTGGCGCCTATAACTTTGTGGATCCCATGATCTGCCCGAAGATCATCGAAGAGCTTCCGGGCGTTCTGGAAAAATATGGATATTCTTCGCTTCAGGATGCGATTGGAAGGAGCTTCAAATAAATGAAAAAGACAATTATCGCGCTCGATTTCCCCTCAAAAGAGGCGGCGCTCGAGTTTCTAAAACAGTTTGATGAACCCGTGCATGTCAAGCTTGGCATGGAGCTGATCTATGCGGCCGGACTTGATCTGGTCAAAGACATCAAGGCCATGGGCCACGACGTCTTCCTCGATCTCAAGCTGCATGACATCCCCAACACCGTCAAAGGCGGCATGGCAAGTCTGAAAAACCTCGGCGCCGACATGGTCAACTGCCACGCGGCCGGCGGTAAAAAGATGATGGCGGCCGGATTAGAAGGACTTGGCGGCAAGGACGCCCCCAACCGTCCGCTTATGATCGCCGTCACCCAGCTGACCTCTACCAGCCAGGAAGCGATGAATGAGGAACAGGGCATTCCCGGTCCGGTCATTGACTCCGTGGTCCGTTACGCCAAAAACGCCAAAGATGCTGGCCTGGATGGTGTGGTCTGCTCCGTGCACGAAGTGGAAGCCATCAAGAAGGCGTGCGGTGATGATTTCCTGTGCGTGACACCGGGCATTCGGCTGGCCTCCGATTCCGTGGATGATCAGAAGCGTGTCGCCACGCCGGCGCTGGCGCGTGAAAAAGGATCCGACTTTATCGTGGTCGGCCGCTCCATCACCAAAGCCGCCGATCCTGTTGCCACCTACAACGCTATCGAAAAGACGATGCAGGGCGAATAGCCCAAAACCGGCAGAACAAAGCAGTCAGATAAAACGCGAAAAGCGAAAGAAAATAAGCCAGAATCATAAAAATAATCAACAGACAGGAACAGAACTATGGATCAGTACAAAAAGGATTTCATCGACTTCATGCTTGAGTCCAAAGTGCTCAAGTTTGGAGACTTCACCCTCAAAAGCGGCCGCAAATCCCCGTTCTTCATGAACGCGGGCGGCTATGTGACCGGCGCGCAGCTGCGCCGTCTTGGCGAATACTACGCCAGAGCCATTCATGACGCCTACGGCGAGGACTTTGATGTCCTCTTCGGCCCGGCTTACAAGGGCATCCCTTTGGCCGTCGCCACCGCGATGGCGTTTGATGAGCTGTATGGCAAACAGGTGCGCTATTGCAGCGACCGCAAGGAAGAAAAGGATCATGGCGCCGACAAAGGCTCCTTTCTGGGGAGCAAACTGCAGGATGGAGACCGCGTCGTGATGATTGAAGATGTCACCACCTCCGGCAAGTCCATGGAAGAAACCGTGCCCAAGGTGCGCGGCGCGGCCGATGTAAACATCATCGGTCTGATGGTGTCTCTTGACCGTCAGGAAAAGGGCAAAGGCGACAGGAGCGCGCTCAAAGAAGTCAGCGAGCTGTATGGTTTTCCCGCAGGCGCGATTGTGACCATGGCCGAAGTTCAGGACTACCTTAAGGAAAAAGGCCTGCTCGAGCCGCAGATTGAAGAAGCGCTCAAAGCCTACTACGACACCTACGGCGCCAAAGCCTGAGACCACGGCAAAAGAATCAGACTGAATCAGCTGTAGGAATCAAATCATCGAAATCATTCAATCATTTTCAAAAGACGGAGGAAGAAATGTGTCCCCGTCTTTTTTACATCGTGTCAGCAAGATAGTCCGGAAGAGTCATCCGGGTCTTTTCAAAATGAGGATTCGGTGCAAATATGGGATTTGTCACGCAACATTTGGAAAAAGCGGAAAGGAGAGACTATGGCCAGAGACAAGACAATC